>Ga0272443_10001672_pt1 | contig 31294 bp, 36 predicted proteins | sample SSMAcet12_FD_193581 | JGI IMG/M metagenome (GOLD analysis project Ga0272443, IMG submission 193581) | Marine sediment archaeal communities from Little Sippewissett salt marsh, Falmouth, MA, United States - SSM-Acet-12 | ecosystem: Environmental > Aquatic > Marine > Wetlands > Sediment ... | reverse complement strand
TTGAAACAACAACAATGCTTATAACAGGAGATATTGAAGAATCTGAAGAAGAAGACACAGAATTTCCACAAATATATTTAACAACTCCAGAAGATGATGCAGAAAATACAACAGACAATACTCCTGACTTTGTGTTTAATGTTACAGATGAAACCGCTTCAAGTTTATCTTGTGTTTTATATATGGATAATGGTTCAGTATTTGGAGCTGGAAGTAATGCAAGTGTTGTAAATTGGACTTCTACAACAATTACTGCTAATCAAACTTTATTTAATGATACTTATGATTGGTGGATAAATTGTTCAGATGGAACTAATGAGAATAAATCAGAAGTAAGGAATTTGAGTATTAATGTTGCTGTTGGAGATAGTTGTACTTATAGTTCTGGAAATTGGGAAGTGGATTGCTCAGATAATTGCAACATTGATAGTAATGTAGACTTAGGAGGAAATGATATAATATTTAGTAATTCAGGAACTTTTACTTTGGCTGCTAATATTACCACTATTGGTAAATGGGAAATAAGCGATGGATGTATGATAATTGTAAATGAGGGGTATAAATTTGGATAAGATGAAACTAGATGATTTAACATACGATCAAATAAAAATAACCTTAGATTCATTTATAGGAGAAATTGTTTTTTTTACAGAAATAGGAAATAAAAAAGAAAAATTAGAAAGACTTAGAGTTGGTTTGGTGGTTTTAAAAAAACAAGGATATGATGTAACAGAATACTTCCGTTGTTATGAAGAAATTAAACATGATTTGGAGGAATATCAATGAATATTGTTTATGGAAAAATAATTAAACTAAGGAGTATGTGTAATTAAGATGAATATAATAGTTTTTTTTACTTCGAGTGGAAGTCCAAAAACAGGGCTTAGTCCAACTATAGATATTTGGAAAGTTGATGGCACTCAGGTTGTTAATTCTCAAAGTATGACAGAAATTGCTGGAGGGTTTTATTATTATAATTTTTCTTCTTATGACGAGGATACAGATTATTGTATTAGGGCAGATGGAACAAACACATTAAGCGGTTCTGAAAGATATAAGTTTTCAACAAATGAAACTGCAGGAGTTGGAAAGATTTTACAAATTGAAAAAGGTAACTGGAAAATAGAAGGAAACCAAATGAAGTTTTATGATTCAGATGGTTCTACAGTTCTATACACTTTTGATTTGAAAAATAAATCAGGTTCTCCATCGGAAACAGATGTCTTTAGTAGAGAGGGAGCATAATGGCAAAGAACACTAGCGGATTGATTACTAGAGGATATGGTTTAGCCCATAAAATAATTACTAGGGGTTTTGGAGCTTTTGCAGAAATTTCTCAAGCTCTTTTTAAAAAAAAGAAATTAAAACCTATTGAAGTTTTTTTTAAGTATGAAGTTAGAGTTCCTATTAGTAAAGAAAAAGAATATAATTATTTTGGTAAATTTAATTTTGCTGGAGATAGCGAATTTATTTACAGCATAAAGCAGTCAATATCAAAACAAAAAATAAAACAATTAAAAGTAGTAATCCCTACAAGAAAAGAGAACTATTTTGAATATGTAATAAACAAAAACATTTTTAAGATAAGCAATCAAAACTTCAAAAGAAAAGTACTAAAACAATTAGTGGCGTTAGACATAGATGAAGAAGAGATTATATAAATTCAAAATGAGAAATAAATGTAAGTTCCATAAAAGATGTACATTATATGACAAAGACTCAATAACTTGCAATAAAAATGCAGGAATGTATTACGGAGATTTAGAAAGACCTGCAGGATGTTACATTAGGATGGAAGAAAAAGAATCTGAAAAAAATTAACTAAATCAAAACATTTATATAGTTTAATGAGTTAATTATTTTAACCTTAATAGTTCGAGGCTTTAAGCCGATGAGAAAACAAGGGAGGAAAATATGTCAAGAGTACTAGTAAGAAAAGATGGAAAAACAGTAGATGTGCAAGATAGGCAGGCATTTTACTTTGATCCAATAGAAGTTATTTCTCAGAATACAACAACAGTGACTACTACAGCTACAGCAATACCTTCAAGTAATTTAGATTATAGAAAAACAATCTTGATTAAAAACATAGGTTCTAACACAGTTTATCTTGGAGATAGTTCAGTAACAACAGCAGATGGTTATCCTTTAGAAGCAGGAGAAGAAAAATCATTTGATATTGGGACTGATTGTACTTTATATGGGATAACTGGTTCATCTACTTCAGAGGTTAGGACAATAGAAGGAGGCAATTAAATTGGCTCTTTTTAGTTCTGGATTTAAACCTGCAAAAACTGTACAACTAAGTGATAGTTCTGGAACAGACAAATTTATAATTAAAGATTCTAGAGGGTTTACCATCGCAGAAATAGATTCACAAGGAAATTTATCAATTAAAGGAGCTATGAAGAAAAAATGAAAAAACTATTACCTATTTTTTTAATAATACTTTTTGTATCTTTTATTGGAGCTACAGTTTCTACAACAATTAATTCTCCAGATAATTATGCTACTTCTACTAGCACTACAATGACAATTAATTGGACCCCAGTTAGTACAGTAAACACAACAGTAACATCTTACATATATTTAAGTCCAGTAGATAATGAAACAATGCTTTATAATAAAACAGTTACTGCAGATAATAATACTGCAAATACAACTACTATAACTGGTTTAACTACTGGGGCTTATAAGTGGTATATTAAGTCAAATGATGATGATGGAAATGTAAGTACAACAAGCAGATGGTATGAAGTTAGAGAATCTAGTGCAGCAGATTATTTTCTTTGGAATAATGACACCCAAAATATTATGACTTTAGAAAAATCTTCTGGAGATTTATGGGTTGAGGGTTCTATAGATGCAACATTAAATACTTCTTTAACTCAAGTAGAAAATCTTACTGTTGATACCCTTTTTGGGGATGGAGACACTATTAGAGTTGGTGATGCTGGAACAGATAGCCATAGTTTAACAAGTGAGGATGATTTATTTGTTAGTGGAAAACTTGAAGTTGATGGAGATTCTTATTTTGATGGATCAATTAGTCTTTGGAATTACTTTAATATAAAAGATGGATTGGATATTATTTTTGGAAGTTCATCTGATGCTAGTATGGAGTGGAATGTAGCACAAGCTGTAGATACTTTATTTATGTATTTATCTTCTACTTCTAGGAGCATTATCTTTGCTGATAGGTCAAATTTAGATCAAGATTATGACCATGTTGAACAAGCTAACCCTACACTTTTTATACATTCAGTTACATCAAACTCGAACTTAACTCAATGGGGAAGTTTAACTCACGACCAAGAGGATTTTGTTTTAGATTCAGGTACAGATAGTATTGTTCTCGACGATAATACTAGAGTAAGTGGAAATATTACTTCTGGAGATGCAACAGGAAATTTAATTTTAGATATCTATGGAGATGGAACAAATGTAATCTTAGATGGAGCATATCAATTTAAGTTTGAAGATAATGTTACAATTAATTCACATTTAGATATGGATAATAATACTATAGAAAATTTAAGATTAGAAAGTAGTTTAGATAACTGCGATAGCAATTCAGAAGGACAAATAGCATATAACTATACTTCACACATAGCACAAGTATGTAATAGCACAAATTGGGTAGACTTATGGTAAAAAGATGAAATGTCAAAAAGAATATATACAGAATCAATTAAGAAATGGGCGATTAGGGCAGGAATACCAGTAGGAACTCTAATAGGAATAACTTTCTTATATTTAGTCTACTTTGGTTCTATAGCAATTACAGGACATTCTGGAGATATGGTTTGTGCAGGAACAATAGAAGATCCTTGTTATGCTTATGTTAATTTTACAGCAAATGAGGATATTTTTATCTATCCTACGAATTATGACCCTTGGGGAAGAGATACTCCCTTTGAGTTTGATCCTAACTTAAAAGATTGGAAATTACAAAGAAGTTGGGGAAACGGTTGGAGAGATATTCCTCTAGATAAATCTTGTACTGGAACATGGTGTGGTTTAAGTAATAAAGATGACACAAGAAAGTTTAGTATAGCTTTTAGGAAGGGAAAAGATTATCAAATAAGGGTTGTTGGTTATAAGAATAATCCAGAAGATACAATCAAATGGGGCTTTGGATATGATACTCTTTTAGGAGAATTAGAAAGAGATTATGTAGATCCAATTTGGTTTGGAACAGGAAATAATACAGGCTTAGTTGCTCATTGGAAATTTGAGGGTGATGCTAAAGATAGTGTAGGAAATAATGATGGAACAGTTAATGGTGCAGAGATTACTAAGGGAATTAAAGGGAGAGGTTTTTATTTTGATGGAGATGAGGATTACATTTCTTATGGAGGAGATTCTTATAATTTAAGTTCAGGAGTTACTTTTTCTATGTGGTATAATAATGAAAATGCTTCTAAATATTCTGCTTTAATGATGGACGATAATGACAATTATAAATTTATTTGGTTTTATGGAGAGCATGTTAGATTAGAAACAAATACTAATAATGATATTGTTGATGTTTATTTGGATTCTGCTGCTGAAAATGTTTGGCATCATCTTGTTTTTTCAAGTTTAGGAAATAATGTATCTGTTTATCAAAATGGAAATTACTTGGGAAGTTCTGTGACTACCGATTCTTTAATTGATTTGTCTAATATTGGTGGGAGAGGAGATGAAGAAAGATCTTTCAAAGGATCAATAGACGAAGTTAGAATTTACAATAGAAGCCTAAGTGCAGATGAGGTTTCTAATCTTTATAATTATGATAGAACATATAGTTTAAAATTAAATACCGACCCTGCTAAGGGTCTAATAGATGAAAGTAACTTAGTATACTATTATCCATTTGATAGTAAAGACGGTTCTAATAACTCAAAATTTATAGGATATAAAAATAATGGTTGGGGAGAAGTTCATGGAGGAGATAATCCCAAACATACAAATTTAGGAAGATTTGGAGAGGGATATTATTTTGATGGAGATGATGATTACTTAGAATTTAAGGGAGGAAGACAAGTTTTAAGTTTTGATAGTTTATCTGTTTTTTCTGACTTATCTGGAGAATTAACAACTGAAAACATTGAGGGAGATTATGCTTTAAATGTAACAACTGGAAGTAATATATGGGAAGTAGTTTGGACATGGGAAGGAGATGATTTTGATGCTTCAGATTATGTTAATGCTACAAATGGTTTAGGAAATGCTTATCTTACTATGTGGGTTAAGATTGATAATTGTAGTAGAACAACTATGCCAAATGGAAAATGCACTCTTGATAGTTTTGAATTTGGAAATGAAAATCTGGTTAATCAAACATATTGGAATGTAGATGTTCTATATGATTATAACCTAACAGATGGAGTTTGGGAAAAAATACAATTAAATTTCAATGAAAGTAATTATCAAAATATTGAAACAATTAATTGGAGTGAAGTGGATTATATACAAGTTTATGTTGCAAATAGCTCCCAAGAACAAACAAGAGTTTATTTTGATGATTTAAGAATACACTTTCCAATTTCAAACAAAATTAATTATCCTTTTGACTTACATAACTTTAGCGTCTCATTTTGGATGAATACAGATTTAGATCAAATAAATTATAGTAAGTATTCAAATAACCACTCTACTTTATTTTGGAGAACAGACGATAGTCCTAATATTTTTCTAAAAGATAGTTCAGGGAATATTGAATTGTTCTTTAAAACCCAAAATTTTTCTGGAGGAGATTCTTCAAGTTCTGAGATTGAATATGATATAGATGATACTCTAGATGGATGGCATTTAGTTACAGTAACTTATGATACTTCAACTGGGAACAAGACACTTTATTTAGATGGAGAATGGAAATTAAGTGGGGCAAATTCAAATAGAAATAATAACTCTAATGCTGGAGGACTTGCTCGGTTGGGAGAAGATGATGGAGATAGAAATTTTGAGGGAATATTGGATGATTTCAGAGTATATGATATAGCCCTAACAGGAGACCAAGTTAGAAATTTATATACTGGAGAAAAAACAAATCACATCTCTCTTCGTACAGATTCTAGTTTAGATATAAATACTTACGAGAGACAAACAGGCTTTGGAATTTCCCCTAGGACAGCATACTCTCCTTACTCTTTAGACGATGACAATTCTCATGCTTATTTTGATGGTAATGGGGATTATGTTTTAGTTAATAATGAATTTGGTATTAATAATACTTCAGAAGATTTCAGTGTTTCTTTATGGTTTAAATTGTATGATTTAGGTAGTTTAGGATATTTTACCCCTTTGGTTTATTTTAAGCATGATAGTCTTCATGGGGTGGGGATTCAAGTAGATGACGGAGGAGATTTGGAATTTATCGAAAGGAATGATTCTGTTATTGTTAGGGTTGAGAGTGATGTTGGAGATATTTCAGAGGGTGTCTGGTACCATGCTGTTGCTGTAAATAATGGTTCTGATAAAAATATGTCTTTATTTTTAAATGGAGTTTTAGAGAATACTGATGAAGGGTTATTGACAGATAATTTTTCTTCAATGAAATTAGCAGGAGAGGTTGTAGCTGGAACACTGAAACACTTAAATGGAAGCATAGACAAAGTAGAAATCTGGAACACTTCTTTAACAGCAGACGATATTTCTACACTTTATTCAGATGGAAGAAAATCAACAACAAAAAGAAATGAAACTAATTTAGTAAGTCAGTATTTATTTGACGATACAAGTGATGCAACTGCAACAGATTCAGCAGGTTCAAATGATGGAACTTTTGAAGGAGACGCAACATACTCTTATGATGTTTTAGGTTTAGAGTTATATATGCCTTTTGATGATAATGTTTCAACAACTACAACTTATGATTATACAGATAATAATAATGATGGAACTTTAGTAAATGATGTAATCTATAATTCCTCTGGAAAGTATGGAGGAGCAATGAGTTTTGATGGTGATGGAGATGGGGTTTATTTGCCAGATTATTATTTATCAAATGAAAGTTATTCTATAAATGTTTGGGTTAATCCTGTTAATTTATCTATTGCAAATAATGTAAGATATGTTATTTGGAGAAGGGATGATTTTCCTTCAATTAGATTTTCTTCAACAAAAATTAATTTTATGTCAGATGGAAATAATGGAGGAGCTATGGAACCTCTTTATAATCAAGATGATTATTTAAATAAATGGAATATGCTCACTATGACTTATAATCATACTAATGGAAATATTACAGGATATATTAATGGAGATTATAGTTCTTCTTCTTTAGAACCAATAACTTATACTGGAATGACTGATTATGGAAATCAATTAGGGAATTTTAGAATAGGAACTGATGGAACAGCTAATAGAGCTTGGAATGGTTCAATAGACGAAGTAATGGTATTTTCAAAAGCACTTACTCCAACAGAAGTAAATGATTTATATACTAGAGAAAGAATTAACCATCTTTTATGGTATGATATACCAGGATAAATAAAGATGAAGATTTTTTTCTTTACCCCAATATTTAACTTCCAAAACCCAAATATTCTAAAAAATCATAAAAAAATTATTGAAAATTCTAATCATGAAGTTTACTATAATAACATTATTGGAGCAAGTGTAGAACACGCAAAGCAAATAGCATATAAAAGGTTTTTAGAAACAGATTGTGATTATTTTTTTAATGTAGATGCAGATATTTATTTTGAAGAACAGGATGTTAATCCAATAGATAAATTAATAGAGAGTAAAAAAGAGATTATTGGAGGAATTTATGTATATAAAAAACAACCATGTTTTCCAGCACATAGACCCTTAGATTTACAAGAATATTATGAGAAAAATAAAGAATTTCCAAAAGATTATATCTTTAAAATACCTAATGAAGTACATGAAGTTAATTGGATAGCTGGAGGAGCCTGTCTTATATCTAGAAAAGTAATAGTAGAACTTACTAAGGAATTTATGGTTCCTAACTTACCAATGGTTTACAATGGAGAATACTTGTCAGAAGACTTTGCTTTTTGCCAAAGGGCTAGAGAGAAAGGATATAAAATATTTGCAGACCCAAAAATACAGCTTTTGCATTTCGGACAATATGGATATAGCTTAAAGGATTATAAAAAAAGTATATAGATATATAAAATTATAAAACCTAAATAAATAAAAACATTTATATAGTTCAAAGATATATATATTTATATGAGAGAGATAACTAAAGTTAGTATACAATCAAATCAAAAACTTAATTCTAACCAAATTAGAACAATAAAAAATCAAGTATTACTTGCTCCAGGAAATTGGAATGGAAGAAATTACTCTGCAGAAGAAATATCTAAAGCATTTCAAAATACAGATTGGAAAGATAAAGATGTAATTAGTTTAGTTGCAGATCACAAAGATGATAATAATAAGGGGAGACCTCTTACTATAAGAGATTGGTTAGGATTTGTTTCTAATCCAAGATTAGATCCAACAAGAGAGGGTTTTATTCTCGGAGATTTAAATTTATGTGATTTAGAATTAGCAACTAAATTAATAGATGGAAAAGCTCCTTTTGGAGTTAGTGCTTTTGTTGCAGGAAAATATGATAAGTTTAGCAAAAGCCAAAAAGATTTTATTTTTAAGAATTTTGCAGTAGTTGTTGAACCTGCTTGTAAAGAATCTTACATAAATGAGTACCTTTCTGATGACCAATTAAATACTGAATTAGAAAAATTATCCCATAAAGAAAGAATAGAAATGAGAACATTAAAACAGAAACTAGCAGAAACAACATCAAAAGATGTTCAAGGAAGTAAAGTAAATTCAAAAGGATTACAACCAGTAGGGCACAAAAAGAAAAAGAAGTCAAATTTAAGAGAGTTGAAAGGAGGTAATAAAATGGCAGAAGAAGAACAAAAAACTCAAGATGAAGAGTCTACAGAAGAACCTAAAGAAGAAGTTAATGAAGAAGTAAAAGAAGCTGAAAAACCAGCTGAAGAAGTAAAAGAAGAAGTTGAGGAAAAGGCTGAGGAAGTGAAGGAGGAACCTAAAGAAGTTGAAGAAACTGAAGAAAAACTTTTGGATAAGATGGCAGAAATTGCTAACAAACTAGCAAACAAAAGAAAACTTACTCCTGAACAATCAAAACTTCAAAGTTTAGAGAAAGAAGTTTCTTTACTAAAAGAAAAAGTACAAAAATTAGAACAAGAAAAAGTTTCACAAACAAAGAACGATTTAAGTAAAGAAAAATTATCAGCTAGATCAAGATCTGTTGGAGGAACTAAAGTATCAGAAGATGCTTCATTTTCATTCACAGGAAATGGATCAATGAGAGGTTCTAGAGAACTTGCTTCGATGCTAAACTTAAGATAATGGAAAATAGTTTTCAAAAATTAGCAGAAACAGAACCAAACAGTTTAAGAGGTAGTTCTATGACTCAATATGGGTTACAACCAACCACATACATGAAAGAATTAGTTGATGCTGCAAAAATGGACATGCACTTTATCCATTGGGTAAAGGAAATTACTGTTCCTAAAGGACAACATCAAATTTCTATACCAAAAAGAACTCAATATAGAGGATATAACGGAAGCACATATAACACTTCAGGTAGTGATATCGGAGGTTCAGGTGCAGGTACAGGTCCTTATGCAAACACTCTTGCTGATGTTGAGTGGGAAACAATAAGTAATTTTGATAATGTGACTGCACAACCTTTACCAGTTATTTTACCTGCTGCAATTCAGAACTATGGTATTGATACAAATGTAGTAAATATTTTAGAAGAAGTTAAAGTAGATTTAGCACATGACATGGCTAGTTATATTGAAAATTTAATTGTAACTAAGCTAGGAGATGCAACAAACTCTACAAGTACTGCTGCTGGAGCTCAAACCCTTTTTGGAGGAGATGCAACAAGTTCAGCTACTCTTGCAGCTGGAGATATCCTTACAACAGACATGGTTGCTAAAGGTCTTAGAAAGCTAACAGATAGACAATTTGGATACAGAGCAAGTGGTGCTTATGGTGCTGAAACTTTAGTATCTATTTCAAGTTATAGAAAGAACGCATGGCAGAATACTAATGACGATCCTTTCGTACTTTTCATTGGACCTGCTCAAGCAGAAGCTTTTAGGAAAGATTCACAATTTGCTAATTATTCAGAATATGGAGATAACACTATTATAAAAAATGGTGAAATCGGAAAAATAACATATTTAGGAGTTAGACTTGTAGAAACAAATTTCTTAGAAAGAACTGCTGCTTCTGGTACTGCACCTGATGCACAAACTGCAGCTGTGGCATGTACTCAATGTTTATTGATTAAAGCTAAGAAAGCTCTTGCAGTTGTTTATGGTAAGAAACCAGAACTAAGAGTATGGGATTACAATGAAAGAGACGAGAAGAGATTAGGAATCTATATGTATGTTGATGCAGTAGTAATTCATGATGATGCAGTCGTTAAGATCTTAGTATCAGACGATTAAAAATACTTTATTTTTTTTGTTGTTTTTGTTTTTTATTTTTTAGAAAAACAACACATCTTCGGATGTAAAAATTATAATCAAGACTTTCGAGTTTTGGATGGCCCTGAGAAATCAGGTAGAGATTCGCCTTTGGCGATGGACCCAAGATGTTTGAAAGGAGGTAAAATAAGATGAGTAATTTCAAGAGAATAGGAGGAAGATATGGACAACATTCTGGTAGTGGTAAATGGAAATATGGAGAATTTACAAATGGCCTTTGGGTACAAGGAAATTCTTTTACAGTTTCGCCAGGAAATGTTTGGTATGTAGATGGAGATGTTACAACATCAGGTTCAGGGAATTCATGGGAGACTGCATTTAAGACAATCCAAGAAGCAGTTACTGCAGCAAGTGCAGAAGATACAATTTATGTAGTTGCTAAAACACATACAGATTATACTGGAGACCCTGCTAGTTATGCTGAAACAATTATAATCCCTTATACCGCATCAAATTTAGCTATTATTGGAGTTAGTAGAGGAAGAACTCAAGGGGGGTTACCACAAATTAAGAAAGGTTCAGGTTCTACAGCATTACTTACAATAAGAGCCCCAGGATGTTTAATTGCAAATTTAGGATTTAATGGATCAGGATCAACTGGAGGAGGAATTTTACTTGATGATGATTATGCAGCAAAAGCAGCATTTGGAACATCAATAATTGGATGCCACTTTAAAAATTGTAAGGTAACAACTAAACACGCAGAGACTGGCGGAGCAATTTATACAACTGCCGCAGGAAATGCTTGGCAATTATATGTTGGAGGAAATAGATTTTATAAGAATGAAGGAGATATAATTTTAGTTGGAACTTCAAATACAGTACCACAAGATTGGGTAATTGAAGATAATGTATTTAGTGGACCTGCAGCAAATGTTGATTGTAATATTTATACTGGTGGTTCTGGAGTTAATGGAATAATTATTAGGAATAATGTATTTACAGCTATTCCAGCAATAGGTTCTGGAACAAATACCAAGATGTTACATTTAACTGGAAGTGTTGGGATACTGGCTGGTAATATGTTTGCTTGTCAAGATGGTAGAACCTTTGGTGCATCTGGAGATGAGTTGGTACCAACTACCGTATTCATGGCTGGCAACTTCTCTGAGAAAGCAGCGGCTCAAGTAGCAAACGGTGGAGATGTTTATAGAACATAAAATGGAAGAAAAAAAATTTCACTGCTATGAATGTGCTGGAAAAGCTAAAGCTAAAGGAGAAGAATGTTCAACTTGTGATGGAGAAGGAAATCCAAAAGCTATTACCGAAGAATCTTCTAACCCTAAAAAAGTAAAAAAAAAGGAAAAGAGCTAGATGAACTTATTAATATCAAAGGAATAGGGAAAGAAATCCTTGATGATATTAAAAAAATCTATAGTTCAGTTAGAGATTTAGTAAAAGCTTTAGAACAAGATAAAGTTCCATTCCGTAACGATGTAGTTAAAAAACTTAAAAATTATTTTGGTTTGTCCTCATAAATTTTCCAGAGGATTCATATTAAAAACAAGGAGAAAAAGTGGCATATTGCACATATGTAGAAGTAAACGACTTCACAAATATAAGCAGTTCGGATATAGCCGACGCTGATGTAACAAAAATTATAGCAGGAGCTACAAGAGAATTAAATGGATTGATTAATGTTAGAGTTGTTAGAGAAAGAATTGGGCAGATAGATAATACAAGAAAGAATAAAATTGATGGAAGCAACACTACTTATTATGTAAGAAACTGGAAGGGAAAATATCTTGCAGATATGGATAATGATGGAGATGTGGATACAGATGACTTAATTGTTTATCAAGTTGATTCTGATGGAAATGAAACCACTCTAACGGTTGATTCTATAGATCAAGATGATTGTTCTTTTACCTTAGACTCTGCACCTAGTTCTGGAGTAACTCTTTATGTCACTTATGAATGGTGTTATAGAGATGTTTCTACTCCAGATAATAAAGTTAAACAAGCTTGTATTTTTCTTTCTGCTGCATATTGTTATGCTAAATTAAATATTGGGAGGGCTCCAACTTTTGTTGTAGGAAATAAAAGAATTTATAGAGATATGGAATCTTTTGAGAAATACTACCAAATGGCTATGAAGTTAGTTGATGAGATTAATTATGAAGGGATGTCAAAAGTTGAACAATCTAAGAGTAATTTATGATGGCAAAAAGCAATGACTGTACATATGGTAAAGTAACTAGACAAATTGTTACAGATATGAAAGAAGATGTTAAAGATATTAAAGGTAAAATAGATAGTTTATTTGATTTTTATCATAATTTGAATAATCATTATTCTAAGAGACTGCCCCATTGGGCTACAATTATTATTACAGTTCTAACATCTATTTGTGTTGGTTGCATAACGCTGTTATTAAAATAAAATGGGAATATTAGATACAAGACATATTAATAAAGAATTAGAAGATTTTGGAGATACTGTTACTGTAAGAAAAGTGACAAAACTAGATTATGACAAAAGGGGAAACGCTCAAGTAGTATTAGGAGATTCAAAGAATTCTGAATCCACCTCAGGAGATGATTCTAATACTGCTTGTTATGATTCAAATTATGTTGCACAAACCTTTACAATTGGAAGTTCAGGTATAACTTTAACTTCAATAAAAATAAAGGTAAAGAGAACAGGAACTCCTGGAGCAATAACAATTGGAGTTTATGCAGTTGATGGAGATAGCAAACCTACAGGGTCTGCTTTAGATGAAGAAACTTTAGATTATACAGACTTAATTGATGATGGAGATACTGAATGGATAACTTTGCCTGTAACCTACGATCTCTCGTCAGAAACTATGTATTCCCTTGTAGTAAGCGTTTCTGGGGGGGATACAGATAATAAGTATGATGTAAGAACTGTATCTGCAGGAGGGTATGATGATGGAAATATCTTAACTTCAGATGATGGGGGTTCTTCTTGGACAGCTAGTTCAGAAGACATTGTTTTTGAATTATTTGGAGATACTTCTACTATTGCTATGGTAGATGTTTTAACTCAAAACGATGATGAAGTAACAAGCGGGTTGTTTAAATCAGGAGATAAACGATTTACTTTTAAAAATAATGAATCAAATATAGTCAGAGGAACAAAACTTTATCATGATAGTAAATGGTATCAAATAGATGAACTTTTTGATTCCTCTTTACAAGATACAGATTACTGGCTTCAGGTAGTTGCTAGAAAAATATAAACATTTATATAGTTTAGGTATTTATATATATTAGTTTATTGCTTGTGCGATAAATTAAACTCGGAGTGAGGATGACAATAAGTAAAACAACTTTATCAAGTGATATATGGGGAGAATTCTACGATAGGATAAAATCTAATGTTACATCAGTAAATATTTCTATTAGTCCTGGAAGTCAAACAGTTCAAACTTATGCTAGTTCTTATTCAGATGTTGATTTTTCAAGTAAGTCTAATTTTCCAATAATTGTAGTTAATAGTCCAAGAATTCCTCATGAACAATTTACTTTTGGAAAAACAAATGTTAATGCTACAATTGATATAGAAGTTTTTGCTACTAACTCTCAAGCAGTAGATAAATTTCATGATGCAATAAATGAATCTATTGAAACATATAAAAGTAGTTTAGCAGATTTAGGAATACAAAATTTAAATTTAGAAGATACTGACGATGATTTTGTAGAACACGGTAATATTAAAGTTCATATGAGAAGAAGTAGATTTAGATTTACATTTAAATTTGATAGGACGAGGGCATATTAAAATGATAAAATTAGAAGTTCAAAACTTAAAAAGAATAAACCACTATTTGTTAAAATTACTAAAACTAAAAAAATCAATATTAGATCAATCAGATTTATTTCTAAAAGATGTAAGAAAATCAGCAAGATTATTAGCACCAAGATTTAAAGGAGAATTAGCAAATAGCATTACAATATCGAAAGTAGGAGATAAAACAATAGTGTTAAAAGCAACAGCTCCTCATGCAAGTAGAATGGAATTTGGAAAAGGATTGCCTGCTTATGTTTCAATTAGAACTTTATTAAAATCTGGTTGGTTGGTTAGAACAAGAAAAGGATATAAATCTATGAGTAGAACAAGGGGAGTTAGAGTAGTTAAAGGAAATATGCCTCCTAAAAAGGGATATGCCAGAATTACCCACTACAAACCATTTTTATCGCCTGCTTTAGAAAAAAATTTAGGTAAATTCTCACAAAGATTAAATAAACGAGTTAGTCAAACAATAAGGGGGGTAAAATAAAATTCCAGCTGAATTAGATAGAATACAAAAAGAAATATGGAGAAGTCTTAAAGGAAAAACTAATCCAAGAACAAATAAACCTTATACTGAAAGTGATTCATGGGCAATTGCTCAAAGAGTATATCAAAGAAAAACCCAAAAAAATGCTAAAAAAGGAGTTCCAAAAAAAGATGGAAGTGGTAAAGGAAAGAGAGCTAATAGAGGTAGAGGAGGATGCTCAACTACAGAAAATAAAGGGAAAGGGAGGTACTAAAATATGTTTAAGATAAAAAATATCACAAACGACAGAAGAAAATTTAGAGTAAAGAAAACAGCACAAGGTTTTTTACTAAGAGCTGGAGAAGAAATGGTTTCTCCATATGAGCCAATAATAGATAGACCTGATGTGTTAAAAGTAACTGATTTAAATAATGTTCAAGAATCTGAAGAAAAGAAAGACTTAGAAGTTTCTTCTAAGCAGAAAAGAAATAAAAAAGGAGACAAAAAATAAATGGCAGCACCAGATATGTTTAGTGAAGTTGCATTAGTAAATGTAAGTAAGCTAGATGGAGATGAGTTGAATTTCTATACTATCTGCGACTCAGTAGATTTTAAGATAGGTATGAAAGATGTAGATTTTATTGCTACATTAGCTGGAGGGAGATTATCTAACTTTAAGCCAATGGAACCAACAGAAGTCACATTGAAATTATATCCTGTTGAAGTAGGTAGTGATTCTACAAGTGTTTCTGCGAATACTGGAACAGGTTGTTTTGATTTATTCTGTTCAGGAACTTCAGATACAACACAGCCTTTAGATTTTTCAGTAGATAGAAATAGAACAAAGTATAGAGTAACTTTCTTACTTACAGATGATACAACTGTGACAAGTGCAGTTAGTGCGATCAATTTAAATCAAGTAGGAGCAAGATTAGTAGCCAAAAATGGTTTTTTAGTTGAAGCAACACCATCAGAATTCACTCCGGAGAGTGGATGGGTTTGGACTTGTAGATTTAAATTTCCACCTTTTGATAAGAGTGGAAATGCAAACATCTCAGGACAATCTACAGATGGAACAGCAACTATGACTATGGAACAATCTTACACAAGTTAAATGCACATAGAAGTAGCTTTACATACAGATAAGGGAAATCACGAGAAATTTGTGGAATGGATTAATAGTAGGGACTATGGAAGTAGACCTTTTTGTAGAGAGTGGAGAATTTATGATGTGGCTATTTCAGAAGTGCATAAAAATAAATTACTTGCAGATTTAAAATGGTATCATAAAAGTCATCTAAATGGAGGATACAAGACTAAATACATAAAGAAGATTATTAATTTTTTTATTAAAGTATTTGGTCTTGAAGTAATTGATATGGATAAAGTTGAGAAAACTCCTGTGAGATGGTTTGAGCCAATTAAATGGAATGATAAAGAGAGATGTACTCATGCAGCTTATTTAGAAGTGCTTGGAGGATTTAAAGATAAAAAAGATAAATATGGACACGAGGAGATATAAAAAATGCCAGATTTAGAAACTATGAAACAATTAGCAGAAGAACATAAAAATACTTTTATAAAAATAAACAGGGTACCCTATCACATAAAAGAATTATTCAAACAAATAGCTAAAGAAGAATTCTGTGAAGATTATGGATTATTTTTAAGAGAACTGCTTATGCAATACTTAGAATACCAAAAACTAAAAGAATGTTTATTAGATAAAGAATATCTATCTTATATTCTTGAGAGTAAATCTCAAATAGAAAAGAAAGAGAATCCAGAGGGCAAAAAAATGTTTTCTGGAAGAATAGTGAAAGGAGGTGAAAAGAAATGAGCGATTTGGATATAATAAAAAACCATTTAACTCCTCCTATTCCTTTACAATTATTGAAAGAAGATGGAAGTGAAGACATTTTATACTTAAAACCACTATCAAATGCACAAAGAATAGCCCTTTTTGAAGTACAACGATTGTTTAAAAAAGTAAAAGAAATTAAAAATAAAAATTCAAAAGAATATATAGAATTAGATAAAGAAATTTCTCTTAGTTTACATTCAATTTTTTCTAGTATTATAAAAAAAGCTATACCTGAAATAGATGAAGAAACACTTGAAAATTTTGTATTAACAAATTTTAATAGTTTATTTAATAAGTTACCTGATTTAATTCCAAAAACAAACACAAGTAAAGAAATGGATTTAATTAAAAAAAGGAGAGAATTAGATGGAAAGAAATGATCTTCTTAAAAATTTTAAGAATAAGCTAAGTTTTGTTAAAAAAAAGAACTATGATTATCTAGATATTTGGAATTATTTAATGTTACATTATGGGTGGATTCCATATGATGAGTTTTTAAGTTTAGATAGTGGAATTTTAGATAAATTAGTAGAAAAATTAAATAAGAGGAATGAAGAAATAATAAAGAAAAGGAGGAAAAATAAATGATTCCTGGAGGAAGTACTGCACACAAGGTTATAATAGAATTAGAATATTTAGAAAAAATTAAAGGTCTTAAAAATACCTTATCTAAACTAAATGAGTTAAGGAATTCAGGGTTAATGAACCAAAAGAGTTTTGATAAATTAGAAAAGACAATAGATTCTCTTTCAGGGGGGTTAGTAAAAAGTGTAAAAAAATATGATAAGTATCAAAAACAATTAAAACAAAGCAAAAAACAAACAATAGAATTAAAAACAAGTACTGATAAATTTGTTGAATCACTTAGTTCTTTTTCAGTTACTCTCCCATTGTTATTTGGGTTCCAACAATTTTCTCAAGGAATTCAGAGTATGATAGATCCTGCATTACAATTAATGGGAGTTACAGAACTATATAACGAATTTTTAGCTTTAAAATATCTACCTACTGCAGAAGAACAGTTAGAAAATGTTTTAGAATTAGGAGAAGCTTGGTTATCTGAAAGTGAAGCTCAAAGGAAAGCAGAAGGGGACTTAATGTTGGCTGCTAAACAAATGTCTGATCTAGTTGTTTATACTGCTCAAATGGCACAGATCTTTGCTGCAGTAGGAGAAGCAATACCTTTTCTTGGTAGAAATATGGGGGCAGCAGCAGGAGCTGCTTTAGGATTAGGAAGTGCAGTAAGTTTATTGACAGATGATACTGGAAGAACAATAGCACAATTTAGTGGTTTTGAAGCTGCATTAAGTCAAGCAGTAGCAGGAGGGATGTCAGATTTCTTACATAAAACAGGATTAATAGGGGATGATTTAGATAAAACCGAACAAAGTGCAGAAGAAGCAAAAGAAGAAGTAGATAATTTAGTAAAATCTTTGGAAGGGATACCTTCTAAAGTACAAACAGATATAATTATGAATATTGTTACTAGTGGGAATAAAGAAGCTACGGACTATTTATTTGAAAACTTAAAAAAAGAAGGAAAAGAGATTAGTCCAATGGATTTAGTACCAAGAGGGAATATTGAAGAAGAATTAGGTAAATCTACAAAATATGGAGAATATAAATATAACATTCCAACACTTACAAAAGATGAAATAGAAGAAGGATATAAATATGGTTCTATAACCCCTACAAGCAAAGTTAAACAATTTGTAGAAGGTTTTTTTGGAACAAAGTGGGGGCAATTTATAAGTTTGCCTTCTGCTATCAGTTCTATACCTCTTTTTGATGAAGGAGGAGTTGTACCTGGACCTGTTGGAGCTCCTGTTCCTATTTTAGCTCATGGGGGGGAAACAGTATTACCTACTCATTCTGAAAAGAGTATTAGTGGGGGGATTACTTTTAATGTAACTTATAATGTAACTGTTGCAGATAAAAGAGAATTTGAGATGATGTTAAGAGATAATAATGAAACACTTAAAAGGGAGGTATCTAGATCAATAGGAAATTTTTAAATGGCAAGTAGCATAGTCCTTTCTAAAGGTACATTTTCTGTAGAAATTCATCCTTTTTTAATGAAAAATCAACAAATTAATAAGATGACTATTTTACCAATACCTCAAGTAGCAAAGAATCAATCTTCAGGTCCAAAAGATGTAAAAATTTTAGATTTACTTAGATTAACTCATACAATTATAGTTAATGGATATCTTACAGCTACTGCTAGTAAAACAGCTAAAGAAGTAAAAGATGATTTGTTTAGCATAATAAAAGGAGGAGGAGAAGATGGAGGAACAGTCACTCTAACTTATGATGGAGATTCTTATGAGGGATATATTGAGAAAGTGATAATTACAGAAAAAGCTCAAGATGATCCTGTAGGAGCAAGTTACTCAGATACGGACCACGCAAGATATGAAATTATTTTAAATTTTATTGAAGGAGTTGCAATAGGAGTTTAAATGGGAAAGAAAACAATTATCTTGAGTTCTTTACTAGTCTTAGTTATCTTAACTAGTTCTTTGTATTTTATTTTTGATAAAGATTTTAAAGTAGATATTCAGAATACTAGAACAAAATATTGTGTAGATTTAAATGGTTCTTGGGAATTAAGTGCTACAGAGTATGTTCATTTATATGATGGGACTACTAAGATGAGAGCTAAGTCTAGAAATTTAACTTGGTATAATGATAGTAATTTTGCATACGCTGTAAGAACTTCTATTTGGAAAGATAATATTAAAACAATTCAAACTTATAAATTTAAAATAGATGAAAGTAATATAGAGAATGTTCCAATAGGAAATAATTTTACTTGTATTAACTGCGATAGCAAAATTGTCCACTATGAAATAAGAGATATCTTATACGATGGAGAAACTAAAAACATAGAAAGTCCATTTAGCTTTGGAAACAATATGAATATAGAATGGCAAGAAGATAATGATTTCTCTTGGGCTAAAGTATATCAACAAAAAGTAGCTTCAGATAAAATAGTAATAAGATATAAACCAGATTCTAATTATGAAGAATACTCTGTTAGATTATTTGATCCAATTCAAGATTGGTGGGATTATGATTGGACATATAAGAAACCAATTAATATTTATTTAACAGGAAATCCAACTCCAACAGATTATCAAGTAAAATTAAATGTAACTTATGATTCTGATATGAATAATGATTTTTCAGATTTAAGATTTACTGACGAGAACGATACTAATGAAATACCCTATTGGAAAGAGAATGTAAGTGATGGAGAATGGGCAATAGTTTGGATTAAAGTTCCTAATTCTATTAACACTACAAATAGAATTCTTGCTTATATGTATTATGGAAATTCAGAAGCAACAGATACCTCAAATGGAGAAAATACTTTTGAATTTTTTGATGACTTTGATGACGAAGATATTAATACTACAAAATGGAATGTAAATCAAGATTCTCCAAATGAATCCTTAGGATTAATGATTTTAGATAATGATGATGATATTACTGGAAAGGTTTTATTTGGATATAATCATAGTTTTGAGGCATTGGCTAAAGCAGATGAACAAGATAGTCTTTTCGTAGGAGGATATAATGATTCCTTAAATTTAGTTGAAATTTTTAATGATGATAATCTTAATGGAGAAGGAGATTATGATAGTTTAACATTAGGTGGATCAAGAGGAGGAAGTGTTACATTTACAAGCATAGATAATTTAATTGATATTAGAAATTATTATTTGATTTATAGATTAGACCGACTTCAAAATGCTTATGTTAGTGCTTATCAAGATGGAACTTTATTTTATGATACATATACAGATACTCCCCTATTAGATACTGCCATATGGCATTCTGCTTATGATTCTACACAAGAATCAACTCTTTATCTTAATTGGACAAGAGTAAGAAAAAACAATAATGCAACAATAAGTTATTCATTTGGAGATGAAGAAGAAGGAACAATAATAATCTCATTAAATTCTCCTGAAGATAATGAATTAATAATTTTTATTAATGAAGTTACTACATTTAATATAACTGCAGAATTTACCAATTTATCTGGACTTCCTTATAATATCTCGCTACTAAATAATCTTTCTGGAAGTTGGGGGGTTACTAACACTACTCAATTATTTACAATTTATGATGAGATAAATGATAGTTCTGTAAATTGGAGCTTATGGAGTAATACAACTGGAGGAAGTTGTGGAGGAGGAACTTGTACAAAAGGTTTTGAAGAAAATTCTGATACTCTCAGAATATATGCTACTGCTTTGAGTGCTGGAACAGCAGATGCAGAAGCAACATTAAACTCGACTGGATTAAATCATTCTAATATTGGACAATTAATATTTAAATCAAATTCTTCTACAGTTAGACCAGATAGCGGAGGGTCTGCTTATACACAGATTTTCGTTTTTGGAAATGAAATTCACTCCACTTCAGGAGATGGACAAAGTGATGATAGTATCTGGAAATTAGTTAGAAATTCCTCTTGTGGAGTGGATTGCTTTGATGTTTATGATGATTATGTTTATCAAGAATCTATAAATGCAACAGACAATAATTTAAGTTTTAATGTGTATGCAAGAGACGCTTCTTCTAATCAAAATCACATAGCAATGTTATGGCTTAGTTATGTTTATTATACTCTTAAAGAAACTCAAACTTTTGATTTAACTGTAGATAATTCAATTATTTGGGGGGCAAGAGCTTGTTATGAAAATGGGCATTGTCAAAATAGTTTTTATAATTATACTCTTAATATTGAGAGAAAAGTCCCACAAATAAATATAACTTATCCTGAAAACACTTCTTATACCTCAACCCCTCCAACCCAATTAAATTATACAGTAAATGGTACTTGGGATAATTTAGATAAATGTTGGTATTCAAATGATTCAGGAAGTACAAATTATTCTATTCAAACTGCAGGGGATAATTTTACTATTGTTTCTAGTCCAGGTTCAAACACATTAATTGTTTATTGTAATGATACTTTTGGTACAGAAGCAAAAAATAAAACCGTTTTTTACATTTATGATATGAACTTCACAATTAATGGAGTAACAGAAGATTTATCTATTGAATTAGGATCAAACGTAACTTTGAATGCTTCAATAAATTTAAATAATGTCTCTTTTGACATAGATCATCCGGAATATGGAGATAATCAGAATAATTCAGCTCTTACTTCTACATTAAATTTAATTATAAATTATTTTAGAAAAACTTTATTTCCAAATGAAAATTTAAATCAAATTTTATATTACAATGAAACTAATGAAACAAATAACCAGTCTACTTTTAATATCTCAAATTTAACTATTGATGTTCACCAATATGATTATGTAAATAATTTGAGTATTAATATTTCTGGAGATTTAAATGAAGGAAATTCAACAATTTATGAACCACAACTTGTGTTTTATGCTGCAAATAATACTAGCAAAATAGACAGAGTATTTTATGGAGATTTAGTTGGAAGCAATATCCAAGTAGATAAAGTATTTGATAATAGTAATGGTTCAAATTTATATTTAAATTCTACTAATATTTCTTTTGAAAATTATGGGGACCAATTAATTTATCTTTATTTAGATGATAATGCAGATGTTCAAAGCTTTTTACTAAACATTAGTGGGCATGAGTATGGATTTAATTTTACAGAAAATTTTTCAGGTACTTCTTATAAAGATAATGTTCTCTCAAATACAACTCATTTTATCTCTTATGAACTCCCTTCAGGGTCTAATCCTCAAGAATTTTTAATAGATAACTTCTCAGATTCCTCTATAAATACTACTCTTTGGTTTGTTCCAGCAGATTATAGTTATAATGGAGGGTCAGAAGACTGGAGTGAATCTAGAACAAAATCAGAGGATTCAAGTGGATTAGATTTATCTTCTTCACTAACACAAGATTTTGATGAAGATGAAGGAGATTCATCTACAATAGAACATTACCTAATTGTTAATGATACTTCTTATTTGGATTTACTTTCAAATAATTATTTTGTTTTTAACTTTTCTTTTTCTAGTTCTTCTCATGAAAGAGTATATTCTTACCAATGTACTCCTTATGTAAAAGTTGAGGCAGGAGACACTAAAGTTTGGGAATCTGATGATCTTTTTACTTGTATTGATCCGGATGGTTCATGTTCTTTCACTACTGAAGGAGATATTATAGTTAATATTTCTAAAAATTATACTAGTGAACAATTTAATTATGAGGTTTCTGGTGTTGAAACCTATTATACTTCAGAGTTTGGAGGGTGTGGAAGTAAAACTTATACTAAAAATTGGACAAATGGATCTTGGAGTGTAGATTATTCTTCATGTACTGATTCTAATGGAGAAATGAATAATTCTGGAAGTTTTACTCCTTCAGATATCACTAATCCAATTAATATTTATTCTTCAATTTCTGGTTCAGGAGACAGATATGCTTCAGGACAAGATGCTTGTGTTGGAGATGGTACTGGACCTTGTGCTTTATACCTTTCTGGGAAATGTATTGCATGGTATACTTGTGGATACTTTACTTCCGAAAGTTCATGTAATTCTTACTCTCCCGATACTGGATCTTGTACTTGGCAAGATAGTGGACAAAATTATAAGGGATGTGAAGCCATTTCTCAAACAGTTACAATTTATAATTCAAGTCAGGAACTAAATTATGTAAAGAATAGCAGTTATTATTCTCTTTCTGTTTTTGATTCATCAGCAGATATTAATTCTATAGATGCAGATGCAGATTGGAATGGTTTAGCTTCTTTTTATTTAAGCACAGATAATGGAGATAATTATCAGTCTGCAAACTTTAGCGATTATACAAACACAATACTTAATTCTGGAAAGAATGTAAAATATTATGCTAATTTAATTGTTCAAGGAGGGGGATATCTAACAAATATTCCTTATTTAGACAATGTAAACTTACAAACAGAAAGAGGTTTTCCTGAGAATATTTCCTTAGATTTTGGAAATGATGGAACCTATGATTCAATTACTTATGGAGAGTTAAATACTACAAATGGTTCTATAAGAGTAAATTTAACCTCATCAGACATTACAAATGCTTTTACTGGAAGTCCAGATGTTGGAGACCATATGTGGTTAGTTCCATTAAGGGTATTCTCTGCTACTAGAGGACTAGTTAAAATAGATGCAATTAACTTAACTTACAATCCAAATCCTATTTATTTGGGAGTAAGTTATATTTTAGATTCCTTAAAAGAATTAGTAAATGAAGATATACTAAATATTAGTGTTGGTTCAATTAATGGTACTATTAATTTTACTGGTCTTCAATATGATTACTTGGGAGGGAATAAAACTTACAAGATAGTAGCACATAGTAATGATGGAATAATGAATGATTCGATTAATCTTACTTATTATTTTAGTAGATGGGATTATGAGTGGATTCCAGAAAATGTAGAATGGATTTATTTCCAACCAAAGTCTCCAGATTCTAAGAATGTAACTCCCTATGGACAGGACAATAAGACTCCTCTAATTAATTTCACTAATTTAGGTTATGGGGGTAAAAATGCAACTCTGTCAGCATTAATAAACTCTACTCTAGACTGTGTAAACACTACTCTTAGTCTTACAAATAATAAATCTGATGGAATTCTATTAAATAGTTCTTTCCAAGATATATCTAATTTGTCTTACTTAGAAACAGTTAATTTTAGTTTTTGGGCAGATTATGATTGTTCTTATTCTCAATATTATCTTTACCAACCACATTTATATTTAAGATTATGTGCAAATGATACTGTTTGTTCTACGGAGGTAGTGTAAATGCCCCCTGCAAGTAATGTTTCTGTTCTTGGTCCAAGTGGAAATATAAAGCCAATACCAATTTATCATGCAATTCCTCCAGTATCTAATGCTATTTATAAGATTGTTATAGATACAGATGGAGGAGAGATAGATATAACTGACTTCATTGTTAAGGCTACTTTTAACATAGGGGTTGCTTCTTCAAAAGGATTTACTTCAGGAGATTTTGTTTTAAGGTTTTTAGATCCAGGAAAGACTAATCATGATTTAATTAGTTTGTTTGACGATGTTTATCTTTATTCTGATTATGGGGCTTCAGCAACAACAAAAAGATTTAGATTTAAAGTTGAAGATAGAGGATTTATAGGGCATGAAACAACTCTTAAAGGAAAAGGGATAGGAATGATTTTATCTAATAAATCAATAAATTATAGAACTTTAGACGATGATGGGAATATTACTACAAAGACTAGAAGTGAGATACTTACAGAAATTCTAGAGGATAATTTTTCAGAGATAACAGATTTTAGTGAGATAGAATCTGATGATACTTCTGTAGAAAAGAATTATTCTGAAACTCCTTTTTCTACTATAATAGAGGAGTTATGTGGAGAGGATAAATATTTCTATTTAGATAAAGACTTGGTTCCTCACTATTTTACAAAAGGAAGTGTTAAAAATGAATTAGAGGCTGTTGCAGATTCAAATTTAATTGAAATTTTAGACAATTCTGAAAATGCTGAAGAAGTTTATTCTAAAGTTAGAGTTTATGGAACTTCTGAAGATAATCTTCCTACACTTTACACTAAAAATATTGGAACCACAAACACTAAAGGAATAACAAAAGATTATGTTATAAGTAATAATTCAATAAGAACTAACCTTCAAGCTCAAACTTTTGCAGATTATGAAGGAGATAGAGTAACAAGTGCTTCTTTATTAGGGGAATTTAGTGTATTGTATCTTCCTACATTAGGTCCTGGAGAGGGTATTTTTATGGGAGTTCCAGATAGGGGGGTTAATCCAGGATATTACAATATTAAAGATTTTACTATAGAGTTTGATAATGAATCAGAATTCTCACAAGTAACTAAATTTATCGTTGAAGGGAGAAAGAGAGATACTCCAAAAATAGTAAAACAGATGTTACAAACGCAAGAGAAACTAAAGAGTACTTATAATCCAAATGATTTAGATTACTCAAAAATTATAACTTTTGATGAAGACATAGGAACTCATGATGGAACAGGGATAAGTGAAGATTATCTTAAAGTTAGTGGGGGCTCTCAAGGAACTTGGACTAGTCCAATTTATACTTTAGATAGTAATTTAAGTGCCATAGAAATAAGGTGGACAGGAGATTATCTAATTGGAGATTATCTTACTACAAGTGCTTTATTGTTTTTTAGTTTAAACGGAGGAAGGACTTGGAAGACATACCTTATTGGTGATGAATCTTTTACTGGAACTATCCCTGCTGGAAAAGATTTAAGACTAAAGGTTGTGTTAAATGATAGCCAGTCAAAAGTAAAAAAAATTGGAGTATATTATAAATATTAAATTACTGCGTTAGCAAAAAATGGAAGAAAATAAAGACCCTTTTGAATTTATGGATATAATGAAAGAAAATAAAAAACCTTGGTACACATCTAAGACTAAGTGGGCAGGAATTTTAGCAGGAGTAGGTTTAATTATTCCTGGAGTTGTTGCTTGGTTACAAGGAGGAGCAATTCCTCTTGTAGACTTATGGGCTGGAGTAGTAGCAATTCTTGCTGTGTTTGGTGTTAGAGATTTACCTGTTTTAAATAAATAGAAAGATATAGTTGAAAATTAGAATATATTATCCTAATTGTATATATGGGATTTTACCTCCCATATAGTTTTTAAAGAAGTGTTTTTTATAGTTGGTATGTTATACTTGCTAAAAAAGCAGATGAATATAATTGAAAGGAGGTATGATTAAATGGAAATAAAGACTAGTTATTTTTGGATATTAGCGATTGCAATAGCTGTTGTATCTTTATTAGTAGGAGTATTTGTTTTTGGTGGTTCTTCTGAAATTAATGATGAAGAATTAAATTCTTTAGTAAATGTTAAAGCACAAGATTTAGTTAATCAGTTAAAACTTGAAGCAGGAGATGTAATTAAAACCCTTCAAGACGAAAAAGCTGATTTACAAAGTCAATTGGATAACCTAAAAACAAATATGGAAAATATGGGAGTTAATGTCACTACTTGTGACCCTACACAACCTTCTGGACCAGATAATCCTTGTCCAACACTTCCACCACAAACTCCTCCAGTAACTCCACCTGAAACACAAGACCCAGTTTCTGGTTATGTTTTAGATGATGTATTCTTGGATGAAGATTTTGATGATGTTTTGTCTGACAGAGAAGTTTCTTTATATGATGATGAAGTGACTTTTGATGAAGATGAATATGATGTTGAAGAGTTATTTAGTGTTGAAGGTTTAGTTGCTATTAATGAAGAAGATTTTAAAGAGAATGCTTATCTTACTTTTGAAGAAGATGATTTATTTTATAAAGTAATTTTAGATACTTCATTAGATTTAGAAGATATAGATGAAGATGAAACTCTTAAATTATTCTTTTTAGGTAGCGAGATTGAAATCTCTGAATGGGACACAAGCTCAAACGAGATAACTTTCACAAAAGGTACAGAATATAATTTAGATGATGGAGAAACAATTAGTGTTGATGGAAATTCTATTGTTTTAAGTATGGTATTAGAAGATTCTGTTTATGTACTTGTAAATGGAGAAGGAGAAAAGATTTATGAAGGCGATACTGAAAAAGTAAATGGAGTTGAAATCAAGGTTAAAGAAGTTCTTTACTCACCTAAATCAAGTCAAACAAGCATGGCAGTTCTTCAAATCGGTTCTGAGGTAGAAGAAGTTGTCCAAGATGGAGATGAATTTGAAGAAGATAGTATCTGGGAATATAGAATTGAAAATCACTCAATCGGTATTGTATTAGTAGAAGACTTTTTAGAGTTGGATGATAGAGAAGATTACAATGCTTTAGATGTTGGTGATAGCTTATGTCTTCCAAGTAATTATCTATGTGTATTCTTTGATGGATTAACAGAAGAAGATGAAGAAGAATATAACTTTGAATTAGATAATGGAGTTGTTGTTGTTGAAGGTAGTTTTGTTGCAGGAATAAAGGATTTTGATGAAATCTTTTTGAATGATAGCAAAATCTATGAAGATGACGATTGTACTGAAGAAATTACTGAAGATGTTTACTTTGGTGATTCTGATGTAGAATTAACTCTAAACTCTACTACTATTGTAATTGGCGATATTGAATTATCTGTTGATTTAGATGCTATGACTGTTGATGGTGTAGATGTATCTGGTAAAGAAGATAATTATAGAACTAAGTATGGTATTGTTATTAAAGAACCTGAAGATGCTTTAGAGGATCAAGAGGTTAAATTAACAGTTCCAGAAGAAGAATTGGAAGGACTTTTGAGAGTACTATAAACTCTCTTTTTTTTATTTTTTTTTTTATTTTTTATATTGAGGACAAAATGAAACATCGAAAATGTGCTGTTTGTAAGATTAGAAATGGAGAAGCTATGATTAGGACTTACTTTGTTTGCAAAAGCTGTTTTAAAAAATTGAAAGCAGATAATAAGTTAAGAATTTCACAAGAAGTAAATATACAAAGAAGTTTAAAATCTTATTTAGATAAAAAATAAATCCTCTTCTTTAAAATCATTAGCTTGAATTTCTATAATTTCAAAATCAAGAGGATATTTTTTTAATTTATTACTGAACAGTTTTTTACTCTCGCTATTCAAAATCTCAATAATATAACCATCTCCAATAGTATTAAAACAAATAATATCAGGTCTACCTCCACTAATAAACTCACATTCAGTATAAACATAACAACCTTTTTGTTTTAAAATATAACAAACATCAAACTTAGTTTTCTCATGTATATATGAGTTATTTGGATATATTTTAACAAATCCTTCTTTTCTACCTAAGTGATTAATTTGTTGTTTTAGTTTATTTATTTTTGCTAACGCTGTTTTATTCATTTCTTGCTCCTTTTTATTTTCTTAGCTACAAACTTTAATACTATTCTATATTTCTTTTCACAATTATCACACCATTGTAATTCTCCCCATTCATCTGCATACATAAATTCTGTTTTCTTTTTACAATACGGACATTCAATTAATCCTGTGTATCTTGTTGTCATAGTTTCTTTTGCTCCATAAATGGTTTAATTCTTGCTTCTGCAATCTTAATGTATTCTGGATTTAATTCAATTCCAACAAACTTTTTATTTTGTTTTAATGCGACAAGCCCAGTTGTTCCTGCACCAAAGAATGGGTCTAAAACTATTCCACTCGTGAATTTTACATTACAAGAACAAGTTGGTTTGTGTCCTTTATTGATTATTGGATTTTTGTATAACTCTTTTTGATATTGACCTCCAATTTTTTTATAAAGTCCTTTAGGATTGTTCCTATCACTATTCGCTTCTAACTTAATCATTTCATTCTCTCTTTCTTGAAACAATATTTTAGGATTCCCACACTTAACACACACTTCTTTAGGACATCCTGCTTTAATTGGAGTTTCACAAAGTTCTTCTGGATAAACTGCAAAATGGGATTCTTTAAATGGTTTAGGGTTTATTGTCCATACTGTTCTTTTGTTTCTTCCATATTCAATAGCATTTCTTTTTTCAGAAGATTTTTTAAAAACTTCTGTCATCTGTTTGTCATACTTATCCCCAAAAGACAAAACCTCTTTTAACCACTTATAATCTTCCACAGATGGAAAACTCTCACCATTAAACCAATGATGTGGTGCTTGGCTTTTAAGTCGTGATTCTATTTCATCAATAGTTACTCCTTGTAATTTTCTTCTATCATTAATATATTTTGAAAATTCTTTTAAATTAGGCAATTTTCTATATTTTATAAATTCCTTATCTCTTGGTTGAACTGAATAAGGTAATCTTGTTCCAATACAAGCTCCTTTAATTGCATATTGGGAGTTAGGCATGATAGATTTTCCTTTTTTATGTGAAACTAATCCCTTACCTAACCTATTATCTTTCAAAGAACTTTCTGCTAATGGTTCATATTGAGTTTCAAAATAATATTTCTTTTTCTTTGAAAAGAAAAAAAGATATTCAAAATCAACTGTGAATCTATCTTTTACACTTGAGGGCATACAATTTCTTTTATGCCAGATTATTACATTTCTTAATATCCAACCACGATTAACCATTTCTATTGCGAATCTCATTGGAATCATAATTAAACATTTGCTTGGTAATTTTGATTTGGCAGTTGGTTTATCAAATGCAAACATCTCTTTCATATTAACTTGTCCTGTTCCAGTTCCACCATAAGTATCCCCAAGATTTACAAAACAAGTTCCATCATCTCTTAAAACTCTTTTAACTTCATCAAATATATCGCAGAGATGTTTTATGTATAAATCAAATGTTGTTTCTAATCCAAGCTGTCCTTTCCATGCTCCACACTTGTTACAAAAACCAGATTTTGTTTTCTTCATTTCCCATGTGGCAGTAATAGAATTTTTAGAATCCCTATCTCCATGTCCCCCCCCATCCATAGGGTCTTTTTTTTCCACCATTTCAAAATTATGCTCACAATTTTCATCACCATCCCATATAGTTTCAACATCACTTCCATAATCTCTTAATGCCCAATATGGTGGAGATGTCATGCACATATTTATTGATTTCTCTGGCAATGTTTTTAATATTTCTAATGCACTTCCTTGTATTATTTTATTTGTTTTCATCTCATCTCCTTTCTAAAATACCCCAAATTCGCATTTTAATTAATCCTGTGTATCTTGTTGTCATGTTAGTAATGTTTTTTGTTTATCTTTAAAAGCACATTTGAAAATAAATAAACCCATATCTGGTTGAACACAATTATTCAAAACCTTTTCTTTCATATTTTTTGGAATATCTAAATTTGATAGGTCTATTCCAAATTCCTTTTGCATATAATCTATTCCTTCCTGAGGGTTTTTACATTCCCTATCACTTGATTTAATTATATTTCTAATCTTACTTTCTTTAAATGGAATAAAAAAGTTTGACCAATAATAATGATTATTACATTTAAAGGGTTTTATTAAAGGGTCATAATAACTTATTACATTTTCAACAACCCAATTTCCTTTAAAATAATGTTGAAGAAAAATTATCTCCTCATATAATTTCATATCAGGAAATCTATAAATACCCATTCCTTTTAAAAAGGTGTTTACTCTTGAGTGTGTAGGACAAGGGGGAGAACTCCATATAAAATCAAATTCCTTAAAGTGTTCTAAAAGAAATTTGTGAGCATCTCCTACAATTACTTTATCATTTGGAAAGAAGTCTTGATATATCTTAGCTATCTTAGGGTCTATTTCTACTGCTGTAACATCTACATCCTCCCATAGTTTTCTATTTCCCCCAATTCCTGCATATAAATTTAATACTTTAATCTTTTCCATCTCATCTCCTTTCTAAAATACCCCAAATTCGTATTTTAATTAATCCTGTGTATCTTGTTGTCATAATCTTTTTTGTTCCTGTGAACTCTCCAATTTTTTACAATAAGCATATTGAATAAGAAAAATAGATTCTCTATCCAATAAATAACTTAAAGGCAGATTTGAAGATAAATTATTCTTATTCTGCATAATAGAACCTAGATAAACAAGCTGTCCAAAATAGTTCTTTTTAAACACTTTAACTCTTATATGTCCCCAATAAATAACATTTAATAAAGACTTTGGACAAAACTTTAATCTGTAATTTTCTTCTAATTCTTTTAGGTCTATTCCAAATTCTTTCATCTTTTTTAATACCAAATCACTTTTCTTTAAAACTTTCTTATT
>Ga0272443_10001668_pt1 | contig 31310 bp, 18 predicted proteins | sample SSMAcet12_FD_193581 | JGI IMG/M metagenome (GOLD analysis project Ga0272443, IMG submission 193581) | Marine sediment archaeal communities from Little Sippewissett salt marsh, Falmouth, MA, United States - SSM-Acet-12 | ecosystem: Environmental > Aquatic > Marine > Wetlands > Sediment ... | reverse complement strand
TAAACCCCTCCTGCACAATCCAGTGCTTGAACCATTCCCAGTCGGATGCCTCCCATGCAGCGACTGTCGATGGAAACCCTATGTATTCAACGGTACCGGGAGTATTAAGCGCATGCCAGCCTACCGGATATGCAAGATTCAGATCGTGATCCAGTTCAGTTAAATCATCACCGCCGGTAAACGTCTCCGGCGTAATCACGGCATCGCAGCATGATAGAGACAGAAGCATTCTTAAACGGTTACTCGCTTCCTCGACCTGGTTAAGCCCACCCGCCGCGTATTCATGCATCACCGTGTACCACCGGAAGGTCACAAGCGGCGTGTAACCGTTGAGAACTCCGATGTTCGCCAGAGCCAGCTCGTTGCCGACCGCGGGAAGCGGTAGAAAATCCGGTGATGAAAACGGCTTTTCAGCGAGTGATTCCATGAGCGGGTCCCAAATGTCGTCCTCGGACGCAACAAGAACACGCATCGGACGATTTCCATCATCAGGGTTGATTTCTTCCGGCAACTGAAGCTGGGTAATCGCATTTTTAAAGGTTGAGGTTTTCATTGTCATCGCGGATTTAAGCGGCGCGAATGCGATCAGGTGGAGGATCAGCCACGCAATGAGTGTTCCTGTAAGCCAGGCTGTTTTCCTGGTCGAGATATAACCGATCAGACCGATAAGTGATGCGAGTGTCGCGATAATGAAGAATCCGTACCCGATGAACTGGAATCCAAGCGGTGGAAGACCTTCATGGAACGTCGCCCACACGATCAGAATCAGTGCGACTAATACAGTAATAATTATTCCGGTTGTAACGGGTTTGTGGGATTTCTCTTTGTCCGACAAGTGAAAAAGCGAATCGAGTCCGACCGCGGCGAGTCCGAACAGGCCGATGACGGTCGGCAGGATCATGCGTCCGAGCGCACGGAACATGCTGAATCCGGGAAAAGTGATAAGGTCCTGGTTCGCGACGAAATTCATTCCGAACGATAGAATCAGTCCGAAGAAAACTAGAATAAACGCCGGGAGTATCGGGTTCATGTGACGCTTGTGCCTGACAAGCGTTGTCGTGACAAGTATCGCCGGGAGGATTCCGATGTACCCGAGCGAGCTGATATAGTCGAGAAGATCGGATGGGAGCCTCAGCGCAGGGAACATGAACAGGCTCGCGAGTCTCGGTGTGTTGAGCCACGTTCCCATCCGGAAGTAGTCGTAATTTGCCCCAATGACCCGGAATGAGTGTTTCGCGAATTCGGATGTCGGTATTAACTGGACAGCAGCAAGCAGGATTGAAATCGTGATGACCAGCAGGAATAATCCGACGGACCACAGTGTCCGTTTCATCGGATGCGGCCCCATCGTGATCAGCCCGCACAGGAAGAAGAAAACCCCGATCATGCCGTAGAAGGCGATCTGGCTCGATCCCGCGAGAAACATGAACGAAAGGATAATTCCCGCGAAGATGGTCCATATGAACGCCATGCGTTTATTTTTCTCAACGCCGTATGTGACTGCGTTTTCAAAGGCGAGGAAGAGCCCCGGAAGCAGGCATACAGCCTCGAACAGCCCGACCGTCTCCATCCTGAGAAGCATCCCGGGAAGGAACTGGTAGAAAACCGAAAGCCATGCGGCTGATTTTCGTGATGCTCCGCGCCTGACAAGAAAGAAATACATCAGGAGCCCGGTCAGGATCAGGTGAAGGACAATCGTCCACGCGAGCAGGGCCGACTGGTTAATAGGCAGCCATAAAAGGAAATTTCCGGGATAGTATAGACCGCCCTCGCCTTCGGCAAGCTGCGGAAATCCCGCGAACAGGTACGGATTCCACTGCGGAAGCGTTCCGCTGTTGAGCGCATCACGTGCGAACTGCTGGAACGGAAGGATCAGGTGGGTGAAATCGAATCCCGCGAAAACCGACAGCCCGGTAAGTTCGCGCCAGAAGAAAACCAGCGGGACCAGTACCGGTCCGGCAAGTGGTTTGAGCGCACGTTTCAGGTCGGTGTTATTCATTGTCCGCAGGTGGTACGACAGACGCCGGCATTCTTTTGTGGATTGCGAACACAGCCAGTATAAGTATAGCCCAGATGAGAAGCCCGGTTAACGACCCGATCATCCCGTACAGAAACGACTTCGGCTGGTAGCTTAGTTCGACGGTGTGATGTCCCGATGGCACGAACACGCCGCTCAGGAGATGATTGGTGATATGTATGGATGCGGGATTCCCGTTGATATACGCGTTCCATCCGGGTAGCCGGTTTTCACCGGTGACGAGAAATCCGTACTGGTCAGCTGAACCTTCCACCATCACATCGAACCGTATCATGTTCATTTCCCGCTCGCGTGAAAGGACAGCCGATCCGGGCGCGAAGAAATCCGGCGGATCGATCATGTTTTCATCCGTAAGCTCAACCGCGGCATGCTGTGATACATCAAGTGAAGAAGTACCCAGCCATTGAAGCATTCCGGGATATGTCCCCACTCCATATGTGACCTGCTCCACGAAGTATGCGTCCGGGACGAAGCCATCGACCGCACGGTACGCGCACAGGCCATCGTGATATGGAAGCTCGAGGTCGGTACGCCACAACTCGAATCCCGGAACGAGCCAGTCATCTCCTTCGAGAAGGAGAATGTCGGCCCCGAGAATGCGGATTATCCTCATCGAGATTTCATCCGGGATTTTTGGTGCCCCGGTTTCGTTCGAGATATTAAGGACGTTGTCCATCCTCGACTGGAGCGTGTCGCGAACTATCAGCTTCCAGTTATTCTGATTTAAGGGAGTAAGCCCCCTGAGGGATGTTACATTCCCAAGCCCCGCGGCATTACCCGACAGGTTGTCGTAGATATTTTTTTGTGCCGAAAATCCAAGGCTGTTGATCGCATCGGGATCGAGAAGCAGGTGACTTCCTGCCTGAAGGATTCGCGGAATTTCGTCATCTGACGGAAACCCGGATTTTATGTCATCAATGAGCGTGAGTGATTCTTCGAACTTCGGCCGTTCCTGTACAAGTATCCGTGTGAACGGGTAGTTCAGGAGTAACTGGAGCGCAAGGCTGATTACAAGAAGCGAGATCATGCTGGAGAGAAGGGTCAGGCGCCTGAACAAAAGCTGCTTCCCGAACGCGAAACTCACGCAGACAATAATAGTAAGAAGCGAGATAATGATCGACGGCAGCGCGCCAAGTTTGACAGTTCCCGGCATCGAGAGTCCGGCAAGTCCGATGAGAAGTACGATCGCCGCTCCGACAAGCATGAAATAAACAGCCTTACGTTCCTCCTTGAGCCGGGTGCCATCAGCCCGACGGTAAATAAGATCGAGTGCGGGTGCGGCCATTGGGAGAAGAAGTGTAAGCGCGACAAACGCGTGACGTCCGGGGTAGCGGAACATCGAGAACGGCGGGATTTCAGTCAGGATTGAATATCCGGGCAGGTTGAGTCCGAACCCGAGAAACAGCGCGATGATTCCTCCGAAGATTAACGGGAACAGTAATCGACCTTTTATTTTCCACATCGAAAGAGACGAGACTCCGAGCGCGAACGGAAGAGCGCCGATGAAACAAAGCGATGAACCGTAGTCCTGGATATCGGCTGGATTGTCGAGGGCGGGGAAGGTTACGAGAGAGTTGAGCCTTGAGAGTTTCAGCCAGGTACCCATCCGGTAAAACTCTATGTCATCGAACGCCTTTCTTTCCGAGAACTGGGTAAGCTCGGCCGTTGGAAGAACCTGTACGAGTGCGATAACCGGGGCAAGAATGCACGGAATCAGTACGGCAAGTGCGCGAAGGAAATATTGCAGCCTCGATTTTCCATCCGGTTGTGCGATGAGACTTCCGAGCGCGTAAAGGAGTATTCCAAGAACCCCAAGGTAGGCAGCCTGCACGCTTCCCGCCATAAGCATGAGACCGAGGAAAAGCGCAAGCCATAATCCGGTTTTTACCGGATGTTTACCTCTCATTCCATGTTCAAAGAAAAGGAGATACCATGGAAGCCAGACAATCGATGTAAACAGCCCGAACGCAGTTATGTGGAATATCAGGAACGGAGTTGTCGCGTAGGTTGCCGCAAGGAAAGCCGATGTGATTATTTCATGCCCGCGGAATCTCATCCAGTAATAGAAACCGGCGGCCGCGATCATGAAGTGCGCGATAACCTCTATTGAATACCAGTGGAAGAAATTCCCCGGCATGTGTATGAAGATGTTTCCGGGATAAAAAACTCCCGATTCACTTTCGGCAAGACCGGGAAATCCCGCGAACATGTAAGGATTCCAGAGCGGAAGAGCACCCGATGCAAACGCCTGCCTGTCGAAGTAACGCAGGGGCATGTTAAGGCGCGATGTGTCGATACCGGCGAAGTAATTGAATCCAAGGAACTCGGGCAGGAAATAGAGAACCGGCAGCAGAAGAAGCCCGATAAGCCACCAGTCGGGTGAACATTTTCTCGTCCGGGGTATTAAATCCCTGCCAGACTCGTCCATTTGTTCAATATGCTCCGTGCGCTAAGTGTTAATCAAAAAATGGCCTGCGTACGCTTATGTAATAACATCCATCTCCGTGTCATCTGTCTGAAGGCGTCTGAGGGCCATCTCGTAGGCTTTCAGGATATCGGTTCTCGTTATGATCCCGACAAGATCCTTCGGGTCCTGTTTCGATACAACCATAAGGCGTCCGATATCACGGATTCTCATTTTTTGAAGTGCCGAACTGAGATCGTCACCGGGAAACGATGTCAGGATTATGTGGGTTGAGAACTTGTCGACAGGTGCGAATCCCGGAAGTCTCGAAGCGTTATGGTAATCGTTGAGAGTCACCACGCCGACAAGCCGGTTGTTTTTGTCCATTACCGGGAATCCGTTGTGATGTTTCTCTTTGAACAGTTCAAATAGTTCTGCTTTTGTCGTATTTTCCCTGACGGTATCTACTTCCGTGACCATAATATCGCGGACTTTGAGGCTCTCCAGGATATCCGACCGGGTACCCCAGTGAAACCTGATTCCTTTTCTTGTTAACCTCATCGTATATATCGAATCGTGAAGGAAGTGGTTCGAAATTACCGTAGCGATTACTACGGCAAGCATAAGTGGAAGAATGATATTGTAGTTACCGGTCATTTCAAATAGCGTAACTATAGCAGTAAATGGTGCGTGAGTTGTAGCTGAGAAAACCGCCGCCATCCCGACAAGGACATATGGAGGTACGCCTGCGGTCAGGCCTGGTGCGAGTGCTTCGAACCCGGTTCCAAGAGTTCCGCCAAGCATCGCACCGATAAACAGCGCGGGTGCAAAAATACCGCCGGATCCCCCCGAACCGAGGGTTAAGGATGTTGCCAGGGTTTTTACAACCATCAGTACGAGCATCATGTGCCATACCATTGAATCGGCGAGAGCCGCGTTGATGGTGTCGTATCCCACCCCCCTGACCTCGGGCCATATGCATACGATCACACCTATGAGAAGCCCGCTGAAAGCTGCTTTTGGAATAATTCCCAGTTTCGTGAAATTGAAGACATCTTCCGAGAAATAAACCATCTTTGTGTACAGGATACCGATCGCAGCCGCCGTAAATCCCAGGATTGCATAGAAGATAATTTCAATGTTGCTTTCATACGCATAGGCCGGAACCGTAAACGCAGGATCGTCTCCGAAGTAGAGCCTTCCGATAATCGACCCGCTAACCGTAGCTAGAACAATCGAAGCGAAACTTCTCAGGGACGAGCCATGGAGGATAATCTCCATCGCGAATACTACTCCCGCGATAGGGGTGTTGAATGTGGCTGCAATTCCCGCTCCCGCACCGCATGCGACAAGCCATTTGCGTCGTTCGCGCGACATTCTCAGAAGGCTCGCAGTAACAGATCCAAAAGCAGCGCCGAGATGAACGATCGGACCTTCACGTCCGGCCGACCCGCCAAACCCGATGCAGATCGCACTCGCGAGTGGTCTTGCCCATATCAGCCTTGCCCTGATCCGCCCATCTTTGAGCGCAACCGATTCCATTACGTCCGGAATTCCACTGCCCGTTACCTCCTGCGCAAAGTACTTAACGATCAGCGAGACCAGGACCATACCGATTATCGGTACCGGGAGAAACGCCCATACTCCGAGCGAAGAAAAAGAATCGGCCCACGGCACAAATACCTCACCCCAGAAACGGGAGAAGGATGCGATCATCCACCTGAATCCGACCGCACCATAACCGGAAAGAACACCGACCACTATCGCAAGGATATTGGTGAGCATGCTCTCGGACAGGTGGAGATGGTAAGCGTCGAGCGTACCGGAGGTAAACCTGAAGAAACGCTGGATCCATGGCAGATGGGTGCATTTCTTATATATTTCCCATTGTTGCCGGAGTCTTTTCATTATTAAGAATTAAACCGCTGGAATTCAGCGGGATGCGCTGACCCTGAGATACCGGTCTCACAGGCCCTACTTTAGCATTAACATCCGGGTGAGTCTATGCGAATATTGCAACATAACAGGCAGTTTCGATTTCCATGATCGCCGGCTTCTCTGATAAAATGCCCTGAATGCCTGAACTATTACACACTCCGGATTTTCCTATATTGTAAAGATGTAAAGCAGGTGAAATTGTGCGCACGACAATAATCATAGCCGGGATCCTTATTTTACTGCTGATCGGGCTTATTGTTACTCATGAGGTAATTGAATCCAAAGTCTTCAGCATGCTTACAAACAGGGCCGATCTCCAGTTATCGTTCGAAAAAAAGTCCGGAAACCTCCTGTCAGGTTATACGCTGCAGAATGTACGACTTCGTCCCGATGTAGGCCAGCGTGGCGGTACACGTCCGAATGTCATGATACACCGCGTGAGTTTTAAGTGGGGGTTATTTCCATTCGCTTTGAGTACCCTCTCATGGGAACCGGGAAGAGTGGAAATATCGGCAGACGATTCCGAAACGATCGAAGTGGTTTTTTCAGGTTCATCTTTATCAAGGGAGGGGAGCTTCCTTACCCACGATGAGGAAATTACGATAGGCCCACCAGACTGGGACGGTTCAGCGGATATCGAAGTGGCATCCGATGCGAGTGAAATAAGGGGAGACATAGTGATCGAAAGGTTTCCGGCGAGGTTGATTTCGCTTGTTATCCCGGAAAACAACCAGGGCGCGATGATGGGTCATGCGATCGTGGAGGTGCGGATCTTGGGTCCGCTTACCGCTATGAAATTCGAGGGATTGCTCACGAACCCATTGACAGGTCAGACTCAGGGCTTTTAATATTAATTCGGGTGAGAAACTAATGCCGATATACAATTTCAGGTGCAGAAAGTGTAATGCGGAATTCGAGGACCTTGTTTCAAAGAGAGGCGATATAGCTCCGTGCCCGAAATGTGGAAGCGAGGATGTCGAAAAGCAGGTTTCGCTTCCCGCCGGGCATGTTTCAAAATCAGGTGCGGGAGATTTCTCATGCGCAGATGGAAGCTGTTCTCTTAACAGGGGGGATGGCTACTGCCCGGACGGATCATGCCCGTTTTAGGAATGGATTTTATTCCTGCAGGTTGGTTTCGGCTTCAAGCTCTGCAAGATCGAAGAGAAATCCGATAATCCGGTCCCTGAATGCATTTCCCGCGGCCGGATGACATTCGAACAGCCTTACACGATCGAGGTTTGTGTCGGGAGGCAGTGATGGGTTTGTTTCCCCTCGAAGCCTTCTTTCTATCGTCTCCGAACCCGTGCGATAATGACATGAACCGGGAGCGCATTTTACGACGAATGTGCCGGATGCCCCCCTGTCGAGTGCAAGTTTAAGCCATGCGGGTTTTATCATACCCGCGCATGAAACACCGATAAGCACGACTCCCGGGAACTCTGTCATTCTTCGGTTCTGGTTGATCCATGAGCTTAGGTTGGTTGATTTCTCGCAGACAAACCCTATAACGGGACCGGGCAGCTTCTGCGGGCGATGAGGCTCCGGTTCGACGGGTTCGTCTTCGGGAGGTAAGGGTTCCACCACTTCATCCGCAGCCGGTTCGATATCCTCTATGTCCTGGGTATCTTCAATTTCCGCTTCGGATTCATCCGGCTTTTCACTATCGTCATCCGGCTGATCGGGATCATCCGGTTCTGTTTCCTCATTCTCATCATCGGGGGAATTTTCAAATTCGTCCATGTCGGTAATCGACAGTTCATCGATTACTATCGTCTCGAAGTCGGGGAACTCGTCGAGGAGAATAGAGCAGTCGTCCTCAAACAGTGCGAGTCCGCCCGCCCCCCCGGTCTCGAACTCCGCAAGGCCTTTACTGTTGAATTCCCGATCTCTCTCTTCGGTTCCGGTCATGATTCGACCTCGCGGTGCATGGATGGTTCGGTAGTGTCATTGATTATGCTGATGATTTCGTCGCTTGTGTGTGATGGTATTTCAATGGCGTCGAATTCGCACGAGCCGGTGCATATACCACACCCGGTGCAGTCAGCGGAAATAACACTGGCCACATCAAGTCCCGTTTGGGCTTTCAGGGGATCACGATGCGGTACCATTTTAATCGCGTCGTAAGGACAGTCATTAACACAGATTCTGCATCCGGTGCATTTCGCTTCGCTGACAACGGCCGTTGAAATTAAGGGTTTTTCGATTGATGGCAGGGCAAATAACCATCCCAGAATGATTATTACAAGCAGCAGAAGCAGTGGCGCTCCAAAGAACTCGTAAAACAGGAGCGGGAAGTTAAGCAGGAAATCTATCGATACGGACTCCGGCGGTGTGAATGGATTGAAGACGGTTAGAGTCTCGTGTTCAAGAGGAATCATTGCCGCGAAAAGGAGTACAACGAGTACAAGTCCCGCCCATACCGCGACCGGAAGCCGCGAGATCGACCTTGTAACTTTCTTCAGGTGAATCATGCCCAGAATCAGCATGAGAAGCGCCCCACCGATGTGGAGCCCGAGAACACGCAGCAGCTGTTCCGATTCGTTCTGAACCGAGAACAACGGGAAACTTATGAGAGATCCCAGTCCGAGCCATCCGATGAGAGGCCATGTGTCGATTGCTCCGGCAAGGTCCTTTCCCCATGCCAGCAGAACGATTGCACGCTCATCCCAGGGGAGTATGTATCCGGCCCAGCCTATTATTCCGACTAACGGTAATGCAATCAGTCCGGTGCGCCAGTTAAACGCACGAGGTCCTGTGTATCTGCCGGTTGCCCAGTTCCTGAACATGTGGAACAGGAGAACCAGAACCATGAGATCCGCGCTTATACGGTGAATGGCACGAAGGATTTTGCCGAACGGGACCTCGCCTGTCAGGTACCTGACACTCGCCGCTGCGAATTCAGGTGTGGGCGAGTAAGTCAGGAGCATCAGGAGCCCGGTTAGAGTGCTGATTGCGAGCAGACCTATAATCAGCGCCCCGGTCAGCTTAAACGGTGAACATGAATCGCCGAAGAATTTTGACGAGTAAAATTCGAGTGTCTCGACAAACTTCCCGCAGGATTTCCTGATCCTCGTGTATCTTCCCGGTCCGGAGGAGGCCCGTACGATCTTCTTCATCGCTTCGACACCTCCCCTGACCTGAGCGTTTTCTGATCGGGGTACCGCAGTTCAAGGAGGCTGCCGACGACGATCGCAATAAACCAGACAACAAGAAAGAACGTCAGTATCGCCCCTCCCGGAATAGTCCACAGGACATAATTACCCGTGAACAGGATTATTGATAGAACTCCCGCAACGATGAGTGATGTAATAAGAGGGCGGGGCCCGGGTGACTTCCAGCAGTCGATCCATGGCAACAGGAGCATGAATAGCACGAATACTGCCATGAAGAATATCGCGACCGGCCAGCCAATTATCGATGCGAGATTGTAAAATCCTAGAAGATACCAGTCGGCCAGTATCGGATGCGGGTGAAGCGCGATATCGAACGCTCCGCCCGACGGTGGTGGAAGTATCAGCGCAATGAAGGAAAGTCCCACGAATACAGACCAGCCAATCGCGCGGGGAATTCGTGGATTGTACTCACGGTGACGCGGGAATTTGATTCGCGTTATGGTCAGCCAGTAGAAGGCCACGAACATTGCTAAGAATCCAAGCGCGATGTGGAGGACATATGCGAATGAAAGCCCCGACTGGGACAGTCCGAATTCACCCCAGGTGTCCTTTCCAAACCATGCGAGCAGTGATAATCCTCCCATTGTATGACGGCCCGCACCGGCCGCGTGAGTGCCGGTTACAAGCGCTTCGGAGTGCCATACGAGAAGGTAGCCGGTAAATCCCGCGACAATGACCACTCCGATACATGCCAGTGACCTGATCCATGTCAACTCGGCGGGCGCACGGTATGCGCGCCTGTACATGATCCGGATTACACGAATCACGGCAAGGATTATAAAGAGATCGGTCGCGTACTTGTGAACACCCCTGAACCACCATCCGAACGGCATTTTCGACTGGATTTCAAGAACCGACTGAAAGGCCCCGGTTTTCGTCGGGAGATAACCCGCGGCCAGGCCGATACCGGATATTATGATTAACAGAAACGAAATCCACATAGCCTTGCCGATTAATCCGCCGGGATCCTTCACCGGGGGAAGTCCTGCACGAATTCGTTCCCATCGCGGCATGAAGTCGAACAGGTCGGTTGACTGGAACCTGTCGACCAGCCAGCCCGCAGGCCGTGGTTTCAGGCTTATGCCTCTGTTGCCAGTCGATGGTTTCTCGTGTATTTCCTGTTTATCTTCAGGCATTATTTCAAACGTTTAATTAATCCAGTCCGGAGCTTCCGCAGGCGCGTCCAGCAGAAGTGACCTGACTTCGTCCCAGCTCCATTCACTGTAATCCGGGACTACGTTATATGATTCGGTTTCATCAGCTTCGTCCGGGTTTTCAAGATCGGGACGCATAGCGAGAATCTCGAGTGAATACCCGTAGCTCCTGAGGTACTGCACGATCTTCCTGATAGATATTTCATCCAGAATCGTTCCCCAGCCCGGCATACCGGTTTGTATGAATTCGCCCGTTGTCTCATCCTGCAGGAGTTTACCGTCACGGATTGTCATAAACAGGTATTCGTTAGACTGGTTTGCCAGCCATTCCGTATCGGCCAGTACACGTGGGGCGGGGGCAAGGTCACCTGCCAGGATACCGTTCCCCTGGCCATCAGGACCGTGACAGTCTATACAGATCGTATCGTATAGTCCCTTGCCGGACGCATCGGAGAATGTGCTCTCGAGGTTGTCCCGCCATTTTGAGGTCCACTCCCGGTATTCTGTTATGTCCCCGGGATCGATTGAGCCCGAAACTACCCACGTGGCGACAGCCCATCGCTCAGTTCCCGTGAGGATAGACGGGTATGTCGGATGACTTGCGGTTATCCTTATTCTGCCCGTGTTGCCGCGGGTTATCAGGCTGTGGATATCGGCTGGTGAGTAAGTATCGACAGGTGTCCTGACGAAACCGGTGCTGATCCCGAGGTCCATTCGGCCGGAGCCATGACAGCTTGAGCATGCGCGATCGTAGATCCTGCGACCCCACAGTACCGGAACCGGTGATCCCGGTGGCTGGGCGCCCGCACCGGAAAGTTCGTCAATCAGCATGTTTACAGCATCCTGCTCGACATCAATCCGCACCTGCCACAGCGGTGTGGTGGACGCGATGATAAACGCGGCAAAGATGAGAACTATATATGCTGCAAGTCTTGTCATTGTGATTTCTTAACCTAGGTCACGTGCCACGTTGCGGCTATGACAGCCACTGCAATACCGGTGAGAAGGATCACCGTCAGCCACGACCATTTTGTGAATCCGCTTGCTGTGAATTCAACGGGTTCGATGAATTCCCAGTCCGGACTTTCCCAGCCGTCGCTGTCGTTCACGGTGAATCCTCCTCCGCCGGAATATTGTCCGCGGATGTTCCGCTGCCGGAAGGTGCTTGCATACTATCTCCCTCGGTTGTACCCTCTTCCTCCGACGCGCTGTCCGCGGTATCAGAAACGTTTCCGTTATCTGGCAGGTACCATTCTGTTATTTCAACCGGCCACGATTCTGTATCGTTGCCGGTAAATCCCATATGGTCGATATATTCAGGTTCGATGTAAATATCCAGTCCGGACGCCTCGTCTTCCAGCATTGACTGGATGTATGAAACCAGGTGCCAGATTGCAGTGTCCGACAGGGTCTTGCCCCATGACGGCATCGCTGTGCCGGGTACTCCTTCGCTTATCCGCCAGTAAATGTATACCGGGCTTCTGCCTGTAAGTTCTTTACTGACAAGATCCGATGCCGGTGTCAGTTCAGTATGCTCGGCATATCCTGCCGCGCCGTGACATACGCCGCACCTTGAGTTGTATATACCCATTCCGGTGAGAAGCGCCTCTGGACTGTGTCCAACCGGCTGCACAAGCATGCCCGTTTCCTCATCTACATGGCCCACCAGGGACATTATCAGTTCGTTCGGAATGGCTGTTTCGAGGTCGTTGGCCTCCCTGATCCGGTCTGTAATTCCCGGCACCGACGCTATCGATTCAAGGTAATCGATTAGTGAGGATATCTGCCTGTCAGTCAGGTGATTGTAATAAGGCATCACCGTGTCCGGCTGTATGGCGTATGGGTTTGTGAGTCTTGCCATGAGCTGAGTGCCGCTGAGTGCCTGGTCGACAGTCTGAAGATCCGGTCCGATCCTCATCGACCCGGGATATTCACTGTATCCGTTGAAGTCCGTCGTGGACATTGGCGTACCGGTTCCGCTGTCGGATGGCCTCACCATGAGCGAATGGCACTCGATACATCCCTCGCCGCGAAAAATTTTTTTACCTTCGATTGTCGTATCAGATGGAGCGACTGCTGTTATGTCGGTTCCGGGCTGTTCGGGAACCATGAATGCCGCTAAGAGGAGTGTGACAAGAAACGCGGCTCCGGCCCAAAGGAAAAGGTTCTGTCCGACTGTTGCAGCCGGATTCAGCTTCGCGTTCATTCGTCACCTCCCTCATTTTCTTCTTCAGCGGGTTCCATTCTTATCTCTTCAGCCTCGACCGTTTCGTCTGATTCGGCATCATCTTCGGAATCACTTTCAACGGGCCCGGGTACATCGGGCCTGTCGGGAACCGAATTCATTGCTTTAAGCACCGGGTGGAGTGTGAGAACCGAACCGGTAAGGAACGCGATTCCTCCCGCGAGTATTCCAATGTGCAGCCACCTGAACATCGGAAGCCAGTCTATGTGACTCAGATTCTGAATGTGCCCCATCGCCTGTATGGCGCCGATCACGGCCATGAACAGGAAGATAATCGCGATCCCGCTTACCATGAGTCCGCTTCCGGTCGACACGAGCTCCGTACGCTTTATAGAAGCCCTTGTTATCCTCGGGACCAGTATCAATGTGCCCGCGATGAATACCAGGAGTATCCCACCGAGTGCGATATGCGCGTGCGCGGGAGTGTTAAGGGTGAAATGAAACGCGGTATGTATCGGTGGAAGGGTCATCGCGATTCCCTGCACGCACGCAGCCGCGATTCCCGTAAGTCCTGCAAACACAAGGAGTCCGGGCGGACTGGTGATCGATCCGGTCCAGAGCGAACTTATTATCAGCAATATGCCTGTACCCGCGAGAATCGATGTGAACGCTCCGATCGCCCTGAGTGAATCTGTCACAGGGGTTTCGAGCACATGCACGATCCCCATGAACGGTGCGAGTGTCAGAACGAGCGCGAGTCCGAGCACGAATCCGCCGGTCGATAATCCCCGTCGCGGACGTATCGATCCACTGTGCCAGACCGCGATACCGATCGCTCCGATTGTGAATGACAGGATAAAGAGCGTTCTCCACCCGATCCACGTCCGGACCACATCGAATCCGCCAGCGCCCCACCATCCGGGAAGCGCGAACACATAGGCGATCGAGGGAATTACCGCTGCAAGGAACAGAAGCCCGGTCGCGGGCGACTGCCGTATCAGGCCCGATCCCGACACTATCCTGCCGATATCGAACGCGGTCGCGATCAGGTAGAGCCAGAACAGGAACGCGATCAGCGGCGGAAGGTCGGAGTACTCACGACCCGAACCATGCCCCAGAAGAATAAGAACCGTACCAAGCAGGACGAGGATGAACGATGCCCACGTTAAAAACCTGCTTAAGGTTCCCGGCTCGTATTTCGATCGTGCAAGCCGTGGAAGGAGCGCGTAGCAGCATCCGAACAGCACGCTGAACATGACCCCGTGGATCATGAGGGTGCGATGGACCTGCACGAGACGTCCGTAGCCGAGTATCGGATGTGCCGCGAGAAACTGTGGTGAGATGATTGAGAGCGCAGCGAGAATTCCTGTAACTGACCCCGCGATCAGCCAGAGGACGGTGAAACGCCAGTATGCCCGGGCGATATTACTGGACATGTGTCCACTCACACCGTCCTCTTCTCCCTGCACTCATATTTCTTCCGCTTCCTTAATAGAATTAAAACATATTTAATGTTGACTGTCGAGTGGGATAGTTCTCTATCTTTTCTTGATGAAAACAGATGGAAATATTAATTACATCATAGTATTATCTTTGAAGACGAACAATCAATTGTTTCGGGGGATGTTTATGTATCTAATGTATGTAGATGAGAGCGGAGATACTGGTCTCATAGGCTCTAAATCTCCGTATTATGTTCTAAGCGGTGTGATATTACACGAATTATGCTGGAGGAAGATACTTGACAGACTTATACGGTTTCGAAGGGGAATAAAGGGTAAATTTGGCCTTAATATGAGGGAAGAGATCCATGCAAGTGAATTTATCTCATTTCCTTCATCGGCGTTGATGAAATTTAACGCGCAGGATCGATTAGCTATTATTCGTCACCTTATCGACGAAGTTGCTGGAATTAAGGAATTGAGCATTATTACAGTGATTGTAAACAAAACCACAAAGCCTCCAGGATATGATGTTTTCGAGAATGCATGGCAGGCTTTAATTCAGAGGCTTGAAAATACCTTAAAGTTCGCTAATTTTTCTGGCCCGAAGAATTCAGATGACAGGGGAATGATTTTTCCGGATAATACATCCTTAAGGAAACTCACCAGACTAATGAGGAAAATGAGATTTCATAATTATGTACTGCGAACAGCAGGGCAAGGAGGGGGAGCTAGAAATCTGCCGCTTGAGGCAGTTATCGAGGATCCAAATCAACGAGACTCAAAAGATTCATATCTTATTCAAGTCGCAGATATAACTGCCTATTTTGCTCATCAACTAGTTAAACCAAACCGGTATGTTAAATCTAAAGGTGCTCATAATTATTATAAAAGATTGAAGCCTGTTCTTTGTATGGTAGCTTCGTCTGGTGATCCATTGGGTTTAGTAAGATTATAAAAAAGAGGCCTTTCGGCCCCGGCAGGATCCGTACACCGACGAGCAGTTTCCAGATCCTGTATTCCTTATACCACATCAGTCATAACTTGTCAATATAAATGATATATGGGCGCAGTATCCGTCGGGATGGAATGTTTGGCAACCGGAAACTATATTGAAAGGGCACAGCGGTAAAATCACTCACCAGCAGCCGTTGGGGAAGTATTTCACAATAAATGCATCCGCGTTTCCGGACGCTGTGAGTGGATTCGACTCATTGTTGCACGGCGGTCCGGTCGGCGCGAACTCGATGTCGGTACCGTTGAAGAATCCCGTCGCGCATACATATTCATCGCCGAAACATCCGACTCCGAATCCGCGATCGACATTCGATCCGCCCCACACTCTTCCCCACACGAAATCGCCGGTCGAGTCAAGCTTGCTCAGGTAGCCATCGATGAACTGCGCGACATGCTGCTCGCCGCCATCGGGATCGAGATCCATCGTTCCCCAGTAATGCCCGGAGAGATAAACGTTCCCCGAATTATCGACCGCCACACCGGTCGCCTCGTCGTTCGATGTGCCGCCGAACGTTTCCGCGGTTATGAAAAGGCCCGCGGATGTGTAATGCGCGACGAATGAATCGCACGCGCCGTTCGAATCGTGTATGTCGAACCCGTAGCTTGGATCGAAATCGACGTTCGATCCCCTGAAGAACCCGGCGCAGTAGACATCGCCGTCCGAGTCGACCGTTACGCCCTGGCCGTTGTCAGTGCTCAGGCCGGTTTGCGTTCCGCCCCAGTTGTACGCCCACTGGAACGTGCCGCTCTCATCGAATCCGACAAGGTAGACATCCTCGCCACCGTTTGAATTTAACGGCCACATGTCGTCCTCGTTGAAATTGACGCCGGTTCCGTGGAAGAACCCGGTCGCGTAGACATTGCCACCACCGGCAGCGCAGTCGCGTCCACGGTCCTCGCCGGACCCGCCCCACGTTTTAACCCACTGGTGGGTTCCAGAAGAGTCAAACTTCGTGATGAAGCAGTCGAAGTCGCCGTTCGATGTTCTTGAATCGCCACCGGCTGGATCGAAATCAACCGTCAGGCTGTAATGACCGGAGCAGTAGACGTTGTCGGACGAATCAACCGCGATGCCGCGCCCGGTGTCGGAGTAGGTCCCGCCGAACGTCCTGACCCATACGAAATCACCATTTGTATCGAACTTCACGATCCAGACGTCCCACGATCCGCCGCCGGTGGATGTGATCTGGTTCGGACCGCCGATATCGTCGGGATCAAAATTCGTCGTGCCGTAGAAATTACCGGTGATGTACGAGTTGCCGTCGCTGTCGACCGCGACACCGTATCCCTGCGTGTGACCCGTTCCGCCCCAGTGCTGGTCCCACAGAAGTTCACCGCACGGATTGTATTTCGCGACGAATCCGTGGTTGCGGTCGCCGGGTGAAGGGCGGTACGTTCCCGCCATGTAGATATTCCCGTCGGAGTCGAAATCCACTCGACGGCCTTCCTCGTAGTATGGGTCCTTGTAGTTGTGCGCCCAGCCGGAGGTTACAATCGAGAAATCATCATCCGAGATGTCGAAAATGGACGGCATTCCGGTTGATGAAATTCTCACGCGGAGGGTGTCGGATATGTCGCAGGGAATTTCCCAGATGTACGACCCGAAGGTAACGTCGATTCCGGTGTCGATGACTTCAAAGTCAGATACGAAACCGTCCTTCGAGTATTCAAGCTCGACCGTTCCGGTGAGGCCCTCATAGGTCCACGTAATTTCCTCTTCCGTTCCCGGAACCCATTCCTCGCCGCCGTTCGGTGTGAGAAGTGTTAACGTGGCGGGAATCTCATCGCCGATTTCAAGGTCGTATCTGAAGAATGCCGCGAGAACATTGTCCTCCGCATCGTTGGGAACATCGTACGGGTTCGAGTAGTCGTAACCGGTCTGCTCGATAATGACCCAGTACTCTTTTCCATCGGGACCGGAGATAGTGTCTGCCGGGATCTCAACGTGATAGGTTGAATATTGATCGGTCCCGCCAGCGGGAGTCATCTCGGATGGCTGGAGGGTGTAAGGCGAATCGAGGACATCCGATTCGATAATTACGTTGTAGTCCTCCATCACCCCGTTGGAAATTTTCGAATCCCAGTCCCAGACACTTACGTCGAGGATCATGCTTCCGCCGTAGTTGAGCGGATCGGAGTAGTAAAGATCGGATGTGTCCGTGACATCGACCGCGACAGCCTCGTGCGCGTTCGCGGGATGGGTGTCGCCATCGATCCAGTTCGCGGTTATCGCGTAAGAGAACTGGATTCCGGTCGAGTCCGGAAATCTGAGGTAATAATTTCGGGAGTTAGTGGCTCCCGATGTGAACACGCCGAAATCCTCGCCGTCCACTACAAGCCAGTCGAATAAATTTTCAGTTTCGTTAAGGCCATCGGCGAAATATTTATATGGATTGAGCGTCGCCGTTGGAGAATAATCGGGCGTCGCGTATTTTCCCTGCGTGTACTGGAAAAGGGGCATCCCGCCGTATGAGAATTCCTCCTGGTTGAACCACCGGGTGTACCCGTCCGGACCGCCGTAGCCGTCATCGGGATCTGACAACATGAACTGTTCGAACCCGTGTTCAGCGTAACTGTAATCGGTATTGTACGCGAGACTCGTTGAGCCGTCACCCATGAAAATCCCCCGGACGTCGTAACCGTTATACTGCGGAAGGCCGGGGAAGGGGTGAGATATCATGACATCGAGATCGATATCGGTGTAATCAACTCCCGGAATCACTTCGTTTATCGTGAATCCGAGACCGTCCTGGCTCGAATTGATAAAATTCACAACGTTCGCGGTGAACATCGCGCCACGGTTGGGAATGACCTCGACAGTCATCGAGTCGGTGTCAACCGTGATCTCATAAAGTCCCCACAGGTGAACCTGCGACTGCCCGGATACAGCTACTGAAAGCTCCGGTGGCTGAACGGGATCGGTTACGGGGACAGACGGGTCCGCTCCGTTTGAACAACCGAGAATTGTCAATCCGAGAATGACTAAAGCTAAAGCGTGTAATAAGCGTTTCATGGTCCGATCTCCCTGGTAATTTCAGGAATGAATACGAAGAAAACCAATAGAATTATATCATTTAATGATACATTTTGATGAACCCGGTATTTCAGCAGGAATTTTTTCGGTAGAGAAATGAACTTACGTCGAAATTTTGCAGTCACAAGAGTTGACAAAAGATTACAAGATGTTACAATCTTAATGTGGGTTTGAAGGAGATTGCCGAAAATGAAACGCTTCCCAATCAGCATGGTTTTCCTTCTTGCGAGCGTACTCGCCCTGGCAGGCTGTTCCGGAGGGGACAACACTGTTAAAGACCCTCTGCTCATCACCATACCCGGACAATCGGGTGGGATAATTGACCAGGGCGAGGCGCTCGTGTTATCGGCATCCGGACTTGAACCGGGCGAGTATCCCGTACTGGTTGAAGTCAGGAATTCAAACGGCGAGGCTGTGAGTGAACTCAGGCTCACCGCCGATGTATCGGGCAACCTTACGAACGTCGTACTCGCGTACGATGTCGGGCTGTTCGATACGTCGGGACCCGGATATCCTGCATCCGGAACTTATACCGTCGCGCTGAGTGCATCCGGCGGTACGGTGGACACCGTAATCGTAATACCGCACGAACCCCTGAAACCCGTGGTCTGGGAGACGGACATCGACGGTGAGATCCGTAACGCATTCCAGACAGGTGACCCGGTGTACGTGTCGGCGCGTGGCTGCGAGCCGGGCGTGACATACCGTGTGTGGCCAGTTGCAGACCGGAGGTCATGGAACGACGGCGACATCATAAAAAGCTGGCAGTCGGATTATCCGGCGGTTGTATGGCCACCCGAGATCGAGCCGTACGTCGACATGATTGGCGATATCGAAGGCGAGATCAATTCACAGCAGCTTCTGCCGTACGCGACGAAAATGATTCCCGGCGTGACCGACCAGTTCGACGTTGTTCTGGACGCGGAGCCGTACGGGATATACAACGCCGACACCGACGCGGTCGACGGGAAACTTCCGACCGGTGTCGTTGTACAGGACCTTAATCCGGGAGGGCCGGTTTACACTGAGTTAGCATCGGGAGCGGATTACACCTACCACAATACATTCACCGAGGGCAGCCCTGTGTACGCGTGGCTGAATCCGGGGATCATCATCGAGGATCCCGATCATTACATCCTGAAATATATCCTGGAGCACTCGGATGTCTGGGTAGACGGAACATCGCTTGAGGACATAACCGGTATGGCGGAGATGGACCCGGTGCAGATTGGTTGTGTAAACGAGGCACTGGTTCTCGTGTGGCCGGTCGCCGAACCGGGTGAATACGATATTTTCCTCGATATCAACGGGAACGGGATATATGACGAGGAAACAGATGTTCTGGACGGAGGTCCGGACGGTCCGGGGTTTGTCGTTCAGTGAATGGCTGAAGCTCCGGATTGATAATTAACACAGCATAAAATTGGGTATATTGCAGATCGGTCTACCAGCCGAAACCGCCCGGACACGAGTCCCACGCTGTCCGGGCGGGATTTTTTTCTGCAGTTTACTCAATTGTAATAGTCAGGGGATTCAGCGCAGTAGTTTTCTGCAGAGAATAGTCACCGGCCAGATGAGGAGTATGCCGACAAACGTGAGTATCCACCCGAGCCTGTAGAGTGGCGGATCATATAAAAACCTTACCGTATGTTCGCCTTCCGGAACGATGATCCCCTTGATGATCGCATCGGTACGGTAAACCTCCACCTCGTCGTCATCCACCCACGCGCGCCATCCGGGGAAATACGTATCCGAGAACACAAGGAACGTATCACGGTGCGCGGTGACCTCAAGTATCGCTTCATCGGCCCCGTATTCAACGACTTCAACCGACCCGACCTCGTCCGGTTCCAGTATCCTGTTAATCGATATCTGTACGCCCTCGGCACTTTCCCCGATGTTAATTGTCTCACGTAACTGACCGGGGATTTCCGTTTCCTCGATCCCCATAACGACCGCCATTTTGTCGGGAATAATTTTCTGCGCGAGGTCGTAGCCATCCTCTATCGTGTCCACCGGGACAATTGACGGCACGAGGAAGAATCTTGGAAGCCACGATGTGTTTTCGTAGATGTAAAGGTCGTTATGTCCGCCGTTCCCGGTCACGGATTCCGGCCAGGCAAGTTCCCATCCGCCCGGAAGCATCGACATCGGCTCGCGCGAGAGGACATACCTGATGTTGAGGAAATCCCAGAATGGCTGGTTGTAAGCACCGTAATATGACGGGAGGTCGAGCGTTCTCGAATTCCGGCTCATGACGTATATGTTGTCTTCGGTCGGAGGATCGATTTCCCTGAAAAAGTGCGCGTAGTCGGAGGACACGAAGCTGTCGAACCCGCCCGGCTCGTCGAGACTGTAGACCATCGGGATATTCGGCGCGAGTGCGATCGAGCGGTCGCGGAAGAATCTGTACGGCTCTTCCTCGTATCTGTCGATCAGAAACTCAATGCTGCCTGTTTTAAATCCCGTCCGACCCTTCGGTATGAGCGGATTTATGGAAGTGTGATAGGGAAGCAGATCGATCAGGTGAAGCAGTAGTATTCCCACAACTGCGGCTTCCATGCCGATCTTTCGCGTGCATGCAAAGTACAGAACTCCACCGGCAATCCAGACAAAAATGAGCTGTTTAAAGATGTAGAGGTACCGTGCGTAGCCATCCGGAGGGAACATGCCGGGGAAAAACCGCGCGATTATCGCGACCGCGGCCATCCCGATGACCGCGCCGACAACCCACCCGTAAACGCGCCTTGTCCATCGCCTGAAATCGGGGCTGATGTTTATGTAGGTGATCAAGTGGTCGAAGACGAACGACGCGACGATGACCATCGAGACAAGCGCGAAGAAATCGGGTTTAACCGTGCTTATACGGAATCCCGGCATTATGCTGGCGACGAACATGTATATATCGTTCGAAGCTATGAAGATCAGCCCGATAAACGCGAGCACAATAAAGAACTTAGCCTGCGAAGATTTCTTCCAGACAAGAGGGAACAGGAGAAATCCGAATGCAGTGAGGATGCCGATGTAGGCGTGGTTGTAGATCGCCATTACGAGGTAGGGAAGGGGTCCCTCGGCACCGGAAAGGGAGTTGCCCCACAGCATCGGGAACATGATCGCGAGCAGGCTTACCGGGGAGTCGTACTGCTCCAGAAGTGTCTGCGAGCCGAGTTCGAGATCGAATTCAGGTTGCGCCCTCACCGACAGGTTGAAGAATTCGAGCATCGGAAGGTGCTGCATACAGCCGATGAGGAATGTGGTGAACAGGATCGCGCCGAGTGCGACCATCCTTTTGATCGCGGGAGTTATGCCCTTCCCCTGCGTGAAGAGAATCCACGCGAAGGATATGTAGACCGAGAAGACGACCTTGAGCGGATAGCTGTTGACCGACAACAGGTAGAACGACAGGATGTATCCGATAATCGCCGCCCGGTCCTTACGGTCGCATATGCGCTGGAGGTAGTAGAGGATCATCGGGAAGTATGCTTTGTCGGCGACAATATTTCCGCCCCACGGGATGTAAGCTCCCTGCAGGATGTACGCTATCGCGCCGAACAGTGCGGCCGGACGGCTGATCCCGATTGATTTCAGGAACAGGTACATGAACCATGCGGCCATCAGGTAGTGGATCAGGTAGAAAATGGTCAGGCCCGGTATCGGGGGGAAAAGCACGATCGGGATCAGGAAAGTCGGGTCGAACAGGGCGGTGAGACGGTTCGCGATAAACGGGGTGCCCGAAAACATGCGTTTGTTCCAGAGCGGGAAGTCACCGTCGCGGATGTTTTCATGCGCGTAAACCGCCCATGGCCATGTCTGGGTTGTGGGATCGTCCGCGAAGCTTTCCGGACGTTCCGCGTCATCGACAGTGAGGTTGCTCCTCCACGGCTCGGAGCGTCGCATGGAACTGCCGAAGGGATCGTGGGTCCCGATGATCGCCTGGCCGAATGTCCAGAGCACGATGACAAGGAGTACTGCAAGTACCCAGAGGTCATTGATGTTTGCCTGCCATCGCTCCTTGTCGGGCATGTACGTATTTTATCTCATAACCTGAACATAATGAAAATTAACCTGAAACAGGCTGATTTAAAAAATGGATTAACAGCGTGAAAAATAACTTTAATAGATGGACAAAACCTGAAATTAGTAGTAAAAAACGCAATGTGATCCTGCATGGAGGGATGCCGAACCGTGGACTGCAGGGGAGAAACGCATGGATGCTGAATCCCAGTTTGCAGTCGGCAGGATCAGGATATGACAGGGTTTTATACCCGCAAGATTTCTACTGCGAAAATCCGCATAAATAACAAAAGCGTTCCACCGGACAGAACTGGCCCGGCAGTGGTTGTGTTGGTTTATCCATGCCCACTTTTCCCGGGTCACCGATCATGTCCGGTGGAACACTTTTGTTTTTATATCTCAAATACGAGGAAAAAAGTGGGAAGCCAGAAACAGAAAAAAAACATTACTCCAAGGACACTTGGTCCTGTGTCCGATCTTGAGCGACACCTCCCGTCCGACTGGTGGCGGACGCTTTTCAATTCGATCTACCTTAAGACAGACGGTGATGTCGTGGAGAATCGCGACAATACGTCGAGGGAGATAGATCTCCTTTTACGAACGACAGGATTAGAATACAACGACAGGATACTCGACCTTTGCTGTGGCCAGGGACGTCATACGCTTGAGCTTGCAAGGCGCGGTTTCCGTAATGTAACAGGTATGGACCGCTCAAGATATTTAATCAGGCTTGCTAAGAAACGGGCTAAAACAGAAGGTCTCAATGCTGATTTCCATGAGGGTGACGCGAGGAAAATCAGGCTCCCGGAAAGTACACTTCACTGCGTGTTCCTGATGGGGAACTCGTTCGGTTATTTTGAGAAACTCGATGATGACCTCGCTGTTCTCGAAGCGATCAAGAGGGTGCTTGTGTCGGAGGGTACACTCGCGATGGACATAGTCGATGGCGAGTGGATGCGGAACAATTTCGAGCAGCGAAGCTGGGAATGGATCGACCAGAATCATTTCGTCTGCCGTGAGCGGTCGCTCGCTTCGGATGACACGAGGCTGGTTTCACGCGAGGTTATCGTCCACGCGGCGAGGGGAGTAATCGCCGACCAGTTCTACGCGGAGCGCCTGTACGACAGGACCGCGATTACCGAGCTTCTGCAGGAGGCGGGATTTCAAGCACTCAGGCATCACGGCAAAGTCGAAACCGATTCCTACAGGAACCAGGACCTTGGCATGATGGCTCACAGACTTTTCATCACAGCAGATGCACCGAGGAAGTCGGTTATGGTCCGGGGCTTTACTGCGGCTTTTCCGGAGATCACGGTGATACTTGGCGACCCGCGGCTTCCGGATTCAGTCAAACTCGATGGCCAGTTCAATTCTGAGGATTTTGTTACGGTCGATAAAATGAAATCCGCGCTTGCGGAGCTTCCCGGCTATAAATTTGAATACCTCGACAACCACGCGTCGCTCCTCACCGATATTAGGTCTAATCCCCCGGCATTTGTTCTTAACCTCTGCGATGAAGGCTACAAGAATGACGCGTTCAAGGAGCTTCATGTGCCGGCTACTCTGGAAATGCATGGAATTCCATATTCCGGTGCGGGACCTGCGAGCCTCGCGATGTGTTACAACAAGTCGCTGGTAAGAACCGTCGCGCAGTCGCTCGAAATTCCGGTCCCGGACGAGACATATTTCGGTCCGGACGACCAGGTCGCGACAATCCCCGCGGAATTCCCTGCTCTCGTAAAACCGAATTTCGGTGACAGCAGCATCGGGATAACCAAGGACGCCCTTGTCAACAACTCCGAGGAGCTTATCGAGTACCTGACGAAACTCAGGGAAGAGCTTCCGGGTATACCGGTGCTGATACAGGAGTACCTGTCCGGCATGGAATACAGTGTCGGGATGATCGGGAATCCGGGAATGAACATGCACCCGCTGCCGGTTCTTGAGGTTGATTATTCAGACCTTGATGAAGGCCTTCCGAAGATACTCGGTTACGAGAGCAAGTGGATTCCCGGATCGCCCTACTGGGACAAGATCAGGTATAACGAGGCAGATATAGACGACGAAACGCGCAGAAAACTTCTGGATTATTCAAGTCTGCTGTTCGACCGCATGGGATGCAGGGACTATGCAAGGTTCGATTATCGTATGGATTCGAATGGCACGATCAAGCTGCTTGAAGTTAACCCGAATCCGGGATGGTGCTGGGACGGGAAGATGAATTACATGGCCCAGTTCGAGGGGTTGCGATATGCAGATTTTCTCAGGATGATTATAGAAGCTGCACAGGATCGAATCCATGCGTCAGGGAGTGTTATGGGATCTGAAACATGCCTGTGTAATATGGTTGTTTAAATCAGCAGAATGTATCTTTCCTTTCATCGGTATGCGATAAAGGAATTCACGTACAGGGCCGGTTAGAGAAAACCGGCCATTTCTTTTTAGTGCTTCTTACACTTGACCTTTACTACCAATATGGGGACAATCGGTCTGCTCACATATTCTGTAAATCAGGATGGAGGATATTTATGGAATTCAGGGAACTACTTGATAAGAGGTTTTCTGCACGGACTTACACAAGCGTTGAGGTCGATGAAAGTGCTGTACAGGAGATGCTTGAGGCTGTTAAAGCCGCCCCGTCAGCCGGTAACCTTCAGAGTTACCACGTAGTGGTTGTGCGGGATTCAGATAAGAAACAGAAACTCGCCGATGCGTCCGGACCACAGGGATGGATTGCGAAGGCCCCGGTAGTGTTTGCGTTTTTTGCCGACATGACCAAGTTCTGTTCGCGCTACAGCAATACATGTCATCCGACAATGTCGACTCAGGATGCGACTATCGCGATCGCGTACGCCCAGCTTGCAGCCGCCAACCTCGGTCTCGGATCGTGCTGGGTAGGTCCGTTCGCGGCGGATGACGCCCAGGAGATTTGCGGCCTTGAGGGAGACCTTGTTTTCGCGGGACTTCTTACACTGGGCCACACTGCAGAAAGCCAGACTCGTCGTAAACGGCGAAACGAGTCGGAGTGGACTACTTATATCTAGAGAGTGATTAACCGGAACAGTTAAACACTCTCGTTATTCATAAAGAACAAAGCGGGAGTGTCATGACAGATAAATTTGAAATAAGGGAATTCAGGGAAGGGGATCTTGAAAAATTCACGGAGCACTGGAAGGGCTCCGTTGAGGGGTGGCCTGCGGGATTCGAACGCAGCGGCGACTTCTCCACCGAAGCCGTAAAAGAGCTTTTCTTCAGCATGAGTTTTATCAAGTTCTGGCTTGGATGGCTTGGCGACACGATCGTCGGATTCCTTACGTATCACAAATTCGGAGTCGACCCCGAAGCAACGTATGTTGGCACATTCAACGTGCATCCGGATTTTCATGGAAAGGGTTACGGGCGCAGGCTTCTTACCCATTGCGTCGACAGGGCGATTGCGGACAAGGTTAAGCGTCTCGATCTTCACACATGGGCGGCGAACGAGAAGGCTTTCCCTCTTTACAAGAAATGCGGATTTTTCTGGCGACCGAGAATCCAGTATGTCCACATGTACAATTTTCTTCCCCAGGTCTGTAATAATCCGGTTGTGAAGGATTTCATCGGGGATTCATGGTGGTATGAGATCATGCGACCGAAGACCGAAATCAGGCAGGATTCAGACCTGATAAACGGCTGCGCATATCACAGGTACATGTTCGAAAAGGATGGAAGAAGCCTGGAAGTGCTTGTTGATCCATCCACATCCGGGATCACCGGCATGAGAAGCGATCAATTTTCAATCCGGTGCGATGTTCCGGGCCTGACTCATGTCGCGGGTATTCCCCAGGAAGTAACATGGACCGTTGAATCAGCAAGTATTGGCTCGCAACCGATTACTGTTAAATATGAGGGTGACGGGCAGTTTGATTATGGTTTTGAAAAATCATTCGATTCATCCGGAGAAACTGAATTTCGCACATCTATTACCCCGCCCCCCGAGATCAAACCGGAAAAGATCAACTGGTATGGAAAGCCTCTGAATTTCATCGTGAACGCCGGAGGCTACAATTTCAGTCTGACTCCCGGCCTGAGGGTAGTAAAACCGTTTAAGGCCGAGTCGGTACCATGTCCCATTTTTATCGAACCTTCCTTCGAACGGGATTTCGTGATCAACCTGAAATCCAATATAAATCTCGAAGCGACATTCACCCCTGAAGTCAAAACTGGCGAAGGAATAGAAATTATCTCCGAGCCTGAATCACGTGAATACGACGTCTCAAACGAGAATGCGTTCGGACTGCCACTCAGGCTCAGGTCTTCTGAAATGGAAGGGATGAGCTGGATCGAGATCGTTGGAAATTTGAAAATTAATGGCAACAAATATCCGATTGCTCCGGTAAAGATTGGGGTCGGTACAGCACCGACGGGACGGCCTCTTGCAGTTCCGTCCGACGATCCCGACTGTACGGTCCTGTCAAATGGACTGGTCAGCATCATGGCGAGCAGGAGGGGGGGCTCGGCGTTACTTGAGCTGACTGAAAAAAATGAGCGGGTTATTCATATCGGTCACGACGGCATAGGAATGCCGTACTCGATAGAAGCACGTGGATCTGATTTCGATATAAAATCTGAGCTTTCTTCGCACAGCGGGGCTCTTGTATACAGAATGTCCAGTCGTGATTTCCCCGGGATTGACCTGGAGAAGAGAATCCGAATCGGATCGTCAAATCTTGTATCACTCGAAGTATCGCTTATTAACAACAGTGTTAAGGAGTTCAGTGGGTGGTTTAAATCAGGCCTTTCAAACTGGGAGATAATAAAGATTACCCTTCCTCTTAAGGACAGGATAGTGTCAGGTTCAAGGGAAACTTTCCTGAATGGACAGATTCCGTTACCGACCAACCCGGAGATGTACCCGGAGCGATGGATGGCATTTCAGATCTCCGATCTTGATGGTGTTCTCGGAATAATATTCGACGGTGTCTCAAAAATCAGCTGGGAAACGTGGAATCCCTTAACCCTGGAATGGGAAGTTAATAACCTTAAACCCGGCGAACGTGCGGACCTTTCCCCCGTAAAACTCCTTGTGAATGCTACGGGATGGAAGGAAGTGCAGAAATTCGCTCTGAAATCAAAACCATCGGAGCTTCCACTTATCGAATTCCCGTTTGTATTTCCCGATTCTTCGCTTATTGCAGATTCAAAGCCATACAGGATTATGTTTAATGTCTACAGAAAAGGGGACAACAGGGGCGTCTTAACTGCCAAGACATGCGATGGCCGTCAGTATAAAACAGAATCCGACAAGTGGAGTATGGATGATCCATTAGTCCTTGAGCTGCCCGATCCTGCCGGAAAAGGGCAACTTGATGTAATTGATTACACACTGGACAGGATGTGCACGATAGAGGAGGGAGGGATACCGGTAATCTGTCCCAGACCGGATACCGAGATCCGAATCTCTGAAAGCAGTGAGGGTGGTCTTAAGTATTTTACCGTTAACAATGGTGTTCTTGAATTCAGTATATCGCCGGACTTCGCTGGATCGCTGACCGCATTACGCCACATGGGAAATCCTGACAGGAATCTCGTTAATTCGTCATTCCCCGAGAAGTCAATGTGGACGTGGTTCAATCCGTGGTTCGGGGGGCTTTCACCTTCCTTTGAGGTTGATTACCAGTTCCATGAATCGAATTATGACGGAGAGCCGGTTGTAATTTCATGGATGGGACATGAATGGGAGGGTATTAGAGTTGTTGTTAAACCACTTCAGGAATGGGCAAGCCTTGGAGTCGAATATTTCTACATGACTCACGCGGGATGTCCGGTCGTTCTACAGCTCGTAAGGCTAACTGAAAATGGAAGCTGCAGCAGGCAGCCGCTTATGGAGCAGGCTGGTATGCCATGCCCGTCGGGAGATACATCAAGAATGGTTATCGGTGTGGCTGACGAAAATGGCAGGAGACTGAAACAACCCCGAAGCGAGGGTGGCGCGTTCGGTTCGGGAAGCCCATGGCTCGCATTCACTGATCCGGAAATCGACACTGTACTTGGCTTCGCAGTTAACTCCGGTCTGCTTGCAATCTGGGATGCCGCGGAAGATGGACAGGCATTCTGGTGGACAAAGAGGATCAGCACGATTCCGAATCGCACCGTTGAGTCAGCGCAGATAATTGTCGTAACCGATGATGTAAATAAGGTCGCAGCGCTGTCATCGAAATTCAGCATGATGGGCAGGAGTGTTATCTGAATCTGCCGATTTTACTCAATGCAATAAAACACACCCGGACAATCCGGGTGTGTTGTAGCTTTCAGGAGTTGAATAAATTGTCATAAGCGAGTACTAGCCAAGTTCGCAGTACTTGTCGATTCTGTCCCTGTACAGGCTGAGGCTGTCCTCCCAGAATTTCTTCGTCTTGACATCGATTCCGAACCTTCCGGCAAGGTCGGCGACTTTTCCTTCACCGGTACTCCTTAGAAGGTCTTTGTACCTCGGGATGAAGTCGTCACCCTCGTTCTGGTAGATCGCGAACATACCGAGTCCGAACAGGAGGCCGAACGCGTACGGGTAGTTGTAGAAATCCGCTCCGTGATAGTAGTAATGCGGTTTCAGGAGCCACATGTAGGGATGGAGATGTTCTTCGTCGAGGCCATCACCGTAGGTCTGTTTCTGGGCGTCGATCATGATCTCGCACATCTCGTCCGCGCTTAAGTCCGCATTTTCCCTTCGTTTTACAACCTCTGACTCGAACAGGAACCTTGAGTATATGTCGACAATAACCTGCGTGGCTCCGATGAGCTGGGATTCGAGAATTCCAAGCTGCTGTTCGGGAGTTGCCTGGTTGAGTGCTGCGTCGAACACTATTGTCTCGCAGAAGATGGATGCGGTCTCGGCGATTGTCATCGGGGCGCCACGCCTGAGCATCGGGAGTCCCTTCTGGCAGTAGTTATGGAATCCATGACCAAGCTCGTGCGCGAGGGTCGTGAGCTGCTCGAAGCTGCCATCGAAGTTGGCGAGAATTCTCGATTCCTCAACTCCCGGCACTCCCATGCAGAACGCTCCGCCACGCTTGCCGTCACGGGGACCGACATCAATCCAGTTGTTGTCGAATGCGTTTCGCGCGAAGTCGGCGAGTTCGGGTGTGAACGAACCGAACTGTTCGACGATATAATTCGCGGCTTCCTCGTACGTGTAACGGGCTTCCTCCGTACCGGTTGGTGCGAAAAGGTCCCACCACGGGAGCTTGTCCTTTCCGAGCTTACTCGCCTTGCTCTTCAGGTACTTACGGAACATCGGGAACGAATCCTTCATCGCTTCAAGAAGAGCGTTGAGCGTATCCCTGTCGATCCTGTTACGGTCAAGAGCGCTATGAAGAACATCATCCCGTCCGCGCCACTTCGCGAATGTCACCGCGGACCCCTTCACGCCGTTAAGCGAGAATGCGACAGATTCCCTGATTGATTCCCAGCCTTTTATCTCTGTTTCGAATCCCCGTTTCCTGATGTCCTCGTCAGCGTCCATTGCGAGGTTACGGATGACGGTCATGGGCAGTTCTTCTGTTTTTCCATCACGCTCGAACGGCATCTTGAGCTGTGAGGTTATCGTGCCCTGCAGCTTCCACATGACCGCGCCACCGGACATTGACAGTTCGGCGGCAAGGTCCTCAAGCTCGGTGTCCATTAGGTATTTTGCCTGCTCGATATATTCGATCAGGCCGAGTTTATGTTCGGTTGCCACCGGTGCGTGAGGGAGCATGTTCTCAAACGCGTCTCCAAGCGACCCCACCCAGGCCTGGAACCTGGTGTTCTGCTTGTTCAGGCGAAGTGAAAGCTGATCCAGTTCACTCAGTTTCTTGGCTGCATCCCTGTTATAGGAGTCGGTTGTCACGAAGCTGTATACAAATGCTTCGAGCGTGCTGAATGTCCGGACAATTTCGTTGAACCTGTCGAGGATTCCGTCAAGGACACCCGCGGCAGCTTCAAGGTCTTCGGGGGGAGCATCGAGTCTCTCAACCTTGTTATCTTCAATAAATTTATCAAGCTCGTCCAGGAGCTTATTAACCTTTTCAAGGTCTTTATCAAACTCCTCACTTTCGATAGATGGATAAACGTTGGTGAGGTCCCAGCGCGGGAGTTCCTCCGTCTTGGTTGCCATGTTTTTCAACTCCTCAGTATTAGTGTATCAAGGGTGAATGATATTAGCATAATGAATGAGGACTTTCGAGTTAATACGGATGGGCTGTAAGAAAAATTAGATGCATCGAATGGCTGAATATGATTGGAAATTCAGTGCAAGTATCGTAATATCAGTCACTTGACCATGCAGAAGCAGCAGTCGAAAATGATGGATCTCACAACCGGTCCCACGTTTAAGAACATGGTCATATTCAGCATGCCCATAATGCTGCAGGGATCATTCCAGCTTCTCTATAACGTTGTGGATCGCTACTGGGTAGGCAAACTCGGAAAGGAAGCGATGGCGGCTGTTTCTGTTGGATTTCCCGTGATGTTCTTCGTGATTTCTCTTGTGATCGGCATTTCGATTGGTGCCGGGATTATGATCGCGCAGTACAGGGGTGCGGGAGACCGTAATCTAACCAACCTGACAGCGAGAAATTTCCTTGTTTTCGGTGCACTTGTGGTGCTTGTAATAAGCGCACTGATGGTAACCGGTACAAGGTGGGTCCTTGAACTTCTCGATACCGGGGATGATTTTATTGCCGATGCGACTATTTACCTTCGATGGATTTTTGGCGGCCTTATTTTCTTCTTTACATATAACGGGGTGACAGGTGTTTTCAGGGGCCTTGGTGATTCCATGACCCCGGTAAAGGTGGCAGCGTTTTCGACGGTTCTTAATATCGTGCTTGATCCGATTTTAATTTTCGGACTGGGTCCTTTGCCCGAACTGGGTGTGGAAGGTGCGGCCATT
>Ga0272443_10001667_pt1 | contig 31320 bp, 31 predicted proteins | sample SSMAcet12_FD_193581 | JGI IMG/M metagenome (GOLD analysis project Ga0272443, IMG submission 193581) | Marine sediment archaeal communities from Little Sippewissett salt marsh, Falmouth, MA, United States - SSM-Acet-12 | ecosystem: Environmental > Aquatic > Marine > Wetlands > Sediment ... | reverse complement strand
AAACATACCTACAACTAAACTCTAAATATGGTCTAAAAGAATATGCAGACCTAGAAGTAGTATACAAAGATGAAAAAATATATACCGCTATCAAATTCTACAACATACAAAGAGAAAAAGAATTTGAAAAAAGAATAGAAGACTTTGCTCAGAAAGCAGAAGAAGACAAGCTAACAGGACTACTAAACAGGCATGGATATTGGAAATATGTAGAAAGAGTATTAAAAGGAAAAGACCCTGATAGAAAAATAGGGATAGTGATGGTAGATGTAGATGACCTGAAAGGAGTAAATGATAGCAAAGGACATATAGCAGGAGACCAAGCAATTAGAGAGATAGGGAGTATAATTAAGGATACGATTAGACATAGAGATATTGCAGTAAGATATGGTGGTGATGAATTCATAATCATTGTTGAAGAACTAACAGGTAAATATAGTACTGCATATGGATTAGCTAAAAGACTGCACTCTCAAATATCTAAATCTAAAAAAACTCTTACAACAGCCTCTATAGGTGTACATGTAGTAAAGATAAAAGACTTTTCTAAATACAAAAACAATGAAGAGAAACTACAAAAAGAATGGGATAAGGTTGTAAAGGTAGCAGATGATATGGCATATAGAGCAAAACAGGCTGGGAAAGATAGAGTAGAGTGTTCTAAAAGTGTGAATAGATAGGCAAAATTTAGTATAATTACCCTGTGGAAAGAATAAAAGTAGATAACAATACAAAAGATATTGTTAAAAAAACAATCAATGTATTAAAAAATGGAGGCATTATCATATACCCAACTGAAACATGCTATGGAGTAGGAGTAGATGCTACTAATACTAAAGCACTTAAGAAATTACTAACATACAAAAAATTCAGAGGATCTAAACCAATATCAATAGCAGTATCTGATAAAGAAATGGCAGATAAATATGTAGAGATAAATGAAATGGGAGAAAATATTTACAACAACTACCTACCAGGACCAATAACAATAATATCAATGAGTAAAGGAATACTGCAACCCCCAGTAGTATCACAGCAAGGAACAGTAGGAGTAAGAATACCAGACTACCCCCTTATGCTTGAAATACTAAAAGAATATGGTAAACCAATAACAGCAACATCAGCAAACATGTCATATAGATCTGCTCCATACAATATAGATAAGTTACTAGAGCAGTTACCAGAAAAAAGCAAAAGATTAATAGATCTCATAATAGATGCAGGAGAACTACCAAAAAACCCTCCATCTACAGTATTAGATACAACCTTAAACACACTCTCTATACTAAGAGAAGGTAAACTCAAATTTGATCAAGCTATTGTTAAAAGTAAAAAACTCTTAACTAAGATAACAGACACGCCAGAAGAAACAACACAACTGGGATATGAATTTAGTAAAAGATATATAGATCCAGATAAGCCAATAGTGGTTGCATTAAGTGGTGAATTAGGTGCAGGTAAAACACAATTTACTAAAGGTATAGGGAAACAGTTAGGAGTAAAGGAGATAGTTAATTCCCCTACATACACTATCATTAATGAATATACATATGGTGATAACAAAACCTTAGCTCATATGGATACATGGAGATTAATGAATGATGAATTAGAAAAATGCGGGTTGATAGAACATCTTGAGTCTAAAAATATCGTTGTAATAGAATGGGCTGATAAATTCTATCAAGAGATAAGATCTATGTGTGATAACATGAATATAGATATATACAATATTAAATTTAATTACATCTCTTTAGAAAAAAGAGAGATAACAATATATGAAGGGTAAACTAATACTGGGAATAGATACAAGCTGTGATGATACATCAGTGGCAGTACTTGAAGGCAGAAAAGTTCTATCCAGTGTCATATCGACTCAACTGGATATTCATGCTGAATATGGTGGTATAGTTCCGGATATTGCAAGAAGAGAGCATGAGAAGAATATTCCTACAGTATTTGAAGAAGCTTTAAGAAAAGCCAGGGTTAAAATAGAAGATATAGATTACATAGCAGTAACATATGGTCCTGGTTTAGCTATAGATCTAGAGGTGGGTATTAATTTTGCTAAAGAGTTATCTAAAAAATACAATATTCCCGTTATACCTGTAAACCATATGGAAGGTCATCTGCTCTCACCCTTGCTTCTTAATTCAAAAGGAAAGGGGTTGGTAGAAGATATAAAAGATGTTTTTTCTGCATTAGGCCTATTAATGTCAGGCAAACATACAGAATTAATATATGCAGAGAGTGTTGGCAAGTATGAAAAAATAGGGCAGACACTAGACGATGCGGCTGGGGAAGCTTTTGATAAAGTAGGGAGGATACTTAATTTCGGCTATCCCGGTGGTCCTGTAGTTACAGAGTTTGCGAAGAAGGGTAAGAGTGGGGTTATAGATTTCCCTATACCTATGAAGAATTCTGGTGATCTTAATTTTAGTTTTTCTGGTATTAAAACAGCTGCTTTGTATAAATCAAAGGAGTTAAGAGAAAAGAATTTATCTGAAAAAGAGTGGGTATATGATTTTTGCAGGGGTTTTGTAGATTCTGTATATGAGTCTGTTGCTATTAAATTAACTAAAGCTATTGAGCAATATCCTAATGTTAAACATGTATTAGTTGGTGGTGGTGTGTTTAATAGTGAAGAGATACTTAGAAGAGCAGGTTCTCTAGTAAGAAGTTATTCTTTAGAGTATCTTTATCCTAAAAAAGAGTATAGAGGAGATAATGGGGCTATGATTGGTTTAGTTGGGTTTTTTAATATGGATAATGCAATAAGGGGTAAAGAGTTAGAGAGGTTGGATAGAGAGCCTGGGTTGAGTTTGTAGTTTTATATTGCCGGTTTGCAAATATTTTGATATTATAGGGTACCTTTTGTTTGAGTTGTAGGAGCAGGGGAGATAGCCCCCTTTAAGAGTTTGTGGTATGGTTATCCCTCTGCTCCGTAATCTGCGGGAAGAATATATCTTGGTCTTATGACCTCTGTTTATATATTCTTCCTGTCTCTTGAGTGTTTCTATCCAGTTATATTTTATGATAAAATAGCCTACTTGTAAGCCGAAGTGGTGGAATTGGCAGACACGCTACCTTGAGGTGGTAGTGGGAGTTAAATCCTGTGCAGGTTCAAGTCCTGTCTTCGGCATTTAATAGTAAGGGCGATTAGCTCAGCTGGCTAGAGCAATTCGTTTACACCGAATAGGTCGTAGGTTCAAGTCCTACATCGCCCACCATTGAATCCTCAAGCTTTTTTCTAACCCCTTTATCTTTCAAGAAAGTAATAGTATCATTTACTATTATTTAATAAATAACAGCCATGAATTTATTAAAGACTTTGGGGATTGGAATAGGTTGTGTAGTTCTTGGTGTTTTAGGTGGTTTTGCAGCAAGAAGCTGGCTTGCTGGTATCTTTCTAGCGGTTTTTGTTTTTGTAGGATGGTTTTTGTGGAGAGTGTTTAAATCCCAAGAGGAGAAAATAAAAGCTGAGGTTCCTAAAGAAGAGAAGAAAGAATAAAAGGACGATTAGCTCAGCTGGTTAGAGCACTTCATTCACATTGAAGAGGTCACTGGTTCAATTCCGGTATCGTCCATTTTCATGGTTCATATCATTTATTAGAAACTCTGGAGACATCCTCTGATTAAAAATCTTTATAGAGGATGTCTCTTCGTTGTTATTCATTTTTCTTTTTTGGGGTAAAAACAAATAATGCAGCAATTAAAGCTGTTGCATATATAAATCCCCCCAGTCTAAAAGAGTTAACAAGGTCTTCTCCTTGCAGTATAGATTCTTTGCAGCCTTCTGGTTGACAAAGTAGCCAGAATTCTGCAGCCCATTGGCCTTCAAAGATACAAAAAACAATGAAGGCTAAACAGGCCACTATAATTAATGCCGTTAAAGCAACTTGCTTTAACATCTTGACTCCTTTCATTTGATAACGAACAACTGGTGTAATTATACTATAAGTTTTTACAACTCACTAGTACAATTAGGACATCTGCTAGCTCTCTTATCTATCTCACTAAAGCAGTAAGGACATTTCTTAATACTCTTTTCCTTCTTAACTTCTTTTTTCTTAAAACTCTTCTGTACAATTCTAACAAGTAAAAATAGAACAAAGGCTAAAATTAAAAAAGATATTAAGGAGTTAATAAACTCTCCATAGGTAATAATTAGTGCTCCTGCTTCTTGGGCCTCTTTAATGGTAGAATACTTCTCTAAACCGATTGTTATAAACAGCTTAGAGAAATCTATACCCGATGCAATGTGTTCTATAGGAGGCATTAAAATATTATCAATTAAAGAACTAATAAGATCTTTAAGGGTAGTACCAAGCATAATACCTACAGCTGTAGCTAAAAGAGCATCTTTAAAGGCAAAATTCTTAAAATCTTCAGCTACCCTCTTTATCTTTTTCTCCATCCTTTTTTACTGCGAAATTAAATATGAAATATATAATTGTACTGATAAGAAGTGTACAGTAAACTATTCCCTGATTCTTAACAATATCGAAAAGCGAGTTACAGTTTTGTGTAAACAGAGTAATCTGAAGAATTGCTGTGATAACCAGGATCAGGATATACCAATATGAATTTCTTGAGAAAAAGAAATTGGCCAGCATATATACGACCGAATATGAAGACATGAAAAGACCAAAAATTACAAAGTATATTGAAATGTCAGAGTACTTACCTCCAAACGCTAGATTGATAATTTGGTCTTTGAATATATATACTCCTACAGTAACAGCAATTCCTATAACTAAAGTCACCGCCAGAGTAATCCCGAGAGTTTTCAGCTTTTTCTTTAGCTCTTTCTGATTGGATAGTTTTGAAAACATTGCAAAAGCTATTGTAATACACGCGAAATATACAAGTTTTCCAATGAGAGAGAGTGTGCCGTATTCAGCTTTAAGAGTCTCGGGAGTTAATATTAGATCAAGTGTGTATGGTATAGATAGCAGAAGGAGGGAAATAGTCATTAGGGTTAAATTTTTATACGGTATTGTAATTTTCTTTCTATAGTTCTTAGCTGATTTTATAAACGGAATAGTTATTAAAAAACTTAAAAATGAGGGGACTGCATTGGCCAGTATTAGAAGATGAATGTTTTCTCCCATCCTAATCCCTATATACCCTATTGCGAACTTCAATATAGTTTCTCCTAAAAGAATTAGATTTACTAAAACTATTTTTTCTTTTCCAAGAAGTATTCCTCTATGTATTGTTGATATAAATGCAAGTACTAAAGTTACTGTTAAAGGCAGGATTAATTCATTTGAGAAATAGCTGGGATCTGTGATCAAAGGAGTTAGGAAAAAGAATAGAGTTCCCAAAATTACAGCCAGAATACTAAATGAGAGAATAGACGTGATTTTCAATCTTTTAAGATCTCCCTCTTTCTGTTCGCCTACACTCTTAGTTAGTATATTCTGAATAGATGTGGCAGGAATCTGTATCAGGTATATTACCCCGATAGCTGTAGAGTAAAGAGCAAAGATATCTTCTGTGGAAAATCTCGCTAAGAATATATTAAATAGATAGTTGATTAGTCCGATAACTCCTCCAAATACAGTTGTAAGCAGAAGATTGAAAATATATGTTTTGAAAATCGTGTTCTTTTTCATTAGAACTTCTTCCGGAAGTTATATATAATACAATACAATAATTTAAATATTCTGCCAAATGATAGAAGCAATAGTTGCACTAGTAGCGGGGATATTCATAGGTATAGGGATAGTATTTCTTTTAAAAGGTAATAAAAAGAAAGAGAGTGAAGAGATCACAAAAAATCTCGAAAACAATTTAAGACAGCTTCTTCCTTTAATGCAGAAGGATCTCAATGAAAATATTATGACTTTAGCTAAGGAAAAGCTGGAATCTGAAACTAAGCAGAGTAAAGTGGACTTAGAGAATAAGAGAGCAGAAATTACCAGAATAGTTAAGGAGCTGGAAACATATGTTAAAACATCCGAGAAAGAGAGAATTGATTCAATGTCTAACTTAAAAACAGCCATAGAGGAAAGTAGAAAGATAACTAAAGAGCTTTCTGTTAATACAGAGGGTCTAAAGAAGGTCTTGTCTAATAATCAGCTTAGAGGACAGTTTGGAGAGCAGGTGGCTGATGATTTGTTAAAGATGGCGGGTTTTGTTCAGAATGTTGACTACTATTTTAATAAAGAGCAGAAAGGTTCCGAGACCAGACCTGATTTTACAGTACTTCTGCCTGATAAAACGAAGATCAATGTAGATAGCAAATTCCCGTATAATAATCTTCAGAGGATGACAGAAACAGATGATAAAGAATTGAAAGAGAAGTATAGAAAAGAGTTTGAGAGGGATGTGAAAGAGAAGATAAAGCAGGTTACTACAAGAGACTACATCAATCCCGAGGATAAGACAGTTGATTTTGTAATCCTCTTCATTCCTAATGAGATGATATTTTCATATATATATGACAAGATGTCTGAGATATGGCAGGAGGCTTTAGTTAAGAAGGTTGTTTTTGCAGGACCTTTTAGTTTTACAGCTATACTTCGTATGGTTAAGCAGTCTTATGAGAATTTCAGAGTACAGCAGAATATTCAGGAGATAGTGAGTCATGTTAAGGATTTTGAGAAAGAGTTTGGTAAATTTTCAGATTCTTTTTATAAGATAGGGGATAGAATAGATTCTTTGGATAAGCAGTATAAGGAGGTTAGTAATACAAGGTTTAATCAATTAACTAAAAGGGTTGATAGAGTTAGGTTGGAGGGGAGTTTGGAAGAAGAAGATCAAAAGTTATTAGATGTTTAAGTAGATAGTTGTAAACTATAGGCACTTCATGTAGAATTTAAATAATCTAACTTTAATTCTTTACTCCATATGGGAGAACATCTTACTCAAGATAATGGTAATTTTAGGAAATATTGGTGGAATGAAGTTGAGAGATATAATGGGAAAAGACCTCCTTTGAAAGATATGAAAAAGCATTGGGAGAAAGTAAGGAAACATGATGGGGATAAACCCCCGCTTATTTCCCAAATAGGGGCGTATATAAGGGAATTGCGTGATTGGAATGGTTTTGTTGTAGATGGGCGTGTTGATGAAGAATTAAAAGAGATTATAAAGTCACCTCTTTACTTTCTGAAAGTAAAAAAAGAGTGTTTTATTCCTGATAAACAAGCAAAGAAAAGAATTCAACAGGCAAAAGAGGAACTTAAAAGCGATAGTATAATGCTTGTAGCTGTCCCGGATGCTAGACAGACAGAGGGTTGGACAATAGGTTTTGTTCTTCGTTCTGATTTTTTCGTAGAGGGTGTATGTGATCCGGAAATTCTTCTGGAAGAAGGAGCAGAAGCACAAGCTCAAGCCAGAGAATTTCGAGCTCAAGGCGAAGAATCCTTGGCTCAAGCTAAAGACTCTCTAGCCCAAGCTAAAGAATTAGCATATTTAGCAATTACAGGTCTTAGAACTGTCGAATAAAGAAAAAGTCTGTATTTAACTAATTCTTGCTATCATCTTTCTCTTCTTTATTTTCTTTTTTAACTCCTCTTTCTTCTTTACTCTTACCCCATGCTAAGATACCAAGTAGTACGAAGTTAATAATAGGTAGTAAACCAAGTATCCATAAACCTTTACCAAAACCTCTTTTCTTGCATATCTTTACTATCTTCATTATACCCAATACAATACCGGTAAAGATGTTAATAACGGGAATAAATGATAAAATTATCAACCATCCGCTTAGGTCAGCAAGTTGTAATTTCTGTATACCTCTCAGTAATGGGATCCATGCAAACCATGGATGCTTGTGATCTAGTTTTTTGGCTATAAACATATAGGTTAGAGATTTGTAGATATATGGAATTACAATTATAGGGACAATAATCATCCAGTATGTTGTTGCAAAATAATAGAGATAGGAATATATGAGAATAAATATTGCATAGATATATTCTTCTGTGGTGTAAGTATAGGCCACTGCACTCTCCGCGGTTTCTCCAAGGACCGCAGGAAGAAAAGATGTTGATAACAAGAAATTTAAGATTTTCTCTTTAAACATGAGATGTGTTAAAAAAGTTATATATAATTTCCTCTATATACTCTCATCAATTTAAGTCTTTTGTCAAACAGTAATTAATTAAAAAATGACAAAATTTTTTACATATGTTAATTTATATAAATATGAAAGCATATGAAGTAATAGAAGGTAAACGAAGATGTCTTTTCTCTGCGCCTCATGCATATTCTCATAGAAGACCTAGCTTAGCGAGAAGGTATAAAGAACATGAGGAATACACAGATGATATTGTTAAGGATGTATGTAAGAAAACAGGTTCATGGGGGATATATGTTAAAGATCAGATAGATTATGATCCTAACTATCATAAAGAAGATAATCAGTATAAGGAGGAGATAAAAAAGATCGTAAAGGGAAATAAAATAGCAACTTTTATAGATATACATGGACTAAGTGCGGAGCATATGATAGATATTGCGATTTACTATAAAACTAGGTTTTTAAATTCGATTAGATTAGCATATAGATTATCTAAAGCATTAAATAAAGGGAGGTTGAAAGGATTAAATATTCAGATATTAAGGCTTCCTGATGAGAATAGAGAAACTTTAACAGAGTTTACAGCATCAAAATTAAGAATACCCTCTGTGCAGATTGAGATAGCTAGATATTTGAGAGATGATAAGGAATTGAGAAACGAAATAGTCAATAATTTGGCTGATGGAATAAGCTAAATTTTCATTAATACAGCTCTCTGTTTCTTTGACTTTCTGTGCTTACTGAGTTATCCTCTAATATATTTTAATTCTCATTTTTTGAACATGGCATATACAAAAAAAACAGCTGGGACTAAAAGTAAAACTCAAACAGTAAGTAAAAAGACTTCGGGTAAAGAGAAAGCTATAGATATTGCAGTACAGCAGATTGAGAAACAGTTTGGAAAAGGCTCTATTATGAAATTTGGGAGCAAGGAAACGATTGATATTGATGTTATTCCAACAGGAGCTCTTTCTCTAGATGTAGCGCTGGGTATAGGTGGAGTGCCAAAAGGAAGAATTATTGAAATCTATGGACCTGAATCTTCCGGAAAGACGACACTTGCTATGCATATTCTTGCTGAAGCTCAGAAAATGGGTGAAGCAGTCGCCTTTATAGATGCAGAGCATGCTCTTGATCCAAAGTATGCAGAAAGTATCGGTTTGAATGTAGAGGATCTATATATCTCTCAGCCTGATTTTGGAGAGCAGGCTTTAGAGATTTTGGAAACGTTAGTTAGATCTGCGGCATTTGGTGTAATTGTAGTTGACTCTGTTGCTGCACTAACTCCAAGAGCAGAAATAGAGGGAGAGATGGGAGATAGTCATATGGGACTTCAGGCAAGATTAATGTCTCAAGCGTTAAGAAAATTAACAGCAATCAGCGGAAAGACAGGTACAACCATTATCTTTCTAAATCAGCTTCGCATGAAAATCGGTGTTATGTTTGGCAATCCAGAAACTACAACTGGAGGCAATGCTTTAAAGTTTTATGCATCTGTGCGTATGGATATTAGACAGAGAGATAAAATACTAAAAGATGGACAAGTAATTGGGCACAGTAGAAGGGTGAAGGTTCTTAAAAATAAAATGGCTCCTCCATTTAAAGAAGCGACCTTTGATATGATCTATCCTATGGGTATTGATAGAGAAAGCAGTATTCTAGATGCTGCTGTAGACCAGGGGATAGTTGTAAAATCAGGAGCATGGTTTAAACATGGAGAGGATCAAATTGCTCAGGGAAGGGATGCATCTATAGAGGCTTTGAAAAATGATAAAAAACTTAAAGATAAAATTGAAAAAGAAGTAAGAGCAAAGATTAAATAGGTGAAAATTACTAAGTTAGAGCAACAAAAAAGAAATACATCAAGATTCAATCTGTATATTGATGATAGATTTCTTGCAGGAATATCTGCTAACACATTAGCAAAATTTAATCTGTATAAAGGGAAGGAAGTAGAAGAAGATCTCCTAAGTGATATTCTTTATCAGGAGCTTAAACAGAGATTTTTGGATAGATCTGTAAGCTATATAACTAGAGCACCTAAAACAGTATTTCAGCTGAGGAAATATTTGAGAGAATTGAAATACAAAAAGAAAGGGAAATGGTTTGATGAAAACCTAGAAACAGATTTTGAAAAAATATTTGATGAGGTCGTAGAAAGGCTGATCGAGATGAAACTACTAGATGATAAGAATTTTGCAGAGATGTTTATAGAAAGTAGAATTAAAAATAAACCAAGAGGGAAATTTGTATTAGTGTCAGAATTAATATCCAAAGGAGTAGATAAAGAAATTGCCAAAGAGGTGTGTAATGAATTAATAGAAGACGAATATGATATATTAAAAAGAACGTTTTATAAAAAATACAAAAGCTACAGCCTTGCTTTAAATGATCAGAAGAAGATAGCATATTTGCAAAGAAAGGGATTTTCGTATGATTTAATTAAGAAATTTGCTCAAGATGAGTCTGAGGAGTAATAAAAAATGGATATGGCCTGAGAAAAAAGTAACTCTGAATAATGTGTTGAAAACACTTTTGAAGCTAAGGAAGGTAAAAGATACAGAAAAATTTCTGGATCCTAAATTAGAAGATATTCCTGATTATACAAATCTCTATGGTGCTGAGAAGGCAGCTAAGAAGATTATAAAGACAGTAAAAGAGAATAAAAAAATTGTAATTCATGGAGACTACGATGCAGATGGAATATGTGCAGCCAGTATACTTTGGGAGTTTCTGTATAGAGATCTGTCCAAATACTTAGGTAAGAAAATTGATGTTCTACCCTTTATCCCAAATCGTACAGATCAGGGATATGGTCTGACGGAATCCTCAATAGATGAATGTATAGATATGGGTGCAGATCTAATACTTACAGTAGACTGTGGAGTAAGGGATAAGAAAATTATTAATGAATACCTTAAAAAGAACAAAGTTGATTTCGTAATTACAGATCACCACCAGGTACCTAAGAAGATATCTGAGAATTTAAATTACTGCTTGGTTCATCAAAGGTTTCCTAAATACAAATATGCAGATGTAGAGATATGCGGTGCTTTTGTAGCGTTCCTGCTGATCCAAGCTATAAAAGCCGAAATCGGTATGGAGTATGAAATAACCAAGGATACAAAAGGTCTGGATCTGGTTGCACTATCAACTATTACAGATATTATGGAATTAAAATCAGTAAATCGTACGGTAGTTAAATACGGTATACAGCAGATTAAAGAAAGAAAAAGATTAGGTCTGAAATGCTTAATCGAGAAGGCAGAGGTTGATATAAATCAGCTGGATACATATCACTTAGGATTTATAATCGGTCCGCGCATTAATGCATCAGGTCGTATAGATACTGCTATAGATGCAGTAAAGCTTTTAGTTGGTAGTAATGAAAAAAACTGTATGCAGTTAGCTTCTAAACTTGATTATCTTAATTACCAGAGGCAGAAAATGACAAATGAAGCTCTTTCTGAAGCAAGAGAAATGATTGATATGAAAAATAAAATACTTTGTGTGTTGGGGCATGATTGGCATGAGGGAATTGTAGGGCTTGTTGCCGGTAAGTTGAATGAGGAGTTTAATAGACCAGCTATAGTGGCAACAAAAAATAACGAAGAGATAAGAGGATCTGCAAGAAGTATACCAGGATTTAATATTACATCAGCATTGGAAAAATGTAGTAAGTATCTAGAAAGATTTGGGGGGCATGAACAGGCTGGAGGGTTTACTCTTAAAAAAGATGTATGGGGAAATTTTGTGAAATGCTTAAAAGAAGTTGCTGATAACAGGATTACAGAAGAGATGTTGATACCTACTTTAAATATAGACCTCTATCTATCAACAAATGATATAACGTTTAAGTTTCTAGATATACTTAAAGATTTGGAACCTTTCGGGTATGGTAACAGAAAACCTATCATAGGTTTTAAAAATTTAGCCATTGTACAGAAACAGCCAATTGGAAAGATCCAAAATCATCTAAAACTCCTGTGTAAAGGGGATGGGGTAGATCTGATAACAGTACTTCTTTTCAGGTGCGATGAAGATGTTGATGATTTAAATATTGATAAGAGGATAGATATTGTAGGAAATGTAAATGTTAATAGCTGGAATGGAAATGAACAGCTGCAAATAATAGCCAAAGAGTGGAAGTATAGTGTATAATCGAGTTGACAGTGCAGGCCGGAATAAGAGGCATTCACATGCAATTGGGGTGGCACCGCGGTAAGTATATATCGTCCCCTTCTTTTTTATTTAATCAAATTAATAAAATGGAGAGAACATATATAAAAGATTGTATAGAAAAAGTTGGGGAAACAGTAAGATTAAATGGCTGGGCTTCAAAAGTTAGAGATCATGGAAGTTTGGTATTCATTGATTTAAGAGATTGGACAGGAATAGTGCAGTTAGTTGTGAATAAGGAGGAAAATGAGAAACTCTTTAATACTGCGAAATCAGTAGGTATGGAATATGTCCTGGAGATCGAAGGAATTATTAAAGAGAGGAAGGATTCATTAAAAAATAAAAATATCTTTAGCGGTGATATCGAAGTAGAAGTAAAATCCTTGATTATTCTAAACGAATCTTTACCTTCTCCATTTCCATTAGATGATGATGGTAAGAAAATAAATGAAAATGTAAGACTGAAGTATAGATATATAGATATTAGAAGAAAGAAAGTTAGAGATTTAATAGAAAACAGACATAAATTACTAGCTTTTACTAGAAATTGGTTTGCTGATCATGATTTTATTGAAGTTCAAACTCCTTTGTTGACTGTTAGTTCTCCTGAAGGTGCTAGGGACTATCTTGTTCCAAGCAGGATTCATAAAGGGAAATTCTATGCACTTCCACAAGCCCCTCAGCAGTATAAACAGCTATTAATGGTTGGTGGTTTGAATAGATATTTTCAGATAGCACCATGTGTAAGAGATGAAGATCCTAGAGCGGATAGGCACTCTGGCTTTTTCTATCAAATAGATGTTGAATGCTCTTTTGTTAATCAAGAAGAATTCTTGAATTCAGTAGAACCTTTCTTTGTAGATGTTGTTAAGGCATTAACAGAAAAACAATTAAAGGATGATAAATTCCTGAGAATTTCGTATAAAGAGGCTATAAATAAATATGGAAGTGATAAACCTGATATTAGATATGATATGTTTCTAACTGATCTAACAAAAGAACTTAAATCTTCAAAAGTGAAGGTTTTCAAGGATGTAGAGAGCATAAAAGCTATTTTTGTAGAAAAAAGTTTTTCTAGGAAAGAAATTGATGAACTAGAGAAAGATATTAAGTTAGAAGGTGCAAAAGGTCTCTCTCGGTTTACGGTTAAGGATAAAGTTTTAGGAGGACCTCTTGTAAAGTCCCTTAGTGATAATCTTCAAAAAGATATGTTGAGGAAGTTAGAAGACAATGGATATAATATAGGAAAAGAGGGAAGCATATTCATAGTAGGTGATGAGTATAAGAAGGCATGCTCTCTTGCAGGTTGGTTGAGAAGTAGAATGGGAGATATTTTAGAACTTAAGGATAAGAATATCTTGGGATTTTCTTGGATAATTGATTTCCCTATGTTTGAGTGGGATGAAAAAAGTAATAAATGGGATTTTGGACATAATCCGTTTAGTATGCCCCGAGGGGGTTTAGATACTTTGAAAAATGAGGATCCTTCTGAGATAATGTCTCAACAGTATGATTTAGCATGTAACGGTTATGAGTTAGCTAGCGGATCTATTCGAAATTTCCATCCTGAGACGTTTATAGAAGCATTTAAGATAGTTGGGTATTCTGAAGAAGAAACTAGATCTAAATTTGGTCATATGATTTCTGCTTTTGAATATGGAGCACCTCCTCATGGCGGCTTTGCAACTGGTTTTGATAGATTAATGATGTTATTGTTTGATGAGGAGAATATTAGAGAGGTATATGCTTTTCCTAAGACAAATGCCCAGGAATTAATGACAGGAGCTCCTAGAGAAGTAGATAAAGAAGATTTAGATATATTAGGAATAGAAATTAAAAAGGAAAGCAAGTAAACTATAGAGTTGATGGTTGAGGAAATACAAGGAGAAGAATCCAAAAAAGAGTTGCATCCTGAGAGATATGACGAGTCTCTTTTTAAACAGGCATACAAAGCAGGTTTAAAAGCTAAAGAATTCAAATTAGAAAAGAAAAGACAGCATAGATTAAGGATCATAGGTTTAGTTATATGTATAACAATATTTTCTGCTTTAGCTGTTTTTTTGTCTAAAATTCTTGTATTCAAATCTTCCAGTTACATAATAGCTTATAAGACTGAGGGGAGTTTTAACGATATTCATGATACAGTATTGCCATCTTCTCCCTCTAGTTCTGATTTTAATTATAGTCTTGTGGGTGCAAGATCAGCATTATTTGCAGACTTAAAAACAGGGGAAATTTTCTATGCTAAGAATTTGGATGAGCAGTTGTATATTGCAAGTATAACTAAACTAATGTCAGCAGTAGTTGCATTAAAAGAGTTTGATCTTAATGAGGAAGTGGAAGTTAAACGAGATTGGTATGATGAAGATGGGATGGGGTGGAGTCTTGGTTTTGATAAAGGAGATACTGTTACTGTAAAAACGCTGTTGAATGCAATGCTTATTAGTTCATATAATGATTCCGCATATGTTTTGGCTGATCATATGGATGGAGGTGTAGACAGTTTTGTAGAAGAGATGAATAACTATTCTACAAAAATAGGATTAAAAGATACTCAATTTAATAATCCTTCAGGGCTTGATACTGACGGGGGGAATGTATCTACAGTTGAGGATCTTTACCGCCTAGCAGTAATTGTTTATGATAACGGAACTTTAATGGAAATCTTAAGTAGGAGCTACGGAGATTTAGAGTGGGATATAGGGAGTGGCAGGATATATACTACCAATTCTTTAATGGGAAAGTATGGAAATGTTGCTGGGAAGACAGGGTTTACAAAATTGTCAGGGGAGTGTTTTCTAGGGATTACTGAGGATGGGAAATTGACAGTAGTGCTGGATTCTGATGATAGATTTGGAGATACTCGGAAGCTTTTGTTGAACTTATAGACCAAGAAGTCCACCACCGGAATCCTCTTCTATAATATCTTCTTTAATTTCTATCCTGTCATGTACAATATCATAGTTTATAGCAGGATAGAATATATGGAATTCTCCTCTTGTATCATCCTTAAATACTGTTTCTCCGGTTACTATGTAGATAGGTTGCAAGAAAGTGGGTTGTGTTGAGGATTCATAGTATGCTACGTCTATATCATAGATTATGTATTTCTTTACTGTCTTTGGTTCGTAATCTTCAATTTCATCCCCATTTATCTCATTAAGATACACTAAACTGCCTTCTCCTTCCTGTACCTTGTCTAAAGCATATGCAGGTGATACTAATTCGTATGTCCCACAACTTTCTGTTTCAATAGGCCAGTATGTAAAATCTATTCTATATACATTAGATAACGTATCGCTATTTTCATCTTTAGGTCCTACATATATCGATATATTACTACTGCTTGGATTTGCATATGTTACAATTGTAGAATAGTTGTAGACTGTTATCCTCTCATCATTTACTATTATTTCATCCTCTACAGCGTCTCCTAGATTGTTGTTTAAAGAATTAATTATAGCTTGAGAATTAGTAACATTTTCTTTAATGGAAATCATGGCTTTTGTTTTATTTAGGTCTACTCTTATGAGCTCAGCCTCTGATAGAGAAGATGCCTCTGAGTATGAGTTGTCAGGATTTATGTCTATGAGATATGTGGTGATATTGCTTCCTTCAGTATAATTGTAATCCGAGCCAAGTATACCTAAACGTCTGATGGCATTTTTCCCAAGAGCAATAGCCTCGCTTTCTGTAGGTAAAGAGTTCTTCTTTGCAACATCCCTTATATATCCACTATTAGTAGTCATATTAAAATTAAGAGTTTTTGCGTTGACTTCTAAACTTCTTGAGTTTGTACTATCATTCCAAATATAGCTTTTTGTTCCGCTTCTATATATTTCCTCAGGCTCAAATCCTAAAGCAGAAGCTATTTCTTTGGCCTGAAGCTGACTATCCAATTGTTGTTCTTTCTGTTCGTATTGATAAACATTAATTATTTCCAAACTGGAAAGGTCGTTTATTTTTCCTGTATCTGTCTGTATTTCAAAAACATTTTCTGAGTCACTATTTATTTCCAGAGAAGGAATTTCAGGCTTGTATTCTAAGAATTCTTCCTGAGTCTCAGTACAGGCACAGCTTGCTGTGAGATATTCAGTTGGCATGTCTTCTGAATTTATTGATGTTACTATTATTGCTATTACAACGAAAATCACTCCAGTTATACCAATAATAACACCAGCCCTTTTTGTCCAGAATACTGCCTCTGTTAATGTCATGATATAATAATATTATCAATTAAAACATCTATATACAACATCATGGTTAGAACAAAGGAAGAAAATATTAGGTTGTCAAATTTACTTTTTCCTGATGTAAAAGAAACACCGGAGGATATATTTAATAAATATCCAAGAAGAGATTTGAAAGAGGGAAGCTTAGTTGTTAGATTTGCTCCAAGTCCTACAGGCTTTCTGCATCTGGGGACTGTATATACCTCTTTTATAGATCAAAAACTTGCTGATCAAACCAGTGGAGTGAATATATTAAGGATAGAGGATACTGATAAAAAGAGAGAGGTTGAAAAGGGAGTAGAATTGATAATAAATGGTCTGGCTGAATTTGGGATACAGTTTGATGAGAGTATCAATGGTGGAGATTACGGCCCATATATGCAGAGTGAGAGAAAGGAGATCTATAAGGTCTTTGCAAAAGATATGATAGCAAGAAGTACTGCATATCCCTGTTTTGCATCTGAAGAAGAGTTGGAGATAATTAGAAAAAAGCAGGAAGAATTAAAAGTTAGAACTGGTTACTATGGAGAATTTGCTAGATGGAGAGGGGTTTCTTTTGATGATGTTAGAAAGGAGTTGGATTCAGGTAAGAAATTTGTTGTAAGGCTTTATTCTACAGGAGATTTTAAAAAGAAGTTTGAATTTAATGATGAAGTAAAAGGAAGATGTACATTCTCAGAAAATGATATGGATATAGTACTGCTTAAGTCTGATATGCTTCCTACGTATCATTTTGCACATCCGATTGATGATACTCTTATGGGTATCAATTTGATAGTTCGGGGGTTTGAGTGGTTTCCTTCTGTTCCAATACACCTAGAACTTTTTGAAAAACTAAATTTTAAATCTATTAAATATGCTCATATATCTCCACTAATGAAAATGGATGGAGGAAAGAAAAGAAAGCTTAGCAAGCGGAAAGATCCTGAATTTGATTCAAGATATTTCTTAAATCATGGATATCCTGTGGAAGGTATTTTGGAGTATTTTTTAAATATTATGAACTCCAATTTTGCTGACTGGAGAAAGGAGAATCCTGATAAATCATATAAAGATTTTGAATTAAAATTGAAGAAATTTAATAAAGCGGGAGCTCTATTTGATATGGTTAAGCTTAAAGATATGTGTAAAGAATATATTGCAAGACTTTCTGCGCAAGAGCTATATGATGAGATTTTTAAGTGGGCACAGAAAAATGATACAGAATTGGCAAAGAGAATGGAGGAGAATAGAGAATACTGTATTAAAATTTTGAATATTGAAAGAGAGGGAGATAGGATTAGAAAGGATATTGTCAAGTGGGAAGATGTGTATAGCCAGTTTAGTATGTTCTTTAATGATATGTATAATGAACTGGAGAGTGAAAGATTACCAGAGAATATAAGTGAACAGAGTGCTAAAGAAATTTTAGATATGTTTTTAGATATATACGATGAAAATGATAGTTCAGAAGAATGGTTTGGGAAGATAAAAAATATAGGTAGTAATTTGGGTTATGCAAGAGTAGGTGATGTTGCTATGGTTTTAAGGATAGCTTTAACTAAGAGATCTAAAACACCTGATTTGTATCAGGTAATGCAGGTTTTAGGTACAGAGAGAGTAGAAAAGAGATTGAGAAACTTCATGGTATAATAAGCATAATATCTGTGCCGGATCGTCTAATGGTAGGACGGCGGTCTCTGGAACCGTTAATCCTAGTTCGAGTCTAGGTCCGGCAACCAGCGTTTAATCATTGTTTGGGGCTGGGATTGTGACCTCTCCTGTTCTCTCATCATAGCGATTTCCTTCTGGATCAATTACTTCCCCTGTGCCTGTTTTTAATAGTGGATTGTCTTTAGTAGTAGATTCCTCTAGCAGTGGCTGTTCACTAGGTTGTCCAACCTTACTTATTACACCCCCTAAGCCTCCTTTCTTTATTGGTGTTAACGCAGTCTTAACCATTCCTTTAGGTTTAATGCTCTTGCGAACCGCTTCTCCATCCCAGTCCTCACTCCAAACTTCGTCACTCATATAGTGTTAATATACAATTTAATGTAATAAAATTGTACCAAAATATTTTGGTCTTTCATAGAATGTTAGACACTTCGGCTAGGGATTTGATATAATCAGTTAACACATTGAGTCAGCTATCACTGATAAGTGGCGGAAAGAAAGCCTAAAGGTAAATAGAATCCGACGGTAGATCTCCGAAATCATAGATCACAGCTATATATGTAGTTGATAAGTAGATTACAGTGATGTAGTTTAGAAAAAGGGTGGTACCGCGATATTTTGTATATACGCCCCTTATTAGAGATTAATATGTTAAAGTATATTAGTTTCTAATGAGGGGCTTTTTGGTTATATAATATATATAGTTGAACATATGGCACAATCTAAAATACCTCAAGTAAATCCGAAAGCACAGTTTAGTGCTATGGAAGATCGCATAAATGAATTCTGGAAAGAAAATAGGATATTTGAAAAAAGCGTTGAGAATAGACCTAAGGATAAAAGGTACTCTTTTGTAGATGGTCCCCCGTTCGTTACCGGCTCTCCACATTACGGCTCTTTAGTTGTTTCCATACCCAAAGATATAATTCCGAGATATTGGACGATGAAAGGATACAGAGTGAGAAGAGTATGGGGTTGGGACTGTCACGGTCTGCCTATAGAAGAAAGAGTTAGTAAGAAACTTAATATAAAAGACAGAAGCGATGTAGAGGAAAGGGTAGGAGTAGATAAATATGTTCAGGCCTGCAGGGATTATGTAGAGAAAGGTATTTCTGATTGGAGATGGTATATAGAAAAAATAGGAAGGTGGGTGGATCTGGACAATGCATATAGAACAATGAATCCTGAGTTCAACGAATCCGTAATATGGGCATTCAAGCAGATATGGGATAAAGGGTTAATATATAAAGGAAAGAGAGTCTCTCTTTATTCTACAGATACTTCTACACCAGTTTCTAACTTTGAAGTAGCCATGGATGATACATATGAAGATGTTGAAGATCTTTCAATATTTGTTAAATTCCCTTTAAAGACAGATAGGTTTAATGATATTACTCAAGGAGATCCTGTACAACTTACTGTTTGGACAACTACACCTTGGACTATACCCGCAAACTTTGCATTAGTTGTTAATCGGGATTTTGGCTATTCAATAGTAAGGTATCAAGATGAATATTTATGCGTAGCAACAGATAGGCTTGAATATACATTTGGTGATGAAAAATATGAAATAGTAGAAGAAATAGAAGGTAAGGAATTTGAAGGCTTGGAGTATGAACCCGCTTATGACTTTTTCAAGGGTCAGGTAAATGAAAACGACTGGCATGTCTATCTTTCAGATGAGGTTGTAAATGAAGAAGGGACAGGGATTCTTCATGTCGCACCCGGTTTTGGAGAGATTGATTTTAATATGGGGAAAGAGTGGAATCTGAGTGCTATAGTGCATATTGATGAAAATGGGAATATGCTGAATGGGACTTGGAAAGGAAAATATATCAGAGATGCTTCGCCATTAATAACAAAGGATTTAGATAAAAGAGGAAAACTTTTGAGGTCTGAAAACTATGTACACAGACTCCCATTCTATCGTGGTAAAAATCCATTGATATATATGGCTCAGGATTCTTACTTTGTTGATATTCAAAAGATTAAGCCACAAATGCTCAAACTACAAAAGAAGATTAACTGGATACCAGACACCTTTAAGAAGAGATTTAAATACGTATTAGAAACATCTCCTGATTGGGCAGTGTCCAGAAATAGGTACTGGGCAACAATTATGCCAATCTGGGAGAATGATGAAGGTGATCAGATAGTGGTAGGGAGTATAGAGGAAATGATGCAGTATACAGATCAGATAGAAAAAGTAGAGCTTGATAATGGGAAGAGTGAATACCGATTAGATGGAGAAAAAATAATGCTTCATAGAGATTTCTGTGATAAGTTGGTATTTAACAAAGATGGGAAAGAGTATCATAGAATTCCCGAAGTGCTTGACTGCTGGATGGATTCTGGAAGCGTACCGTTTGCAGAACATCATTATCCCTTTGAAAACAAAGAGGCTTTTGAACAGGCATTTCCTGCTGATTTCATAGTCGAATATACGGGACAGGTTAGAGCATGGTTTAATGTTTTATTTAGGATTTCTTTAATACTATTTAATGATGTCCCATACAAGAATGTAATATGTCATGGAGTTATGTTTGGCAACGATGGACGAAAGATGAGCAAGTCCTATGAGAATTATCCTGATCCAAAGAAGGTCTTAGAAGAAAAGGGAGCTGAGGCGATAAGGCTTTATCTTATGTCCACACCAATAATGGCAGGAGGAGACACGGCATGGTCTGACGAGGTGCTAAATGATATAGTAAAGGATGTATTGATACCAATATGGAATACCTACAGGTATTTATCGCTTTATGCCAATATACATAGATGGAGTCCCGAGACTATTAATTTTACATCTGATGCTAAACTGGACAGATGGATAGAGTCATATATGAAACAAACTACTGCAAGGTATGCAAAAGCATTAGAGAACTACGATATCCCATCTTCGGTCAAGCTGATACAGCCATGTATAGATAATATATCAAAGTGGTGGATAAGAAGGTCCAGAGATAGATTCTCTAATGGTGATAAAGATGCATTACAAACTCTATATGCAACGTTAGTGCTCTTTGCTAAAACATTTGCACCTCAAATGCCTTTTCTTACAGAAGAAATATATCAAAATCTTATTGTTAAGGCAGGAATGAGTAATCATGGAGGATCAATACATTTAGAGAGCTACCCTGAGATAGGTGAGAATAGTATAGATGTAAAATTGCTTGAAGGTATGCAGACAGTTAGAGATATCTGCTCTAACGGGTTGAAAATTAGGGAAGATAATGGGCTAAAACTTAGGCAGCCATTATCAAAAGCATATACTGCTGTGAAAGATGAATTTCTTCAGGAATTAATAAAAGCAGAACTTAATGTAAAAGAAATAAAGTTTAGTAAAAAACCTGTAGAAGGGGAGAATTTAACAACAGAGAGACAGTATGATAAGTATGTAACCTTGGACATTCTTGTTACTGAAGAATTAAAAACAGAAGGGTATGTAAATGATTTTGTTAGACAGTATCAAAATTCTAGGAAGAGAGGGGAAGATATAGATTATGGAGATAAAGTTAGACTTACAATAGGTATAAAAGAATCTTCAGTAAAAGAGGTTCTAGAAGAATATCTTATTAAGGATAATTTAAAAAACCTAAACATAGCTGATGTAGAGTTTAAGACAGAATATGATGAGAAAACATTCAAACTTGGGGATGCAGAGATATCTTTAAGCGTAGAAAAGATTTAACTTACCAAGTCTTCTACATTTATATCATCAAGTCCTGTTACCTCTTTAAACTGTCTAACCGCAGTCTCTAGTTTTATATTTGCGGATACAGCAATCTCTCCTGAAATATCCATAATTGCTTTATTAAATTCCTTTTCAATAGTTACCGGTATTAATCTGCCATCCTTTTCTCTGTTCTCTTTAACAAAGTTGCAGTACTGGATAATTTCTATTTTTGATTCTATATTAGCCTTCTCATGTAGTTTATCGAATATAGAAACAAGATCATTAAAGTCTTTATTCCTAGGATTTTTCTTCGGTTCCTTTTTCAGAATTTTTATCCTATCCTTGATTTCTGTAGACTTTAAAACAGGCCTTATACCAAGCCCTGTAAGATTATTGATAGGAGTAGATATCCCTAATTGGCTGTTAATTAATTCAAACTGATAGTATTCTTTTTTTTCCCCATTAAACTCTATTTCTTTTTTCCTCTTTATCCATCCTGCTCCGTGTGTGGGATAAAAAACTTTCGAGCCGACCTTTAGCGACATGGTGCACAGGTTTAATATTAACTACCTACATTATAGCATATTGTGGTTATCAAATCTTAGGGTATAATAATTTATGAATATAACGGTAATTGGAGGAGGTACGGGATCATCGAATGTACTGCTGGGGCTAAAAGAGTATAGAGATCTTAGTCTTTCAGTAATAGTAGGTATGATGGATGATGGAGGAAGCAATGCTGTTATGAAAGATGAATTAGGCTTACTTCCTCTCAGTGATTTAAGAAAATCTATAATTGCACTAGCAGGAGATAGCGATAAGGGCTTAATCAGAGAGCTCTTTACTTACCGTTTTCCTGAAGGAAAAGGACTTAAAGGTCATACTTTAGGAAATCTTCTTATGGCTGCAATGACAGATATTACAGGCTCAGAAGTTGGGGCAATAGATGTATTTAAGTATCTGTTTGAAATAAAGGCAGATATATTACCTGTAACTTTAGAGAATGTAAAGCTGGTAGCTGAGTATAAAGATGGTATAAAAATAGAAGGAGAACATCTTATAGACGAACCAGAAAAGGATCGAAAAATTTCAAAGTTTTATTTAAGCTCAAGAGTTGAGGCTTATAAAGGAGCTATTGATGCAATAGAAAATTCTAATTTTGTTATTATCGGACCTGGTGATCTATATACAACAACGCTTTCAGTAATTATAGTTCCGGGGATATCAGAAGCCCTGCGGGATACTAAAGCCAAACTCATATTTATCCCTAATCTAATGTCCAAGATAGGACAGACTAGGGGGTTAACTCAGAAGAGTATGTTGAAGATAGTTGAGAAGTACATAGGAAGAAAGATTGATTATCTTTTGGTAAACGATGGTAAATTTCCCCAAAAAGCCCTGGATAGATATCTAGATCAGGGAGAGCATATATTTAAGGATGATTTAAGTAGAAATGGGAGAACTGTGATTAGAGCTGATCTTGTAGCAAATTCGATTATTAAAAAGGATAAAGGAGATGAATTGGTAAGAAGTCTTATAAGACATGATCCTGAAAAATTAGGACAGGAGCTTTATAAAATATTTAGGCAGAAAGGCTTTGGTAGAGTACTGAACTGGATGTTTAATGTTTATAGATAGCTTTTATAGTTAGTAGCTTATCTCTTGGTATTTTGTTATCTATCTTTTCTCCTTCATCAAATATCTCTACAGAATATTTTTTACTAAGTATCTTGATAATCTTATCTACATCCTGATTATTGACAGGATGGTATTCTAATATAATATTTTTAATATTGTCAAAATATTTAACTATATTTTTCAATATCTGTTGTTCTGAACCCTCTACATCAAGTTTTAGTAGATCTGTATTCTGATTTAAATATTTATCAAGTTTTTCGGTTTTGACTTTTATGGCTCTACTTTTAACTTCTCCATTCCATCCGTTTTTACTAAAAGATGCAACAGAGAATCTTTGCTGTCCGGTATCATCTATATACATCTCTTTTATTTCTTCTGATGTCCATACTGCACTGTTTTTAATGTCTACATTCTTAATACCGTTGTTAAACATATTGTTTTTCAATTTTTCAATAGCAAAAGGATTAGGCTCAAAAGCAAGAATCTGTGAATTGAGATACAGCTGTTTGAAATACAGAGTGGAAATCCCTACATACGCTCCTGCATCAATGATAAAAGGTGTGGGATTTTTAGTTTTAAAATAGTATAGGTTGTTGGTAAAAATCTCTCTTTTTAGAGAGTGAAATTCCTGCTGGTTGAAAAACTCTACACTATACTTAGAAATTTTACTATGCATATTACTGATAGGATATCATATTCATTACATATGATACCTTACTAGCCCATGCATCTGCACTAGGAGGACAGTAACTTGAAGCAATCAACCGAGGTGTTGTCAAGCCAAGATCGTAGTATTTTGCAAGACCCTTTGATACTGTCCATATACCATCTTCCCATGACTCAAATCCGGATTTTCCCCACCCCCATGCATTGTATGGTCTAAAGGTGTATTTACCACCATTAGATTCAATTACTGAAATCGCAGCAGCTAATCTGTAGTCAATATCATAGTAATCTGCAGCTTCTACAAATACATCTGCATACTTTGCGAGAGGAGCATTTCTTTTTGATAGATAGTTCCCGATTTGTTCTACTTTTCTATTAAATTCTGCAGAAACAGCTTCTGTATCAACAGTTATTTTCTCTACATTTGTCTGCTCTGTATTATTAAATTCATTAGCATAGACAAGGGAGCTCTCTTTAGAGGTGCTTTGTGCTAAGATGTCTCTGCCGTTTGTGTAGTAGTAAATATTAGCAGAAAGGGAAAAAAGTAGAAAAACTGCTACTGCGGCAATAAATATTCGATTGTTGCGTGTATTTAGAGTATTCATTTTTCTAAATCCTATAGTATTATACCATGTTTTACCTCATTTTTCCTTACCACAAAACCTTTTGAATATGCTACTATGGAGTGTAATGAAGAGAATAGATATGAAAAAACATGATAAAAGGAAAAAAGCTTTAAAGATAAAGCATTTACTGCCTGTAATAATAGCTGTTTTAGGTATATTTCTTTATCTCTTTTTTACTGATAGAGAGCAATTCCTCAGTTCTATAAACTATGTTTTTTCTATTCATAAAAATGAAATAAGATACGAAACTTTTGATATATATTTAAATGGTTTAGATGAATTCTTTACTGCTCAGGTTACAGAAAATTTAAGTAAAGTAGAATTTCAGGAAACTAAAAGATTTAACTTTGTGGATGATGTAGAAGATGCGGATCTGTTAATTGAATATGGCACGGGAGAGAATACTGTTTTTACGCAACATCTTTTACCTGTAGGTCATATATATTGGATAGAAGATTCTATCGCCATGGACAGTATTGAAAATGGAGAATATACAGTTCTTCTTAGTGAAGAAGGGAATGGTAAATATGGTGATTTTTTGGAAAGTAAATATCCTGGGGTAATAATAGAATCATCATCAGATTTAATATCTGACTTGGAAGATGAAGGGGGGGAATATGTTGGATTGATAGAAGATAGTGAGCTTAGCAAGGAGTATAAACTGTTGACTATAGATAATAAATACTATCTTGATACATTTGATACAGGAATAGAAATCTCGTTAGTGGTTGATTTGCAAGATGATAATATTAATATCTCTTTTGTTTCAAATATTATTAAAAAGAATATTGGTCTTAATAGTTCTGATTTTAGTGAAGATACCGTAGCTAAGATAAATATGACAGGTGTTACTGCTCTTACAAGACGAGTCCTACAGGCTATGGATACGAGAAACGACTATGATTACCCCTCAGAGAAAATAGCAGAGTTTTTGGCTGATGCAGACATTACACATACATCAAATGAGGTATCTTTTGTAGAGGGCTGTACAAGCTATAGCGGTATCAGATTTTGTTCAAATCCTGAATCTATAGCTGTATTGAAGGCTATAGGAGTAGATATTGTGGAACTTACCGGAAATCATAATAATGATTATGGTAGTCAGTATAATACAGAAACAATTGAAACATACATAGATGAAGGTATAGAGTATTTTGGAGGAGGACTGGATTCAGAAGATGCCAGTGAGCCATATATTGTGGAGGTGAATGAGACAAGTATCGCTTTTCTGGGATACAACTACTATGATGCTGTTGTCGCAGGCAGTACAAATGCTCTTGCGGGAGAAAGTAGAGCTGGAGCAAATCCTTACTCTGAGAGTCAAATGAAAGAAGATATTGAGAAAGTAAGGGATGAAGTAGATATCGTGATTATGGATTTTCAGTATCAGGAGTGTTACAGCTATCCTTCTTCTGATGTGATATATCCTGTTTGCTATAAACCGATAAGTAATCAATCCAATGTTTTTAGAAAAGCCATTGATTACGGTGCTGATATTGTTATAGGTACTCAGGCTCATCAGCCTCAAACCTATGAGCTCTATGAAGAAGGTATTATTTTCTATGGTTTGGGTAATCTGTTTTTTGATCAAAGTATGTGGATAGGTACAAGGCAGGGTATGATATTAACTCACTATTTTAAGGATGGAGAGTTAATACAGACTAAAATTACACCGACAATGTATGATAGTAATCTACAGGTAGAGGTAGCTGATGAGGAGGATAGCGAATTGCTGTTAGAACTATTAAGTACTGCTAGAGAATCATTGTAAAGTAGGTAATTAAAAGTGTGTTTTATTCTTCCTCCGGAGGAAATATTGTTTCTCCTGTTACAGTTAGCCATGCTCCGATTTTATCTCTGTAACGTGTTACGCTTTGACCGTTGTTAGAAGCAATTATCTCATCATAAATAGTGTCAGGCTCTTTTGAAAAATCATTTGGGTCAAGACAACATAGACCATAAGAAATTTTCCCGCTTAAGTCCCTATGTGGGACTAAAGCAAAGAAAGCATCTTTTGCTGGATTCAGATCTGAGCCCAAAACTGCACGATGAGTCTTTAGTGACTCAGCGAAGAAGGGATATAGTAGTGAGGATTTAATTTCTAGAGGAATAATATGAGCCCTTATTTTCTCACGCCATTTTTTCGGGAAATTGCCATCTACTCTTAGTCCCCGGTAGTTATCTTTATCCGGGAAATCAGGGAGTTTGTTATCTTTTGCTAATTGGGAAACCAATTCCCAATGTTCTTCCATGGTAAGAGTTTTGTTGCCTATTTCTACGTCTGTCATTAGTTGTGTTTTTTATAGCTTATGTATTGAGTATTATACATATTTTGTATATAAATTTAAATATAGGATATTGATTGGAAATTAAATGATTTATAAGCTATAATCAACCATGAGAAACAAAACTTTAAATACCAATATGATATGGTGGTTCTACCTTAAGGGGTAGAAGTTTTGTTATACATGCAACTATATACCCCTCTTTGAGGGGTTTTTGTTTTAACGAGATATTTTGTACAATATATAAATTATATTAATATTTAAAAAATGAAAAAATATAAAACAAGCATATTTACTGGTATGAGAGTTACTTCCGGTATGCATATAGCAAATCTAATTGGTGCTATAAATCCAATTTTGGATATTTTAAATGATAGTTCATTTGGTAGACCTATGATTTTTGTTGCAGATATACATAGCTTAACTACTGATGAAGTAAAAGATACACAAAAAAATGTTATATCTGTCCTTAAGGATTACATTGCGGCTGGTTTAGATCCAGATAAAGTGGATCTATTTATACAAAGTCAGATAATTGATGAAATTAGTAGGATGAGCTTGTATCTTTCAAGGTTAGTTACAGTATCAGAGCTATTAAGAATCCCTACACTTAAAGAAAAGATTAGGCATGGTCAGAGTGAAATGACGGCTAAAAACCTTTTAGTGTTATACCCCGTTATGATGGCTGCTGATATACTTCTTCAGGGAGCTGAGTACGTGCCTGTTGGCAAGGATCAATATCCTCATATGGAGATGACTTGTGAAATGGTAAGAAGATTTAATAAGAAATACGGGAAGGTATTCTTCGAACCTAAATCTTTAATCCAAGGCAATCCGATTAATATACTCTCTTTAACAGGTAATGGTAAAAAGATGGGCAAGACAGATCCCAATGGTGCCATTATCCTTTCAGATGATATTGATATTAGTTTGAAGAAGATTAAAAAAGCTAAAACAGCTTTTGCAGGAGAGACGAATGATGATTTAAAGAGTTTAAAAATGATCGCTGATTATGTCGCTAATGATGAAGAAAGGAAAGAGTTTGATAGATTGATAAAAGAACATATAGATGGTAAGCAGGTTATGGGTGAGTTTAAGAAGCTGCTTATGATTAGCATGGAGAGATTTTTAAAAGACTTCCAAGCTAAGAAAGCAGAGATTGATGATGACTGTGTATTAAAATTAACTGAGAAGGGTGCAGAGAAGGCTAGAAAGAATGCACAGGAGGTATTAAAAGAGATGGAGAACGCTATGGGAATGAAGTATGTAAGAAGTTTATAAAGTATCAAAAATAAAAAGGGAGAGTATATACTCTCCCTTCCTATTCCTAAAACCTTAATATATTTACTCTATCTCAATCTTTTTAGGTTTAACTTCATCAGCTTTTGGTAAAGTTAGATGAATTACACCGTCTTCTAGTTTAGCTTTAGATTTTGCACTATCTACTTTAGTAGGTAAATTAAAGCTTTGTTCAAAAGAAGATTCCATACATCTGTAGTAATATTTTTTTTTACTATCTTCTTTCTCTTCTGTTTTAGTATTTCCACTTATTCTTACACTGTCAGATGTAATATCTATATTAATATCCTCTTTCTTAACACCCGGTACTGCCATTTCTACATGTACCTTATCATCTTCTTCCCATACATTAGCTGATGGTGTTTGTGATACTGTTGGGAAATCATCCCAAAAGAAATCATCAAAGATTGATCTAATAGGGTAGTAATTTCTATTAGAGTTTAGGTTATCTCTTTTTACTATTTTCATATATTTTTATTTAACAATTTATATACTAGCAAATAGTAACACTGAGTGCTAAGATTGTCAAGGGGTTGTTTAATTTTAGTAATGAGGATATTATTAAGAAGAAGAAACTAAAAAATAGTTATCTAATTTAGATTTCTCTTATACTATGAACTCCAAGGTAGGTCATATTTATTTATATATTTCAGATCTAAAAAAATCCAGAGAGTTCTATAAAGAATTCTTAGAAATATTGGGATACAAAGAAATATTAAATGAAGAGTGGGGATGTGCATTTGAAAAAGATGATACAAGTATATGGTTAGAACAAGTATCTGATAAATACATTAAAGATAGATATCATAGAAAAAGAGTAGGGCTTAATCATTTAGCATTTAAAGTAGATTCTAAAGAAAATGTAAATAGATTTACAAAAGATTTTCTTAAAAAGAATGATATAGAAACGTTATATGAAAGTCCTAAACTATTTCCTGAATATTCAGATGATTACTATGCAGTATATTTTGAAGATCCTGATAGAATTAAGTTAGAGATAGCGTATTATTAATATTCTTCTTCTAGGGCATTCTCATGATATAACCTTACCCAAATATTGTTCTGTAATGAAAGCAAGTCCAAGCTTGAAAGATTTTCGAGGTCCTCACCTTTTGTTGCTTTATATAATGTCTCAAAATCTTGAGTTAAACTTTTATTACCTAAAGCTTCTACTTGTGTAAGCAATTTTTTATGTAGAATTTCTTCTTGATGTTTTCTTTCTGTGTCCCATAAAGCTCTGCCCAGTGCTCGTTTTAACTCCCTTTTCTCAATACCCAGTTCGTCTATAATATCTATTTTCCTCCTGCTAACTTTTGCATGAGGGATAAGATTAATGATTTCTGTCCATGCATGTTGAGCTATTTTTTGTCTTAAGTCCCTAGGGTTTATATCTCTTTCTGCTTCTATTATTGCTTCACCAACCGCAAGCATCATTGTCATCCATTTAATTTTTGTACTATCACTATAAGAGTTGACTCTTCCGGAGGCTCGCGTAATAACATCTTCTACGCTAGTAGAATTTTTATTGGGGAAAAAGAATTTTCCTACAGAGGGCCTTTTCTTATATGTTTCTAGTTTCTCAATTAGTTCTCTTATATCTTGATTTATGTTATTGGCAAGTTCTAATCGCTGAATAAAAAACGTCTCAATTTGTTCTTTCTCTAATGGTGGAAGATTAGTTGAACTCGAATCTGTAATATTTTTTAACCTTTCTAGATTTCCTCTTATGTTTTCTTGATTTTGCCACCATAAACTGACTCTATCAACAGTTTTTCTATTTCTCTTGTAACCATAGAAGTCTTCTTCATTCAAATCTATATTAGATATTCTTAAGATATCAGTAAATTGTTCGTTAGAATATTCTGGTATATAGATTAGACATGTAGAGGGTTTCAGTACTGCAGTGTCAGATGGTTCATCTCTAATTGTGGGGTTTTCTGTCATAGTTAATATTAATCTGAAAGAAGTATAAAATCAATATCTTAAAGGAGAGTCTTGTTATTAAATAACCAATAGATATACAATTATTGTCCCTAAAGTAATACCTCCAAATATACCAACAGTTTTTAGAAATAAACTAACAGCTTCTTTCTTCTTATCATCTAAAAACAATTTTAATGGATAATAACCAAATATATATGCCATAACAGCTACAGATAGTGTTAAAAGAGAAAGCATTATTATTGATATAATAATCTCATTAACATCTATTTGAATTTTAGATATAGCATTCATACCCAGTACAATAAGTACTATATATGCTAAAGCTGATAAAGCATTGTAAAATGGGTTTTTGGTCATAGTTAATATTTTATTAATTAAAATATATTAAATTATATATGAAAGTTTCTAATTATGTAACTAGAGAATGATGTTATAATAACTTATGGTACAGAAGAAAAAAGATTCGGAGGAAACTATTATTCAAAATAAAATAGCTATAGCGGTTTTTAATATAACTTTATTTGTTGCTTTAGCTGCATTATTGGAAACTATAGATAGTGTTGGCTTAGAATTTAAGATCATTGTATGTTCCATAATGGCTCTCCCAGCCCTTCTTTATTTCTTATTCCTGATATTTTTACCTTTGCGTTACAAACAAAAACATCCATATACATTTAGATTTCTCGAAATTTTTGAGATATCTGAGTCTATGGTTAATAATATTTATGACTTGGCATCGGAGTCCTTCTTTTTTGTGGTATACAGTACTCTTTTAATTAGCATAGTTTGGGGGTCTTCTAAACTTACAGAAAACTATAATATTCAAATACCTCAATGGGTAGTTATCCTAATTGGGAGTGTAACTCCTCTGTTTTTAATGAAAATTCTACAGAAAGTTCTAAATTTGAAATATGCCGATTATGTTGAAGATGAGAAATATAAAAAGTTTCTGTTAAGGAAGAAAAAAAAGAATAAAAAACTCCGCGAGTAGGACTCGAACCTACAACCCAGTGCTTAACAGGCACTCGCTCTACCATTGAGCTATCGCGGAATAACTGCGTTTATTATATATTCCCTTCCTATATATTTCAAC
>Ga0272443_10001666_pt1 | contig 31323 bp, 25 predicted proteins | sample SSMAcet12_FD_193581 | JGI IMG/M metagenome (GOLD analysis project Ga0272443, IMG submission 193581) | Marine sediment archaeal communities from Little Sippewissett salt marsh, Falmouth, MA, United States - SSM-Acet-12 | ecosystem: Environmental > Aquatic > Marine > Wetlands > Sediment ... | reverse complement strand
ATATGCCACAGCCTTCAGACCGCTTCGAGATGATTCTGACCCTGGTCGAGGTCGAGGACGGCATCTTCGTCGGCAAAACCGCCGACGGCCAGGTCGTCAAAACGACCGACCGCGGGCGCACCTGGACCGCCATCGACCCCGCCGACGCGCCGGACCTGCCCGACCACGACGCCGGCGCGCGCCTGGTGGCGTTTGGCGGCGCGGTCAAAGCCCTGGATGACGGTCCCCCCGGTCGTCTGGGCGGGCACCTGGTGGTGTGGGGCGATGCCCAGCAGCGCGACTTGCAGGGCGAGTATTTCACGCCCGATACCGACCTGGGCCTGGACTGGTACCCGCAGCGCCCGCTGCTGTACCACCACGGGCTGGACGACACGGTGGGGCCAATGAAGATTGGCGACATCGTGCGCCTGGAACCGGACGACACCGGCGTGTGGATTGAGGCGCAGCTCGACATGCGCCACCAGTACGCCGGCGCGGTGCTGCAACTGGCCGAGCGCGGGGCGCTGGGCCTGTCGAGTGGCACCCTGGCCCACCTCGCCAAAGTCGAGGGCGGCCACATCAAATTCTGGCCGGTGGTCGAAGGGTCGTTGACCCCCACCCCGGCAGAACCCCGTATTCGCGTGATTCCGCTCAAGGCGCTGCACGATCTCCCGTCGCTGGAAGGGTTAGCGACCAAAGCAGCCGGGACAGACGAGGCCGCGCCGGCGAGCGTTATGCCATCATCCGACGAGGCCGTCCCCGACGACGGCCCCCCTGCACCGGACGCCGATGCGCCCGGTGCCCAAGACATCGAGGTAAAAGACATGGATTTACAACAACTGGTGGCAGCCATCGTCGGCCAGATCGCCGATGGCCTCAACACCACCCTCAGCGACGAGCAGCGCACCACCCTCATCGACCAGGTCGTGGCCGACGTCACGCCGCAGTTGCCCACCGGGCTGGCTGCGGATACCGGCGGCGATGGCGCGGACGGTGACGATGCAGCGCCTGCTCCCGACATCTCGCCCGACCAGGCGGCGCAGGTTGGCGAAGCTGTCGCCGGCGCGGCAGCCAAAGCCGTTAGCGGCTTCCTGGCCCAGCGCCAGGCGACCAGCGCGGCCTCCAAGGCGGCCCAGAACCTGTTGGGCACGCTGCACCCCCAGTCGCGCGCGCCGCAAGGCGTGCAGACTTCGCCCCAGATTCAGGTCCGCACCAAGTTCGCCGACCTGAGCGGGGCCGACATGGCGTTCTACATGGACATCATGGCCCAGCGCAAGAGCGGGTATATCCCGTCGCAGACCTTCCTGCGCGAGATGGCCGACAAGGTCATCACCGAGCGCAAGGCCGGCAAGCACGTCTACCTGCACACCGAGGCCGACGGCTCCATCCCGGCCATGAAGGCCATGCAGGCCATCCACACCGATGGCGGCATGAAATCCGACGAGGTGATGCACACCACCAACACCGGCGTGGGTGAAGAATGGGCCGCCGACCTGTGGTCCAACGAACTCTGGCGGCAGGCACGCTTCGAAAACCGCGTGCTGAGCCTGTTCCAACTCACGGACATGCCGTCCAACCCGTACCACCTGCCCATCGACGGCAGCGACCCGGTTGTGTACCGCGTGCCGGAGACGCAGGACGACAGTGACTACCCCATGGGCAAAGTCACCGCGTCGCAGGCCGGGACCGGCGACAAGACGCTGACCGCCTACAAGCTGGGCGCGCGCGTGCCAGTCTCCGAAGAACTGAACGAAGATTCCATCGTCCCGGTCATCCCGGAACTGCGGATGCAGATGCTGGAAGCGATGCAGGATGCAGGTGAATACGTCATTCTGCACGCCGACGGCACGACCGGCACCTCGCCCAGCGGGAACATCAACAAGTACGACGCGGCGGTCAATTCGACCGACCTCGACCGCTGGCTGCTGGGCTTCGACGGCATCGCGCATCTACCGCTGGTGGATGCCACCTCGCTGCTGGTCGACCAGAGTGGCGCTGCGCCGGACCTGGCGATGCTGCGCGGCTTGCGCCGCAAGCTCAATCCGGCCTACATGGGCCGTCTGGGCGACCTGGCCTACATCACCGACCCCATCACCGCCCTCAAGCTGCTGGACATCGACCAGGTGCTCACGCTGGACAAGTACGGCCCCAAAGCGACCGTGCTGACCGGCGAACTGGCCCGGCTGGACAACATCCCCATCATCCAGTCCGACCAGTGGGGGCTGGCCGACGACAACGGCAAGCTGAGCAACACCGGCGGCAACAACACGCTGGGGCGTGTGCAGCTCGTGTACCGTCCGGCCTTCCGGATTGGCTACCGCCGGCGGGTGACCGCCGAGTTGGTGCGCTTCCCGCTGGCCGACGGCTACCAGCTGGTATCGTTCATGCGCATGGCCTTCATCCGGCGCGACAACCAGTGTGCGTCTCTGGCGCACAACATCCTGGTCTAGCCGGGTACGTTCAACCGATAGCGGGGCGGGCGCTGCTCGCCCCGTAGCAAAAGGAGCAAGCGATGGTACAGCAAGAGAATATCGCCATCACCCATAACGTGGTGGCCCTGGGACCGTTTGGGGCAGCCAATCTCGCCGCCGAACAGGCCGACCAGGCCGCCGCGCTCGCCAACGGCAACACCGGCCTGCCGGCTCCCGCCAACGGCGCAGTCGTGGGCATCATGGGCCAACTGTCGGCAGCCGCAACGGCGGGCCAACTCACGGTCGGCCCGACGGTGGGCGGGGCCGAGGACGCCGACGGCGTGCAGACCATCACCACCGGGCAGTCGATCTACGCCCTGTTCGACGAGCGCCTGATTCCCTTCAGCGCAGGCGATCTGCTCGGCGCAGAGTGGAACACCGATGCAGCCTGGAACGGCACGACTGCCGACCTGGACGTCTTCCTGCTGGTGCTGCTCAAGGACGTGAGGTTCTAGACCATGATGACCTTGACGCAGCAGCAGGTCGAGGCCCTGCGCGCCGCACTGGAGATGGCCGTTGGGGGCGAGGTTGACCCGCGTGTGCAAGTGCGCGGCGACGCCTACACCGTCGATGGCGGCGACAGTTACACCCGCGACCCGCGTGTGGCCGGGGTATATGCCGCGCTGGCCGTGCTCGACGCACTCACGCCCGACGAGGAAGCCGACCCGGTCGACTACGTCTACGACATGCAGACGCTGGAAGCGATGCAGGTCGACGATCTGCGCGCGATGGCGACCCGTCTGGGACGCACGCTGCCGGGAGGCTACGTCTCGAAGGCAGCCCTGCTCGACATCATCCTGGCCGGCGAGGAGGACTGACGTGTACGCGGTTGGTGCGGTGGCGTTCGACCTGGATATCCTGCGGGAGGTGCGCGAAGCCGCCCAGGTGCTGCCTGAGCGCGTGGACCGCATGGTGCGGCGCGACATTCGCCCGTTTGTGTCCCACGAGTGGGACAAGACCATGCGCCAGGAGCCGCCTGAGCGTTCCTGGCCGGACGAGTACCCGCTGGAGTGGGAATCCGAGCGCCAGCGCCGGGCCTACTTCGCCACCGATGGCTTCGGGAAGGGCATCCCCTACCGCCGCACGCACGCTTTCGTGCGCGGCTGGCACGTGCTGGCCGGCTACAGCCCGTCCGGGCTGGGCGAGATCGTCGTCACGCACGACAGCGACAAGGAACTGTTCATCACCGGACGCCGCCAGCAGCGTTTCCATGCCATCACCGGCTGGCCGAGCAGCGCCGGGGCCTTGCAGCGCATCTCGCTGGAGGCCAACGACCGGCTGGAACAAGGCTGGCTGCGGCTCATCGACGACATCCTGGAGGGACGCTGACATGCACCTGACCAGCATCACCACCCTGGACGCGGCCAAGCAGCAGCTCAAGATATCGTCCATCGACGTGGGCGACGACGACCTGCTGCGCGTGCTGTTGGATGTCGCCAGCGGCATGGTTACGCGCCATACCGGGCGGCATTTCGTGCCGCTGCGCGCGGTGCGCACGTATGATGCGCGCGGGGAGCACGTCGACAGCCGTGACCTGGACCTGGACGCCGACTTGCTGCAGGTGGTGAGCATCACCAACGGCGATGGCAGCACCGTCCCCAACAGCAACTGCGCGCTCAAGCCGGCCAACACGGACCCCAAATGGCGCATCCGGCTCACCGCGTCGTCCAATCTGTCCTGGGCCTACCAGGACGACTGGGAAGACGCCATCGCCATCGACGGCATCTGGGGCTACCACAGCGACTATGCCCGCGCCTGGGTCGACACACGCGACACGGTGCAGAACACGGGCGGCATCGATGCTGCTGCGACCACGCTCGACGTGAGCGACGCGGATGGCAAAGACGCCCAGCACCGGCCCCGCTTTGCCGTTGGACAGGTGCTGCGCATCGAGGACGAATTCGTGGAAATAGCCGAAGTCGACACCGTCACGAATCGCCTGACCATTTTACGCGGAGTACTCGGTACAACTGCCGCTGCCCACGACGCCGATACGGCCATCCATAGCTGGTCGCCGCTGCCCGACATCGCGCAGGCGTGCATCAGCCTGGTGGCCTGGCTGTACCGCACCGGCCAGAAGCCCGGCGAACGCTACACCTTTCTCAACAGCGGCACGACGGTGCAAATCCACGACGCCCCGCTGCACATCCGCCAGACCTTGCAGGCTTACCAGCGATGGGAGTTGCCATGATATCCATCACCGCGCAGCGCGAGGCGCTCAAGGCCGTGCTCGACACGGTGCCCGGCATCACGCACGTTTTCGTGCGCAGGCCAGAAGCCATCCAGGCCGCGCAGCTGCCGGCCATCGTGCTGGTCCCAGGCCGCGCGAGCTACGACCGCCACGAGGACGGCGCGCTGAGCCTGACCGTGCGCCGCGAGTGGACGGCGCGCGTCTACGCCGCCCAACTCATGACCATGCGCGAGGGCGAAGCCGAAGCTGCCGCCGAGCCGTTCCTGACCGCCGTGCCGGCGACGCTGGGCGCGTACCTGCGCCTGACCGACGGCAGCGGGCAGACCTTCGACCTGGAGGTGCACAACGGCGGCGACGGCGGCGTGCTGCCGCTGTCCTACAGTGACATCGCATACACCGGCGTCGAGGTACGTTTCTTCACCAAGACCGAAGACTACCTCGACCCCAAGTCAGATTAACGGAGGCACGCTATGCCTATCAACACCAAGAAATTCACCGCAGCCGGAGCCGACCACGTCTGGTACGCCACCCTCGACACCAGTGGCTACCTGCAGGGCGGCACGGCCACCGCGCCGAGCGCCGGCGACCAGGACGGCAGCCCGGCGCTGGAACTCATCGGCGTCAAGGACTTCCCGTTCTCGCCGGCAGAGCCGGAACGGCTGGTCATCACCGGGAACGACCGCCCGCTGAGCCAGTTCGTGTTCCAGCCGGCCTCGTTCCCGCAGGACACGCTCAACTTCGGGGCGGCGGACCTGGTCTTCAACGCGCTGGCGCAAGGCGTCAAGGTCGTCGACCTGGGCGGCCTGTCGATGACCCCGCTGCAACCGGCAGATGCCGACTGGCCCGACCTGATACTGCTGGCCGGCAGCAAGGCCAAGAGCCGGGCCGACGGCTCGACGAACCTGAAGCTGTGGCACTACCTGCTCATCCCGCGCGTGCAGGTCGTCCCCAAGGGGCGCACCGGCTTCAACGAGCACGGCGAGGGCCAGTTCTCGTATGCCATGAGCGCCAACCCGTTCGACGTGTATCCCTGGGGCGTGGCGCTGGACGCGGCCACCGAGGGCACGGGCGAGTGCGTCGGGATGGACATCACGTCCCCCTACCGGCTGCACCTGCACCGCTTCACCGGCGATGGCGTGGAGACGGACTTCAACCTGGACTATACCCCGGCGCTGGAAGATGGCGACACGGTGCAGGTCTGGGTGGACGGCACGCTGCAGACCTACGGGTCCGGCGATGACTACGAAGTCACGGCCAGCACGAAGGTGCTGAGCTTCTCAGCCGCGCCGGCAGATGGCGCGAAGATCGTGGTCCTGTACGGCTACACGAAAGCCGCCTGATAACGCATCCTGGGGCGGCCAGAACGAGCCAGCCGCCCCCTTAACAAAGGAACGGCATGATGCACGAGAAGATGGTCGAATTCACCACCAACGACGAAACCCGCGCCCGCCTGACGCTGCGCGACACGCTGCGCCACGACATCCGCTTCGCGGTGATGCAGCCCCGCTTCGCCGGAGACGAACACCCCGACCAGGGTTTCCGCTTCGACTTCTGCTGGCTGGTCGCGCGCGTGACGGCGGTCGAGGGGTTGGGCGGCTGGCAGCCGGTCGACGAAACCGCCACGCCGGACGAGTTCACGGCCTGCTACCACGCCTTCGCCGAGCGGGTCGACCGCACGACGTTCTACGACCTGGTGGCGGTGGTGAACGCCTTCAAGCAGCCGGTGGCGGACGCGGTCGAGAAGCCCGAAGCCGCGCTGACGCCGCCGGAAGCCGCCGACCCAAATTAGCAGCGGCGCGTCAGGCCTATCACGAGCAGGTCGGGGCGACCATCGAGCGGCAGACGCGCATCGACCTGGGCATGGCCGAGCCTGACGTGCCGGGCGTGACCTTCGACGGGTTCCACTACCCCTGGCAGCTGGTGCACGCCAGCTACCGGGCCTACAAAGCGCACGGCGTGCTGCTGGTGGCCGGCGGCTACCTGGACCAGCCCGCCGCGTGGTGGGACGACATACACACCTATGAGGCCATGTACGCCTCGTACTACAGCCAGATGTTAGAGGAGCGACGACGCCGCGATGAGCACTGAGGTCCGTAAACAAGTCCTGGCCTGGGAGACTGACCAGGCCGCCACCCGCGCCACGCAGCGCGCGGTGCAGGACTTACACACGCGCATCGAGCAGCTGCGCAGCGCGATTCGCCAGCAGGCCGCTGAAGCGGCGAAGCTGTCGGCGGAATGGCGGCGCTTTGCCGGCGGCAGCAGCGCGGCCACGTCCAACCTGGACCGGCTGCGCGGGGCGGCATCCGAACTGCGGCGCACGGTGGACGACATGGGCGAGGCGGTCGAGACTGCCGACCGCAAGCTGGCGAACGCCAAAGGGCCGCAGGCCTACGAGGACCGCATCCGCGCCGCGCGCAGCCAGGCCGACATCTACGGCGACATCGCCAGCCGCACGACGGCGGTGAGTGGGCTGGCGAGCGGGCTGGGCTTCCAGGGTGTGGGCAGCGGCACCATGCTGGCCGCCGACATCTTCGACGCGGTCGAGGCGGTCAAGCTGGCCGGGCCTGAATTTGGCAAGCTCAAGCAGCAGCTGCTCGAAACCGGCCCCGTCACCGGCAAGCTCAACGCCGCAATTGGTAAGCTGCCCGGCAGCTTCACCCAGGCCTCGGCCAAGGCGGCGGTGCTGGGCACGACCGTCGCTGCCATGTTCGTGGCGGCAATTGCAGTGGGAGCGGCGATTAACCAGTTCAAGACCACGATGGAGCAGACCGGCACCGCGACGCGCAATTGGACGGAAGCCCAAAAGCAGTATGCGGACGTTCTGGCTACCGGGACATCAGAAATGGCGCGCGCGCGCATCGAACAAGAACAGGCCGCTATCACGCGCAACGAAATCGAAAAGGAACGGCTGCAAGCCTGGGTGGATGAAGCCGATGCGCAAGAAGGATTGGCGGGCGGACTGATTGCCGCCAACAACGCCTTGATGGACATCAACGCATCCTGGGGGACCAACCTGGGCGGGATGAAGGATGTCCGTAAGCGCCTCGACGAGTTGAACAACGCGATTAATTCCAGCGAGATACTGGTCAATGACCTCTCGACGGCCCTGGGCGAGGGTGCCTTCGCCATCAATGACATGAAGGCCGCCGCAGAGGAGTTGGCCCAGGTCGAATTGAGCCAATTTCAGGCTGCTGTGAGTTTGCAGCGTGACATTCGCAATATGACGGTCGATGAGGCCGCGCAGCGCCTGGAGAGTGAAAAAGCCGCCATCAAGGTCTTTGGCGATGCAGCGGCACAGGCGCGGATGGCAGTGGATGCAGCCGGCTACGCCCAGAAGAAACTCGACGAACTCGAGCAGCTGCGCGCCAAACCCGCCTTGAATTACCAGCAGCAGGCGCGCCTCCACCAGCTTGAGGCCGAAGAGCAGGCGTTGCGTAAAGCTGTCGCGCTGCGAGACGACATGCTCAAAGCTCAAGCTGGCTACGAGCTGCAGATGAAAGTCGCGCAGGGCAATGTGGAAGCGCTGACGGGGGAGCTGGGGAATCAGAACAGCTGGATTAACCATAACACGCGCGCCTACGATGAAGCCAACAAGGTCATGCGCAACCATACCGCCGCCGTTGACGCCATGACCGATGCGCAGAGTACATCGGTACAGCAAGCCCAAGCTGAGCTTGAGGCCAACCGGCGCGAGCAAAAAGCTATTCAGACTACCATTCAGCGCCTGGAGGCCATCGGGGGGACCGCCGCCGGCGAGGCTATCCAGGAGTTGGAAAGTGATCTGACCGGCCTCCAGGACCGGGCCTACTACCTGCAAGACGTTATTATCCCCACCGCCCGGGCGCTGGCCGAAGAAGCCGAGCAGCAGGACGCGCTCAACGACGCGGTGCAGGGCGCGTTCCAGGGGCTGGCGACCGCGACCGAGGTCACCAACCGCTTCGGGCTGGTCGCCGGGCGCATGACGGATGCCATCGCCGCCGCCCAGGACGCCGCGCTTGAGGCGCAGCACGACGCCCAGCAGCAGCAGGCGGACCTCATCGCCGAACACCAGCAGACGGTGGCGGCGGTCAGCGCCGACCGCCAGCGCGAGCAGGCGCGCGACGCCGCCGACTTCGCACGAAAACGTGCGCAAGCCTGGGCAGCGCACTACCGCAGCCTGGCCGAGATGGACCGCAGCTACTTCGAGCGGCGCGGCGACCTCATCCAGGACCTGAGCGAGATTGCCGGCGAAGCCAATGCCGAACGAGTCGAGGCCCTCGAGGACTACAACAAAGAATCGGCACGGCTGGCCGAGGACCACCAGCGCGACCTGCTGGCTATCGAGCGCGACACGCAGCGCGACATCCGCAGCGCCGCCCTGCGCCTGGATGCGCTGTCCATCTGGCAGGCCAAGCAGCGCGGCCAGGAACAGCTGGACGACGCCGAGGACCAGTACACCACCGAGCAGGAGCGCCGCGAGGAGGACTTCGCGGACCGGCTCGACGAACTCGACGAACAGCGCGAGGCGCGCCTGGAAGCCGGGCGGCAGGCGCTGCGCGACCTTGAGGCGCAGCACCACCGCGAACGCCAGGAGCGCGTGCAGGATTTCAACCGCACGCTGGCCGAGGAGGACCGCGAACGGGCCATCACGCGCCAGCGCCAGCGCGAGGACTGGGCGCGTGAGGACGCCGAGCGCCGCGCCCACCTGAGCCGCAAGCTGGCCGAGTTGTCCGGGTCACAGGCGTATGAGCGCGCCATGCTGTCCGGCCACCAGGCCCAGGAACGGCAGCTCGTCGCCGGGCACCAGGGAGCTATCCGCGCCTCGACCGACGGCTTCATGCGCGACCTGGCCGGCATCTTCGCGCGCGGCTACGCCCAGATTACCGCCAGCGCCCCGCCGCCGACCAACATGTACGGCTCAACGTCGGGCTACATCGCGCCCAGCCTGCCCACAACGTCGCAGACCTTCATGAACACGTCCTTCAGCGTGCCGGTGCAGGTCAGCCCGCCGCCCACCACCACCGGCAGCAGCGGCAGCGGGACCAACTGGAACGACCTCGACCGCCTGCGCCGCGACATCCCCACGCTCATCGAAGACGCCCTGCTGGGGCTGTTTGGAGGCTGACATGGCGCACCAGGCTGCACCCGGACACGACAACACCGCCGGACTGGCGACGATTTCCGCCAACAAGCCGCCCAAGACGCAGGGCGTGCAGGTCCCGCGCTACGTCACCGCCGCCAGCGGGGTGGTCTACCCTGACGGCGCGCCGTTCGTGGTATGGGAATTCGAGCACCTGACGCCGGCAGAATACACCGCCATCCTGACCGCGCTGGGCCTGACCACCAGTCCGGCCAGCGTGTCGGCGCCGGTCACGCTGCGCACGGTCGGCCACGACCGCACCACCTTCGCCACCTACAACGCGACGGTCGTGCATCGCAAGGGCGAGGACACCCGCTACGAACGCGGGCTGTTCCGCCGCGCGACGTTCACCTTTACCCGGCTGGAGGCGCTCTGATGGCATCCTGGAAAGACCACCCCTACCATTATCGCGGGCACGTGTTTCTGCTCGACCCGCCGCCGGTCTTCCAGGCGCAGGTCGATGCCGCCACCGCGGGCTATGGCACCATCGGGGGCGTGCTGTGGCGCTTGTTTGTGACCAACATCACGCTGGGATCGTCCGTTGACGCCCAGAACGGCATGACGCTGACCCTGGGCAGCGCGCCGGGCGGGGATGACCTGGGCCGCGCGCGCATCCTGGGCAATGGCTACCACACCACGCACGGCATCTACCTGATGGTCTACGCGCCACCGGGCGACCGCGACGGTGAGTTGACGCCCACCACCGGGGCCTACGTCACGGTGTGGAACGATTACCGGGTGTGGACGCGCCTGCCGCGCATCGAGAACGACGGCACGATGAAAATTGACATCTGGCTGACGCCCGGCACCAGCAACCAGCCCTCGCCGCCCAAAGCCAACGCCGGACCAGGCTATGCCGGGTTTGTGGACGAGTCCACCGGCGTCGTCAGCGTCGATTTCGATGCGTCCGGCAGCTTCCCGGTCGCGCCCGGCGCGAGTTTCGTCACCGGACTGACCAACCGCTGCACCGGCGGCAGCGCCAGCGCGTCGAGCGAGTACGACGCGGCCACTACCGCACCCCAAGCCGCCGACGGCGACCCGGCCACCTACTGGCGCGGGGTGGACGGCGCGGGGGACTGGTGGTGGCACTACGACCTGGGCAGCGGCAACGCGCGCGCCATCCAGCAGCTCAAGCTGTGGGCCAGGGACGCCAGCGACCCGCACGACCGGCGCTTCCCCCGAAATGTCGCGCTGCACGGCTCGAACAATAACGTGGACTGGGACGCACTGGGCATCGGGACGAACAATCTGCCCGACCCCGGCGCGGGCAGCTGCGCGGTGCTGCACAACGCCAACACCACTGCCTACCGCTACTACCGCCTGACCATCTCTAGCACGCACGGACAGTGGACCACCTCGGCCCCGTGTATTGCCCAGGTGGAGCTGTTCGACGAGCGCCCGGCCTACGAGTGGGACCTGGTCGACGGCACACCGGCTGCCGGCGGCGACCCGACCGGCGTCAGCCTTACCGCCAGTTTCCCGGCGGGCTTCCGCTGGGTGAGCCTGACCGTGCGCGACGACAACGAGGAGACGCACACCGTGCGCGTGCCGGTGCTGGGCGCGCGGCCCGGCGCGGTGGCCTACGACTGGCGGCACGCCGCCTTCGCTGCGGACGCCACCACCACGCCCCATGCCCCACGACGCGCCTTCGATGGCGACGATGCCACCCACTGGCAAAGTGGGACCGGCGCTTTCCCACACTGGCTGGCGGTCACCTTCCCGGAGGACTGCCAGGTGGGGAGCTACAGCGTTCAATGTGTGGACGACGACGGCGCGCCGCGCGACTGGACGCTGCAAGCCTGGGACGGGTCGGCCTTTGTGACCATCGACACGCAAAGCGCCGAAACCGGCTGGTCGACGGGCGAAGTGCGCAGCTACACATTGGACACGCCGGTTACCTCGACCATCGTCCGGCTGGTGGTGACGGCGGCCAATGGCAGCGTCGCGCTGGCGGGTGGGACCCCCACCGCCGACGACACCACCTCGGCCAGCTACAGCCCGGACAAGGCCAGGGATGGCAATCCCGCTACCGGCTGGCAGGTCGGGCCGGGAGCCTTCCCGCACTGGATACAGGTCGCCTTTTCCGGCGACGTGTCCCTGAGCGCCTACACCATCCAATGCGACGACGGCAGCACCGCCAACGCGCCGAAGGACTGGGAACTCCAGTATTGGAACGGCAGCGCCTTCGTCACGGCGGACACACAGTCCGGCGAAACCGGCTGGACCGCTGGCGAGGTGCGCAGCTACACGTTGGGCACGCCGGTCACGGCCAGCATCGTCCGGCTGGTGGTGACGGCGGTCAACGGCAGCTATTTCCTGTTCATCGCCGAGTGGGCGCTGCGCGCGCCGGCGGTGCAGCTTGCGGGCCTCGACCTGACGCCGCCGGCTAATACCGGCACATTTCGCGCCCAGGTCAGCGAGCAGGTGCTCAGCGTCGAAGGCCAGCGCCTGACGCTGGAACTGCTCGACGATGTGCCGGTCGACGACATCCCCGAAGGCACGCTGGTCATGGTTTGGGAGGACGAGGTCTACGACGGCGTGCCCGGCAGCCTGGAGGGGCCGGACGGGCGCGAGCACGTGAAGTTCATCGGGTGGCTGGACACCGAGCCGGTGCGCATCGACGCGGCGGACCACGACACCCAGCGCCGCACCACGCTGCACGCGGTCGACGTGGGCGGGCGGCTGGCCCAGCTTCCGGGCTTCACCACCATCCTGGAGCGCCGCGCGTCGCCCGACGGCGACGACTGGTCGCACATGAGCGGGGTCAACATCGACCGCTTTGTGTGGTACGTGCTCAAGTGGTTCACGACCGCGCTGGAGCTGGCCGATTTCACCTGGTCGGGCACGCTCGACACCTACGCCTTCCCGCTGCTGGCTGCGCAGGGCGGCACGCCCTACGTCCAGGCCGACGGGCGCGCGCAGACCATCGCGCACCGCCTGACGTGCGACAAGTGGGGCCGGCTGTGGGTCAAGCCCGACCCGCAGTTGCAAGCCAGCACCGACCGCACGGCGACCGTGCGCCAGGCGCTCGACGCGGACGACTGGGTCAGGCTGCGCTACACCGCGCGCCGGCCCAGCCGCTACCACTGGCTGTGGGGCAGCGCAGTGCTCGCCAGCACCGACGACGCCAGCACGCCCGACCTGAGCATCGACACCGTGTACTGCGTCGCGCCGGGGCTGGCTCCCGGCCAGGGCGCGGCGCTGCTGGAACAGGGCGAGCAGGTCGTGGTCGACCAGGACGAACTCAACACGCGCGAGGGGCATCGCTACGCGGTGCGCCTCAACCCGCGCCAGACCTATTTCGAGGTCGAGTTGGCGCACGGCGGCGACGGCGGCATCGACCCGGCGGCGATGGAATGGATCACGCTGACCATCCCGCCGGCGCAGGCCGCCCAGCGCGGGCTGGCCTTCACCGCCGCGCGGATGCTGCCCTTCGAGGTGCGCATCACGCACGACCACGCCGCCCAGACCAAACGGGTCACGCTGCGCCTGGAACGCGAGGGCACCGGCCACCCGGCGCAGACCTACACCCCGCCGAGTTAGGAGGAAATCGTGAGCGACCGTCTCAAGCAGTTGTTCCAGCGCGCAGCCAAGCGCGCCACGTACATCGACTACGAACCGGCCCTGATGGGCAAGCCGACCGGCAGCGGGTACACCTTCGAGGTGCCGGGCTGGCCGGGCTGGGTCTACGTGCGCGTCATTCGCGGCAGCGGCGTAACCGTGACCAAAGCCCTCAATCCACGCGGGGTGTCGCAGCGCGGCGACCTGGCGGTGTGGGTCGACCAGAACCACGTCGGGCAGACGGTCATCGTCGGGCTGCGCGCCTCGGATGCCGGCAGTGGCATGGGGGGCGGGGCTTACCCCTGCATGTGGTCGATGCGTCACGAACAGGCGACGGTTATCAGCGGCGGCGCGCTGACGATTGATGCCAACGCCAACATGACGCTGGGCCAGTATCGCGTCTACCAGAACCCGGTCGCGGCCACCGATGCCTTCGAGCAGTACGGCGTGTTGGCTGCCGGCGCGTACAACCTGCATGTGTACGCCATGAAACACGCCTACAGCGGCATCCTGCGCTGGAAGCTGAACGGGGCCACGCTGGGCACGCTGGACCTGTACGCGGCCACGAATACCTACAACGTCCAGGCGACGATTGGGAGCTTCACGTTTGCCGGCGGGGCCTTCACGCTGCGCGGGGAAATCGCCGGCAAAAACCCTGGGTCCAGCACCTATGCCGCCATCGTCCCGCTGTATTGGCTGGCACCGGCTTGAGGGAGATGCTTTGATGCAACGTCTGGCACGCAGGCTCCCAGAACAGGATGGCGTATGGAAACATTGAAGACTATCACCGGCCAACTGGACATCGGGGAGCTGTCGCACGTGGGCGACGCCGGCGTCGCGGTGGCGCTCATCATCCTGCTGATTGTGGTCGCGCTGGCGCTGCTGAAGCTGGGCCTGGAGTGGCTCAAGACGCGCCAGAAGCTGGCCGGCCTGGAGCACGAACGCGAGATGAAGCGCATCAATGTCGAAGCCGACCAGACGGCGGTGCTCGACCAGATGCGCAAGGACCTCGACGGACAGAAGGAGCAGCGCGACGCCGACCGCGCCGTGACCGGCTCGCTGCTGAGTGCCATTAAGCAGTTGACCACGTCCATCGACCGGCTGAACGCCAGCCAGGCCGATGCCGCCCAGCGCATGGCCGACGTGACCCAGCAGCGCGAGGAGAAGTTAGAGGCGATGCATGGTGATATCCGGGACGTGGCCGGCGCGGTGCAGGCCGGGCTGGAACCGCAGCTGGAGCGGCTGCGCAAGACGATTCAGGACGGTTTCAAGGCCGTTGAGGATTCCATCATGCAGCGCGTCGAGCAGTTGGGCGAAGGGGTGACGCCCTCGCTGCGCGCCACGCTCAAACAAGAAATTGAAGCCTATTCCCGCCAGACCGCCCGGCAGCTCGAAAACCTGACCGGGCTGGTCGAGGCGCTCAATCCCGAAGCACGTATCGCTGAAAAACAAGGACAACAGGAAGGGAAAAATCATGGACAACACGCTACTGATTAACCTGGTCGCCACGCTGGTGCTGGGCATTGTGAGTCTGGCCGCTCTGGCGGTGCTGGCCTATGCCAGCCGCAAGGGCAATGAGAACGTGCGGGCGCTGCTGGAGCCGTACCAGAACATCTTCCGGCTGTTTCTCGGACGGCTCGACGAGACGCTGGCCCCTTACGGTACGCAGCTCAAGCTGCCGCATGAGGTGGTCGCGGCGGTAAGCTCACTGGTCGACGAGGATTCCGACGCGCTGGCGCAGATTTTGCCCGCTGCAATAGTTGACGCGGTGCGGGTCATTCTCGACCAGGGCGCAGCGCTGACCGACGGCCAGCCGCCCACCCAGGAAACCGCACAGCCGGGTCAATTTGACGAGGCTCCCAAATCGTGAAAATGACCTGGGCTGAACGCACAGTCGGAGTAGCCGCGTTTGTGGCGCTGCTGCTCCTGCTGTTCCTCTTGTGGCCGGGGCCGCCGCCGGCGGTCGTGTCCGATGCGCTCCCGGTGCGCGGGACGGCCACCGTGCGCGCGCCGGTGATCTTGGCAGATGACGGCGTAGTGCGGGTCATCCTGGCCTATGCGGACGGCAGCACGGCGGTGTTTGTGCCGGCGGAGCTGCCGCCCACGACCAGCCCAACGCCATCACCATCTCTGACGCCGTCACATACCCCGACATCGACGCCACAGCCGACTGCACCGCCCACCAATACCCCGCGTCCAACGGCCACGCTCGCCCCAAGCACGACGCCGACCCCGGAGCAAACCATACTGCCAACGCTGCCGCCCAGCACGCCCCAGCCGCCGGACGAAGCGGTATGCTACGGCACGGTGGCAGTCGACACGACGCTGAACATCCGCCGGTCGCCGGTCGATGGCGAGGTGGTGGCGATGCTGCGACCGGGTGAGCGCGTGCGCATCGCGCAAGTGGACTATCTGGGGCACGACGAGTGGGTCTACCTGTATGCGGCCAACGGGCGTGAGGGTTGGAGCGCGGCCTACTGGCGCGGCCAGGAATTCATCCGCTATGACATCTCCGACGGTTGCCTGGATGTTCGCTTCCCGGAGCACGCGGTGGGCTGGCATTCGGTCATCAATGGACCGGACCACAACGACATGCTGGCCTCGTTCGATGTGCTGCAGCATAAGGGTTATCGCGTGGCGGTAAAGGCCGTCGATGATGCACGTGTGGCCGGCTGGGCCGTCGAGCGGGGAGGGATTGGGGTGTGGCGAACGATCCGAATCGGCGATTGTGCCGATACATCGCTCGACCCAAAGGTCGCGGCGCAGTTGCGGCTGATAGGGCAGGGGCCGTATCTGCCGCCGGTGGAGGCCGGCATCTGGATTGAGCCGGACAACGAGTGCCCGCCGTACTTCGAGGACCTGGCCTGGCTGGATGCTTATACGGCGGAACTCATCCGGTTGTTCTCCGAGCGCGGGTACAAGGTCGTCTTCGGCACGCAGGGGCCGGGCTACTGGGAGCGTGCGCAGGTGCTGGCTCTGGAGCGCACGTGGGCCACCGCGCGCCAATATCACGCTTGCCTGGGCTACCATGCCTATGCCGTGCTGCCAGGGCGGCGTGTGGCCGACAGCAGCATCTGGCTCGGCTACCGCCACCGCTTGATCTCCGGCTGGATGGCCGAGGCCGGCTACCCGGATATCCCGCTGTGCGCGACGGAAGTCGGCAGCGGGATGGGCTACCAGCCGTCGTTGCCGGGCGACTTCCGGGATTGGAATGTGGCCGTCCGGGGCGAGGCGAACCTCATGTTTTCCGCGTGGTGGACGGCTGGCGACTGGGCCAACGCCAGCGTGGACGGGCAGATGGCGAGTATGGCTCGGGGGTTGCCGCAGCTAGTGCCATCCTATTGAGCATACTGGCTGCTACTCTAATGTCACGGCACCACCCGCCAACCCTGTGCCCAGATTCAGAAAAAGCCTGGCCTAGTCACCACTGAGCAGCGCAGTGGGCACCGAAAACAAAATTGCCACCATAATCAGTATCCACAAAATCCGCCGAGACATCGGGACTAAGGTTTTCCACCACTGGCGCGAATTAGGTATAGGTCTACGTATGATTTTCATCGTCGCCCCCGTTTACTTTTCCTAACCATAGCGCGGTCAGCACCAGGTGCATACCCGAAAGAATAGGGGGTGTTTGGGCTACCGATTAGTGGGGCTAATTCGCACGCACTATAATCTTGTTCGTCACAAGAGCAAAGAAGGACCGATCCATATGTATAATAGAATTTAGACATGAGTGAAAGGAACAAATACAATGAAACGGCTGTTCGGCTGGCTACGTTCAGCTGTCGGATACATGTGGCAGCGTTCAAACTTTACGCGCGCCTGCCTGATCAACATCTTTATAGTCAATGCTTGCCTATGCTTGCTCGTGATGGGCGTCATTGGGCAAAAACTAGGCATCATCCCTGACGTGTCAGCCACAGAAACAGCAGAATATCGAAGCACACAGACGCGAATTGCAATCCTAGCCCTGACACCTTCAGATACGCCCACAGCGACCAACACCCTGACGCCCACCTATACGCCAACGTTTACAACCACACCAACCATGACCTACACGCCGTCCAAGACCTTCACCCCTAGCATAACGCCAACACCATCTGATACCCTAACGCCGACAGACACACCCACCGCAACGAACACCGCAACGCCTACCTTTACACCATCAACCACGCCAACCCCTACGCTCACCTATACCCCATCTAAGACGTTTACCCCCAGCATTACACCGTCACCATCTGACACACCAACCCCGATCACGCCCACAATGCGCCCCCAGATGCGCTATGTGACGACTGAGCGGGTCAACGTGCGCAGCTGCGTTGGGTTGAACTGTGAGATCGTCACCCAGATGGATTATAGAGATTCATTTGAGACAACAGGGCAAAGGGAAGACTCGAATGGCAGGACCTGGTACAGCTTCATTCACAACAACCAGACGGTCTGGATCGCCGGCTGGCTGACCAGCACCGAGCGGCCAGTTGTGAAGTCGTTCCCAACACAACCGCCAGCTGCCCAGCCGCCGGCACAGCAGCAACCCACACAACCACCAGCACAACAACCTACAGAGCCGCCACAGCCGGCCTGGAACTGCGCAGGTGACCGCTACGACTGTAACAGTTTTTCCTCGTGTGCCGAAATGTGGAGCTACTGGAATGCCTGCCCTGGTGATCCGTCCAATCTTGACGGAAACAATGATGGTGAGCCATGCGAGAGTCGATGCGGGTAACGCGCTCACACAAAAATCAGTTCAGGCTCCGTCTTTTGCTTCTGACAATCGGGAAATTATCGACTGTTACGCTATCTTGTTTTCTTACGCTCACGGTAGCGTCGCACCCGAACTATTCGCCATTATGACTATACCACCATTCTCTGAATAGCACGAAAATTACCGCCGTCCACGCCAGCGCACACGCCAAGATAAGGCCGGGCGGCATAAGGGGCCAGACGGCGCTGAAGTACAGCGGGCTGGATGCTGCCAGCAGTGTGGCACCGAGCAATACAAACGGGAAGGCTATCCCCGGGCTGGCCGAGTCCGGCAGAAAAGACTTCGACGCGGCTGCCGGCGGGAGCTTCGACCGCCAGCGTGCCTCAGTTGGCGGTGGTGGTAAAAAGGACGCTTCCGGTGCTGGCGGTGGTGGGATAAGCCGCGCGTCCGGGCGGGGTTTGACAGCTTTGTTTCTTACCCATTTTTTTGAATAGTCGTCCAAGATTCCAGCTAGTGCGCTTCCAAACACGAACGACACTAGCGTACACCCCAACACCAAACCAAACGGCACGGATGGCCAGATCGCTATGAGGCCCAGTAGCCCGCACGCCAACCAAAAGGCGGTCGGTAGGGCTGGCCAGCTTACCAGGAGTCCCAGTGGCGCGAACATAACCAGTACACACACAAGGTATAATGTGAATTGCAGAAATGGTTCCTCTGAGAAGTGCTCAAATAGCTCCTTCGGGTCGTCCTGTGGCTGGCTTGTTCTTGGTGTCCGCGTTGGGGGCTTGATCGGCGGCGCGTCCGGGCGTGGGTGTATTGCATCGAATAACCGATTGTACTGGTGCCAGGTGTGGTGGGCGACTTCATACGCGCTCACGTCAAACCATTCCCCTTTTAACCGATGGCGTGCGAAGTCGTGATGTAGTTGGTGTTCCAGGGCGTTGGGGTCGTCCAGCTTGACAGTATAACGTAGTACCAGCGGGCGCGAGCTAGCGGTCTGTAAGGTTGCCAGCCGCCCCTGAGGATCGACACTCACACCGATTTTTGTGTAGCCGTCCGGCGCTTCTTCGATCAGGTAAACGTAGCCTTCACTCATGTTGTGGTTCCCGGTGCTTTAACTTCTTTTGGGGCCGTGATCACAACCTGGTCATGCTGTGTGGGGTTGCAGGTGTGGGCGACATGATGCACTTTAATCCGACCCTTTTTGATCATCAGTCTCCCGCCGCCAGTAGGGACAAAATATGCCGTCCAACTTGCCGCGCCCCACCTGGTCGATGTAGACTAGCTCACCAGTGTCATTCACGCCGTACTCGAGAAACATGATCTGCCCTTGCCAAACTTGCGGAACAAGATACCGTTACCATAGCATAAGTCAAATGGCGAGGACAAGGAGTTGATGCAGGCGGTTCCTTTTCCAGGGCCACCTCCCCGCGCGGGCTGCGTGAACCCCAAAGAACGAATGTGCTAAAAAGCGGATTTGCGATACACTAGTAATCATTCCACGTCTTGTTATTACGTGATGGAGTACAGAATGAGTATACCGAAAATGCTGGCCGACTTACGAGAAAAAGCTGAGTTGACGCAATCAGAACTCGCTGACATCCTAGGAACTTCATTTGTGTCAATAAGCCGCTGGGAACGTGGTGCAAGCACTCCCAGTCCAGCACAAGCCGAACAGATTAAAACCCTATTGGAATATATAGATTCTAACCCTAGTGCAGAGCTTGTATCCAAAGCAAAAAATGGCGTTTTCGCGTCACATGGTATTCGTGATAATAATAACGACTACTTGCCATTGTTTGATGGATTGCCCCCAACTATTACCCTTGGTTCAGAGTTTTCTCCCCCTATCATTGACCGAATAACTGATGATATGTTCTTTTCCCCTAAAGGAAAATCCCTTTTGGCTGAGATGATAAGTCAGCATCGTGGCCCTGCAAGTACGACTGATACCCCTCCATCCTCAGGTATGTCCGCTGGAAAAAACACATATACATATGACGCACACACGTACCATACTAAGGTTCCCCCACAAGGTATCGCGGAAATACTAAAACACTATCTGCCCGAGGGAGGACTAGTCTTGGATTTGTTTGCTGGAAGTGGTATGACCGGTGTGGCAGGGAGAACTTGTGGATATGATGTGATTCTAAACGAATTGTCTCCCGCTGCGTGCTTCATTGCAAATCGCTTTACTTCTCATATTGACCCTCGCCTATTTGCTGCTGGCATTGACACTATACTTCAAGAGTTGGATGAATTGCGCAAAACTCTTTATACAACCACGTGTCGTGAATGCGGGAAAAACACTGAACTCATATATACCGTTTGGTCATATAATGTGGTATGCAATCATTGCAATAAAGAATTTTTGCTTTGGGACCATGCAAGGCATTACGGGAAGACTGTTCGAGAACACAAAATCCTAAGCAAATTTGATTGCCCTCATTGCGGAGTAGAGGTTAAAAAGTCGAGGCTGGATCGCACATCCTCAGAGCCAGTGATGGTAGTCTACAAGTGTTGTGATGGATACCAACATCATCCTTTAAATGAATCAGACTGGAAACGTGTTCGTGAGATTGGTTCTAATCCGCCTGTAGCAAAGGATTTTTTCCCCACAAACGAGTTATCACAAGGCGTTAATCTTCGGCAACCCATCAAACATGGATTAGCTACCATTGACAGTTTCTACACACCTCGAAATCTAGCCGCATTAAGTAACATATGGGCTGCAATACATCGCATACAAGACCTTGATCTCGCTGCATTTATTGCTTTTGCTTTTACTTCTCTTTATCAAAGAGTCACGCGATTGTCCGAATTTAGGTTTTGGGGAGGCAGTGGCAATTTGGCACGGTTCAATGTCCCATTTGTGTCCAAAGAAGCAAATGTCTTTGACACGTTTGCACGTAAAGCCCGTTCAATACAAGATCATCTGGAAGCTACAGCTTCCAATTATCATGGGCGTGCATTGGTTGTACAGCATTCAGCAACTTCACTTGATTATTTGCCAGACAACTCCATAGATTTGATTTTTACAGACCCGCCATTCGGAGCAAACATCAACTATAGCGAAGTCAACATTCTTTGGGAATCTTGGCTCGGAGATTTTACAGACTCCACTGAAGAAGCAATCATAAATAAAGTTCAAGGAAAAGATGTCACAGATTACGAAAAGCTTATGCATAAGAGTCTGGCAGAAGCTTATCGCGTTTTAAGACCCGGTCATTGGTTGTTGCTTATGTTCATGAACTCATCTCAGGAAGTATGGGAAGCGATTCACAGGGCAATCTTGGATGCGGGATTTGAAATCAAAAACATAGATATTTTTGATAAACAACATGCGACTTTCAAACAACTTGTCAGTGACAACACAGCTGGTGCAGATTTGGTAATTCATTGTTTGAAGCCAATCATTCCCAATGGCTCACAGTCAAAAATCAATTGGGGTGACTCACAAGAAACTCTTCACCGTTTTTTAGAAAGTGTTGATTTGGATACATATCGCAATACATATCTGCACGTAACAAGAGAAGATGAGTTCGATTTTAGGCGCTTATACAGTGAATGGTTGTCAGTGGCCATTCAGAATAAAATCGAAGCTCTGGATTTCGCCGCATTTCGCGAAATCGTGATTGATTGGCTAAACTCATAAGAGTAAAGGCAGATTTTCTAATAGCGATTGACTAGGAGCAAAATAAGTGAAGCGCCCAGCAACATTGCCTGCTTTTTCCCAAGAAGAATATAAAAAGGCTCATAGACTACTTGCCACAACTGTAACTTTTATGATGGGACGTAAATTTGAGGAAGGAGATTGGGCAAATGTTTATTGTACAGCCAAGAGCATCCCCAATGCTGGTTGGAGTAACCTGAACATTGATATTATGTATCAGGGACTTGGTGTTGAACACAAAATGCTAAAGGTGAAGTCAAACAAAACAATCACGGAATACTGTGGCACCCCACGTATGCACCCATCTGCAACTCGTTCGATACGCATAAATTCTATTGACGTTGACCCCGACAAAGTAATGGTGAATGTGCTTCAACAATACGCTGATTTGATAGAAGAAAGACGTGAGAAAGTTCGAGAAGACTATCCAGCCAGAGAACCAGACATGAGAACAGGTTGGTTATTGTGGCAAGATAGCTTGAAAGAATTTCTATACTTTGAAGAAGAAATGCACCCCCCAAACCCGAACGATTATTTCGCTAAATGGAATGAGAGCAAAGGGGGCGGGACACGAAAGCCAAGTAAGAATTTATGGATATTCGAAAAAGAAACGGGCATTAAAAGATTTTCAGTTACAACTAGCGCAGGAGTTAAAATTCAGCCCTATTTCGATGTCCCGCCCCCCACTGACCCTAATCTTTACTTATTTGTTGTTCAAGGCGAAATTACCGATGCAGGAATGATTAGAATTTGGGTAGCAGCTACCACTCGCGAGAAACTTGTTAGATTGGTTGACCCGACAAATCCGCAGGAACTCAGTAACTTTGTACTTGAAACCGCCGAACAAGTCGAAAAAGTCGGCGGAGTTGAAGCAACTAAAACTCGGAATGCAGTCCCACTCCTACTATTTGCGGAAGCATATGAAAAGCTAAAATCAAAATTTCCGGGGACAAACGACGATCACATGATACAGTTGCTTGTTGAGTTTTTTATTAACCAGTAAACCTAATCCTTCATCATTTGCGTCGATTATGAACAATCTGTGAGATTCGCTGCTCAGAAATACCGAATACTTCCGCAAGTGTCGAAAGCGATTCGCCCCATTTGTGTCGTTTGCAGATTTCCGCGTTTTGTTTATGCTTAGGTAACGTGCCATTAGATACTGATCCTGAAGGAAGGATGCGCCCGTAATACGCAATCGCCAGGGCGAATATTTGCGCATAGTGCACTTTGGGGAATGATGTGGCGTAAAGGCCCTTCCAGCCTCTGTTTCAGTCTAGAGGACTGACTTCAGCCAGCCCTCACTGTTACGCTGAATGGAAGTCGAACTAAACCTTTTCATAGACCTCTTTGGCTACTCACGCTGCTATCCCTGCACGATGTTCGAGTCGTTGCCGAATCCTGGCTCGGACGGCCTGGTCATCCCACGACATCAGCTTCGGTTTGGCGATCAATGCCTCAACAGTCCGGGCAGCTCGCAGAAGAGTCTGGAGCGATTCCCTCATGCTGATTTCTTCATCAACAGGAACAGGGGCAGGTTGTAGGAGCGGCAGCTGCACCGGAATCGGTTGAGAAGCCGGCTCTTGCTTGCCAAAGATAACCTCTTCAAGCTGCTGACGACTTGGACCACCAACCATGCGAAAATCTGGCCACCAGACACCCCAGGGCGCGCATATAGATACAGATTGAGCTGTGTACAGAGTACCATGAGGCGCATGATGTCCTGACCAGTCAGGCGCAGGCTGTAGTTGCCGCTAGCAATATGGAGCCGGTGCCACAGCAGGGATCGTGCACCGTCTTGCCGCGCATATCCCCCTGCCCCGCAAACGTGATCTGGGCCATTGCCTTACACAGATTCATGGGCGTGGCAAAGAAGCCAGCGCCGGAGAAGGGGTTATAGTCCTGCCCCCCCCCACCCCGCCAGCCGTCCGGCGACGGATAGCCCTCCGGCCACGCGACGTTCATCGCCTCGGCCTCCTGCCTGAGCAGCGTGTGGAAAAACTGCCGCGTCCCGATCTGAATCGCCATGCCCGCCGCGTGATCAAAATGCGAAATAGGACCGAAAAAATTTTATCGACTCGTGCTTCGGCGAGAAAGGCAAAAGCACGGGCGCTGCGCGCCCTTTTCGGCGCTCACGCGCCGATCAGTGATCAGAAAAACCTTCAAGATGGGGGACGCGCACAAACCACCCGAAAACCCCCGTGGTTGAGCCAGCCGCCGGGATCGCCCCCGCCGCGAGCGGCGGCGCGGCAGCGGTTGACAGGAACGAGCCACGACCCGCCGCGAAGCACCCGCCAAGCTTCGCCCGCCGGGTCGTTATTTTCCGCTGCCGGGGATTCATAGTTACTCGCCCTTTCCGTCAAACACCACTCCCACACGTTGCCGCTCAGGTCGTGCGCGCCATGTGCCGGGTTCGCGCCGGTGGGGAACATGCCCACCGCGCTGGTGCGTCCGATTCCGCTCTCTTGCCAGTTCAAGCGGGTGGGGTCCCATTCATTGCCCCAGGGGAACAACCGCCCGTCCGGGTAACGCGCCGCTTTCTCCCACTCACATTCGTGGGGCAACCGGATCACGTAGTTCTCTGGCACCTTTCCCCCTTCTACCTGAGGGAGAAGGGCCGGGGATGAGGGCACCTGCTCGTTTAGCCACTGCGTGAACGCATACGCCTCATACCACGTCACACCCACCACCGGATGATTGGCGATGTGGTGTCATGATCGCAAGTAAACTCCCCAATATGATCGGAATCAAAATCCCCACCCTAGACAATGCAGCAAACTGGAACGAGGATGAGTCGGTCACTCCGCATCGTTCCAGAGGAGCTGCCCATGTTAGGAGTGGAGACACGTTTCATGATCAAAGATATGTATCGCAAAGGGATCTCCATCAGTGAGATCGCACGCCAAACGGGGCATGATCGCAAAACAGTGCGCAAAGTGATCAATGGCGACTTGCAGCCCAAACGAAAAGAATCCCAGCAACCACGTTTCCGTAAGATCGAACCCTACACCGAGTACCTGCAACGGCGGATGACCGAAGGGGTGTATAACACACGCAAACTGTACCGAGAAATCCAGACCCAAGGGTATCCAGGTGGATTGACACAGGTCATCTTGTACGTGCAGCCGTTTCGCCCGCCGCGCCAGGAGCAAGCCACCGTGCGCTTTGAGACTGAGCCGGGCCAACAGGCTCAAGTGGATTGGGGGAGTTGTGGGTATTTGGATGATGAGGAACGCCATCAAACCTTGTATTGTTTCGTGATGACGTTGGGCTGGTCGCGGATGATGTATGTGGAGTTCACACCCGAAGGTGACACCAGCAGTTTCATCCGGTGTCACCAACATGCGTTTGAGTATTTGGGAGGTGTGCCAAGGGAAGTGCTGCACGACAATCTGAAAAGTGCGGTGATTGACCGCGACGCGGATGGCACGATCCATTTCAATACGCAGTATCTGGATTTTGCCCTGGCGATGGGATTTACCCCGCATCCTCACCAACCCTATCGCCCCCAAACCAAGGGCAAAGTCGAAAATGGGGTGCGCTATGTGAAAGGCAATTTCTGGGTCGGTTTGCACTTCATTGATGTGGATGACATCAATCACCAGGCGCGGGTATGGCTGGATACAGTCGCCAATCCCCGCGTGCATGGGACAACTGGGGAAACACCGTTCAGCCGGTTGCCCGATGAACATCTGCAACCGCTACCCGGTCAACGCTTCGATACCAGCCGCATCAGCTACCGGCAAGTAGGTCGCGACTGTCTGGTGAATTACCAACGCAACCGGTATTCGGTGCCTGTCGCCTATACGCAGCAAACGGTGATGGTCAAAGAAACCGAAGACCAGCAGATCGTCCTGGTCAGTGCGACCGGTGAGGTCATTGCCGAACACCCCTTACTGCATGGGCGGTATCAATCCTCGGTTGATCCGCTGCATTATGCCGGATTGCCCGATCCACTGCCGCACCGAGGGCGTAAGCCGCTCGCGTTCCAAACGGCAGGGGATGCAGACGATACCTTTGGACGTTGGATTGCGCCCCAGGTCGAACAGCGGTCGCTGCACATTTATGAGCAAGTGTTGGAGGGCAGCCATGACTGATGCCCAAACTTATGACCGGGTACAAACTGCGTTACAGGACTTGAAGTTCCTGACTGCACCCGATAGCTTGGATGCCCTGGCGCAACAGGCGGCAACGGAACACTGGACGTACCTGGCTTTTCTCGACCATCTGGTCCAAGCTGAACTGGCTGCTCGCCGCGAACAAGCCATTGAGCGCAATATTCGTCGTGCACGTTTTCCCTTCATCAAAACCCTCGACCAGTTCGATTTTGCCTGCCAACCGTCTATCAACGAAGCCCAGGTCCGTGACCTGGCGACGGTGCGTTTTGTCGCACATGGCGAGAACGTGCTGCTGTTGGGGCCACCTGGCGTGGGCAAATCGCATCTGGCGGTCGCGTTGGGGATGGCCGCCATCCTGCAAGGCAAGACCGTCGCGTTCTATACCGTGGCTGACCTGCTGGACCAACTGGCTAAAGCCGACCGGCTCACCTCACGCTTGAAGTCATTGGCGCGTCCTGATGTGTTGATCCTGGATGAAATGGGCTACTTCCCCATCGACAAACGCGCCGCTCAGTTCTTCTTTCAACTGGTGGCGCAGCGCTATCTCAAGGGCAGCATTATCTTGACTTCCAACAAGTCTTACGGTGAGTGGGGCAGTATCTTTTCGGATACTGTTTTGGCGGCTGCGATCCTCGACCGCTTACTTCATACCTCGACCACCATCAACATTCGCGGTCAGAGTTATCGCCTCCGCGAGAAGCGGCAAGCCGGTATTTTCACCGACCTGCCTGATCTCTCTTCATCTGCACAAAAGGAGTAGCTGACCCACATTTCGATTGTTTGTTCTGGGGATTTTCAACCTGATCATTCTGGGGACTTTCAAACCGATTTTGACAGTGCCACTGCGGATCATTCCAGTACCGTTCTGGATGCTCCTTATCGCCTTTCCATTTCCACCCCGCATCCGTCCAATAGGCCCGCTCCTGGTAGCCACCCGCCGCCACAAACGCGGCGTACTGCGCGTAAGTCACGGGATATTTTGCAATCCAGAAGGGGTATGGCAGGTCAAATTCTGCGCCATCCCAATCGTTCCATGCCTCCGGATCACCGCCCATCTGGAATTTGCCCGCCGGAATTTCCACCCAATCGATATCCGGCACGCCGTCCGGGGCCAGCACGCCGGGACGGTTGTCGATCTCCAGTGTGCCCAGCGCGCGCCCAATCGCAGCACGGGCCTGCGGCTGAGGATCGCGGTCCAGATCAGTCAGGCGCGGCAGCCAGCGCGGTTGCAAGCCCTGGATCGTCTCCGGCGGGGTGTGCGCGCCGCTTTCCAGGATGCAGCGCAAAGTCAGGTCTGGGTTGGCATCGCGCAGCCATTCGATCACCGGCGTGCAGTCGTCGTTGTAGAGGCCCGCCAACAAAATCGCGGTTTCTTCCCAGCCGGTCGGCTGCCACCATGCGTCCGGCGGCCAGTAGTCAGTGGCAGACGCTCCGCCCTGCATTTCGCGGTCGAGCTTGTGCGCGGCGAAGAACTCTTGCAGCAGTTGGTGCGTGAAGCGGATCTCGTCCGTGCCGCCCAGGATGTTGGCGCTCTGCGCCTGATAGAGCCGCTGCTCGTCGCCCAACACCTGCGCTGCGTCGTCCCGGCTGACGCTGGTCCCGGCTTTGCCTGCGGCTTGCATCTGGTAGGCCAGTTCGGCCAGCCGCGCGGTGAGCGCCTCGGCGTCGGCTTCGTCCAGCTTTTCGCGCTCCAGCAGCAGGAAATCCACGAACAGCCTGAACAACATGCCCCGGTTCTGGGGAATTTCCCCCTCTTCGGTGAAGACCTGGGTCATCATGTAGAGCATGTACGGGTTGCGCGCGAGTGTCATCATGCTGCGCGGATGTGCCCGTTCTTTTAGCCAATCGTGCCAACGCCACCACCTTTTGCCTTCCGGCAGGACATTCGCCAGCCAGAAGGTCACCAGGTCGTCGCCAATACCTTTCACAAATCGCTGCCAATATTCATGGGCAGCATTACCTGCTAATTGCCAAAACAGCGTATCGCCCGCCCCTTCCGGCTGCTGGATGTAGCTGTTAACGAACTGCCGGATGCGCAGCGGGTCCAGCGGGGTGATGCGCACCTGCTGCTCAATGTCCAGGTTCAGCGCGTCGGTGTAGTCCAGTTCGCGGCAGGTCACGGCAGCCGCCAGGTCGTCGCGCCGGCAGCGCGCCACCAGGTCCTTGATGTGCCCGACCTGTGCCGCGCGGTTTTCGGCGGGCAGTTCGTTCAGCCCATCCAGCAGCAGCACCAGCCGCCCCTCGGCCAGCAACGCATCGTAATGCGCGCCCAGTTCGCCCAGGTTGGCGCGAAGCTGCGCGTCCGGCGTCTGGTTGGGCCGCAGCGCACCCAGGTTCACAATGACCGGCAGTGGTGCGGACGGGTTGGCTTTGGCGCGTTTAGCATAGTCGGCGGCGATGCGCCACAGCGTGGTAGTCTTGCCGCTGCCAGGGTCGCCCAAGATCACGAGTTGGCGCATTTGCTCGATGGCAGGCAGGATATCGCCGTATTCGCGCTGCTCGATTTCTGCGATCTCGCGCTGGTGAAGCTGCTCACGCACGCGCTGGCGGAAGGTCGTCTGGATACTGTTCGGCACAGTGACCATCTGCGGCTTATCGGCCTGGGGTTTGGCTTTGCGCAGCCGGGCCACGCCCGCCATCGGCGTGTAGAGGTCCTGCCAGACCGAATGCTCCAACAGAATCCGCCCCAGGTAGGCCAGTTCGAGTGTGCGGCGGTCTTTGGGTTCGGGCGCGTGGCCGTTGCTTAGTGTGCGGATGCGCTCGACCAGCGCGGGCAGCGCCTGCTCGAAGCTGTGGCGGAAGTCCACCGGCTGGTAGCTGATGAGTTCGAGATCGTCCTCGCTGCACGCGCACGCCACCACCGGCACGATCTGTTTGCGCGCGTTGAGGGCGTACAGGCGCTCGCTGCGCACCCAGAACGACTCGCTGGCCGCAGGTGAGCGCACCGCGACGAACACTTTGCAGCCGTTGATGGCTTCCTGGATGCTGCGCAGCCACTGCGCACCGCCTTCGATGTTGGATGTGTCCAGCCAGGCGCTGAGGCCGTGCTGGCGGAGTTCGCTGGCGAGCCGTCCGGCAAAATCGCGGGCATCGGCGCGGGCGTAGGAAATCATGACGTGTGGTAAATCTGGCATACAGTCCCCCTGCAATCGTGGCACACTGGTTATTATATGCGCCACAGGGGGAGAGCACAATCCGGGAAGCGAGGCAGATAGACTCGCGCCGCGCCTGTTGTGTGCTACAATGCGCGTAGACTCCCGACACGCTGACCGATAAGGACGCGCATCCATGACCGACCGCCGCGACGTGATGATCAGCAGCACCGCCCGCGATTTGCCCGACCACCGCACCCAGGCCAAAGCCGCCATCGAGCAGTGCGGCGCGGTTGCCCTGGTGATGGAAAACCTGCCCGCCAGCCCCAACGACGCGATCACCGACTCGCTCAAGTTGGTGGATGAGGCCGAGTACTACGTGGGCATCTTCGCCCACCGCTACGGCTACGTGCCCGACAGCCCGCGCAACCCCGACCGCATCTCGATCACCGAGATGGAGTACCGCCGCGCCGTCGAGCGCAACATCCCGCGCCTGATCTTCCTGGTGGGCGATGGGCACGATCCACTGCCGGAGGACGAATCGCCGGATGGGGCGGCCAAGCTGCGCAAGCTGAAGGACCACCTGCAAACCACGTATGTCGTCAATTTCTTCACCTCGCCGGAGGACCTGCGCGGCCACGTGCTGCACGCGCTGATAGAGCTGCTCGGCTTCAACGTGCGCCACCAGCCGCCGCCGCTGCCCGATCCCGGCACACTGCCCGACGTGGGCACGCTGCCGCCCGGATCGCGCGTGATGATGGGCCGCAATCCCAACTTTGTCGGGCGCGAGGACGACCTGCGCGCGCTGGCGCAGAGCCTGCTGTACAGCGCGGACGATGCGAAGGCCGTGATCACGCCCGCAGCAGCGGCGACCGGCTCCGGCGGCATCGGCAAGACGCAGCTTGCGCTGGAGTTCGCGCACCGCTACGGGCGCTACTTCACCGGCGTGCACTGGATCAACCTGCTGGGCCACACCGAGGCCGACCCCGACCCGCTGACCTTCCGCGCTGAGATCGCGGTCTGCGGGCGGCAGATGGACCTGCCCAACTTCCCGGCGGAGCAGCCGGAGCAGGTGCGCGTTACGCTGGCGGCGTGGGGGCAGACCGCGCCGCGTCTGGTGATCCTGGACAACGTCGAGAACCCTGCCGTCGTCGGGGCGCTGCTGCCCCGGCTGGAAAGGCTCCGCGTGCTGGTTACGTCACGCTGGGGCGAGGCAGGCGACTGGCGCGCGCTGGGCGTGGACGCCTGCGGGCTGGACGTGCTGCCCCGGCCACGCAGCCGCGAGCTGCTGCGGCGCTTGGCTCCGCACCTGGAAAGCGTGCCCAATGCCGAACTGGACCGGCTGTGCGCGCGACTGGGCGACTACCCGCTGGCGTTGGACCTGGCCGGGCGCTACCTGCACGACATGCGGCGCGTCGGGCTGAGCGTGGCCGATTATCTGAAAAAGCTAGACGAGACTAACCCGCTGGAGCATTCCTCGCTGCGCGGCTGGGCAGCACAGCAGCAGTACGTCAACCCCACACAGCATGATATGGACGTGGCCGCCACCTTCCGGCTGAGTTGGGAGAAAGTGGACAATCCGCTGGCGGCGCGGCTGTTTCGCGCGTGTGGCTACCTGGCCCCCAGCGTTGCTATCCCCCCGGACCTGCTGCGACGGCTTGCGGAGAACGACGTGGAGGCGCTGGCCGGGGCGCTGCGCCAGTTGAGCGCCTACGGGCTGCTGGCCCCCGACCCGACCGGCGACGCGCAGTTGGTGATCCACCCGCTGCTGGCCGACTTCGCGCGCGGGCTGGACGCTGAGGCGGACGACAGCGCGCTGCCGGCGCTGGCGGGTGCGCTGAGCGGTGCTTCTTACGAAGCGAACGAAACCGGCCTCCCGGCACAGTTCGAGCCGCTGCGTCCACACCTGGAAGCGGCGGCCCCGCACGTCGAATCCGCTGGGCTAGAGAACGCCGGAATGCTGTGGAACAGCCTGGGCTACCACCTGGACATGGTGGCGGACCTGGCCGGCGCGCGGGCGCATTATGAGCGCGCCCTGCGCATCGTTGAAGGCGTGCTTGGGGCAGAACATCCGAACGTTGCCACACTGATCAACAACCTGGGGAGCGTGCTGCAGGACCTGGGCGACCTGGCCGGCGCGCGCGACGCCTTCGACCGCGCCCTGCGCATCGACGAGGCGGCCTTCGGCCCCGACCATCCCAACGTCGCCATCCGGGTCAACAACCTGGGGTTGGTGATGCAGGACATGGGCGACCTGGCCGGCGCGCGCGACGCCTTCGACCGCGCCCTGCGCATCGTTGAAAAGGTGCTGGGACCGGAACACCCGAACGTTGCTACGACGGTCAACAACCTGGGGTTGGTGCTGAAGGCCCTGGGCGACCTGGCCGGCGCGCGCGACGCCTTCGACC
>Ga0272443_10001665_pt1 | contig 31342 bp, 47 predicted proteins | sample SSMAcet12_FD_193581 | JGI IMG/M metagenome (GOLD analysis project Ga0272443, IMG submission 193581) | Marine sediment archaeal communities from Little Sippewissett salt marsh, Falmouth, MA, United States - SSM-Acet-12 | ecosystem: Environmental > Aquatic > Marine > Wetlands > Sediment ... | reverse complement strand
CAAAGACACACGAGACCTACGAGGAGTGGAACCGGCAGAAAATAGTCGACTCCATCCTTTCTGAGACCGACCTCTCAGAGAAGACGGCGAAGCAGATCGCGGAGGCTGTGGAGGGCAAGATCGAGGCATCGAGCCTCGAGGTTGTCTCCACCGACACAATCCGAGAGCTTATCGACGGAGAGCTGTTATCCCGAGGATACACTAGGGCTCTCCGCCAATACGCTCCGTTCTCTATCCCCTTCGCGGCGCTTGAGTCCCTTATGTTTGGGGGGAACAAGGAGAACTCTAACCAGACCCCCAACCCAGAGTCGGTTAACCTCTCTGTGGCGGAGATGATTTTCAAGGAGTACGCGCTGCGTGAGGTGTTCACGGGGGAGGTGGCCGAAGCCCACCGCAAGGGGGATATTCATCTGCACGATCTTGGGTTCATCTCGAGGCCATACTGCGGTGGACACAGCCTGGAATACATCAAGAAATATGGGCTCCAACTGCCCAACATCACTTCCACGTCCAAGCCGGCCAAGCACGCCGGGGTGTTAGTCGGTCACATGGTTAAGATGGCGTCTACCCTGCAGAGTTTTTACGCGGGCGCCGTTGGCTGGGATGCAGTTAACATCTTCTTCGCGCCTTTTCTCAGGGGAAAGAGCTTCAAAGAGGTCAGGCAGGTGGCCCAGATGCTTATCTTTGAGTTCAACCAGCTTGCCGGCGCCAGGGGTGCCCAGGTTGTGTTCTCTGACTTCAACCTGTACGGGGTGGTGCCAAAGCACTTCCGCGACACTCCAGCTATGGGGCCGGGGGGTCTGTATTGCTACGAGGTGTATTGGCACACCGTGGACCAACCAAGCGGCCGCACGGAACACTGGAAGCGTACCGTGTTGGGGGTTAAGAAAGGGGCCCCCGATAAGAGCAACTCGTTCTATGAGTATGGGGACCGGTCCCGCGAGGCCAACCAAAAGATATTCCCCGGGGAAGTGGAGAGATGGGACAGCATCAAGGAGCTAACCTATGCTGACTATGAGGAGGAGGCCCAGACTTTCCTGGAAGCACTCTTCAGCGTGTATATGGAGGGGGATGCTATGGGACAGACGTTCTTCTTCCCCAAGCCGCTGCTGCACCTCTTCGATGATTGCTTCAAAAACAAGCGCTTTGCCGACATCTTCAAGTTGGCCTGTGAGGTTGCTTCAAAGCAGGGTATTACCTATTTCGTCTTTGACCGCGGGGATGATGTTACCGTGTCTCAGTGCTGTCGTCTGCGGCTGAAGCTAGACACCAAGGACCTGGAGGAGACCAAGAGCCCTGAGCGCATGCGCTTCTCGGCCCTACAAAACATCACCCTTAACCTCCCACGTGCCGCCTTTCGTGTTTTCGAGCAATCTAGCTCCAAGGACTGGAAGAAGAAGCTCCCCCAGCTGGACGCAGAGCTTGAGCGCCTGGTGGATTTAGCCGTGGCCGGCCATAAGGCGAAGAAGCGACACATACGCAAGCTGTTGTCGTTGGGTAAAGAGGGCATGTTGTCCCTGTTTGTTCTCGAACATGACGGCAAGCCCTATCTCCAGATGGATCGCTTGACCTACTTGGTAGGCATTATCGGGCTCAACGAGATGGTACAGCATATCCTGGGCGAGGAGCTGCATGAATCCGATGCCGCTTATAAGTTGGGGATGCGCATCGTCTCTAAGCTCAGTACCTACTGCAACAAGCTCGGGCAGGAAAACAACATCCACTTGGTGCTCGAAGAGTCCCCGGCAGAGTCCGCGTGTTATCGCCTGGCCTCCCTGGACCTGAGGGAGTATCCCGAGCAGGTTAAGAGGGTCATCCGGGGGAACATGGAGAAGGACCAGTACTACTACACCAACAGTGTACACTTCAACTACTCGGCCTCTATCGACTACATCTCCCGCATAGAGGGCCAGTCTAAGTTCCACCCGTTGATCGATGCTGGAGCCATTATCCACGTGTGGCTAGGGGAACAAGAGCCCGACCCAGCGTCGATAGGGAATCTTGTTGAGAAGGTTATGCGCAACACGGATTGTACACAGCTGGCGTTCTCCCCCGAATTCACGGTTTGTGAGGCTTGCCAGCGGACCTTCCGCGGCTTCCTAGATAAATGTCCTAACTGCGGCAGCGAGGAAATATACCAAGTGACCAGGATTGTCGGTTATTTTTCCAAGGTCCAGAACTGGAACCCCGCTAAACTTGGCGAACTCGAGGAGCGCCAGAGGGGGTTAGAGATGGTTATGATGGCAGGAGGTGCGTTTTAGTATGGGAGGGCCGTGCTGTCCACACTGTTCTGACTCGAAGTATCCCTGTGTCCATATGGAGCAATTGATGCGTCGGAGCTCCGAGGAAGAGGAACAAAAAAGTGGAGAAGAAGAAGATTGAGCGCCTGCTTTTTGTAGAGGGTTATTCTGTACAGGAGGCAGCTGAGCACCTTGGTGTTACGTCCAAAGAACTGCGGAAGAAGCTCCAGGAGTGGGGCCTCGAAGCCGAGTTAAGGCTTCGGGGCCTTCGCTCTGAGCCACAACTTAAACTCCTGCGGGTGGTCAGGGAACTCTACCCCAACACGGAGATCAAGAGTGAGCACCCTATTGGTGAGCGCCTAGCCCTGGATATATACCTACCAAGATACCGCATCGCGTTTGAATACGATGGCCGGCAGCACGATCATTTCGTGGAGTTTTTTCATAAGGACGAGGAGGGGTTCGAGCGCGCTCAGAAGAGGGACCAAGAGAAGGAAAGGATTTGTTATGCGCTAGGCATTGTTTTGGTAAGGATCAAGGCCGGGGAGGAGATTACCGCCGACAACGTTATGCGCAAAGCAAAGGAGGCACTAATCTCTAACGGTGAGGGTATTGAGCCTGAGTTGCCATACAAGGAAAGGCTGAAGCGCCTATCCCGCGATGCCAAGAGGGCTCGTATGCGTGCGATGTACGACTTCGCGAAGAAGCTCAAAAAACAAGGAGGCCAGCTGGATGACACGAGATAGCAAGCCAAGGTCGAGCTACCACAAGCTGTCCGGCCGCAAAAACTTTGAAGATATCAAGTCCGACGCCATACGGTGTGACGGCGACCTTTTCCTGTGCAATGGTTGCGGTAAGGTGTTCGATGGTGGCGGCAAAACGGTGGATATAGGTGGATCCGTGCTGCGTTACTGCCGGCACTGCTATAAGAAGAGGTTTGCTCCGGATGCACCGACCAGTTAAGACTATGGTACGCAGAGAATACCCATGTATACTTCTGGCCCCCATTGATCATGGTGTTGAAAGGGCCGTTAATAAAAAGCCTGCTAAAATGGTATTGACAGGTCTGGTCGCTTCGGTTATCATTGTGGCAAGGCTAGCAACATCTGGTAGATGCAAACGGTAAACTCACACAACATGTAGTGGCAGGGTTGCTACACTCGCCCCGGGTGGGCGATTAAACTTGAGACTATGTTAGTGAGATGGGGGTTTTATTTTGCGAAGTACCTGGTGGCGGCGGTTAAGTGCTAGCCTGGTTGTAGCGATGCTAGCAGCTTTAGCCCTCCTTTCCGCTCCAGTTAAAAGTGCCGATGGCCACATCCAACACCCCCAAACCGGCTCGTCAGAGTGGATCTCAGACACTCCTTTAGATTATTTCGGGGTATGCCGGACAGACACAACCGGGTCAGAGGCACTTACTTTTGTTGCCCGCGGCGTGCCAGCCAGAGAAGCCGAGCTCGAGTCAGAGGAAGTTCGCTCACCAACAATGTCGACTGCAATAACTGGCTCGAGCTCTGTGCTTCAAACATCCACTGCCTTCTCCGGGTACCCGGCCTACTCTATTGCCCCTCAAAACCTCGACCCTGGCGCACTATACCCGCAGTACCCCGCTGCGCTTATAGGGGAATATTTTTCGGCCGGTTTAGACCCGCACATAGATATCTACTTGAGCTGGGAGGAGAATTACCCGGAAGGATATGCACGCTTGGTTCGTTGGGGCAAGGCATTTGCTATGGGGGATGAGGCGAACTACCCCTCGCTTCAGATAGACCCAGCGATGTACGAGGCCAGCATTATAGCCTACGACCAACTGCGCTGGAAAGGTATGATACACCTCCGGGGTTGCGGGCGCTCTCCGTACTATGACCGTGCCGAGGAGTGCGTGCGCTACCTGCGCAGCCGTGGTCGTGATTGGTGGACAGCGCTGGCGATTATGGAGCTGGAGAGCACTTATGGTACGGATCCCCTAGCCAGAAACGACTTTGGCGTATGCGATGGCAGCTTTGATATGAACTACGACTTGAAGGGTTACTGTGATTATCTTTACTACTATCAGGTGGTAAATCCTGGGGCGATGGGCTATTGTGGCGGCTTCTCCAATGAACTCGAAAACATCATGATCGTGTACAACGATCATGCTTCATATAGGGGCAATATATACGAGCTGGCTACGTGTATGAAGAACTGGTTCCCGTAAAGGAGGATGCTGTGGGAGAGAGTAGGAAAGACGCATTGTTTCGTTGGGTTGTAGGGGCGGTATACACCGGAGCGGACATTTTGGCCGATGTTATTCATGGCCTTTGCTACGCTTTTGTGACCGGTGTTTATGAGGCCCTCGAGGGTTACATCTACTATGAGGGGGAGAACGAAGGTTCCTGGACCTACAGTTGTATCGGCCGCAAAAAGAGACATGACAATAACCGCTTTGGCGATAGCTTCAGCGACAACCAGATATCTGAGTACATAGACAAGATCATCCAGGACTTCCGCAAGGAACAGAGGGACAACAAATGAACCTCGAGAAAGTCCATCTTGGGCCTATAGAGATCGAGACAAACTGTCCCCACTATAGTGTCCACGTATCCCCTGCCGATTTTCGGACAGGAGATCCACTGCAGTTTGTCTGCGAAGAGAAGGAGAACGGGACCAACAACTGTCAGGAATGCTTGTTGGCCAACATCACGGCCATCCTTATGCATATCCGGGACGTGAACTTCACTATCTTGCGCGAGCTACAACAGGGTAATAAGGGCGGTGGGTTTGTAATCCCGACCATCCAGACCAGGAAGTGATCCTATGGCGCTATGGAAAAGGCGTAAGGGCAAGCTAAAAAAGCGCACGGCTACGGTGAACATACCCGCAACAGAGGCCTACAAAATGAGTGATGACATCTGGGTATTCAGGGCGCTCTCTAACGACCCCAGCCTTTTAGAAGAGATGCGCGTGGCCTTGGCCAATGAGTTCTTTGGGCGTCCTCAGACCGTATTCTTAGTGCCGAAGAACATTGAACTTCTGGAGGTTGTGGTGGTGGAGGAAGAGAGTGCAGGAGAATAATTCAGAGACCAGGGTTTTAGCACACGGCTTCAACACCGCTGGAGCTGTTTCCGCCTTCCTCGACGAGGGCGTTAAGGCAGAGCACTTCAAGTCTATCGCCAACCGAAAGGTGTGGGAGGCCATATGCTATTGCCATGTAGATGGTTCCCAGGACAAGGGGAACATCAACGATGTCGTTAATTACATCCGCGAGGAGACTGATGACTACGACTACCTTGGTGGGCCGTCCCTCAAAGAGAGGTTAGTCTCACTTTCCTCCCTGGATCTGGGTTCTCCTCGTAACGACGCCAAGAAGCTCAAGGAGGATGCATCCCGCAGGGAGATGGCAGACACCCTGCAGATAGCAGCGCAGCTTGCCCAGGAGCGCGGCAACGACAAGGAGTTCTCGGAGATTATGGGTCGCCTGAACCAGCTGCGCGAGGAGATAACCTACGACCCGTTAGATGGGGTCATGCAAGCCGACGACCTTTTGAGCTCCCTGGACACCATAGACCAAATGCCAGACTTTGTTCCTACCCGCTTCCCATCTCTCAACGCAGCCATAGGATACGATCCGCAGCGTGGGGGGCTAGCCAAGGGCGCCGTACACGCCCTGGTAGGCGCGCCCGGGGCGGGGAAAAGCACCTTTACCATTAGCCTCCTTACGGGTTTCCTGGAGTCTGGGCAAAGCGTAGCCTTCGCGAACTTCGAGATAACCGAGAGCCTGTGGGTGAAGTTCTTCTTCGCCAACTGCACGGGATGTAACACCCTGAGGATGAAGGACTATCCCCAGGGTTTTTTTGAGCGATCTAAGGAGAAGTTCTCCAGGCTCATGAAAGAGTGGGAAGACAGGGTATTTATCAAACACTCCCACTCTTCTTTGTTTTACGAGGATATCGAGACATGGATAAGGGACGTGTCGCGAGACAAGTCTATCGATGTGCTTATTGTGGACACGCTCCAGTCTTTGGAGGTAGGTTCCCGCAAGTACGCCACGCGGTGGCAGGCTTACGAGCATATCATGATGCGCCTGGAGCGGTTAGCATTAGATCTCAATGTAGCGGTTCTTATAACGGGGCAGGAGAACGTGAACCGTATTAAGGAGGGGCGGGAGACGGCCTCAATCTCTGACACCGGCGGTTCGGTAGCCATTGAGCAGAAGTCCGCTGTTGTTATGCACCTCATTGTCCCCTCGGACGAGATCGTCGACTGGGTAGAGATACAGCTGACCAAGAACAGGGTGGTGGGGAAGATCAGCGACGCTTCTACTATACAGTTCCAATACGACGACAATTACAAGGGGCACAGGGAATATGTGCCTCACCCCACGAGGGAGGAAAGGGGGCTCAGGGCTGTCAGCTCACGCGTTCACAACCCGGATGCCTCCATGCTTGATGACTAAGGCCAATAAACCACTGGGAGAAGCGGAGATAGTGAGCATGGACGCGGTGGTGGACTACTTACAGTGCCCGCGGCGCTTTGAACTGATCCACAAGAGCGAGGACCCCATACCCCCGATGTCGTTGGGTACTAGGGCCCGCCGTAGCCAGCAGTTTCAGGAGGCCCTACACTCCCTGCTTGTTTTCTTCCTCTTTCGTTCCATGTCTGGACAGGTGGTGCCCCTCGCGACCTTGTTGGCCCGTTGGGGCAGGGCCTTCCTAAAGGATTACGACAACGTGCGAGACGTCATGCATGAGTCTCACGAGGTGTCCTCACAGCACCTTAACCTTGCGAGCCTGAATACAATCGGAGTAAACGTCATCACAGATTTCCACGAGGAGTATATTCGCAAGGGATATAAGGTCATGGAGATCATGCGCAATGGGATATTGATACTCCCCTCCGCGAGGAGGGTTAAGGCGGAGATCCATTATGTGCGGTCAGCTAAGCGACGCGGCCCGGAGGTAGTGTATCTTTACACCGGCTTGCAGAAGCCGTCCTTGCGTCTCTACACGTGGCCGCTGCTGGCTTCTGGCCTTCTATATGAGCAGGAGTATGGTGTCCGGCCGCAGGCGGTGCTATCCTGTCCGGCCGTGCAGCCTTCGGGTAAGGAATACAAACTCGAGTGGAGGGAGGGTCTTATAGGGGATTTGGATGACATCTTGAGTATGGTTTACGCTTCCCCAAAGTACTTGCCGGATTATGCCGGCAGTTGTATAGGCTGCCCCGCGGGGGAAGTGTGTGGCTTGTATGGTTGGCGGGGCTTGTACTGATGAAAGGGGATACTATGAGGGGGTTCCTACCGCTTGCCCCATTGGAGTCTTTCGTAAAGAGGCTTTATCCTGACGTGGGTCTTAAGGACACCCACAAGGAGGAATATGAGAAGGTGGATTTCTTCTTCAAAGAGATCCTCGGCGTGCAAAGACGTGTCTGGCAAAGGTGGGAGAAATCAGGGAAGCTGGATGAATCTGTTGGTGATAGGGTTGCTTGTCGCCTTGGATATCATCCCTTTTTGATCTGGGGAGATATCTGGTTTTCCGGCTGTGAAGAGGAGTAGGTATAGTGGAAAATCGTGTGCTTGGGATAGACCCAGGATTGGCGCACATTGGCCTGGCCGTTATTGGTGAGGAAAAGCAGCTTATAACCGCAACGACACTGCGTAACGGCAAAGACGGATTCGGTGACCTGACGAGTGAGGCCATCGCCTGTATAGAGCAGGGGCTAACGGAGGCAATACTTAGACACGAGTCTGGCCCTCCCCCAGCTTGGGAGGTAGCTATAGAGGATTACTCCGTCTTCGGTTTCTCCGGGGCCATCATCCGGGCCGCTGAGATGGGTGAGGTTATCAGGTTGATAATTGAATATCTAGTGCGTGAACTCACCATGGATCGTAACCAGATATTCCGCTATCGCAGCACCGATGTTCGTGACTATGTCTGCGGCAACCGCCGGGCGAAGGATGCCCAAGTGCGGGAGTGCTTGGGTGAGCTGGGATATACCCAGCGTATGAACCCGCATACACGTGATGCTCTGGCGGTTGCCCTCTTCCACACCAGAGAGGGGGTTGATTAGGTTGCCCTTTGGACATTATGACCACCCGGTTAAGTGGTATAGGCGTGTTCTGGCCTTTATGGCCATATGCGCCTTGGCGGGGTATATCCTGCTGGCTATATCCTACTCCACAGTGGAGCAGAAGAACGACTGGATAAATATACTCGAGCACGAGAAAGAACAGCTTATTACCGAGCTGGCAACGCAGGAGCTCCTCTATGAAGGGGCCCTCCAAACCGTGCAAGAGATGCAGGCTATTATCGACGAACAAACCTCGACCATAGAAGCCCTGCGAGAAGGCGCTGCGAGGTTGTCGCAGCAGTTACCTTAGGAGGAGTTATGTTGAACGAGTTAGAGCAGGCTTTTGAGCCCGAGCTGGCTGGCCTAAAACACCACCAGGTTAGGAGTGTAGTCACCTTTATTATTAGGGAGCTGGCCCCCAAGGAGATTGTCTTTATGCCCTCTTCGTCTACCGGGACTCACCACCCCCAGGATGAGCGAGTGCTTGGTGGGTGGGTTATGCACGGCAAGAGGGTCGTATTGATGTGCAAGCACCTGGCGAGGGTCTTTGATCTCCCTTCTTACGAGACGGACGTCCTGGTGGCAGCGGCCATCGTACACGACCTCTACCAGTATGGCAATGGGCACATTACCTTGTTGGGGCAGTTGAAGACGGGCTACCTTAAGACAGATGTTAGCCACGCCGCTAAACTAGCGGAGGATATTGTCGGCTCCGAGCTGCTGGTGAGCTGCAATTATGCAGAGACAATAGTCCTGCGGGAAATAGCTGATACGGTGCGTTGGCACTCCGGCCGGTGGGGGAGTGAAAGAGACGGTGAAAATTTTTCCCGCGCGCTCGCGCACGTCTGGGAAAAAGGAGGGTCTCCCCCCTCTAAGCTGGGGTTTATCCTGCACTTGGCGGACTATGTGGCCAGCCGGGATAGCATAACGGTGGACATATCCTATGACCATCCGGCCTGGGAAAAGCGTGTTAAGTGGCCGGTCCAGCGGGAGGGGAAGATCAAGGTTATCACAGGCCACCCCGGATCTTTGTACGAGTATAAACGTTCACGGGCCAAAGAGGCCTAGTTAAAAGGAGGAAGCCATATGAGCGAGGAAAATGCCACGAAGTGGGAGCCCATTGAGGAGGAGCCCGATGCTTCGGAGGAGGTGACTATGGATATGGCGGACGACAAACAGGACAAGACTGAGCGTAAAACCCCTGCTAAAAAGGCAAAGGACGACAAGCCAGCGGAAAAGGCCAAGAAGACCACCGCAGCCCAGAAGAGGCCCGAGCGCAAGAGCGTGTGGGTATGTAAGGAATGTGGGATGAGCTGGAACCGTCCGCGCCTTTCCTGTAACGTTTGTGGAGGCCCAACGGGGCGTTTCCACGGCACCCCCGAGGAACTAGCAGCCTATGCGCAGCGCATACAGACCCGCAGGAGAAAGGGGATCATTAACTCTTGAGTCCGGTTAGCCTTGGTCGTATAGGCCCTTATGCTCCCAAGGGTGGAGGAGGTAAGCGGAGCGGGAAGTCACGTAAGACCAGGAAAACCCCGAGAAAAGGAAGGGGCAAGTGATGGAAGAGGCTGTGGCCAACGTTGTTTGGTCGTGGCGTTTCGGTAAGGATAGCACGTTTAAACGTTGCGCTTTTTGCGGCCGGCGCCAGCTTGAGTTTGAGGGGATGTACATAGACAAGTCGCCAGTTTGCTCCCGTGAGGGGCACTTCCCCATATGGGTGTGCTCGGTGTGTTATGAGAGCCGTACCACATGGTACTGCCCGGCTTGTGCTAAGGAGGCAGCAGATGATGCTGGCCTTGGAGAATAATATAAGCTGGCAGTTTGTCCTCTTCCTTTTTGTGATGTGCCTGACCATTATGGTCATGCTTGAGATCATAAGGAGTCACAAGAGATGAAGCGTCTCGCCAGGCAGGTGGAGATCAAAGGTATTCTATACAAGGTTGTTCAGGTGGCGCCCAATGACCACCGCCTGCTTGGCGACGACTTCGACCGCTGGGCTGGCACCGTGGACTACAAGAACTGCGAGATCCTCGTTGACCGCACTCAGAGCCTCCAGCATAAGTGGCAGATATTCTGGCATGAGGTTGTCCACATTATTGTGGCCGGGTGTAATGACATGCATGCCGAGGAGGAGGCCCTGGTGGATATCATAGGTGTGGAGGTATTCTCCATCTGCCGTCAGCTTAAGATGCTAGGAAATGGAGGGGAGTGAGATGACTGAGGTCAAGCCCACCCTGTCTTCTGTCCTGCGTGTTCTCGCGGATCACTTCTTTAGGAGAGAGTCCGCACAGCGTCTCCCTAACATTCAGGATAGGGTGTTTGTGCACTGGGGTGATATCCTGGCCTACAACAAGAGCAAGGAGGATGACTGAGAGTGTTTTTACGAATCTCTGGAGGGGGCGAAGGAAGATGAGTGAGCTAAACCCGGAGGGGCGTAGCTGCTTTCGGGGTTGTCCTGGCTGTGGCAAGTGTGCCGAGTACCGTTTCAACTCCATGCGTTGCCAGCAGTGTTACCCCAACAACGATTGGTGTGATTGCCCCAATGGTATGATCCGCTGGCATAACAGCCGGCGCCATGATCTAACTGTGCTTAGACTCGGTAGGGATCCCTACCAGAGTGGTACGATCACTGTTGCCGGGCAGGAAGCGGTCAAAGCTGAGAAGGAATTTCAGGAGTACCAAAAGGAGATGGACGCGTGGCGCAGGCGTAAGTCGCGCCTGTATTTTACCTGAGGTGTTTTCCATGGCAGAGTTCGAGTTTCGCCAACCCAGACGTCAGACTATAGGTGTTGATCCTTACGATGGGGCCGGGATTCAGATCGATATGGACCGTCTCTCTGGCGGGCTCACCCTGAAGGTAAACGAGGAGACCATTACCCTCACCCCCGAGGAGCTCATGTTGGCCTTCCGTATGATCAAAAGGGCGGCCGCTGGGGAGGAGGACAAAGATACAGTGCCAATAACCTCCTGGCTGCGCAGGTAATATGGTATGATAGGAGTATGATGGAGCAGCAAAGTGAACTAGATTTCATAGTACAGCCCGAGGACCCGTTTGTGGACTTCTTCCGTATTGACCTTTCCTACACCAGGCTGCGCACCTTCATGGAGTGCCGCCGTAAGTATAAGCTGCTTTACGTAGAGAAGATAGAGACAGAGAAGACCCCGGCCCTGGTTTTGGGGGGAGCGGCCCACCATGCCCTGGAGCAGTATGCTAAGGAGGGTTCTACCAGCCCCGAGGAGCTCGTGGGGTTCTTTATAGAGCGCGTGGAGAGGGAGATACCCCTTCTGGATGAAGAGGCCATAGCCAATGGCGTGGTTATGCTCAACGACTGGTGGAACGACCAGCAGGAAGTCACGCCAGCCCGCCTGTATGATGTTGAGGTTTACTTCGAGATACCGATGGGCTGTGCGCGTATGCGTGGCTACATCGACCGCCTGGAGGTGGAGCCGGGTGAGGGGAAAACAATAGTCAAGGTCATTGACTATAAAAGCGGCAAGTCTCAACTGTCTGAGAAGGGGATGAAGAAAGATCTCCAGCTGCCCATATATGCTCTAGCCGCGCGGCATATGTACCCCGGGCCGGAGTACGAGATACAGTGTGGTATGTATTACCTACGCACCGGCCTGCTGCGCATGGTGACTTTTACAGACAAAGAGCTGGCCAGATACCGTAAACGTGTAGAGGACTGGGCCAACAAGATCGTTAACGAGGAAGATTTTAAGCCTTGTTGGTCTGATTATACCTGTAGAATGTGCCCCCTCAACGGGGATTACTGCGACTGGCCGGAACGCAGACCTCGGAGGGGTTCTGGCTAACTGGCATCGGCGGACAACAACAAAAAAAGAGAGGAAACAAAATGATCGATGCCACGACATCAGTTCGGCGAGAACCCCGGCGAAGAGCCCGGCATTGAGCTCATTGCCGACGAAGAGCAGCGGAGCAAGTCACCAAGTTGGGACGAGCAGGAAGCCGAGATAGCGGACCTCGTAGCTCGTTCCAACGCAGGAGACAGCGGAGCGACGTCAGAACTACTAGAGAAGTTCGAGGTCTACCTCAAACGTTGGGAGACTCTGCTTATCTACCGCCGCTTCAGCTTAGAGGCCACGGATATTAGGGAGTTCTTCTGTCTCTATATCCGCAACCGCAATGTGACCCGCATGTTAAGATCCATGAACCTCAACCGCCAAGTAATGGGGGAGGTCTGGCGTATTAGCGGAGAGCTTCACTACCTTGTCACCACCATGATGGAGAGAGAGGATGTGTGGCAGCTGATAATCAGTGTGTTCCTGCACTGTCTCCGCCGCTACCGCCCCATGGAGAAGGAAGGTAAAACTATTCCTTTCTTCCGTTACCTTTACTACCGCTTCCGTCTAGAGCTTAAGTCCGAGCTCACTAAGCTTACCATGGACCCCGTGTTCAGCTACGGGTTCTATGAGCTCAACCAGGAGGGGGGGCAAGGGGAGACTCAAAAGCCCACCAGAGAATACTCCTACGACCAGAACTTCTTTGAGTTCCAGAACGATATTCAGGAGGGCTGGGTCTCAGGCGTAGATGCAACCTTCCCTTTTGACCGCCTCGACCCCCATGAAAGACAGGTTATCAAGTGGCACTACAGAGACGGCTTACGCCGCAAGGATATAGCCGAGTTCATGGGATGTTCGAGAGTCCTTATCTCTAACATCATTAAGGGAGCCTGCGAGAAGCTCCAAGAGGCCATGGGGATAACCCTTGAGGAGTGGGAGGACTGGGAGGCGGAAGAGAAAGATTAAGGGGCCTCGGGCTGGAATCCCCAGAAGAGCCCTCGGCCCCAAAATCTTCATTCCAATGAATTATCTATCCTTGGGGTCTCAAGGTCATCTAACCACCTTTGCAACGAATCCGCCGTGTATGATATATAGTCCTCGAACTTCATGGAAGCGAGGTATTGTACGACGGGGGTCTCCTTCCCTTGGGTGAGGTGTTCAGGATCAGCCACATGTACTTCTCCCTGCTGGCAATCTACCACCAGGATAAAGTGGGAGTTATCAAACATTCTGGCGCTTATGCCGTAGCCGTTCTCGCCCTCTACATCATCGCCCTTCATCTCGTCGAATATTATCCTGGCCAGGTATTGAGAATCGTCCCAGCGCTGCCTGCGTGATAGGGCGTCCTTGAGTGTGCCTGCAAGCTGGCTTCCTCCCCAATGAGTATACAGGAATACTCCGGGGCCCCTAGGTTCCCAGTAATCAAGGACTAAGATGTTACCTCTATCTCCCATATCAATTATGCCTCCTTGTGGTTGGCACCGGGGGGAGGACTCGAACCTCCAAATCGTGGGTCCAAGGCCCACAGCCTTACCGTTTGGCTACCCCGGTAGTTAAAGGGTGTCTCACCTACCGTACCGTGTATATACTGGGCCGTGATAAACAGCCACGGTACTCCCGCCCTGCTGCTATAGCGCGCTCTCTAGCGAGCCTGCCTGCTAGTGGACTACTGCACTTTTCGTCCCCCTCGGTGAGACAAAGTTAAACTTGGAGCTGGTGGAGGGAATCGAACCCCCAACCCTCCGCTTACAAGGCGGACGCTCTGCCAGGTTGAGCTACACCAGCGTGGCTGCGTCGGGAGGACTCGAACCTCCGACACGCTGGTTAACAGCCAGCTGCTCTACCTGCTGAGCTACGACGCAGTGGCAGGGGCCGGAGGATTTGAACCCCCAATTTCGGTTTTGGAGACCGAGAGTTTTCCATTAGCTTAGACCCCCAGACCTGGCGACCCTGAGGGGACTTGAACCCCTGGCCTCCTGATCGACGGTCAGGTGCTCTAGCCGGCTGAGCTACAGGGCCAAAAAGGTGCCCCGCCTACACGCTGTTGAATTGAGGCGCGTCCACCTTCCCTCAACAGACTCACCCTTTGTAGACCACCCAACCCTTGGCGGGGCTATAATAATAATGGGTGGCAGTGCACCCATACGGGAAGCCAAGGAAGTTCCGGTGTATAAAGAAACAAACCTAACTTTCCCTTGGACGTTCTCCGTGCACAGACTTCATTAATCGTGCCAATAGGAGATAAGCCTTACTGCCGTGGTCCCTACTGCCTTGAGTGTGCTTAAACCTTACTTCCTTACCCCTTAACCCTTACTGCCTTGCGATGTGATGGAGATGCTAGGGGATTTCAAGTCCCTTCTGTTGCATCAAAGCACCGAGCTTTGAGACTCAGCAGTATTTATAAGGAAGTAGTTAACACACCACTCAAGCGGCTTCTTTTCTCCGGTTTTCCGCACCCCATCTTCTACGCACACGTAGGAGGCAGATATAATAGGGTACGAGCGCATAAGCGCTATCTCCGCATGTTGCTCTGCCACACTATTTGATTTTCAAAATTTATCTTGGTACCACATAGGAGTGGACCTCACGGTCATGCCTGACCATACATGCCTCGCAAAGGAACAGATCGCATAGTATACAATACTGTAGGTAATCCTTTGTCCCGCAATAAGGACATATATCTACTCCAACCACCTCCTTCTTAATATGTTACCAAACATAATAGATTAGTGGAAGGGTGTGTGAAAGAGACCTGAAAGAGATTCACACACCCCTCCTGGCAACACAGGAGGTATCCTATAGGAGAAAGACACCCCCAGCTCGATAGATGGAGAGCCTTCTTAGGCTTCGGCTACCGCCTCGTCTTCGATGACGTCGGTGATGGCATTGATGATCTCTAGCTGTGCATCTATAAGCAGAGGCTCGGACTTGAACAAGGACATCTTGTCGTCCCGAGTCTCCGGGTCATAGTTGCGAACGATTTTGATCTCGTTCTTCTGCCCCGTGGAGGTCATCTCTGTCCTCTCCTTAAGGCCGCGGTCGGTAAGAACTGCCCATATACCATACTCCTCGATGGCGAGGTCACGGCGCCGGTGGATCCACTCCGCGATGCTCTGGGTAACCTCTTTGCCGCCGATGGCAATAGTCACCTGGGTGGCCAGGTTAGTGCGTGCTACCGCCGTGCGCAGGTAGAGGATCCTCTTGAGATTGTCGCTGTAGGACTGTATCCAGCCCTCGATCTTTTTGGCGGTGTTGTCCCCATAGGGCGGGGTCTCGTTGGAGAGATAAGCAGAGTTATCACGCACCAGCTTTTTCAGGTCGTCGTTCTTCTTTGCGAGGGCCTTCTGCTCCTTTAGAGCTTCGATCAGTTTCATGTCTTTCACCTTTCTCCTTGATTACGAGGGCTTGGACCAACCCGAAGGTAGGATAAGCTCCTCACTTACGTCTTCTTCTTCCTCTATGGGAGGGAGGTCTGGCGACTCTATGATTGTGTCACTACCTCCCAAGCCCAAGAAATCCTCTGTTACCTCCTTGGGGAAGGAGCTATGGCAGGCCGCACAGCGCAAGACATAAGTAGTGATAGCGTGTAGGGCGTTGTCTGCGTTGAGTTTGTATGTGTCTTCCTCCTCCCTGTATTCTATGTCCGGGTAGAGATAGGTAACGTTCTCCTCCAGGTATAGCTCTGAGTGGAAGCACTTTTTACATATCAGCTTCAACCGTCTCCTCCTTTCCTTCCGTGTCGTAGAGGGCGTTTAGAATCATGCGGTACACCCTCATGTTAGGCAGATACTCCTTGAAGTACCTAGTATCGTCCCCGTTGAAGTATTTTGCCAAGGCAGCTGCCATGCCAGCCGAGCGCGAGAGGCCGGCCGGACACTGGCATATTATATGTTCGCATCCCCGGTCTGCCCAATAATGAGCAAGGGCAGCTATAAGCATAGCGTCCTGTTCCGTTATCGGCCGTGCTGAAGCTAGGTCATCTCGCTGTACATCATCAAAGCAGAAATGGACGTGAGCATGTATGTTATGGGATGACATCCAGAAGGGGTCATCATCCTCGAAGTCTCTCGCCCTGCTGTTGCGTACAGAGATCAAGGCCGCAGGAGGGTCGACTTTATCTAGGCGGCCTAGTTCATACCGGTTAATCACAGTTATCTTCATGGAGGGCTTCTCCCCACTGTATCATCTCCTCGAGGTACCATACCATCTCGTCCCGGTCTGTGCGGAAGCGGAATGCAAAGTGGGCGGCATAGCGAGCAAACCACCCCCAGAATTTCCACCAGTACCTGCGCGCCTTGAGCTTTAAGGGGGTACTTTGCCACCGCATAGAGGCTGTGCCAATGGTGTAAAGACCATCCTCCAGGTGCCTTAGCGCAGTATACACCAGGTCACTTCTGAACTTCTTCGGCCACATCTCCGGCCCAGGATGTAGTAACTTCATTACCTTTCCTTCCAGCCGTGCATGTCATCGGCGCTAAGCTCAAAGAGAGGTTCTGCCTCATCTTCGTAGTCCTCGTAGGAGCGGAAGATGGCCCCGCGGTTTGGATCGATGTAGAAGCCCATCCCGTCGAAGATCTCCTCTATGTATAGAGCGACTCTTTGTTCATACTTTGGAGGGTCTTGTATATAATAGTAGCACGTTTCCTTGGCCTCTCTCCAACGTGCAAAGAGCTGGTCTAAATGAGTGGTAGAAGACATATTCTCCATGTTTATCTACCTCCCGGTGTCGTGATGTTTGTCTTCTTCCCGCATCAGTCTGGGAGTATCAGATGTAGATTCCGCAGACCCGCGAGAGAGGGCATCTATCAACGCCTCTAAACCGCTACTAAGATAACAGCCGTTATCAATAGAGGACCATAAAGCACAGTGTTCCTCGTCACAGCAAACCCCCCAGCTGGGGCTGGGCCTGGGATTGTTGGAGATCATACTCCCCACAACTGCAGCCGCGGTCTTCAACGGACACATCTTGGGATTAGGCAAGTTCCTCTCCCTTCCTGTCGATGATATCGACCATCATGAACATGAGCTCGGTGATTGTATCCTCAAGCTCCCTATCATTATAGCCGAAGTACATAAGGTCCTGGTAGAGCTCATCGCAGTCAGATAGAGCTTGCTCAATTTCCTTCAGGTCTTCCATCAGTCCCACACCACCCGGTACAGCACGTCAAAGTCGTGTTCACCCTTGTCGTCACACTGGGGGCACCACCAGCCGTAGATATAGAGGTATATAGGGTCTTCATCTTCGACCTCCAAGAAGTCGAAGTAGCCACTTCTGCTGTCGTGGGTGAGGCTAGACGGTATGGCACGGTCTACCTCAAACACCAGCTGGTCCCGCGGCATGAAGCAGTCGGGGCAGAAGTCTGGAAGCAGGTCGGATAATTCCTCAAGGGCTATCTGCCTTACTTCAACTACTGGTTCTCCCAGAATCGGCGTCTCTTCGTTCTCTTCTGACATAGTCGTCACACTCCCATCTCATCCCTTCCAGAGTACGCTTGCGGCAGCTGGAGAACTTAGCACAGCTGCCACATAGGGCTGGGTCTGCAGGGCCCGTATAGCGTTCGAGGAGGCCTTCGGCCAACAGATCATCGAGGAGTTGTTCTTCCCCGAGATTTCGAGGGTGGAAATGTTCTCCACAGGAGGTGCAGAAGAAATACTTATCCTCTATTTTGCAGGTGTCTTCTACGACCCCTTTCGGGAGGAGGCGGCGTACCCAGCCTTCCTCGGGGATCCCGAAGTACCATTCGTTACGAAGAACTTCTCCGCCACCGATCTCCTCCGACCCACAATGGGGACAGCTGACCTCCACGGCCTCCTCAAAACGCATACGTCTCTCACCCCTAAAGGGCGAGAAGCTGCCTGATAGCCAAGCGTGCCTTGGCCTCGTTCTCGCCGGTTATTTTGCCTTCTCTCTGGGCCATGATCACGGCTATCTCCGATAGCTGGTCCCTGAAGGCTGGACTCTCAGCACGCAGTTTCTCTGCGATGGTGAATATGTCCAAGACCTGCACCAAGCAGCGGCCGAGGTGGGCAGCTATTGTTGCTCCCTCTTCCGCCTCAGGAGAAGCTACCCTTGCCCTCTTGGCTGGTGTCTTCTCCCTTGCTTGCCGCTCCAGCCTCCACCAACGCGAGGCGATGGCCGAGTAGGTACGGTTAAGCAGCTTAACCAGCTCCTTTGCCTTCTCGTCACTTGCGTTGGGGGATTCTCCCTCAAGCGGGTAGGCATCCACGAGCATCTCGTCTTGAGCTGGTGTCCAGAGCCTCCAGGCGTGGCTAGGGCTCGCCTTGATGGCCCCCCTGGACATGTAGTGCCAATGCATGGCTATCGCTTTTGGAGTACGGTCCAGGATTTTGCTCAGCTTACGCAGTTGAGCTCCGGCCGGATGTTTCCCCTGCAGAGGGAAGTACCGGACAATGGCGTCCTCTTCTTCAGTCGTCCATCTCTTTCCGCCCATCTTACTCTTCTCCTTTCGTACTTGAGTCTCCGTTACCGGAGTTGGTGTCGGCAGCTGGTTCAGAAGGGTTGTATTTGCTTCCATCCATCCTGAACACCTCCGCCTTATTTGGGGGCTCCTCAGGTTTTGTTATGACTTCGTACTCTCCGACGAGCACCTCCTCGCCCGGGGTAATATCCTTCCAATGTTCTAGCCCGGTATAGTATATGTCCGTAGTGAAGTGGGATGTTACGGCGAGGGTAAATAAAGGCTGGACCTCTCCTCCCTCAGTAAAGAGGGCATAGAGTATACGTCCAATCATGCGGTAGTTATTACCCTCAAGTTCAACTGTGAACCAGGATGCCCTTGGTCGGATCTCCCCCTGGGAAGGGTCCCAGGTGAACCTTACCACACTAGGAGCTATCTCCTTCCCTATATCATAACCGCCTTTTGCGGTGAATATTATTACATTTTTTTCTTGAAAAATATCCATCAAATACTCACCCCACTAGAGCACCTCGAGAGCGAGTGGCCGGGTTTGTAGTCGAGGGGACTTGTGATAATATCGTCGAGTTCCTTTGCCGACACTCCAGTAAAGAAACGATGCATAATGTCACGGAAAGCTGTGGTGGTTCCCTTAACGATCCTGAATCTCGACAGCATACCAGGGTCAAGCATGACGTGCCCGCAAAAGCATTCCTCGCACATGCTGTGGAACAATACATAGCGGTCTGAAACGCCAGCCATCCTGTATAAGACTAAATACCTATTTGGTACACCGCTTTCGCCCCTGCCCTCAACGCTGTTGCAAATAGTACAGCTGAGTTCACTGCACCCAGTTGGTATGCCAGAGGTAGATTGGGTTACTCCCGAATTGCCTAGTCTCCTCCGCTCGTTATTCATCTCCCCCTGGCAAGAGGGGCACCTAAAGGATAACGACTTCATATCTATAGCGGATAGCTGGCCCGCTAGCGCCTCCTTAGTTATTCTCCTGGGTACCCTCGTTGACTGGTGTGAGCGTGAGGAGGACCCTCCTTCCAAGGAAAGAAAAACATATGGGCCGGCTGCACCGAGGGTGGGACCCTTATAATTACATGAACTGCAGACCAGTGGGGTCTCCGAGATAGTGTGTGGGGTCAACGGAGAAACCCCCCTGAGTATACGCAGATCCATTGAGAGTGGAAATAAGTCTTGCATGGAACCCATGCCCCGTGCAGTGGGAACTCTGATCTCTCCCCGGGGGCAGCCAAAGGGCGAGAAGAAACCCAGGCTGGCGCAAATCGAGCACTCAATAGGGAGCTCTCCCATCTGGACATCAGAGGGGGCAAAGCGTGCATCATGAAATATAGATGTCCCAGCATCCTGGCCTGCTCCCGCTCTCATGCGTAAGTACATGCAGGATAGCTGGTTTGTATCGCTCCCTGCTCTTGTCTGCCCGTAATATCTGCTGGGATTAGAGACCATGGCTTGCCCCAACAGCGGCAGCGAGTTTCGGAGGGACATACTCACCTCATATATTCCTGGCGTTACCATCCTCGCTATCTGGTGTCTCTCTCCACCAACAGGCTCCGCTGGTATACAGGCGCTATGAGCGAAAGCCATAAACTCGGTGCCTATGCCCTTTTGCTCGGCCCAACCATTTTTTTCTACATAGGAGGTCGCATCCCTGCGGCCCTTAAATATAGCTTGGACCATCTCCTGCGCTAGACGCTTACCAAGAGATATTATCTTATGATGGTAAGTCTGGTCGCCAGACCTCCCTGAGCGGTAGGCTGTATCCCCCCTGTACATCTTCGGGGAAGGGGTATATTTAATCCTCCAAAGTCTGAACATGTACATAGGGACGCCCAGGAACTGGTCTGGAGACCTTGTCTCGTACATGAGTTCTATCTCAAGGTACCTAAACATGTTCGCTATAACGTAGTACATAAGGTTAAGTGGAGAAACCCTGCTATATGATCTGCTATCCTCTACGTGTGGCTTAAACCCCTGAAGATTATCTAGCTTAATATCTAGGACGCTTCGGGGCTGGTTACCCGACTCTAAGGCCCAGTCAGATATCCTTGCTCCCTCCGGGATGCCGAACTCCTTGCGCAAGAGGGGAACCAGTATAGGCCCCATGTCTTGGAGAAAGAGACCCCTGGCCAAGAACCTCATATAGTCTGGGTCTATGACCGGGAACATCTTGTTGGTTTTACCATCTGCGCTGCCCACGGGAACAGTGATCCTCGTAGCTTTGGCGATAGCTGAAACAGCATACCCCAAGGCATTTATGGAATACTCACCTGACCTTGCCCAATGATCATACTGGGCTCCCAGGTGGGGAGGGTTGGTAACATAATAGTCACCGTTTCTCAGCTCATACAATGCGTCGTTAGGTAACTCCGTTATCTCCAGGGGGTAGAAAACTGCGTTAGACAATGTGTATTCACCTCACTTATCTATTGGGGTTTTGGGGATTCAGCGTGGATGGTTTCCTGCTATACTATGCTTAGATGATCCCCTTTGATCACCACGTCCATACCGGTGCCAGAGAGCTCGAAATTGTAGAACATCTCACAAGGCTCGTAAGGGTATTCAGGGGCTGAAGGATAGGCCACCAGGATGGGTGCTGATTTGATCCCCTCCACTGTGATCTCAGTTTTGAGCCTCAGTAGAAGCTGCTCGGCATCTGGGTCGCTGGCTGCCTCTCCTTCCAACATAATGTTGGACACCAACAGAGTTACACCTGTGTGGCTAAGTATCTTTTCGGCCTCCTTACAGAGGGGGCAGTTGGCGGTGGTAAACAATACAGCCACCTGAGGTCTAACCTCCCCGTTATCCCAGGAGAACCTAACCTTGTCCTTCCCACCCATTGCTACCCCTTACCTTTCTTTGGGGTGCCTTCGGTGTCGCGTCTGCTGTCCTTGATCATCTGCACGAACTTCCTCAGCTCACCGCTGATGAATCTGAGGTTGGCGTCAAACACCTTAGAGGCCTCCTGCTGCACCTCTTCCACATCTGTAGGATCGGAGACCTTAAGCGGCATGACTATCGTCTGTCCTATATCGGTGTTCTCATAGTGACCCATGTTGATCTTGCGGTACATAGACACCGACAGTGTGGGGGCAGAATACGTTTGATCCGTATCCTCAGGGCTGAACTCTTCGGGATCAGCGAGAAGCTCTTCCTGCTTTTCTTCCTCAGCCATGTGTGGTCCTCTCTTTCTCCTCGGAACGATCCTTTAACACCAAACGCAGCTGCTCTGCGCTCATACCTTTGGTCACCAGGGATGTCACCCTGTATATTTTCTCCAGCTTCTCCGCTACGCTATCCGCTAAAGATTTCATGTCGTACTCCTCTCCACATTCGGGGCATGTGAGGTCGGACAGCACGACCTTGGAGTCCTCACCAGGGGGAGGGATAATATAATAAAATATCAGCATACTCTTATCCAGCAAAAGGAAGTTTACCTGGGCATCGTTAACCACGGAGCAGACTAAGGGCACCCCACATTTGGGGCAGGTGACCTTGGAAATTCCTATGCCGGTGCCCTCTTCGTCCTGGCTATCTTCGTAGAAAGCTAATGCGTGCCAGATGAGATAATAAAGTCCCTCCCCGGCATCCATATTGTGTTTGTGAAGCCACAGCCTGAACTTTGCCAACAGCTTTGTCCCAAGGACTTTAGTTAGGTCCAGCTTACTGAGGTCCTCTTTGCCTGGCCTGAATATCACGGCTACCAGCTCCCGAACTTGTCCATTTCTAGACCCTCATAAGCCTCTGTCTCCCCGCGATGTATCTGCTGCAAGAAAGAGGTGATCTCATCAGGGAGATCAAGGAGGTCCTTTTTAATGTCGATGGTTTCTACCCCAGGGACATCTTTAACTGAGTCTATAGCCTTTTCAGTTAGATGTTCCTTCATCTCCTCCTCTAATCCCGCCCCTTTAAGGCGTTCCCTCAGGAGGGCGGGGGCGAGCTTGAGGAAGAAAACCTTACCAGATTGGAGGTTCAGGATGTCCGTGGCTTCCTCGCTAAAGCGGATATCTGGTACGACCACGGCTGCCAGAGGGGGAGTATCTCCTTGTTCCATGTCCAGAAGGTTCTCCCTGATAGATTGCTGCTGCATCAGGGAGTGTCTTATTCTCCACAGGGTATAGGCCCTGATGCCTGGACGGCCCAGGTAGGCGGTATCAAGTACCTCCGACATGGCCTGGAGAAAATATCGCTTGGCATTGACGTTAACGGAAGTACCGGTTATCTGTGGCCACATGATAGTGGCGGCTTCATACGTACCATATACGTTATGGGTCAGCTCGGCCAAATGCTCATAGGGGATAGGGGACCCTATCTTTTGGCAGACATCCTCAAGAAGAGAATGAATCATGCGCAGTGACCTATCTTTACAACCGCTTCCACTGGTGTTATGGCATATGCTCCACATCTGGTGCAGAGGAGCAGCTATGCGTACCTTATGGTAGCCGTATCTTTGGCAGAGTATGTCTGCTATGGTGTCTTTGCCGGATCTCATGTGGCCAGATATACCCACAACGTCATAGGGGAAGTCGGGCATAGTAGGCCACAAGGTGTAGTATTTAACGTGGCTGGCTGGAGCCTTGACCACCTTCTTACTTTTAGCCATCTTTGGTCTCCTTTTCGTAGCCGATAAAAGAGGCACCCGGAAATGTCTCAAGAACTATATTCCAAGACTCAACGGCGTCCACTATAGATTCGCCTTCTGCGGGGACGGATATCTCGATTTCGTTGGTCCCCGGATCTAGCAGCGAGTGTATAAGATCTCGCAATAATATCATGGCTCCCAGGCGGTAGTTAATGGTGACTGCCCCTGGCTTTTGAGCATAGATAACCCTCTTGCCTTCTCTGTCCGGGAGGGTTATCAGGGAGGGTGTGAGGAGGGAGCGCATAGCGCCAGGTAAGGAGCCAACAACATCGGTCCAGGCCATGCGCCCTCACTCCTCTTGCGTAGGGTTACCACCCTCCATGCGGTCTTTCCCACGCGGTGGCTGTCTCTCGGAAGACCCCCCGGTAGATATATCGAAAGGCTTACCCATTAAATCCATAAGCGCCTGTTGCATAACTTCTGATGGCCCCGACTGGGGAAGCATGGCGGTAGTCGCCAGGTTGATGGCCTCTACCACGCGGGCCCTATACTCTTTTTGTGTGTCTTCTGGCACCAGGCTGAGGACTAGGCTCTCTAGGGTGAGCATGTTCGCAGTCATCACCTGGACGGCCATGCCGAACCTAAGCTGTGCTTCCTTAAGGGCGTGAACGCCCTGAGAGAGCTCGGATACCTGTTCCTGCAGCTTGGATAGGGATGTTTCCTCTTGGGCTCCTTGTTGTACTTCTTCTAGGTGGCTGTCTTCCAAGTTGTCCTCCTTGTTAGGGGGTTGCCCCCGGTCAGTAGGCTCTCGAACCAACCGGGGGCGTTTCACCAATAGAGGAGGTGAAAACCTCCTGGCTTAGTGAGAGCCTCGCCGCATTACCTCTTTGCGCTTCGGCTTGTAGGCCTCACCCGTCGGGACCTTCTCGATGACGTGGCCAAGCCCACGCTCCAGGTCCTCGGTGGCCTGGAAGCACTCCTTGCCAGCGAAACCCTGGGGCATAATGACGATATCGCCGTTCTCCATGTCGACCTCTACATGAATCTCTTTCTTCGTAGCCATATCATATCACCTCCTTGGGACATCAATACGCCTTGCGGGCGACGAGCTTCTGCTTGCCGCTCAGGCCGGAAGGCATCTTGACGATGTTGAATCCCTGGCGCCTCAGCATCTTGGCCGAGTAGTGAAGCGCATAACGACCACCCAGCTGTGTCTGGAACTGGTCGATAGGGATGCCGGTGCCATAAGTGTCGCCGGCCATCTGCAGGCTTCCGTCGTCGTTCTTCACGAACCCCAGGCGGTTCGTGCTCGCCTTGGGGTGTTTGAACCCGAACGCCACGGGACGACCACCAATGCTCTGGGTAGTGCTACCGTAGTAGTCTGTGACCTGGTTGGTCACCTCACACCCCAGATCATTGAGCGCCTTCTTGAGGCTGTCCTCGTCCATGATCTTCAGGTCCAGCTTGGTCATGTGGCTCATCTGCATACCTCCTTTTGATAAGCCCTTATACTACAATACATTTAATATATTCTACTTGCTTCCCTTGACTATACGCTTCTTCCTTTTGTATTGGTAGTTGCGTACAGTACCAGCCTTTTTCCTGGCGGGGTATCCAAGCCCAAGCGGGCTGAGTAGAGGAGTGTCTCTCCTAATACTGCCCGAAAGGACTTTCTTCTTCGAGACGCGGACACGCTCTCCATCGTGGACCTTCCCCTTAGGGTTTTTAGGCTGCCTCTCTTCCTCGAGGACCCAATCAGGTGGTACCTCCCCATAGCGTCCGAAGAAGAACCTTGGGTTGTGCACCGTGCCATCTACTATATCGATCTCTCTCCAGGGTGCACCGGGGGTGTTATATGATGCCTTTATTTTGGCCCGCAGCGGCAGAACCAAGCCGGTGGCATTTATCCCTTCCTGGCTAAAGGAAAGGTCGAAGTCCCAGCTATCTCTCCAACTTGGGCTCCTGGCATAATCATACATACAGCGCAGCTTATACCAGTTCGCGTCGCTTAGGCTCAGCTTGATATATACGTCTTGCACTTGCGCTCTCCTTACTCAAGGGCATCAGCCATAGAGCTGTTGCTACCCTTCCCCTTAGAGGGCCTGCTGGTTCTGCCTCTTCCCGTGGAGGGGGGACTACTCTCCGGAGCTCCCCTTAGTGTCCCCTCCTTTGAGGCTGGCTTCTTGTCACCGGAGCGTGAGGCGTACTCCTTCTCCTGATCGCTCGAGCACCACTCCCAGGTATCCACCGCTTTCTGCTCTAGCTTGGCCACCTTCTTAGCCTCTGTCTTGGCGAGGATCTTCCAGTTAGGGGCCATGGTGAGCATGTGTTCGCTTGATAGCTTCTCTCCATTAGCGAAGCTGACCATGTTTGCCCTGGCGATCAGCGCTTCTATCTCGGCGCCGGTGAACTTATCCGTTGCTTTAGCCAGGGCTTTGACGTCGAAGTCCTTGGGGTTTCTCTTCGCGGTGCGCCTGAGATGGATGCGAAAGATATCCTCCCGCTCCGAAACCGTGGGAAGACCGACGTAATAGATCTCATCGAACCTTCCCTTGCGGAGGAACTCCGGCGGTAGCTGGCTGATGTCATTGGCGGTGGCGATAACGGAGATACCATCCGGCTTCTCCTGCAGCCACGTGAGGAAATGGCCAAAGACCCTAGCTGATGTACCACCATCGGTCTGACCTGAGCTCTGTGAGCCTGCCATCCCCTTCTCTACCTCATCTACTAGCAGGACAACAGGGGCTACCGCTTCTATGGTCTTGAGGGCCTTACGTATGTTGGCCTCAGACTGGCCTACGAAGCTGTTGTAGATGCTACCCATATCTAGACGGACCGCATCTACTCCCATGACCTTGGCCGCAGCCTTAGAGCTGTAGGACTTCCCACAGCCTGGAATCCCCACCAAAAGAATATCGTTGGTAGTCTTGATGTTGCGCTCCATCGCTTCCTTGGCGGAATGCAGTGCCTGGTTCATGAGCAAGAAGTGATTCTTGACCTTGTCCATACCGCCGATATCATCCAGAGAGATGTCCTCGGTGATAATCTCCATGATCCCTGACTGCAGGATTATCTGGCGTTTCTCTTCCCCTATCATCTCGGGGGACAACTCGTAGTTGCTCTTGGCGGCGCACCTGCGTGCGGAGCCCAGGATGCGGGTCATGGACAGGCCCTTGGCACTGCGCCGGATCTCCATCTCTACCTCGTCCTGAAGGTTAGTGACCTTCCCCTCTTCCTTTATGGAGTCTAGGAGAACCTGGATCTCGTCCTCGGTGGGGTACTTGAAGTCCACCACGGTGGTGATGTCCTGAAGCTCCAGCGGTATTTCTGCCGAAGGTGCTGTGAGGATTACGCCCTTCTTCATATTGGGCCCGCTGCCCAGCCAAAAGATGGTCTCGCCTAGGTCACGTAGAGCCCTGAGGACCATGGGATCATCGATGAACTTGTGCATGTCATGCAGGACGAATACGGAGCCCACAATCTCCTCAGGGTTGGAGAAGATCTGTTCCAGGGGAGCTCCAACACCATCCTCGTGGCTGAACTCCATAGTCTTGGTAATGGCGTCCATGGGGGTTAATATCAGCTCGTCGTCCTGCTTGAGCCTCATGTCCTCGTTGGGCTGCCACTCCACCATCCCCTGATAACAGGTCCAGAAGACTACCCTTCTACCTAGCGTGCGAGCTATGTAGTAGACGTTGTCTCTGAAACGGTGTTCGTCTTCCACGACACACCATACGAGACCTGGCTTCGCATTCAGGATATCCCTCAGCTCCAGGGCCGAGGGCGAGAGAGCGAAGGTCTCCTGGTCAAAGTGGTGGAAGTCTTCGTGTGGGATGATCGTTGTCGGGAGTTTGGTCTCCTTCTTTTCCTCTGCCATGTTTTCTCCTCCTTTGTTTATTGGTGACACTTAATCACTGACATGGGAAAATATATAATACAGATAGTTGTTGCAATATTCCTATCCGGTTAAGGGATAAGGCAAACAGTCCTCTCCAGAGACCCGACGGGTTCCCCTTGTTGCACGCCGGGTTGGTCAAGCCCTAACAACTTGGAGTCCTCACGACCCTTATATATGTGGTAGAGGTCAATATGCCCAACATAAGCTATCGGGTATTCTTCGTGAGCTTTGGCACTTTCGTCTGTCGTGTACAATACCTCGCACATGAGATACTCGTCGTCGCCATTAAAAGTAAGGTCATCCATCTGCACGCCCTTCTCCCCAACGCGCAGCTTATAGTATTTGCCATTGGCCTGTATCCTCAAAATGGTGTCTGTCTGGACGCTGGAAAAGAAGGCGTCGAAGTCATCATAGTATCCATCGCCATCTATGTCCTTTAGTTCCTGTATGTTCATGTATCCTCACTTAGAAAGAGCCTCTCTCTCTGCCTCCAAGAGGTGTACCTTGGCTATGTCTCCCACATCAGAGTTGGCCGCTATGGCTCCGATCTCCTTAGCTACCTTGCCTTTGTTGAGGATAAGGTACCTCTGATTCCAGGAGCCTATGAAGCTACTGTTAGAGGTCATCAGTGCCTTGTCTTCTTCATAGGGTCCGTCTATAAGAATATTGGTCAGCTTGAGCACCTCACGCGCCATCTTACGATCCGTTTGGGGAGTACCTTCCCATAGTTCCTCATAGGTAAAGCCGGAGTAAATGATCACGTGAAAGGGATGCCCCAAGTAGTCCTCTAGCTTTCTTATGGACCTCATCAGGGCTAACAGGCCATCCATCTGTTGGAATGGCTCCCCACCACCGATAGTAATGGTGGCCAGGTCTCGGTTGGCGTAGTACCCTGGGTCCAGCGTGGGGTCTATCATCCCCAACACGTCTGCGACGGGGAAGGTAAGGGCGCCCTTGAAAGACCACAGGTGTACGTTAAAACACCCCTTACAATGCCTGCTGCATCCCTGGAAGAACATCTCCACCCTGTAACCTGGCCCACAGGTTGCGATACCATACCTCACGTCTGCCAGGGTGACCTTCTCGTCCAAGTCCTTGGCGTTGAAGCCTTCTCCCAAGTAATAGGGCCTTAGTTCTTTGACGATATTGCGCATAGCTTATCCTCCTTATATATCCACTAACACCTGCTTATCCCTTGTTTTGGGCTCTCCTTCTTCTATGTGCAACGCCCTGTATAGGGGCTTGGGATCCCAAACCGGCTTAAACCAGTACAGGTTGTCGCAAATAGTGGTAATAGATAATATACCTGGTACGCTTGTCCAGATGTGATCAAGCAATATTCTTTTGACCGCAGTAGGGGCCTTGCCAAACCACTCAGGGTCGTCGACAAGGGGTCTCCCTGCTATGTCGAGGGACAAGTGCCACAGATCCTCTACATAGGAATCGAGAAGAACGTCCAAGACGGTGTAACTAAGGTTGCAGCCATATATACTTTGGGGGATCCGACCAGCGGAGACATCGTTCAAGCTTGAAAACACCCTGGTACTAGAGTGACCCAGAGAGGAAAAGGCTTCCTTGAAGATGTCAGATATATCATTCGCCGGCGTCGCGGCGCCTCGGACTGAAGAGGTAGACTTTTTCTTTATGTTACATGCCTTGATAGACTTGTCGGGGCAGTCTACTTCATCACATGTCAGGCAACAATCCCTCCGACCCTGGGGACATTCTATTCGGCAGAGCAGTCTTTCCCCCTTAGTGTTGAGGATCATGTTTTTACAGTTCACTGAGGCAATGATGCCGCCGGGTTGTTCTGTGTTCATGGAGATGTTTAGGTGTGGTTGTGATTCTGCTGTTGTGCAGGGACACCCAAAGAGGCTCTCTTTCATGATACCTGCTATTATGGGGTCGAGGCAGTTCATGCTGGTTGCACCCAACAGCAGGCCGCTGCCGCTATTTGAACCACTCCTCCGGCGTAGGTCATCTGGATTCACGCACCACTTATCGAAGTTATCTGATAGGTGGTAGTTGAACCAGCTGTAGAAGAATCCAGCTCTTGCCATGCAGCGTGGGAGGGCATCCCCTACCTGGCTATCCGTGCATCCAGCGGAAGCGTAACCATAAACCCCATGGGCCGGGTTGGAAGGCTTATTGTCGCAAGCTAAACAACACGGTACAAACAGGTTCTCCGGGAAGAGTTCTGGGAGTGCGTTACGGAGAGCCTCCCCTTTATAGGAGCACCTTATCAGTCCGAACTTTCTGTAGTGTACCGCATACGGGCACTCAACAGTGATTTTAAGGTATACTTCTCCTCCTTCGTTCAAAGTGGTGCCTCCTTATCCGGTGGTCTCCCAAATCTCTGATCCCTTATGTCTGCGTGTTGCTGCTCCTCGAAGTTGTCCACCAACTTGCGTGCGGACTGCGAGTTTATCTGGACCGCCAAAAAGATATGCTGCATGTAACGGTAACATGTCTCGGCAATCTGTAGTCTCATGCATGCCTCTTCGGCTGTGTTGGCCGCCTTGGCCTTGCGCTGGTCCTCGTTGCGCCCGTCATTGTCCAGAGCCTTCTTGTACTCGAGGTCATACATGTTCTCGCGCATCTTGTAGGCACCGAAGGATGCTCCACATAGCTCGGCCGCCTTGTTCACCGCGTTGTTGGCCTTGGCTATGATCTGTGCTATCTCGTCTCGGCTGAGGTGCGAAGCGTCCTCAGGGACGTCCACGAGCAGTGGGCACACGGGGGAGGACATCAACTTGAGTATCTCTTCGATGCGCTTGAGAAGGAGCTGATGCTGTAACTCTATGGTCTCTCCCAATGACATAGCTTACACCTCCTTCGTAATTTGTTGCTTATTGGGGCGAGGGATTGCTATCTCCCCCAGTTCATCGGCACAGATATTGAGGAGCTCCGTCATCTGATCCAGGGTATCCAGAGCCTCCTCCTCTGTCATGTTCCCCCACAGGTCAACACCGTAGGTGAATATCTGCCATATAGACATCATCTGTCCGATAAGACTGGACATAACCGCCTCTATCTTGTTGAGGTCCCCCTCTTCAGCCACCAGGCCGGAGTATACACCTTTCGACAAAGCGTAGGAAAGTATTGTCCTTCTCCTAAGCCCTTCCTCGAGATCGATAGTGCTCTCGCTACCGGGCACGGGGAATATGGGCTCGTCAAGATGATAAAGGGCATGGACTAGGAAAGGAGCCACCTGAAGTGAGTCTCCCTTGTCGAAGATAAGGTCCAGCGCTAGCACCAAGCTGAAGAAGATATTATCAAGCAGCACCTCCTCCGGCTCGGTAGCCATCTCCATGAACTGCTGGATGGTTACTGGCTCAAGGTCTGAATCGCCTGCCCCTGAAGTTCCGGGACACTCACGGTCCCAGAAGTAGTGGCACTTCTCGGGTGGCATATTAACCAGTAGGGTTAGCTGCTCTGGGTTTGCTCCCCCTTCGTTATCCTTCCCTTCCATGTCCTCTTGGTCTTGCTGGGCGCGGTGTGCTGCATCAGCTAGCAGTTCTTCCTTACCCTTGCCCCTGGTAAACTGTCTGGCTACAGGGTAAAGCCTGCACATGACAGGCCTGACCCCCAGGGGCAATATGCATTCCCTCTTCTCTTTGTCAAACATGATGCAGGTGTCGTCATCTTCCTTACGGTACCTCAGAATGGTGAACGCTGTGCCTGAGCTCTCGATATCGAAGACACAGAAGCGCTCTATAAAGTCGCGCGTGCTGAGCCCTAGCTCCTCACAGGCGAGCATAACATCGGAGGGCCGTAGAAATATACACCCCACGTTCTCACAGCATTTGCCGCAGTGAGTGCAGGAGAAACAGAACTTTCCATCAGGCCACTTCAAGTTTCTCTGCTCATGGATGGCACGCAGATAGTCTGTGGAGTTACTAGACAAACCACTATCTTTAGCTGTCTGTATGGCTTCCAGCTCATCCGGGTCATTGGTATACGTTGCTTTAACCTTTACGTAGCCTGGGGTAGAGCGTATGACCATGAGCCTCACGGCATAGCCGTTCTGCAGATGCTCATAGATATCGCTTACACTGGATGCGAATTCGTCCAGGTTATCCACGATTAAGTTACGCTCCGCGATCTCGCGCAGAACGTCGTTCTTCCACTCCTCTACTATCTCTATAGGTGGGGGTTCTTTGTCGGCGCTGAAAGGCTCCAAAATTATATTGGCTATGTGGTTGTCCAAATCCCTTTCCTCTGGTGTGGCCAAGATTATCCCTCCTCTTAAGGTAAAGAGCTGAAAAAATTTTCTACTATTTTATTGCTCTAATGGGTTTTCCAATACTTCCCAACGGAGCGAGTC
>Ga0272443_10001663_pt1 | contig 31365 bp, 28 predicted proteins | sample SSMAcet12_FD_193581 | JGI IMG/M metagenome (GOLD analysis project Ga0272443, IMG submission 193581) | Marine sediment archaeal communities from Little Sippewissett salt marsh, Falmouth, MA, United States - SSM-Acet-12 | ecosystem: Environmental > Aquatic > Marine > Wetlands > Sediment ... | reverse complement strand
TCCGAAGAAGTGGGGCCGCGGAATCCCAGGAAGACCCGAGAAGCCTCCCGTGATCTCATGCTCGTTCGACAGGAGTAGGTAGACCACTGTGCCGAAGCCAAGAGTCACCAGCGCCAGATAGTGGTGTTTCACACGGAGCGACGGCAGGCCGAGGAGCAGCCCCGCCGCGAACGCGATCAACGCCCCGAGCGGCAGGGCCAACCAGAAGGAGAAGCCATTCAGCGTCATCAGCGCAACGGTGTACGCGCCCAACCCCATGAACGCGGCGTGACCGAGGGAGATCTGACCGGTGTATCCGACGGTCAGATTCAGCCCCATGATCGTGATGATGTAGATGCAGATCAGCGTCGCCACGTACATGTGGTACCGGTTGCCGCCGAAGATCAGCGGGATGCAGACGATCACCGCGAGGAAGATCGCCCATCGGAGGATGCGACCGACTGTTCGCTTCTTGTTTGCTTGGGTGGGCATCGCTATCGCTCCTCCGTCCCGAGAAGTCCCTCTTTGCGAATCAGGATCACCCCGATCAGCACGACGAGAACGATGACTTCGCGGTACTCGTTCGAGATGTAGGCGGACGTGAACGTCTCGATGACTCCTACGAGGAAGCCGCCGAGCAAGGCGCCGCGGACCTGATTGAACCCGCCGATCATCGCCGAGTAGAACGCCTTCAGCCCGAGATGGAGGCCCATGTCGAACCGGACCATGTACACCGGGGCGATCAGCATCGCCGCGAACGCGACGATCACGGCGTTCATGATGAACACCATGGTTGTGACCCGGGTGATGTTGACCCCGAGAACGCTTGCGGCTTCGCGGTTCTGTGCCACGGCCTGCATCGCCTTGCCGGGCTTCGTCCGCTGGATGAACAGGTTGATCGCCAGGATCAGCGCCGTGGCGATCACGATCGTCCAGACATGCTGCCGGGAGAGCACGATCGAGCCGATGCGGTACGGCATCATCCCGAAGATCTGCGGGAACGCCTTGCACTGCGTCGACCAGAATGCGGCGACGGAGTTGTTCGCCAAGAACGAGAGCGCGATCGTTGCCACGATAATCGTCGTATGCGACCGATTGATCAGCGGCTGGATGACTCCCTTCTTCACGACATACCCCAACATCGCCGCCGCGATCACCACCGTCGTCAGCAGCGCCCACACGAACGGAACCCCGAGACAGATGAAGATGAACATCAGCACGGCGGAGACCGTCAGGAAATCTCCCTGCGCGAAATTGACCGTTCGCGACGCCTGCCATAGGAGCGTGAACCCGATCGCAACCAGCGCGTAGATCGCCCCGATCGCGACACCTGACACGACTAGCTGGATGAACATGACCACCTCTGTTCCGACACCATCCCCAGGATCTCCCTCGTCTCCGACACCGTGAGCTGTCCGGGGACGTTTCCTGCCTCCACCGCGCAGTACGTAAACGACGCGCCGAACGCACACGCGAGTGGCCGCGACGGCGCCCCGTGCGGCCCCAGGGCGATCGCGGCGAACGGCACATCGAGGAACGACCTGGCGTCCAGGGCGGCCTGCAGGACCGTGACCAGATCCGCGTACGAAGCGGCCTTCACCGCCAGCTTGACCAGGTCGGGAGCGAGCGCCGCGATGTCTTGGAGACCCTGTAGCAGCGTGCCGAGCGGCGGCGTCTCCCCCATGTTCTCGTAGCCGATCAGCACCGGCGTCCCCGTCCTCTTCGCCATCGCAATCAGGCGGTCACGCGAAGCCGGCTCGGCGAAGAACTCGATGTCGATTGCCGTAGCCCCCGCGCGCGCCGCCGCCGCCAGCCGCTCGATCCGCTCCGCCTCGCTCCCCGTGAACGAGCCGCCGAACTGCGGTGTCCGACAAGCGACGATGTGCGGCGCGGTCGCGCCGCGGACCAGCCTCTCGACATCCTCCGCGGTCGGCAGCGAGTCGATCCGTAGCTCGACGCAGTCGGCGCCCGCCGCGAGGGCACGCTCGACGCCGCGGACCATCCCTTCGACCGACTCCGAGCACGCCGTCGCCACCAGGACCGGTCCGCTGCCGATCTCGAGTTCGCCAACACGCACGGTTCTCATGCCTCGGCGTCCTCCGCGAGTGACTGCTCGTACTTCTCGTTGCGAACGATCGAGACTTCGATCCCGGAGCCTTCGATGATCTTCACCGTGTGCCGCAGCCGCGGCGGGATGAACACCGTCGCCGGGCTCTCGACCCGATGCACTTCGTCGCCGAGCGTCACCTCGAACGTGATCCCCGGCAACGGGAAGACGTACGCCTGAGACACCTCGTGCGCGTGGATCTCGACGTAGTCCGGCCCCGGAGGATTCTTCACGTCGATGTGATGAATGAAGATGTTCAGGTCCGCGTCGGCGACCATATCGGTATTCAGGAACGCCATCAGCGGCCCGAGACCGTTCATGACCTCGCGGTCGTGATGGATCAGCGGACGCTCGGCCCAGTCAAACGGCTTGACGATGTACTTGTCGTAGGTTCCCACCGTGCACCTCCTCCGAACGTCCTACCCGTAGTAGCCCTTCCGCAGAATGCAGACCTCGATCCCCTTGCCCGACAGGATCTTCAGGTTGTGTCGTAGCCCCGGCGGGATGAAGACCGTCGCCGGGCTCTCGGCCACATGGGTCTCCTCCCCGAGGATCACTTCGAAACGGAGCCCCGCCTCGGGAAACACGTACGCCTGCGAGCAGTCGTGCGTGTGTACGTCGACGTAGTCGGGCGCCTCGTCTCCCTTCACCTCGATGTGATGCACGAAGATGTTGAGATCCGCCCCGTCGACCATCTCCCGATTGAGGAACGCGACCAGCGGCCCCAGATCGCCGAGACCGCTTGAGCTGTGGAACACCAGGTCGCGATCCGCCCAGTCGAACGGCTTCGCGATCAGCCCGTCGTACTTGCCCATCTACAGCTCCTTTCCGTGATTCTCCGCCTCCGCGAGGAGGGCGTGATCGATCAACACCAATGCCGTCATGGCTTCGACGATCGGGATCATCCGCGGAACGATCGTCGGATCGGTCGCCGTCACACAGCGGAACGTCACGCCTTCCCGGGCGACCAGATCGACCGTCCGCTGCTCCATCGCAATCGTCGGCGTCGGTTTGACGGCGATGCGTGCCACGACATCCTCGCCGGTCGAGATCCCGCCGAGGATGCCGCCCGCATGGTTCGTCTCGAATCGGATCCCCCCGTCGCTCACGACAGGGACGTCGTTGCTCTCGCTCCCGGTCATCTCAGCGGCGCCGAACCCCGCGCCGATCTCGACGCCCTTGACACTCCCGATGCTCATCAGCGCGCGCGCGAGATTCGCATCGAGCTTGTCGAACACCGGCTCGCCCCACCCGACGGGTGCGCCGGATGCGACGACCTCGACGATCCCTCCTATGCTGTCGCCGCTCGCCTTGACCTCCAACACCCGCGCGAGCATCCGCTTCGCGACCTCGGGGTCGGGGCAACGCACCGGCGGATCGTCGGCGTGGGCCCGGATCGCCTCGATCGGGAGGTCCGGACAGCGAATCCCGCCGAGCGCCCGCGTGTAGGCGACGATCTCCACACCGCGCGCGGCCAGCAGACGCTTCGCGATCGCTCCTGCCGCGACGCGCATCGCCGTCTCGCGCCCGTTCGCGCGTCCGTCCGCGACCCAATCGCGGTGGACGCCGAACTTCTCGAAGTAGGTGTAGGTCGCGTGCCCCGGTTTGATGACATCCTTCTCGCCGGCGTACGCCGCGATTCGCTCCGGCGTCGCCCATTCGTTGTCGATCACCAGCGCGATCGGTGCCCCGGTCGCGAAACCGTCGAGCGTGCCTGCCAGGATCCGCACACGGTCCGACTCGATCCGCGGCGTAGCGATCTCGCTCTGTCCGGGCTTCCTCCGGTCGAGATCCGCCTGCAGGTCCGCCTCCTGAAGCGGCGTCCCCGCCGGCACGCCCTCGACGATGCCGGCCAGCGCCGTGCCGAACGCCTCTCCCGCCGTCGTCACGCGGAAGATCCGTCCGAACGTGTTTCCAAGCATGCTGACCTCCGCCCTACTCCGCTTCGAGCCGGGCACCGAGCCCGGTCATCGACGAGATGAAGGTCGGATACGTGATGCGAACCGACTCGGCACTCCGGATCCTCGTAGGGCCCTCCGCAACCATGCCGGCGACGGCGAGCGCCATGACGACCCGGTGGTCATCGTGCCCATCGACCTCTGCCCCGCGCAGTTCGCTCTTCCGAATCACCAGGCCGTCGGGGAGTTCCTCGATGTCGGCGCCCATCGCGCCGAGCTCCTTGCACATGACGGCGATTCGGTCGGTCTCCTTGATCCGCGCCATCGCGACGTTGTCGAAGACCGTCTCCCCCTCCGCCGCGCAGGCCACCACCGACAGGATCGGGAGGGCGTCCGGCGCGCCCGATAGATCGATCCGACGGCCGTGCAGCGTCTCGGTCGGTCGGAGCCGTACATCTGACGAGCCGATCTCGATCGACGCGCCCATCTCCGACAGGATCTCGAAGACGACCTTGTCTCCCTGCTTGTCGGCGAAGTCGAGTCCTTGGAGGACGACGTCGTCACCGCCCGCCAGGATCGCGGCGCACGCAGGAAAGGCCGCCGAGGAGAAGTCCGCCGCGATCGTCCTTCGCACCGGCCGGTACGATTGCCCGCCGGGGATGTCGAAGCGTGTCAGCGCATCGTTGGCAACGACCTCGATCCCGGCGGTCTTGAGCCAGTCGAGGGTCATGCGGACGTAGCCCTTCTCGTTCATCTCCCCATCCACGCGGAGGACCGATCGCCCCTCCGCCAGCGGGCACGCCACGAGCAGCGGGGTCAGATAGATCGATGTCGTCCCATCGACCGTCGCCTCTCCTCCGCGAAGCGGTCCGTGCACGGTGATCGGCGCCGTCCCGTCCGGTCCGGACTCCTCGATGGTCGCTCCGAGCTGTTCGAGCGACCGAAGAAGCGGCGCGTACGGCCGCGTTCGAATGCTCGCATCGCCGTCCAGCGTGAGCGGTACCCGGCCCGTCGCGCAGATCCCGATCAGGTTCCCGAGGGTCGTGCCCGAGTTGCCGACATCCAGCTGGACGGGATCGGCCGGGAGTCGCCCGCCGAAGCCGCGAACCGTCCAGCGGCGTTCCTGTCGCTCGACGAGTGCCCCCAGGGTCGAGCAGCAGGACACCGATGAGTGCGTGTCCGCTGCGTTCAGCGGATCCGAGAGAACCGAGATGCCGTTCGCGATCGACCCCACGATCACGCCGCGGATGGTGTGGGACTTCGAACCGGGGATCCGGATCGCACCGGCCAGCGATGATCGCTTCACCTTGAGAATCACGCGCACCTCTCTCCCCGCCCGGCCCTGCGCTCTCCCAGCAAGGGCCTCCGTGTCCCGAGATGGTCTTGCGGGGATCGTGCACGCGGCCCGGTCCCCGCAAGCTCTCTTCTTCCTACGGTCTCTCGACTCTCGCTACCCCTGAGACGAGATGACCTCAACGATGACCTGTTCGCCGTTCTCGATCTTCACGAGGAACAGGTCGCGGTCGACGGTGCCGTCCTCTCGATACGAGGTATCGAGGAAGACGTTCGGCTCCGTCGCAGTCGTGATCGTGTTGTCGTGCAGCCAGGTCCGAACCTTGTCGGCATCGAACTCACCGACGGCCTCGATCGCCGTCTTCAGCGTGTAGACTGCAACGTACCCCTTCATCGCGTCGTGCGACGGGACCTCTCCGTAGAGGAGCTGGAATGTATCGGCGAAGTCCTTGATCGGAGGATACTGGTACGACCATGTCGCCGCGCCCATCACACCCTCCATCGCATCTCCGCCGAGCTCGAGGGCCAGCGCACTGAGCAGCGGGCTGTACCCGACGACCTGTAGGTCGATCCCGAGGGTCCGCAGCTGGATCATGAACCGTGCGTTCTCCTCTTCATGGCCGTACAGGAAGATCGTGTCGATGCCCATGCCCTGGATTCGCGCGATCTCGCCGGCGAAGTCCGCCTGCCCGGTCTGGATCGCGATCCCCTCGAACGCAACGCCAAGATCGGCAGCCGCCGCTTCGAGGATCTCTCGCCCGTCGGTTCCCATCTCGTCGTTCGTGTAGACCATCACGACGCTCGAGACGCCAACGTCGTCGACCATCCAGCGTACGAGCCACGGGAAGACGTTTCGGTTGATCGGCGACGTCGCGAAGATGTTGTCGTTCCCCTGCTCGTAGATCGCGGTCGACGTCGATCCGACCATCTGGATGATCCCCGCCTCCTGGAGCGTCGCCATGTTGGCGATCGTCGAGGAACTGTAGATCGTGCCGAAGACGGCGAACGGCTCCTTCGTCACGGCATACTCCATCGCCGCAACGGAGACCGGCGGTCGGCTCTCGGTATCGACGAGGAAGTACTCGATCGGTCGACCGAGAACCCCGCCCGCGTTGTTGATCTCGTTGAACGCGAGCAGAATGCCGTCTCGCCAATGTGCTCCGTGGCTCGCACCGTGTCCGCTCAGCTCGCAGACGATCCCGAATTCGATCGGCTCGGCCTCATCCGCCCATAGCGCACCGGCAGTCATCATGAGTCCGACCGCCGCCAACACTGCTACCCATCCAAACCTGCGAAGCATTCGTGACCTCCTTGACGCACTTGAGTTGTCGACTCTCAGCGGCTGGCTCCACTCAGCGCACCACCTCCTTCTTGGCGTCCGAACGCCTTGACCGGTCGGCGGCCGTGCCGTGTGCCCACTTCGACGCATGTGATAACGGACACGCTGTACAATGGATACGTCGATAGCGAAGAGCGGGAAGCGGAGAGACGGAACGGCACGGCTTTGACATAGTCAAAAGCGGCTTCATATATATCATGCTACGCCCAACATAGTGGAAAGGCCAACGCAAGTCAAGAGGAGACTTGCGCACGTTTTCGGGCAAGTCATTCACTCCGCCCAAGCGGCTTCGATCGCCCTACAGAATGGATGATGTGCCCGATCGTTCGCCCGTCGGACCCGACGACGTACCGCGAGTTGAAGCAGACAGGACATCCGCCTCGCTAGCGAATGGAAAGCAGCACGATCCCCCCAACTGTGAGAAGCATGCCGATCGCGGTCCGCGGCTGCAGCGTCTCCGCCCCGAGCAATGCCGCCAACAGAACCCCGAAGAGTGGCGACGTGAAGGCGATCGGCATCACCCGGCTCAGTGACCCTGCCCTCAGCGCCGCATAGAAACAGAGCATGCCGACGGCCCCAGCAAGGACGCCCCCACCGAGGATCACGTGCAGAAGGGATTTCGAGCCGGCCGTTGCCAGGGCCCGCCATTGGGGAAGACTGATCGCACCGAGGACCAGCAGTGCCGTCACCGTTAGGAGACTGATCCCAACGTGTGCCGGCAGGTTCCCGAGCAGGAGGCCTCGCTTCTCGAAGAACCCGCCGATCCCCCAGGCTGCGGCGGTCAGTAGTGCGAGAATCTGTGCAGGCATGGTTCTCCTTGTGCTACGGATGGATCGCTCGATGATCCGGGCCTCGGTTTCGCACGGCAACCCCCTTGCGGGAGCGACTCGCACCGACACTGGTCTTGCTTCCGACACGGAACGCGTGTACCGTCAAGCAGCTTCGAATCAAGGAGAGGTCATGCTCTATTCCAAGACGGCCAAGTATGCAGTGCTGGCAATGGCCGAGATCGCCAACCACCAAGCCGAAGGCCTCATTTCGACCCGCAGGATTGCGGAAGCGACCTCCGCTCCGTACCCGCTTCTCGCGAAGATCGTCAACCAGCTGCATCGACTCGGCCTAATCGCCGCGACGCGCGGCAAGCAAGGGGGAATCAAGCTGGCCCGTCCGGCGTGCGAGATCACGATCAAGGATGTCGTCTTGGCGGTCGACGGTCCCGCGATCCTCAGCGACTGTCCGCTTCACCTGGAGGCATGCGATTGCGCGAAGCCGTGCGCACTCCACCCGATTTGGAAGCCGGCACGCGATGCGGTCGTTACCTTCCTCGAGAGCACATCGATCCAGGACGTCGCCGACGCGTGTCCGAGGCCGTAGTCGGCCGACCGCAGCGGCTTCTCTACCCGCTCCGAAACGATGCCCTTCGCTTCAGCCGGTTCTCGCGATTGGAGCCCCGACGAGCGCCGAGCTACTCGCGAAGCGCTTCCAGTTCCGACTCGACCCGCCCGAGTTGCTCGAGTAGGTCCTCTCTGCGCCGCAGCAGATCGGCGATCCCACCGCCGGACACGTCGGGCGCCCGCCCATCACAGGCCGGACAGGCACAGAGCCGGACCATCATCCCGCAGCATTCCGACAGCGCATCAGGGTCCACCGCGTACGGAACCCAGTAGCCACGCCGCTTCGCGTTCACCAGGCCGGCGCTTCGGAGCACCTTGAGATGCTGGGAGACGGCTGGCGCGGTCATCTCGAGCGACGCGGCGATGTCCTTCACCGGAAGCGGACCACGATCCTTCAGCAACTGGAAGATCCGCATCCGGCTCGGCACGCTCAGCGCCTTGAAGATCTCGGTCGCTTCGGCGGTGCGCACGGTCGGCTCCTTTGCCGTTGAGTCAGCATGGTATAGCCGACCGCCCGGTCCTCGTCAAACGGCGTGCAGTGCAGGCATCTGTGACGAGCGTTACCGACCCAACGGAGCATCCCACCTATACTTGTGACCTGGACGGAAGACTGGCTTCATTCGGTGAACTCGCGTCAAGGAGGCGATGATGCGCAAGAAGGGCGTTTTGCTCGGCGTCTCGGTCCTGCTGGTCGTCGCGTCGGTTCTGCTGGCAGGCGGGCAGGTCGGGCAGGACGGCCGATGCTGGACGAGCCGAGAGACGATCTACATCTACGGGAACCAGGCGTTCACATGCGACAACGGCGTGGTCTCGGGCTGCGGCACGAAGGAGTCCCCGTTCGTCATCGAAGGATGGCGCATCGTCACGTGCGGAGCCGACTTCGGAATCAACATCGCGAACACCTCGAGCTACTTCGTCATCCGCAACTGCGTCATCGAGGGCGCTTCGGCCGGAATCCACTTCGTGAACGTATCGAACGGTGCGATCGAATGCTGCCTCCTTCTGCGAAACGACCGCGGCATCCTGCTCGAGAACTCGCACTTCAACGGGATTCTCGGCAATCTGGTCGCCGAGAACCGGATCGGCGCAGATCTGACGCTCGGTTCTCGCGAGAACACCGCGACCGGCAATAGCTTCGTCCTGAACGCCCGCACCGCTCACGACCCGGGAGGGCGCAACCTGTGGTACTGCGGGCTCGCCGGGAACTACTGGAGCGACTACGAAGGGACCGACGGCGACTGTGACGGAATCGGGGACGCACCGTACCACTCCCCGGTCGTCGATCGCTACCCGCTGATCGTCTCCCCGTGGCAGTGCACGCTTCCGATCACCGAGCAATCGGCGTTGCACTGCGAGACAAGCACCACGGTGCTGAAGGAGATCGTCGTCGATGACGGGCCATGCGAGGCGACGTGTGCGCCGACCTGCGCTCCGACGCGTGCACCGACCTGCGCCCCCGTCTGTGCTCCATCCCTCACGGTTTGCGCCGATCAGATCCTGACCTGCGCCCAGCCCGAGGTCACGCTGTCGGCCGACTACTGTCCGAGCCGGCCGGCGTGTGAGCCGTGCACCTACGAGTGGACGCGTGCCGGATTCGGCATCGTCGGACACGCCCAGTCGATCGTTGTCAGCGAGCCGGGAACGTACACCGTGACCGTCACCGGCGACGACCGCTGCTCCGTCTGCGGCACGGTCGTCGTCGTAGCGGACTTCGGCACGGCGTCGGTCACGGCAACGGTCGACGGAGAGCTCTCCTGCGCACGGCCCCAGGTCACGCTGGAATCGCACGTCTCCGGAGCCTGTGCGCCGTACACGATCGAGTGGATCCGCGGCGGCGTCGTCATCGGACGCGACGACTGCGTCAGCGTCTGCGATCCGGGGACGTACACCGTCCGGGTCACGTCCGACAACGGCTGCACGTCGCTCGCGACCGTCGATGTCGTCCGCGACGTCCGTGTTCCGTCGGTGCAGGCGTCCGCCGATCGGCTGCTCTCGTGCGCGGTGACGGAGACCGATCTCCGCGCCAAGGCGACCGGCGGAACCCCACCGTACACCTACGAGTGGAAGGACGCGAGCCAACGCGTGATCGGAACGGATCCGGTCGTCACCGTCCATAGCGCCGGTACGTACACCGTTCGTGTGGCCGGGCACAACGGCTGTTCGGCGATCGCCGACGTTATCGTGACCGAGGATGTCGAAGCGCCGATCGTTCACGCTCTGGTCGACGGGACGATCACCTGCAACAACAAGGAGGTCACCCTCACCGCGAACATCTCGCGCGGCCGAGCGCCGTACACGATCGAGTGGAGAACGCCGAGCGGCATCACGATCTGCAAGTCGGCAACGATCGTCGTCGACGAAGCCGGGACGTACACGGTGACCGTCACCGGGTCGAACGGCTGTTCGACGAGCGACTCGGTCGAGGTCATCGAAGACACCGAACCACCGCTCGTCGACGCGGGAGAGAACCAGGCGATCACCCTCGAAGACACGACCGCCGTTCTGACCGCGACCATCGATCGCTGCCCCGGACCGTACACCGTCACATGGACGAACACCATGGGCGAGGTCGTCGGACACACCGAGTCGATCACCGTGAACCGCTCCGGCGTCTACACGGTGACCGTAGTTCGCCACACAGGCTGCACCGCCTCCGACGAAGTGACCGTCACCTCCGACTACGTCAGCGAAGTCGTTCTGACATCGAACATCGAGGGGCTCGCGGTCTTCGGCCAGCTGACGATGGACGGGGTCCCGATCCCGGAGACGGTCTTCTACTTCCAGGTGGAGGAAGTCCAAACGGGCAGCGAGACGGGTCCGGCAACGATTACAATGACCGGCCTGCTCGATCAGGGCTACCGCGCCAACGGCGCCGAGGTGTACTACATCATTCCGGGCAACTCGACGGTTGAGTTCGGGATCCATCAGGACCAGTTCGTCGTCGGGAAGAAGTACTACCTGCTCCACCTGCCGACCGACCCGCCAGGGGAAGCGGCAGTGGCGTTCTTCTAGAACCGTGGCCGGGCGACGTTCCGACCTAGCCGTCGGGCGTCGCCCGATGCCCTCTCCGTGCCGCGAGAACCTCCTCGTACGCCGCGAGGAACCGTTCGCGAGTGTCTCCGGACCGGATCATGTCCGCCTGCTCGAGGATGAGGCGATAGGCCCAGTCAAGATGAGGCAGCGCCTCCTCGACGAGTTCGGAGTCCTGCAGCGCTCGGTAGTGCGTGAAATGGATCTCGATTGCGGCAGGCGAGCTTCCATCGGCCAAGAGGGCGATCGCCTCAGACGAGTACTCGATCGCGGACTCCCGACATCCCTCCGCCAGTGCTGTCCGAGCGAGCGCGGACAACGATCGCATCACGAGCCGGTCGAGTTCCGCTTCACGCCCCAGGCGTAGCGCCTCGGCTAGACACGTCTTCGCCGCCCCTGCTTCACCGAGACAGAGCCGAATCGTCCCGAGGTTGAACGCCGTGATGACTGCGCCTCGGCCGCTGCCCATGCCCTCGTAGAGAGCGTGAGAGGCCTCGGTCGCGCCCGCCGCCGCCTGGAGTTGCTCCGCGTCTCCATGCTGCCCGACAAGCAGCTCGAGCGTTCCCCCGACCCCGAGAGCAGCCTGTGCAAGTCCGATATTGCAGAGGCTGTCCGCCCGCCCGTTCGCATCTTCGAGCTGCTCGTACAACTCGAGGGCGCGGCGGTGATGGTCGAGCGCGTCGGAGAACGCGCCGAGCGCGTTGTATGAGTTGCCAAGGTTCGTCAGGCATTTCGCCGACCCGATCCGGTTCCCCATCTCGCGGAAGAGCGGTTGCGCCTGTTCGGTGTACTCGATGCACCGTTCGTACTCGCCTCGGTAGTAGTGGAGCGCGCCGAGGTTCCCGAGGATGTCCGCCTCACCCTTCCGGTCGCCCAGTTCGCGGTACATCGATCGTGCCTCGCCGAACCGTTCCAACGCCACCGGCAGCTCGCCGAGCCGCGCGGACACGACGCCGAGTGACTTCAGACAGCCCGCTTGGCCCGCGGCGTCCCCGGCCTCTCGAAACGCCTCCAGCGCACGGCCGACGACCTCGCGCGCATCCTGGAACTCTCCGGTCCCTTCGAGGGCGTCCCCGACATGTGCCACGGCGCGGGCCCGACCGACCGCATCGTCCGCCGCTTCCATCGCGAACCACGCCTCCTCCGCCCGAGCCTTCGCTTCGTCGAACTGCCCACATCGCCTGTGGAACTCCGACCAGAGCAGCAGAACATCTCCCCTCCCTGTTGGGTCGGTGGCATCCTCGGCCCAATGAAGCAGTCGCTCCAAGTCGGCCCGCTCCTCCTCGACACGTCCGAGCAGGCCGAGGATGCGCGCCCTTTCCCGCAAGACGGTCGTCCGGTCCTCGCATTCGCCGGTCCGGTCGATCTCGTCCATCAGCTCGAGCGCTCGGGTGAAGTGGATCGCCGCCTCGGCGTTCGCGTGTCGCCTTGCCGCCTGTTCTCCGGCGCGGCGCGCGTAGATGCACTCCTTCTCGGCGTGTCCTGCCCGATTCCAGTGAACAGCCAGCAACGGCACATACGCGTCGAGCTGGTCGGCAAACGCCTTCTCGTACCACCCGGCCACGTTGCGATGGAGGTCGCGGCGCTGCTCGAACAGCAGCGTCCCATAGGCAACCTGATGCGTGACAGCGTGCTGGAACGCGTAGCCGGGATCCGGCTCGTCCGATTCGCGGACGGTCAGCCGCCGCTGCGTCGTGTGGTCGAGGTGTGCCCGGACTCTCGGACGATCAGGCTCCGCCGGGTGCACACTCGCAACCGTCCGCACAAGGAAGCTCCGCCCGATCACCGACGCAACCTTTACCGTCACTTGGTGCTCCGAAGGAAGCTGATCGAGCCGTGAGAGGACGACGCCTTCGAGTGTGTCCGGCACCTGTTCCCGAAGTGCGGCCGGATCTCCGTCGATCCGGCAAGACCCATCCTCCACGACGAGCAGCCCTTGATCGCGCAGGCTTCCGAGCAGTTCCACGGTGAAGAACGGGTTCCCGTCCGAGCGATCCGCCACCAATGCAGCGACATCCTCGGGCAGCGCCGACGCATCGAGCCCCAATCGCGTCGCCGCCAACCGGACCGTTTCCTCCGGCGGAAGGGCGCCAAGCGCCAGCCGTTCCGCACCGCTCATGGCGGCGAGCGCCGCGTACGGTGTCGGCACGAGGTCCTCGTGTGGGCGGTGCGTCAGCAGCACGAGCACCGGCCGCTGAGCCAGCGATCGCGTCGCGGAGACGATCAGCTCCCACGACAGCGAATCGAGCCAATGCGTATCCTCCAGCGCGATCAGTAGCGGCCCGTCCGCGGCCCGCCGCGCAAGAAGGTCCCCGATCAGCGCCGCCAGACTCTCCTGCCGAACCTCCGGCGCGTACGCGCGCGTCAGGGGAGTCTCCGGAAACCCCAGTTCGAGCACGTCGTTCAACAGCGGCGCCCGGTCGATCGCCGTCGCGTCGACGCCGGTGATGCATTCGAGCACCCGAGCTCGATGATCCCCGGGTGTCTCGCCCTCGTCGAAGTCGAAGAGCATCTGCAGCACGTCACGCCAGATGCGGTACGGCGTGTGCCGCTCGATGGCGTCCGCCTCGCCGAGCAGCACTGCGAAGCCGGCCATACGGGCTCGCCGCACCGTCTCCTCGGTCACCCGGCTCTTCCCGATGCCCGCCTCTCCCTCGACGAGCAGGATCCGACGCGTGCCCGCGGCGACCTCTCCGAGACAGCGTTCGATGGCGGCGAGTTCGGCCTGGCGTCCGACCAGCTCGGCCGGCACGCCGGCAGTCGACACCGGCATCGATCGCGCCCGTCCCCGCGGACGGAAGACCGGCTGCGGCTGTTCGATCCCCTTCAGCGTCACGGGGGGCAACGCATCGAACGAGAACCGCCCCCTCGCCGCCTGATAGATCCCTTCGCTACACCGGATCTCCCCGGGCGGCGCCGCCTGCATCAGCCGGGCCGCGACGTTCACCGCGTCGCCGAGCGCACCGTACGTCCGCCGCGTCGCGCCTCCGTACGCGCCGACCCTCGCTCGTCCATGGCTGACGCCGATCTGAATCCCGTCGATGAAACCGAACTCCCCCGTGGCATCGACCAACCGCACCGCCGCCGCCACGGCCCGCTCACGGTCATCCTCATGAGCGGTCAGTGCCCCAAACGTCATGTACAGGTGGCTGCCCTTGTCCGCCGTGGTCAACAGCAGGACGTGCCCTCCGTACCGATGGACCGTCCCCTGCACCCAACGCGTGAACGCATCGAGCTTGTCACCGGCGCCCGGATCGGCATCGTAGTCGATCCCCGTGTACCGCAGGAAGATCACCGACACCGGACGAAGCTCGGCGAGGAACTCCCCCTGACCGCCGACGATCCGGTCGTACACCGGCTTGTGGAGGTACGGCTCGATCCGCTCGGTCTCCAGTCCCGATGGCCGACCAGGCCACGGCGAGGGCCGGACGTTCTCCCGCACCCCCTCGACGACGGCGTGCCGGCCGCGCCAGTCGCCGACCATCAGCGATCGTCCCACCCGGCGCACGACCTCCGGAGCGGCGATCACGTCGCCGCGCTCCGCCAAGTGCTCCGCGCCGGCCAATCGCTCGACCGCCTCGCCGGTCAGCACGTCCATTCGCCGGATCTTCGGGTCGCCGACCAGATAGCGATGGGTCGGCCCGGCGGTCACGGCGGCCTTCATCGCCAGCGATGCCCGGCCTCCCTGCGGCGAGGCGATCGCGCGGAACTTCGCCATGACCCGTTGCATCTGGAGGCCGCAGGCCACACCGCGGAGGCCGTCGTCCCCCGGGATGAAGCTGATCAACGCGTCTCCGATGAAGCAGATGACGCTCCCGCCGAAATGATGGACACGCCCAACGAGGCTGGTGTAGACGTCGTTCAAGAGGGTCGTCAGTTCCTCGGCGCCACGCCGCTCGCCAAGAGCGGAGACGAGCGCTTCCGTCAGCGGCGTGAAACCGGAGATGTCCGCCAGGAGCAGCGAGCCGGTCGCGTCGACCGGCAGGGACTCCCCGACCGCGAGAGCTCGCCTCCGGTCCATCGGCAGGTACGCACTGAGTCGATCGATCGTCATCCAGCCTCCTGAACTCGGGAGAACGGAGGACGAGCCCCTCGCGATCCCCCCATCGCCGTCGGATCCGAGGGTGCTCGTGTCGGACGAACTGGGGCAACCTCAATGCCGGGTTCCTTCGATCCTACGGCTGGAACTCCCGATACCGCATACACGGGGTCCAGGAGCCGAGCGGTCGCTTGCACCCCTTGCACGAGTTCTCGCCCTGCCGCCGCTTGCAGTAGGTGTTCACGACGTAGTCGAACACGGTCGCGTTGCGGATCGCGAACGCAATCTCTTCGGCGACGGACACGAGGATCTGTCGCTCGTCCGCGGTGAACGCCCCGCCGTCGGTTCGGTTGAGAACCTCGAGGACGCCGACCGGCTCCTCGCCCGCGACGAGCGGCAGTGCGATCATGTTCCTCGTCTGGTACCCGGTCCGCTGATCGATCCGGCCGTAGAACTGGGGGTCCGCCTCCACGTCATTGACGACCTCCGCCTCCCGAGAGGCGAGGACCCGCCCCGCAACCCCCTCCGTCGCCGGGAACGTGGACCCGCCGAGGAGCGGCTTCGCCACACCTTCGACGGAGTAGAAGCGGAAGTTCTCCTTCTCCTCGTCGAGGAGAAGGATCGATGCCGCCTCGGCCGACGCCGCCTCCATGCTGCAGTAGAGCGCGATCTCCAGAAGCTCCGAGAGGTCGACCGATTTCGAGAGCATCGAGCTCACGGTCAGGTACGTGTTCAGATGGAGCAGCTTCCGCTCGGCGACAACCCGTCCGACGAGCCGATCCGCAACGAGCCCCAACGACGAAAGCACTCTCGTCCACACCATGTCGTTCGCCGGACACTCGTCGTCGGGTCCGAGCAGCCCGACAAGCCCGATCACTCGACCGTCGACGGGCAGCGGGTAGACGGTGCATGGGATCTGCCCGTCGTCCGCCTCGAGGCGCATCTCCAACGGACTCGGATCGTCGCTCGACCGGTCGAACCAGGCGGGGGCGGCCGCCGCTGCCGCGCACGCCACGCCGTCCGTCACGCCGCTCGCACCGTCGAACGGCGCGGACAGACGGTAGTCCGCGAGGTGCAGGAATGCGCCCCCGGCACCCGCGAGATCCCTCAGGATCGGAAGAACGCGCGTCGCCAGATCGTCGAACGCGTCCGCTCCGATCGCCGCCTCGACGAGCTCGACCGCACGGGACGCCCTGTCGCCGTTCGCCATCACAACCCCTCCTCGACCCGGGTCGATTGCGCCAACGGAAGCTCCCAGCTTCCACGGAACCAATGTAGGATGGATGGCCGCGGTCGGTCAACCTCTCGGTGTGGCGTAGCCACACCGAGGGGCAGTTTTCCCGGTGAGGCTGCGCCACACCGGAGGGCAGTTTCGCTCCGCGGCGCGGAGCGAAACTGCCGTGGGCGAGTTATTGGAGTGGCACCTCCCGCGCAATTCCGCGAGACGGCCGTGGGCGGGCGATCGAGGTGCCGGGTCCCGCGAACCACCGCGAAACTGCCGTGGCGAACTATCAGGGTACCGGGTCGCGCGCAACCCCGCGGAACGGCCGTGGACGAGCTACACAGGGTGCCGGGTCCCGCGAACCACCGCGGAACGGCCGTGGGCGAGCTATCGGAGTGGCACCTCCCGCGCAATTCCGCGAGACGGCCGTGGGCGGGCGATCGAGGTGCCGGGTCCCGCGAACCACCGCGGGACGGCCGTGGACGAGCTTCCGCGGCGCGGCGACCGGCAGGCCCTACCCATACCCGTCGGTCGCATACGGGGGGATCGTTTCGCCACGCAGCGAAGCAGGCCCGCCATCCATGGGGCTCGAGGCTGCGGTTCGCGACCGGTCAGAGCGGCAAGCCGCGGGCGACCGTCCGGGCCCACCGGTCGACGGCGAGGATGCGGGGCAGGTCCGGCTGTTCATCCCCCGTCTCGCCTCGCTTCTCGGACCGCCACCGATCGAGGGTCGCTCCCAGGCCGGCGGCGATGCCGGGGAAGCCGATCTCCCCGTCGAGGAACCGGTAGACGAGCACCTCGTCGGCCGCGTTCACCGCCGCGAGGGCGCTCCCACCTTCCTGCGCCGCGGCGATCACGGCCGTGTACGCCGGGAATCGCTCCTCCTCAAACGGCAGGAGTCGCAGTTCGAGCGGCTCGTCGAGCGACAGCCGCGGCAGGCCGGTGTCGATTCGATCGGGGTCGATCAGCAGGTTCTGGATCGGAATGCGCATGTCACGCGGTCCGAGTTCCCCCTTGATCGAGCCTTCGACGAACTCGACGAGCGAGTGGACATACGAGTCCGGATGGACCGCCACGTCGATCCGCTCGTACGGCACATCGTAGAGGTGATGCGCGACGACGACTTCGAACGCCTTGTTCACCATCGTCGCCGAGTCGACGGTGATCCGCCGTCCCATCGACCAGGTCGGATGCTTCAACGCGTCCTCCGGCCGGACGGCATCCAGTTCGTCGAGCGGCGTATTCAGGAACGGACCGCCCGAGGCGGTCAGGATCAGCCGGCGCACGTGGCTCGGCTCGTGACCGTGAAGGCACTGGTGAATCGCGTGGTGCTCGCTGTCGATCGAGAGGAGGGTCCCGCCGTGCTCAGCGAGCAGCTTCCGGATCAACGCACCGCCAAGGACGATGCTCTCCTTGTTCGCAAGACCGACGGTCTTCCCCAGTTCGAGTGCGGCAAGCGTCGGCGGCAAGCCGGCCGCGCCGTAGACGGCGTTCACGAGGACATCTGCATCCTCGCGCTTCGAGAGCTGCAGCAGTCCGTCGGCTCCGTGGCACACCTCGACGCCCGGCAGTCGATTTCGAACCCCCTCGACCTCGTCCTCCGACGCCACGCATACGGCGTGCGGCCGGTACCGTTCGGCCTGCTCGACGAGCAGGTCGACATTCGACCCGGTCGCCAGCCCGACCACTTCGAACGGCCGACCGGCGTCGGCCAGGCGATCGAGCACGTCGAGAGTCTGCGTCCCGATCGACCCGGTCGATCCCAGCAGCACGATCCTCCTATTGCGATGACTCATCCGCCCTCCTTCGAGCACCGGATCATATCCCGACGCCCGGCCGACTCAAACCGAAGGCTCCGCGCCTCTTGTGCCGCTGCCCGCCGACCGCTACGATCCGGCCGAAGGGGGTACGGTGTACGACATCACCGACTTCGGCGAGCTGCGGCGTGGCATCGTCCGGGCGATCCTCGTCCGCCGGATCACGCTAGGCGTCTTCTCACTCGTCGCCCTTCTCGTGCTGTTCGCGAGTCGCATCAGCTACTTGAATCCGTTGTTCTACTCCCCGCTCCTCTGGTTCCTGCTGACCTTCCCTTTCAAGTACCTGATCGATCGCCAACGGACGGTCCGCCGCCTGCACGCCGTGCACACGGGCTTCTTCCTCGTTGAGGTGCTTCTGATCACGTTCCTCGTTCACTTCATGGGCAGCGCGGAGTGGATCGGCGTCACGTTCTACATGTTCACCGTGATCTACGCGAACATCTTCTTGACCCGGACCCAAGGAGCACTCGTCACCCTCTGGGTTGTCGTCGCCTACTCCGCGCTGGTCGCACTGGAGTACGTCGGCTGGATCCCGCATCGCTCGCTGTTCCCCACCGCAGGTGGGGCGCCACACCGGAACCTCGCCTACGCCGCCACGACGGTTCTCGCCGGGGCGATCGGCCTGTATGCCGTCGTCGCGCTCACCATCCGCTCGTTTGCCGACGTCGTCGCGCACAAGAACCGGATGCTCGCCCGCCGGGAGCGCGAACTCTCCCGATTGTCACGACGGCTGCTGACCGCCCAGGACGAGGAGCGACGGCGGATCGCGCGCACGCTGCACGACGATCTGATCCAGACGCTCGCCGCAATCAAGATCCGTCTCGCCCCGCAGAAGGAGCGTCTCGGCGACGAGACGTACGCGCAGGTCTGCGACATCGTCGATCGTTCGATCGAGCAAACCCGGTCTCTCGCCTACTCCGTCCGTCCGCCGCTGCTCGACGACCTCGGACTCGTGCCGTCGCTGGAGCGGCTCACCGAATCGGCCGCGGCGGAGAGCGGAATATCCGTCGAGATCGATGCCGACCTTCCGCGCCGTCCGCACGTCAGCATCGAGAGCCTGCTGTTCTACGTCGCGCATGAAGCGATGCAGAACGTCGTCCGCCACGCGTCGGCCACGCAGGTGACCGTCGACCTACGTACGGAGGGCGGCGCACTCCGCCTGTCGATCGAGGACGACGGCGTCGGTCTTCGCGCCGACGGCCCCGAGGGGCTGGGGCTTCGTGGCATTCGCGAACGCGTCGAAATCAGCGGCGGAACGTTCTCGATCCGGACCGCAGCCGGCGGCGGTACGATCGTCACAGTGGAGGTGCCGTTCGATGCCCGTGCGGATCGCGATCGTCGATGATCACAGCCTGATCCGGGCCGCACTGTCCGACCTGCTCGCGTCGGATCCGGAGCTTTCCGTCGTCGCCGACGCGGCCGACGGCGCGACCGCGCTGAGCGCGGTCGACCGGACGAAGCCCGACGTCCTTCTCCTCGACGTCGCGCTGCCCGACGGCAACGGACTCGACCTGATCTCCGAGGTCGCGGCGCGCTCCCCGAAGACGGGCGTTCTCGTCTTGTCGATGCACGACGAGCCCGAGTACGCGGTCGAGGCCCGCGAGCGCGGCGCGCTCGGCCTGGTCTCGAAGTCCGCACCGCTCGAGGAGTTGGTGAAGGCGATCCACGCCGTGGCCGCTGGCGAGCCGATCCCGATCGCGTGCGAACTCACCGACCGGGAGCGCGAGGTGCTCGATCGAATCGGCGTTGGAGCCTCGAACGATCAGATCGCCGCGACACTCGGGCTACGCCCGAAGACGATCGAGGCGTACGCCCAGCGGCTGATGACGAAACTCGGCGTCGGGACACGCGCGGGCCTCGTCAGCCATGCCCGCCGGCTTCCGCGCTAGCAAAGCCCAATTAGCACCCTCCCCCATTCCCCTCCTTCGCGCCACCTCCGTAGAATGTGCGACGATGGCCATCCGGGTGGTGTTGGCGGACGATCATGAACTCGTGCGCACATGTATACGCGCATTGCTCGCCTCGCGCGGCATCGACATCGTCGCAGAGGCGGCCGACGGGCGCGCGCTCCTCCAGGCCGTGCGAAAGCACCAGCCGGACGTCGCGCTCGTCGATGTCTCGATGCCCCTTCTCGACGGGATCGAGGCGACGCGACGAATCGCACGCATTCCCGGCGAGACGCGGGTCATCGTGCTGACGATGCACCCCGATGAGCACCTGGCACGTCGGGCCCGCGCGGTCGGGGCGTGGGGGTACGTCGTGAAGGACGAATCGCCCGACCGACTGGTGCGGGCCGTCAAGCGGGTCGCCGGCGGCGAGCGATTGCTCGGAGCGGGTGACGAGGACGAAGAGGACGCACTGACAACGAGAGAGCACGAAGTCTTGCAGTTGATCGCCGAGGGGAAGCGGAACCAGGAGATCGCCGAGATCATGAGCCGAAGCATCCACACCGTCCGGAGCCATCGGGCGCGGCTGATGCACAAGCTCGGCGCTACGAGCGCATCGGAGTTGGTGGCCGTGGCACGCGAGCGCGGTCTCCTCCGCTGGCCGCTCTAGAACCGGCTGCGGGAAGGGGACGTCGAGTGAAGCAAGGAATCCTCGAGTCGTACAGGGAGCGGATCGAAGGCGGACTGTCGCGTGTCCTGAGCGGCGATGCGCCGCTCCGATCGCTCCTGCGCTACCACATCGGGCTGGAGGACGAGGCGGGGGCGCCGGCCCACGCGACCGGGAAGATGCTGCGCCCAAGCCTCGTGCTGTTCGTCGCCGACCATCTCGGCGCCGAACCCGAGGCGGCGCTCGCGAGCGCCGTCGGCCGCGAATTGACCCACGGCTTCTCGCTGATCCACGATGATATCCAGGACCGGGACCGTATTCGCCGCGGCCGGCCGGCCGTGTGGACGATCTGCGGCGTCGAGCAGGCGATCAACGCCGGAGACCTGATGCACACGCTCGCCGTCTCCGCCGCACTGGAGTCGTCGCCGGCCGCTGCCGCCTGCCTGATCCGGGCGACGCAGCAGATGATCGAGGGGCAGAGCCACGATCTGGAGTTCGAGCGGCGCAGTGCGTCCGGTGACGAGTACCTGGCGATGATCGATCGAAAGACGGGAGCGCTGCTCCGTTGCGCCTTCGAACTCGGTGGAATCGCCGCCGGTGTCAACGGCGATGTCCGTACAACACTCATCGCGCTCGGGCGGGCGGTCGGACGGGCATTCCAGATCCGCGACGACCTCCTCGGCATCTGGGGGAAGGACGACGTCCTCGGAAAGGCGATCGGATCGGACATCCGCCGGCGGAAGAAGACGCTGCCGATCGTCCTGCTGTTCGAGCGCGTCGGCGGCGACGATGCGTCCGCCCTATCGCGCCTGTACGCCGACGACAACGAAAAGGACATCGATGCCGCGAGCGTGGCATGGATCGTCGACCGCCTCGACGAACTCGATGTCCGTACCGCGTGTGAGGAGATGGTCCGCCGGCATCACGACGAGGCACTCGACCGACTCGCCGACCTTCCGTTCTCCGATGATGCACGCGACCGGATGCGAGAACTCGTCATGTTCCTCGCAAGGAGGGAAAGATGAGCCGACCGTTGAAACTTGACTTTGCCGTAGCTCGCCACCTGATCGGGAACACTGCTCGACGGGCCGGCCGATTCCCGTTCGTCACGATGCTGGAGCCACTCGAGGCGTGCAACCTGGCCTGCACCGGATGCGGCCGCGTCCGCGAGTACCGCGACGTAATGGATCGGCGGCTGTCGGTCGACGAGTGTCTCGCCGCCGTTCGCGCCTCGGGGGCACCGATCGTGTCGATCTCCGGGGGCGAGCCGCTGCTTCACGCCGATGTCGGCGAGATCGCCCGCGCGATCATCGACGATCGGCGATTCATCTACCTGTGCACGAACGGTGTCCTGCTCCGCGAGAAGCTCACACAGTTCGAACCGACAGAGCGGCTGGCCTTCGTCGTACATCTCGACGGCACGGAGGCGGCGCACGACGCCGTCACCGACCGGCCGGGCACCTACGCTACCGCCATCGAAGCGATCCGCGAGGCGGTCGCCCGCGGGCATCGCGTCTGCACGAACACGACACTGTTTCACGGATCGGACGTCGATGACCTTCACGCGCTGTTCGCAACACTGGTCGATCTCGGCGTCGAGGGGCTGATGGTTTCCCCGGGCTACTCGTACGAGGACGCACCGGACCAGGACCTCTTCCTCCAGCGGCAGGAGTCGATCGACGTTTTCCGCCGCGTCCTCGATCCGTCGAAGGGCTTCCCGTTCTACAACAACCCGCTCTATCTCGACTTCCTCCGCGGCGAGCGGACGTACGACTGCGCCGCGTGGACGACCGTCACGTATACCGTGATGGGATGGCGACTCCCGTGCTACGCGATCGCCGATCGCCACGTCGAGGAGATCGGCGAGCTGTTCGAAGACGCCGTCTGGGAGCGCTACGGCCCGGGCCGCGATCCGCGCTGCGCCAATTGCATGATGCACTCCTCGTTCGAGGGGGCGAGCATCCTCGACGCCTTCCGCCGACCGCGGGCGCTCGCCCGATTGGCGCGAGGAGCGTGGGGGCGGTGATTCTGGTGACAGCCTCCTTCCCGGTCGAGTTGCGGTGGATCGCTCGACGATCCGGCGTCCGGGTCGTCCGCACCGCGATGGGCGCGGCGGCGGGCGCGTCCCTCGATCGCCTCGGCGACGCCACTGCCGGCACGACGATGATGATCTCGACCGGTTTCGCCGGAGGGATCGATCCCCGTGCCGCGCGGGGCGACCTGGCGCTCGCCCGAACCGTTCGCCACCGCGGCGAGGAGATCGACATCGACCCGCAGCTCGTCGATCGCGCACGCCGTACGCTGGACAGCCGACCGTGCGTGCTCCATGTCGGGCCGTGCGTGTCGGCCGATGACGTCCTCCGTCCTGACGAGAAGCGGGCCCTGGTCGGTCAGGACATCACGACGGTCGACATGGAGAGCGGGCCGCTCGCCCGCTGGGCATCCGCCCGCGGGATCCCGTTCCTCGCACTGCGTGCCGTCCTCGACCCGGTGGACGCCGAGCTGCCGTTCTCCGCCGATCGCCCGCTCTGGGCGTGCGCGCTGCGTCACCCGCTCTCTGCGGCGCAGTCCGCCGGACATGCAATCGCCGTCGGGCGACGGCTCGGCCGCGCCGTCAACGCAGTCGTCGATGCGTTCTCGGGAGCCTCGGATGTCTAGCCATAGCGTTTCCGGGACCGCCGCGCCGACCGTCGACCTCGATCGCACGATCGGCGCCGCCGTCGACCGACTCCTGTCGCTCCAACACGAAGACGGCTACTGGTGGGCGGAGCTCGAGTCGAACGTGACGATCACGGCGGAGCACGTCTTCCTGCGGCATATCCTAGGCATTCCGGACGAGCGCGAGGCGACGAAGGCCGCCGCCTACATCCTGTCGCAGCAACGCGACGACGGAACCTGGGGCAACTGGTTCGACGCCCCGCCCGAGTTGTCGACGACGATCGAGGCGTACGCCGCGCTGAAGATCGCCGGCATTCCCGCCGATCGGCCCGAGATGTCGAAGGCACGGTCGTACATCCTTGCCCGGGGCGGCGTCGAGATGGCCCGCGTATTCACCAAGATCTGGTTCGCGATGATGGGCGAGTGGGACTGGCGCGGCGTGCCCGTCCTGCCGGTCGAGTTCGTGCTCCTGCCGCCCCGCTTCCCGATGAGCATCTACTCGTTCGGCTGCTGGGCGCGGCAGACGATCGTCCCGCTGGCGATCGTGATGGCCGAACGTCCGGTCGTCCCGCTTCGGCCGGAGCATCGACTCGACGAGCTGTTCGCACGCGGACGGGCGAATGCGGACCTCCGCGTGCCGGTCCTCAAGCGAACCGTGAGGGCGAGGTTTTTCCAGCTGGCGGACAAGCTGCTGCGCATCCACTCGAAGCTGCCGTTCCAACCCGGCCGGCAGTATGCCATCCGCAAGGCGGAGGAATGGATCCTCGAGCGACAGGAGGCCGACGGTTCCTGGGGCGGGATCCAGCCGCCGTGGGTCTACTCGCTGATCGCGCTCCACCTCCGAGGCCATCGACTGGATGTCGACGGGCCGCTGGCGAGGGGCCTCGCCGGCTTCTACGGCGACACCGGCTTCTCGATCGAGGACGATGAGACATTCCGGCTCCAATCGTGTCTGTCTCCGGTCTGGGACACGGGCCTCGCGCTGCTCGCGCTGCAGGACGCCGAGCTCCCCGGCGACCATCCGGCCCTCGCACAGTGTGCGCGATGGCTTCTCGCCGAACAGGTGTTCACCGGCGGCGACTGGCAGGTCCGGTGCGACGCCCGGCCGGGCGGATGGGCGTTCGAATTCGCGAACGACGTCTATCCGGACACCGACGACACCGCCGTCGTCGCAATGGGGCTCAACGATGCGCCGCGCAACGAGCGAACGAAGCGGGCGCTCGAGCGGGCCGAGGAGTGGCTGATCGGCATGCAGAGCGGAAACGGCGGCTGGGGCGCGTTCGACCGGGATAACGCCCAGATCTGGACGCGCGACATCCCGTTCGCCGACTTCGGCGAGATGATCGACCCGCCGTCGGCCGACGTCACCGGCCACATCGTCGAGTGTCTCGGCCGGCTCGGGCGGCGGATCGGAGACCCGGTCGTCGACCGCGCCGTCGCGTACCTCGTACGCGAGCAGGAGGCAGACGGCGCCTGGTACGGGCGCTGGGGCGTCAACCTGACCTACGGGACCGGATCGGTCCTCCCCGGCCTCGAAGCGGTCGGCGAGGACATGGACGCACCGTACGTCCGCCGCGCCGTCGACTGGCTTCTCACCCGCCAGAACGACGACGGAGGGTGGGGCGAACGGATCGAGGGCTACTACGATCCCGAGCAGCGCGGTCGTGGGCGGTCGACCGCCTCCCAGACGGCTTGGGCGCTCCTCGGGCTGCTGGCGGCCGGCGAAGTCGATCATCCGGCGACCCACCGCGGGATCGAGTTCCTCGCGCGGACACAGACCGACACCGGCGGGTGGGCCGAGGAGGAGTTCACCGGAACCGGCTTCCCGACCGACTTCATGATCCGCTACCACCTCTATCGAGACGTCTTCCCGGTCATGGCACTCGGCCGATACCGTCGGGCGATGCGCGAGACGAGGGAGGGCGGATGAACATCGTACGAGCCAAGGTGCTCGGCTTCTGCGGCGGCGTTCGCCGTGCCGTACAGATGATCGAGACCGAGCTGGCGCAGTGCGGCCCGCTGCATACGCTCGGTGCGATCGTTCACAATGCCCACGTCGTCGACGCGCTCGCGGCGAAGGGTGCGCGGATGGCGACCGATCTCGACGAGGTTCCTGAGCACGGGACGGTCGCGATCACCGCGCACGGCGCCGGCGAGGAGGTGTACGCTGAGATCGAACGACGGGGGCTCCGGCTGGTCGATACCACCTGTCCGATCGTTCGTCGCGCGCAAGAGACGGCCGCGAAGCTCGTCGAGAACGGGTTCACGGTCCTGCTGTACGGCGAAGCCGAGCACCCCGAGGTCCGCGGGATCCTGTCATGGACGCGCGGGCAGGGCATGGCGACGCAGTCGCCGGACGTCGAGATCCCGATCGGAGAGCGCGGCATCGCGTTGATCGCACAGACGACGAAGAACCCGACGCGGTTCGCGGAGTTCGCCCAGACGATCGTCCGGCGACTGACCGGTACCGCACCCGAGATCCGAATCATCGACACCACCTGTCCCGAAACCGGCCGCCGGTACCAGGCGGCCAAGGAACTCGCCGAATCGGTCGATGCACTCATCGTCGTCGGCAGCCGAACATCGGCGAATACTCGAAAGCTGGCCGAAACCTGCCGAGAGACCGGGATCCGGACGTATCACATCGAATCGGCCGAGGAGATCGAGGACGCCTGGCTGACGGCGAACACGCGATTCGGCGTCACCGCCGGCGCCTCTACACCGGATGACGTCATCAACGCCGTCGTCTCCAGGCTGGAAGCCGGAGACGCAAGCTCGGAACAACACACGAACAGACCCACCGGGGGGTAGGAGAGGATCATGAGAACCACGACGGAAGAGCGTGTCGGCATGAAGCTCCATCGGAGCGTAATCGAACGAATCGCGTCTACCGCGCCGGAGTTCATCGACATCACCGACGAGGTCATCGGCGCCGTGCGCGCGTCCGGCGTCCGCGAGGGAGCGACGACCGTCTTCTCGCGGCACACGACCGCCGCGGTGAAGATCAACGAGCATGAGCCGCTTCTGCTGGAGGACATGGCTCGGTTCCTCGAGGCGGCGGCGCCGCGGGAGGCGGAGTACCAGCACAACGACTTCACGATCCGCACCGCAAACATGACCGAGGACGAGTGTCCGAACGGCCACGCGCACTGCCAGCACCTGCTGCTGTCCGCAAGCGAGACGATTCCGGTCTGCGACGGCGAGCTCATGCTCGGCCGTTGGCAGCGAATCTTCCTAATCGAACTCGACCGGCCCCGGATGCGCGAAATCGTCATCCAGGTTCAGGGATGGTAGCAGCGCACGTCCGCGCGCTGATCGAGCTGCCGGCGGCGCCCGTCTCGACCGACGAGGCGGATCGGTTCTGTCGAATGCTGGCTCGTTCGCACTACGAGAACTTCACCGTCCTCTCGCGCCTTGCGCCGCGCGAGATGCGGAGACACCTCGCGGCGTTGTACGCGTACTGCCGGACAGTCGACGATCTCGGTGATGAGGCCCCCGGCGATCGTCTCGCTCTCCTCGACCGATTCGAGTCCGAACTCGATGCGGCGTTCTCGTCCCGCGCTCGACACCCGGTTCTCGTCGCGCTGCAGGAGACGATCGCCCGATTCGACCTTCCGAGAGACCCGTTCGCCCGGTTGATCGAGGCAAACCGGATCGACCAGCGCGCCGCCTCGTTCGAGACGTTCGCGGACGTGCTCCAGTACTGCGCACATTCGGCGAACCCGGTCGGCCGGCTGGTTCTGATGCTGTACGGATACCGCGACGAGGAGCGATTCGCCCGTTCCGACGACACCTGCACCGCACTTCAGCTCGCGAATTTCTGGCAGGACGTCCGGCGCGACGCCGAGGCGGGCCGTGTGTACCTTCCCGTCGACGAGATGACCGGCTACGGCGTTTCTCCCTCCGAACTCCGCTCCGCCGGCCGCGCGTCGGCGAACCTGAAGGACCTGATGCGCCTTCAGGTCGACCGCGCCCGCTCGTACTTCCGCCGCGGCCTGCCGCTACTCGACACGGTCAAGGGCCATCTGCGCATCGACCTCGCGCTCTTCTCGCTCGGCGGTCTGGCGATCCTGCGGAAGATCGAGCAGCTCGACTACGATACGCTCTCCCACCGGCCGACCCTCTCCGGTCCGGAGAAGGTCGCCCTCGGGCTCTCCGCGCTCGTCTCGCAGCGATGGCGACGGATCTAGCGCGCGCCTACCGCGCGTGCGCCCGCACGACCCGCCGACACGCCCGCAACTTCTACTTCGCCTTCCTCAGCCTGCCGCCGGCACAGCGCCGGGCGGTCTACGCGCTGTACGCGTTCTGTCACGAGGTCGATAGCCTTGCGGATGAAGGCGGTGCCATTCTTCCGGTAGGTGACGTAGAGGAAGTCGGCTCCGATTCGAGCAGCGCGATGTCGGATGACCTGGCGAGGCGGCGGGCGGGGCTGATGGCAATGCGGGAGCGGCTGGCTCGCGCGGCCCGCGGAGAACCTGCGGAAGAGCGGGATCGGGCGCTCGCCGACGCCATCGCCCGCTTCGGGGTCCGGGAGGCGGACCTCGCCGACGTCCTCACCGGCGTGGAGATGGATCTCGAGCCGGTCCGCATCGAGACGTACGACGAGCTTCGCACCTACTGCTATCACGTCGCCTCGGCAGTCGGCCTCGCGACGCTGCCGATCCTCTCCGGCGGCACGCCCCCGTCTGACGCGATGCGTGAGGCGGCGATCGATCTCGGTCTCGGAATGCAGTACGTGAACGTCTTGCGTGACGTCAACGAGGATCTGCAACTCGGCCGTATCTACCTTCCACTGGGGGCGCTGACCGCCTACGGGCTCGATGAAGCGGCCTTGCGGACCCGAACGATGACCGATGATCTTCGTGCGGTCGTCGCGGAGCACGGAACGATCGCACGCGGGCTACTCGATCGCGGTCGAAGGCTCCTGCCCGATCTCCCGAGGGCCGGCCGCGCCTGTCCGTGGCTGCTGTCGGAGATCTACGGGCGGATCCTCGCGCGCATCCTCGGCACCGACGATCCGCTCTTCTCGGGGCGCGCATCGCTCCCGACGGCCGAGAAGGTCGGGTTGCTGCTTTCGGCGCCGTGGAGGCGGTTGTGAGCGACGTCATCGTCATCGGCGGTGGCTTCGCCGGCGTCGCCGCCGCCTGTCGTCTCGCCGGCGACGGACACCGCCCCCTGCTGCTCGAGCGCGCCCCGCGCCTCGGCGGCCGGGCTGCGTCCACACGGCTGGACGATCTCGATGAGACGATCGACACCGGCCATCACGTGTCGATGCGCTGCTGCACGGCGACGACCGGTTTCCTCGCGCGGATCCGCGCTTCGAGCCTCCTGCGGTTCCAACCGACGCTGTCGATTCCGATCGCTTCCCCGGACGGCCGGGCGGTCCTCCGGTCTTCGCCGCTTCCGGGGATCCTCCACCTTGCCCCGTCGCTACTTCGCTACACGGTACTTCCGATGCCGGATCGATGGCGTGCGTTGCGTGCCGGAGTGGCGATCGCCCTCGGCGGGGCGCGGACCGACATGCCGTTCGCCCGGTGGCTTCGCGGGTACGGGCAGTCGGATCGAGCGATCGACCGGCTCTGGGATCCGATCTGCATCGCCACGCTGAACGCCCACGCGGCCGACGTAGCCGCCCCCGCCGCCCGCAAGGTCTTCCGAGACGGCTTCCTCCCGCCCGGCGGCGCAGACATGGGGCTGTTCACCGCGCCGCTCGCACGGGTCTTCGATTTCGCGCGGGGGTACGTCGAGGAGCGGGACGGCGCCGTCCGAGTCGGAGCCGGCGCCGAGAGGCTGCTCGTCCGCGACGGGCGGATCCGAGCCGTCGAACTCGCCACCGGCGAGACGATCGACGGCGAGGCCGTCGTCTGCGCCGTCCCGCCGTGGGATCTCAGTGGACTCTCGAGCGAGACCCCGACGCTCGACCCGACGATCGCCGCCGCCGAACGACTCCGCTGGGCTCCGATCGTGGACGTCCACGCCTGGTTCGATCGACCGGTTCTCGAAACCGAGTTCGCCGTCGCCATCGACTCCCCGGTCCAGGCCGTGTTCGACGTCTCGCGGATCCACAACACCTCGAACAGGCTCGGCGGAACGCACCTCGTCGTGTCGCAGAGTGCCGCGGACGAATGGATCGATCGGCCGATCCCGGAGGTGTCCGACACGCTGATCGGCGCATTGGGTGATCTGTGGCCCTCGGTCCGCAAGGCGTCCTGTCTGCGAACCCTCGTCGTCCGGCACCGGCGGGCGACGTTCGTCCCCGCCCCCGGCGTCGATGGGCACCGCCCCCGTCCGTTCACGCCGATTCGGGGCCTCTTCCTCGCGGGGGATTGGACGGCGACCGGTTGGCCGTCGACGATCGAGGGAGCGATCCGCTCCGGCATCGCCGCGGCTGCCTACGCGGAGGAGTGGCTTGCCGGCAACGAATCGGACGTGGGGACGCAGGCCTAGCGGGCCCGTCTGCGCTCGGCGGCGAGGAGCTTGCGCAAGATGCTCGCCTGACCGGTGTGATAGCAGAGATCGGCCAGGCAGTGGTCGAGAACCGCCCACGCATCCCGGGTTCGACGATCGACGATCAGTTCGATCGCCTCCAGGGGCTGTCTGCTCTCGACAAGGTACGTCGCAAGTGTCGTCCAGGCCCGATCGAGATACACCAGGAGTGCTTCGGCACTCCGACTCGGGGACTCGGCGCCCGGTTCGAACCGCACATCCCGAAGAGCGCTGCCCGCCACCCCGCAGTCCGCCGGATTCACGGGAATCGGTTGGCCGGAGATCCGGCCGTACGCCGCCCAGAGCAGGTCGGCACCGTGGCGCACGATCCACGCGAGTGGATTCCTGATCCCCGTCGGCCGCCATGCCATCTCCTCGTCCGTCGTGCCGGAGACGTATCGCCGCAGCTTGCCGAGATGGGCTTCGACATGCTCGACGTAGACCGCGAGTCTCTGGCCACCATCCAGCATCGTCGCACCTCCGCAGCCATAGCCTAGCCGGGTGTCTTCTCCGAGGCCAATCGTGCACGCCGGGCCCGCCACTCGAGGCGAATCATCAGGAGCAGCAACCCTCCGGCGCAGACGATCGCCCGGACGGCGTACAACGTCGCGAGCGCGCCACGGCTCGACAGAAGCGAGAAGACCGGCGCGAGGAGGAGACCGCCGAACATCACGAACGATTCGGTGTTCCGATTCGCTCTCCACATCCGACGAATGACGGGAAGATAGGCGATCGCCATGATCGCCTGAATCGACACGTGGGCGACGACGTGCTGCCGGCTGACCGCCCAGGCGCCCAGGATCAGAACGACCGCACCGAGGCAGCCGAGATCGAATCGCGTGAACCGTGCGCTCCGGGCGCCGAACAGGGCGATCCAGACCGACACGAACCCCACCAGGGCGATGTCGGCGGTGTTCAGGATATTGTCGAGCGGGCCGTACTCCCCTTCGGCGAGGTAGGTCGCCAGGCTCCCGACCGCTGCGATCGTGAAGAAGACCCACATCGCCAACGCCGGACGGATGCGACCCCGCCGGATCAGCCAGCAGTAGCGGATGCCGATCAGAAGGTTGGTCGCGACGACCGCGACGATCGAGTACTCCCTCATCGGTCTCGGTTCTTCGCCGCCTTCGTCGCCGCGCGCACGTGACGCGACAACGGGCCCCGAATCCCGGCAGGCGAAGCCTTCTCGACGTCTGCAGCGGAGCAGCCGTTGAAGACGGCGAACCGCGCGATCGCCTCCCCCAGACGCTCGAGGAACGCCTCATCGGCCTCGAACCCCTTCTCCAGCCAGACCTTCCGTACGATCAGCCGGCCGACCTTGCGATCGGCCTTCGGATCGAGTCGACCGACCAGCCGATCGCCGTACAGGATCGGCAATGCGAAGTACCCGTACTTCCGCTTCGCTTCCGGCACGTAGCACTCGATCGTGTAGTCGAAGTCGAACAACCACCGCGCTCGCGCCCGTTGGATCATCAGACCATCGAACGGGGAGAGGAGATGCACATCCGAATCGATCGCCCCGGGGCCGACCGATTCGAGTTCCTCCGCGA
>Ga0272443_10001662_pt1 | contig 31368 bp, 23 predicted proteins | sample SSMAcet12_FD_193581 | JGI IMG/M metagenome (GOLD analysis project Ga0272443, IMG submission 193581) | Marine sediment archaeal communities from Little Sippewissett salt marsh, Falmouth, MA, United States - SSM-Acet-12 | ecosystem: Environmental > Aquatic > Marine > Wetlands > Sediment ... | reverse complement strand
CTGTGGCGTGAAAGGGACATCGCACCCAGGAGCTCAACTTCCCGTGGTTATCGCGGCCCAACGGCAGCCAAATCAACATCGGTGCTGTTGGCGGTACCGCTGAGGCCAGCCGGCTGGTGTCTGAGGCTAGGCCGCAGTGACGGCGTCGACCTCGAGCTCGAAGAGCAGGTCGTCGCGGCAGATGGTGCTGTTCATGGTGACCACAGGCATCAAGGGCAGGCCGTGCGTGTGGCAATAGCGCGTGCAAACGGAAATGTCGGTGGCGTGTCGGACATAGGCGATGCCACGTGTGACGTCGGCCCACTCCATGCCGCGCGATTGGAGAATCGCGGCGACGACCTCCATCGTCCTGGCGGTCTGAGCGTCCACGTCTCCCACATGAACGGTGTGGCCTTCGGGGGCGATACTGGCGGTTCCTGAGACGTAGAGTCGGCGGTGGTCGGGTAGATCCATTTCTACCGCCCGGCTGAAGGAACTGCCATAGTCGAGGGCCGGGCATTGCAGCGGCGAAGGCACGGGACCGGCTTTGACGCATCCGTTCTTCGGCCGGGCGGCCAAGAGACCGGCAACCAGACCCGAGCGTGACACGTTGGCGGCGCCGATGCCCGTACTGGCCGGCACGAGTCCGTTGAAGACGCCTTGTTCTCGAAAGAAGGCATCGCGGGCTTGGTTGAAATCGCCATACCACGACAGGATGTCATCCAGATAGAACCAGGTGCGCAGCGTGTGGGTGAAGTGCAGGTGTCCGGCCGACAGTGTCTTTTCCATCTGTTCGAGCACGTCATTAGCCTGGCTGCCGCGCGCCCGTGACCTCGGCGCGGCGCCGAGGCCGCCGAGGCGACAGTAGGTGGCGTAGCGATCCTCGAAGAGGCTGCCTGTGACATGGCCCTCGCCGGTGAGCGGCTCGACGTCCGTTCCGGACACGGCCCAGATCTGGGTGCCGGCGAATGCCTGACCGGCGCCCGCGTCGATCCAGGTCACCGGCCAGCGTGGTCTTCCGAGCGTGCGTGCGATCGTCTGCCGGAGGGGGCGTTCGCGTGCGACCGAGGCGAAGACTTCCTGAGAGACGATCCGCGCGTCTCGGTCGCGCAGGAGCCGGGCGACCTCGTCCAGCAGGGCCCTGGTGGGCATACCCTCGGCGGGCAGGGCAGTGACAAAATATTCCGTCAATGGCGGTCGCCGCAGCGTGACCAGGCGAATGGAAGAAGACAGGGTGGCCGTCATGGCAGTGGGTGGTTGTCGGTCGGCGCAGATCATGGCTTCGTCTCCTTTCTCAGCGGGTCAGGACGTATTCGACGAGATCGGCGATGTCATTTTCGCTGAGGGTCGATATGTGGCCGTGTTTGTCGTTCGGATTGAACGTGGTCAGGACGTCGCGGACGGTCTCGGCACGACCGTCATGCAGATAGGGGGCGGTCCGCCAGACCTCGATGAGCGTGGGCGTATCGAACCGACCACGTGGTTCCGCTTCGGTCTCTGTGCCGACGCGGTGTCGCAGACCGTCGGTGTAGAGCGCTCCGGCGTGGCACTGCGCACAACCGGCGGTGTGGAAGACCTGGGCGCCTCGGGTCGCCGCCTCACTTACCCGGCCCTCGACGCGATACGGACTGGCAACCGGTTCGCGGGACTTGAGGTAGGCGTTCATCGCCTCTCGCATGGGCCGGCGTGGAGCCGTGAACTGGATGTAGTAGATGCCACTCCGCACGGCCTCCTCGGCGTTGGCCCGCACGCCCGTCGCCATGGCAGGGGGTGTTTGATGCGTCAGCAGCAGACTCTTGGTGTTCTTGGCGTTGAGCATCCCGTCATTGAGCAGATCCCAATTCAAGGCGCAGACGCGGGCGTCGCCCGAGTGACAGCTCGCGCAACTGTGCCACGCCTGGAACGAATGCGACGCGTCGTGAAAGAGCATCTCGCCTTGGCGGACTGTGGTCATCGGCGCGGATTCGCCCAGGGCAGCGGACCTTGCCTCGCCCTCTGGGCCGGGATCGAGGTGGACGATGCCAATGCTGTCGGAGAAGTACTCGGCGGCGTAGACCGTCGCGCCGACCACCGCCAGGCCGCGCGGCCCTTTGCCGGCCAGTTTCACGCGGTGACGAATGCCGGTCATGAACGTCAGATCGTTGGGGATGTTGCGTGCCGCATACGAAGGATCCGTGAACCGGCGTCCCGACGTCGAGGTGCATGTCGACACGAAGTCTCTTGCGCTCTGCGCCGGCAGCACGCGGGCGTGCAGGGCGGCGCGGTCGATGACACTCAACTCGTGCGTACCGGCGTGGCTGACCACAACATTCGCGCCATCCTCGGTGCAGGTCACGGCGTAGGGATTGGCGGCTCCCTGTGTCGGGTCGTCGAGCAGGACGGTGTTGACGTATCTCTGTGCGGGCACGTCGATCATCGTCATCGCGTTGGTATTGACCCAGCCGCGCTCGAGGTAGGTCACTGGAAACTTGTAGCGGCCCAGCAGGTGCGTGACGTAGGCATGCCGACCGTCGGGGGAGATGGCGATGTCCTGGAGATTCATGCTGCCGTCGGGCAACTCGATGTTCCTGACGAGTACGCGGGCGTCCGCATCGATCACGGACACCACGGCGGCGGTGTAGTCCGTGTTGGCCGGGCCGGCAGGCAGATGGTTGGCGACGAACAGATACCGACCGTCCGCCGTCAGCGCCGCGGCCACCGGCTCACGCGGCACGGCCATCGTCGCCACCTGTTCTCCGAGAGCCAGATCGACAACACCGATGGTGTTACTGAATTGGTTGCAGACATAGAGCGTTCGGCCGGTAGGGCAGGGGACGACGGCCACCGGCGTGTGTCCGACAGCGATGCTGTCGGTTACCTCCTGACTCGCCAGGTCGATGATTTGCACCGTGCCGTTCGGCGTGGCCGAGGTCGCATAGAGCGTGTCACCGTATGGCGAAAGGGCCAGTCCTACGGGGCGCTCCGCAACCGGAATCTCGGACACGATCTGTTCGCTGACGACGTCGAAGACCGCGATCCGGTTCGCCGTGGCCTGGGCGATATAGAGCACCTGCTCATCGGGGGCGGCAGCGAGAGAGACCGGCGACCGATACTCACTCGTTGCCCCTGGAGCTGCGCTCTCGGGAAGGAAGGTCGTGGCTGAGAGGAGAATCACAATTGCGGTGGTCTGTCGTAGCGCATCCATTTGTCTGTCTCCAACCGATTCCATTCACATAATTGCGCGCCGCACCCAACTGTTTCAGTGCAGCGCGAAGAAATCGGTGGAGCAGCAGGGCGGACCGGCGTGGAGGTGAGCGCGTGTGCCGGCGCGGTGTGAGAGGAACGGCGCCTATGGCCAGGCCGGCAAGCGTTGGACCAGGGCCTCGCGGAGAAAGGCGGGCATGCCCTCGCCAAGCAGGCCTTCCGCGTAGTCTCTGGACACCCAACTTGGGGCTGTCGGCCAGTACACCAGCAGGAATGCCCTGTAGCCGGCCGGCAGGGAGTCATCCTCCGCGATCGCTTTGAACACGGTGCCGGCAATAACAGGAGACCTCATTCTGTCTACGACGGAATTGCGTGAGCAATAGTAGTCAATCGACGCGGCGAGGTCTCCCGGCTCGCGGAATAGTATGGACTGGCCCTGAGTCTCGCTGTATCGCTGCGGCCAGACCTGCCGGAGCAGTCCCGAAATTGTCGGCAGATAAGCGCCGCTTCCGCTGGCCAACAAGTTGTTCAGAAGACTTCGCTGAGCGGCCTCGGATCTGAATTCCCCACACGCATCGACAACTTTCTGGATATCGAGCCTGTATAAGGCCATGGCGGCAGTAGAAGCAAGGGGGTAGGCTTCGAGCACATCTCTCGTGGCCTCCCGAAGCAGATCGTCGGCCCAATCTTTCGTGGCATAACCCGTTGCGAGAAGCTCAAACCGCACTCCGGGATGAACGCTGCTGTCTTCGCACAGCCTCTGCAAAGCCGCCAGACGCAGCTCATCCAGTTCTTCCCGCGTGGGCTGGAAGAACGTCTGGATGGCCTGCGCCTTTCTCAAGGCGTCGTTGAAATTCGGGTCGCCTTCCGCGATGTCCGTCCACGTCGCCACGATGAAGGCCTCATCGGAGTGCAGCCAATCGGTATTCCAGGAGCCACGAGCCTGCGCCTCGACGATGTCGACCGCTTGTGTAATTCCCAGGTCAGCAAGTGCCCAGGCGATCTCAGATTCCAAAGCGTCCGATCCCGCTGTCTCATGAAGGCTCAGGAGGGCCTGCCAGTCATTCCAAGTATACAGTACATCGATCACCATCAAACGGAGCCACGGATTGCCCTGGTCCCAGATATGCGAGAGCCTTTCCTTATCCTCGTCTTGCGGTTCCTTGATCCCCGCCAGAAGATAAAGGACGTACCAGTCACTCATCTGACTCCGGGACAGAGCCAATCGGAGCACCTGATCGGCGACCCTCGATGGCATCGGGTAGAGCTCGTACCGCCACCAGTGCTTCTGGAGGATCTGAACGCGCAAGCTCCCCACTCTGGCCGTGCGATTCGCCGCCGCACAATACATGCCAAGCGATGTCATGCCCTCCGGCGTGGGGCCCTGACCATCTGCAAGAATGCGGGTTTCGTCATCGGTGATCTCACGCACGGTCGCATCCATGGCATTCGATGAACCGCACGCGGCCTCCGCCCGCAAGAGGAAGGCCAATGCCGCGTCTTCTTGATTGGCGTCTGCCATGCGTGCATAGAGAGCCACCAGCGGCGATATAAGATGTTCATCCTGCGTTGCCGCCGCTTGCCATACCACCCACTCAAACCAATCGTACCTCGGAGGGGTCGCGACCTGTGGATCGACATGAGTGTACTTGTTCAAGCCTTCGAGACCTCCAACAGCTCGCGCCAATGCGTTGGCCAGGATCTCCTTCTGCGGAGCAGTTCCGAATCGCGCCAGCCAGTCGGTGACGATATTCATTTCGCAGGCGAAGGCAAGAAGGTCACTATCCCATGGGTCGCCGAAGTCGGGGCCATTCTCCGGTACGTAGGCAAGCCGATCCGCCAGGATGGGACCAAGCTTCTCGGATTGCAGCTTTGTCAAAGCGATATACGCCTCCATGCGCACCAGTTCGTTGTCATGCCGGGCACACTGCAAAAGCAACTCTTCTACCTCGGCATCGCCCTCATGCTCGATAAGGATTTCGCCGAGCGCCCAGATAGCGCTGTACGCGTGTTCGCCAATAGGAGTCAGCCGGTCTGGACCATCGTCGCGAGTGTTTACCCAGTAGGCCGTCCAGTGAAAGAGCCCCTCGTAGCCTCGCGAGGCCAGGATCTTGGCAGATGGGGATGGCCATTGCTGATACTGATAGGCCTCGGGCCGGACCTGTTCAAGAATTCCGGAGGTCAGCAGCGTCAACAGAGGGGCCAAGGTGTTGGGGTCGCGGTTACGTCCAAACTGTGTTGCGGCCTCACCGATCAGACGCGGGTCTCCACTCTCCAGCCATGGCGTGTAGTCCATCGGCGCAAACACGAGATCGAGAGTCATCTCCTCGGGTGTGAAGACTCTTCTTAGTTTTGTCAGACATGGCACTGCTTTGGTCTTGGCCCCGCCAAAGACGGCTTCAATCGCCAATTCGACATCCGACTGGTAATGGTATTGAGGCACGTGTCGAACCGGTCCTCCGAAGGCGTCGATCTCCCAATCGCCATCCGAAAGAGTCTGAGGCATATAGTGCGTGGGACCTTCGATGTAGATCAACTCCTCCACCTCTGCCGCGGCCATGCTGGTCAGGCGAAGGGGATAGACGCAGTTGGAAGACGGGAATCTCAGTCGCAGAGGACTCAATGTCCCGCTGGCCAGTTTCCCGCGTGTGATGTCGGTCAACGCGTCCGGATGAATCCTGGACGCCACCATCCACCATCCGTCCTCGATGTAGTCCTCCAGGATCGGGACCACCTTGTCGGGCATTCCGAACCCGTTGGTGGCGAGCCATTGAATGACGTCCTCGGCGCCGGTGGGGCGGAGCAGCACGACATCATAATCGCCGATCCGGCGGCGCCATTGCACCGGGGTACTCGCACCACCTGTTGACGGGATGCCGGTGGGGACAGAAATGCCGAAAGACTGCCCGCGTATACCGGTGAACGAGGTGGCCGCGATGTCGGGCCAATCTGTCCGATCGCTCAGCTCCTCAAAGATAGTCCCATTGCCCGTCTCGACCGTAGGCTCCGACGGAACTGGCACGATCCAGACCATCTCTTCGGCCGGGCCTTCGTATTTCGTCTGGATAAGCAGGTCTTCTTGCGATCCGTCCCAACGGATGTAGACCTTCTGGGTTGGCTGAAGGATGTCCTCGTACGAAATCCGACGAAAGAACATGCCTCCGTCACCCAGTGCGATCATGGCCGGCAGTAGCACGCCTATCAGGAAGAGGGCCCCTCGAAACGGTCTCGTCGTCACAGCGTCACCTCCTCGCGTCTCCGATACACTGCCTGGTCGTCATCTCCGCCATCCTTTCCCTGTGTCCCGGTCCTCTCGGGCTATATACCCCAGGCAGTACTCATATTGTACATTTTTTGTCCCGGCACTGCAAAAATCCGGGGTCGCAGGGGCGGGAAGGTTCGCCGCGCGGGCGCAGAAATCGGCCCGGGCCACCTGACGGGTGACCCGGGCCGAGTGAATGGGCCTACTGTCCCATCGTCGTCCCGATCGAGGCGGCTGACGGCCTCGGCGGGACTTTCCGGTTGCGATCAGGCGATGTCGAAGCGGTCTAGGTTCATGACCTTGTCCCAGGCCGCGACGAAGTCTTGCACGAATTTCTCCTGGGAGTCCTCACATCCGTAGACTTCCGCGACCGCCCGCAACTGGGAGTTGGAGCCGAAGATGAGATCGATACGGGTGCCGGTCCACTTCAATTTGCCCGTGGCGCGGTCACGCCCCTCGAACACGTCTTCGTCTTTCGAGGTGGGCCTCCATTCGGTGCCCATATCGAGCAGGTTGACGAAGAAGTCGTTGGTGAGCGTCTCGGGCCGCTCGGTAAAGACGCCGTGCGGGGATTGGCCATGGTTGGCGTTCAGAACACGGAGGCCACCGATGAGGACTGTCATTTCCGGCGCGGTCAGCGTTAGCAGTTGCGCCCGATCGACCAGCAGGTGCTCGACCCCCACGCTGAACTTGGCCTTCTGGTAGTTGCGGAATCCGTCGGCCACCGGTTCAAGTACAGCAAACGACTCTGCGTCGGTCTGCTTCTGCGATGCATCGGTGCGTCCCGGCGTGAAGGGCACGGTCACTTTGTGACCGGCGTCCTTGGCGGCCTGCTCGACAGCCGCGCAGCCACCCAGAACGATCAAATCAGCCAGCGAGACCTGCTTGCCGCCGGTCTGGGCGGCGTTGAAGTCCTTCTGGATTTTCCCCAGAACCCGCAACACCTTCTTCAGTTTGTTCGGCTGGTTGACGCCCCAGTCTTTCTGCGGCGCCAGACGGATGCGGGCGCCGTTGGCCCCGCCGCGCTTGTCGGAGCCGCGGAAGGTGGACGCCGAAGCCCAGGCGGTCGAGACCAGTTGCGCGATCGACAATTCCGAGGTCAGGATCTGGCGCTTCAGCTCGGCGATGTCCTTCTTGTTGACCAGCTTGTGATCGACGGCGGGCACCGGGTCCTGCCAGATCAGATCCTCCTTCGGAACCTCCGGGCCGAGATAGCGTGACTTCGGGCCCATGTCACGGTGGGTCAGCTTGAACCACGCCCGGGCGAAAGCGTCCTCGAATTTCTTGGGATTGGCCAGGTAGCGCCGCGCGATCGGCTCGTAGATCGGATCGAAGCGCAGCGAAAGGTCGGCCGTGGTCATCATGGGCCGGTGCTTCTTCGATGGGTCGTGCGCGTCGGCCACCATGTCCTCTTCATCGACGTCCTTGGCCAGCCACTGATTCGCGCCGGCCGGGCTCTTGACCAGCTCCCACTCGTATTTGAACAGCACTCTCAGATAGCCCATGTCCCACTTCGTCGGGTTCGGCTTCCAGGCGCCCTCGATGCCGCTGCCGATGGTATCGCCTCCCTTGCCGGCGCCGAAGCTGCTCTTCCAACCGAGACCCTGCTCCTCAATGGGAGCCGCTTCAGGTTCGGGCCCCACGTGGGTGGCCGGGCCGGCGCCGTGGCACTTGCCGAAGGTGTGCCCACCGGCCACGAGCGCCACCGTTTCTTCGTCGTTCATCGCCATGCGGGCGAAGGTCTCGCGGACGTCCCGGCCTGAGGCCACCGGGTTCGGGTTGCCGTCCGGGCCTTCGGGGTTGACATAGATCAGACCCATCTGCACGGCCGCCAGGGGATTGTCCAGATCGCGATCGCCGGAATAGCGGCTCTTGGGCTTGTCGCTGGTCGCCAGCCATTCCTCTTCGGCGCCCCAGTAGACGTCCTCTTCCGGCTCCCAGATGTCCTCGCGCCCGCCGCCGAAGCCGAAGGTCTTGAATCCCATCGACTCCAGGGCACAGTTGCCGGCCAGGATCATCAGGTCGGCCCAGGAGAGCTTCCTGCCGTATTTCTGCTTGATCGGCCAGAGCAGCCGTCGGGCCTTGTCGAGGTTCACATTGTCGGGCCAACTGTTCAGCGGCGCGAAACGCTGGTTGCCCGAGCCTCCTCCTCCGCGGCCGTCGCCCAGGCGGTAGGTGCCGGCGCTGTGCCAGGCCATGCGGATGAAGAGGCCCCCATAGTGGCCCCAGTCGGCTGGCCACCAGTCCTGGGAGTCGGTCATCAGGGCGTAGAGGTCCTTCTTGACCGCCTTGAGGTCGAGTTTCTTGAATTCCTTGGCGTAGTTGAACGCCTCGCCCAGGGGATTGCTCAGGTTCGAGTGCTGATGCAGAATCTTGAGATCCACCTGGTTGGGCCACCAATCGCGGTTCGACCGGCCGCCGCCGGTCGTGGGATTGCTGGTCCGGCCCGTTACCGGGCATTTGCTTGCGTCATTCATGAGGCTGCCTCCTTCTTACAAGTCTATCCTAAGTCGTATATATTCCTATTTGTTGCCAGACGACAAGTTCGCTTGTTCTGCGAATTTTCGATGCTACCGTTTGCCTCGCGCGCAGGTCGAGCAAATCCCGCGCAGTTGCACGTGGGCCGATTCGATGCGGCCCAGGGTCTTCACGGACCTCGGAACGGGCAAATCGTCCAGCTTCTCGCTGTAGAAATCGCGAACGAGCCCGCACTCGGTACAGACGAAATGGTGGTGACAATCCATGTTGGCGTCGTAGCGGCCCCGGCTGGCGAGGATCTCGGCTTTGCGGACCAGGCCCTGCTCCTCCAGGGTCGCCAGCGTGCGGTAGACGGTATCGCGCGAGATCGCCGGTACCTGCCGGCTGACGCTCTGGTAGAGCGTCTCGGCGTCCGGGTGATCGTCGGTGCCCGCCAGCTCGCGGAACACCTCCATCCGCTGGTGCGTGAGCTTCAGGCCGTTGGCCTGGCAGGTCTCCGTGAACCGCCGCATCCGCCGCTCGATTTCCGCTTTTGCCACCGCCATTCCCATCTTTCGTAAATAAGAACAATTCCGATTAAGGAATAATGCGCATGTTTCTCGGTGCTCGTCAAGCACAAATCTCCTGGGGAATTCCGATTTTTCAAGCGTTGGTGGCGATGGCCTCGAGGTGTTCCCAGCGGGCGAAGGCTTCGGTGTGTTGAGCTTGGAGCTCGGTCAGGCGCTGCTTGGCAGTGATGACCTTCTCGTGGTCGCGGTAGAAGGCCGGATCGGCAAGTTGATTGTGCAGAACCTCCAACTCGGCTTCCAGTTCCTCGATCAAGTTCGGCAGGGCCTCCAGTTCCTTCGTTTCCTTGAACGTGAGCCTTCGTGGCTGTTTGGCCTTGCGGGCTTCCTTGTAGAGCTTCTTCTTATCGACCTTGGGCCTGTCCGGCTCGGCGGGCGTCTGGCTCTGTTGGGCGAGGAAGTCGTCGTAGCCCCCGACATACTCAGCGATGGCCCCATCGGCGCCGAAGACCAGCGTGCTGGTGACCACGTTGTTGAGAAAGGCCCGGTCGTGGCAGATCAGCAGCAGTGTGCCCTTGAAATCGACCAGCAGTTCTTCGAGCAGCTCGAGCGTTTCGCTGTCCAGGTCGTTGGTGGGCTCGTCCAGGACGAGCAGGTTGGCGGGTTTGGTGAAGAGCTGCGCCAACAGCAGGCGGTTGCGCTCCCCGCCGGAGAGGTAGCGGACGCGGGTCTTGGCTCGCTCGGCCGTGAAGAGGAAGTCCTGAAGATAGGCGACGATGTGCTTGCTCTTGCCATTTATGGTGACGGTATCGCTGTTGGGCTGCACGTTCTCCCAGACGCTCTTGTCCTCGTCGAGTTGGCGGCGCAGTTGATCGAAATAGGTGATCTCCAGCTTCGTTCCCTGCCGCACCGTGCCGGCCTGGGGTTGCAATTCGCCCAGCAGCAACCGGACGAGCGTGGTTTTGCCACACCCGTTGGGCCCGATAATACCGATCTTTTCACCCCTCGTGATTAAGGTGTCGAAGCTTTTGATCAGGGGCTTGTCTTCATAACTGTAGCTGACGCCTTTGGCCTCCAGGACCAGTGTGCCCGAGCCCTGGGCTTCGTTCAGTTTCAGTGTGGCGGTGCCCAGTTTCTCACGACGCGCCCGGCGCTCGGCCCGCATCTTCATCAGCGCCCGCACCCGGCCCTCATTACGGTGCCGCCTGGCCTTGATCCCCTGGCGAATCCAGATCTCCTCCTGCGCCAGCTTCTTGTCGAATTGTTTCCATTCCTTCTCCTGGGCGTCCAACACCTCCTGTTTGCGGGCCAGGAAGGTCTCATAATCACAGGACCAGTCGAACAGTTGCCCCCGGTCGATCTCGATGATGCGGGTGGCCAGGCGCTGGAGCAACATGCGATCATGGGTGACGAACAGCAAGGTCTTGCTCATCCCCAGTAGGTAGCTTTCCAGCCAGGCAATCGATTCGATATCGAGATGGTTGGTCGGCTCGTCCAGCAGCAGGAGATCGGGCTGGCAGACCAGCGCGGCCGCCAGCAGGACGCGGCGTTTCTGTCCGCCCGAGAGCGCGCCGTAATCCCAGTCGGCGTCGAGCGCCATGCGCGTGGTGATGGCGGCGATCTCTTCCAGGACCGACCAGGCCCGGTGGGCTTCCAGTTGTTCGTGCAGTTGGGCCAGGCGGCTGTGGTCGGGATCGGGATGCTCGGCCAGCCGGGCTTCTTCACGGTGGTAACGCAGCAGCAGTTCGCCCCGTTGGCCCAGGCCCTTGGCGATGATCTCGAAGACCGATCCGTTCAGGTCGCGCGGGATGGTCTGCGAGAAGTAGGCGATCTTTGTTCCCGATTCGTTCTGCACGGTCCCGTCGTCCGGCGTCACCTGCCCGGCGATGATCTTCATCAGCGTCGATTTGCCCGTCCCGTTACGGCCCAGCAGGCCGATCCGCTGGCCCTTCTCGAGTTGGAGCGAGACCCCATCCAGCAGCGGCGGGCCGCCAAAGGCGATACTCACGTTTTGCAGCGATACCAGGGCCATATCTTAGAGCACTCTCTCAGCCGATTGTCTCCAGGATTCGTTCAGGGGGCACCATGGTACCGTCTCGCCTCTGGAAACGCAATTCCGTCGTCGGTTTCCGTAGGGACTGCTGCTGTGCTGAGACCGCCGCGGTCTGGGAACACGCAGGACTCAACTTCAGATCGGACATCTGGAACGGATATCTTTGATCGGAGACCTATTTGTGGTAGGATTTTCGCAGTTGCCGGTGGAATGGGTGATGGGCCGTAGGTTTAGGAGTATCGCGAACATGACTGACGCGGAACTGGAAGCGTTGCTGAGCGATTTGGAATCGGATCGTGTAGAGCGTAAGGAATCGATCGGCGATCCCAATAGAATTCGCCAAGCGATCTGCGCCTTCGCCAATGACATGCCCAACCATGCGAGGCCGGGTATCGTTTTCATAGGTGTCAAGGACAACGGTGACTATGCTGGTCTGACCATCACAGATCAGCTTCTATTGACTCTTGCGAATATGCGGTCGGATGGCAATATTCTTCCTATTCCGAGCATGGCGGTTCAGAAGAAGGTTTTGGCGGGGTGTGAACTTGCGGTGGTGATCGTGGAGCCCTCCGGCTTTCCTCCTGTTCGCTATAACGGACGTATCTGGATACGCGTGGGACCGCGGCGAGCGACGGCTTCTGCTGAAGAGGAACGCCGATTGAACAAGAGACGTCGCGCACGCGATCTCCCATATGATCTGCAACCCGTGCCTTCGGCTTCCACGGCGGATCTCGACCTCGACATGTTTGCGCGAGTCTATCTGCCCACGGCAGTGGCAACGGATATCATTCGGGCTAACAAGCGGACAACCCAACAGCAAATGGCATCTCTGCGTTTTCTTGCCGCTGTTGAACCGGTTGGGCCGACGGTTGTGGGTGTGCTGGCTTTGGGCAAGGACCCCTGCGCGTTTGTTCCTGGGGCCTATGTTCAGTTTCTGAGGATTGACGGGACAACTCTGACCGACCCTATCGCGGACCAGAAGGAAATCCACGGTCCTCTCCCGGATCAATTGCGCCGTCTCGATGATGTGCTTGAAGCCAATATTCATATCGCGACCGACGTCCGGTCCGGATCGACGGAACGTCGCCATCCGGATTATCCATTGGATGCGCTCCAGCAACTCGTCCGCAACGCCATAATGCATCGTGATTATGCTATCTCCAACGCCCCGGTGCGCATTACGTGGTTCGAGGACCGCATCGAAATCCAGAATCCCGGTGGGCCCTTCGGGCAGGTCACGGTAAGTTCCTTTGGCAAGCCAGGTGTTACGGACTACCGTAATCCCAATGTCGCGGAGGTGATGCGCAATCTGGGATTCGTGCAGCGCTTCGGTGTGGGAATCCAAATCGCACGCAAGGCTCTCCAGGAGAACGGTAACCCCGAGCCTGCGTTTGATATTCAGGACAATCACATCCTCGTGACGGTAAGGAAGCGAATATGACCACGACAACCATCGCCTTCTTCAATAACAAAGGAGGAGTCGGCAAGACATCGCTCGTCTACCACGTTGCCTGGATGATGGCGGATATGGGAATGCGCGTAGTGGCCGCCGATCTGGATCCCCAGGGGAATCTTTCTGCCGCGTTTCTCGATGAGGATCGGCTGGAAGCCCTCTGGCCGGAAGACAGGCCTCCCGCGACTGTCTACGGGGCGGTTCGTCCTCTCAAACGTGGCGTGGGAGACATTGATAAGCCCTTGGTGGAGTCGATTAACGAGTCCTTGGGGTTGATCCCGGGAGACATGGCCCTTTCTGAGTTTGAGGATGACTTGTCTCAGGTTTGGCCCAAGTGTCTCGATGGTGATGAGAGGGCATTTCGTGTCATTTCTGCGTTCTGGCGCGTGCTTCAGAAGGGAGCACGTGCCCATCGGGCTCATGTCGTCCTGATCGATCTCGGACCCAATCTGGGGGCAATTAATCGCGCTGCGCTGATTGCCTCGGACTATGTTGTCATTCCCTTGGGACCAGATCTCTTCTCGCTTCAGGGTCTGCGCAACCTTGGTCCCACACTGCGCGAATGGCGCCGTGGTTGGGCAGAACGGAGGCCCAAGAACCCCGACTCGGGCCTGGGGCTTCCGACGGGTAAAATGCAGCCCGTGGGGTACATTGTCATGCAGCATTCCGTTCGCCGGGATCGGCCGGTGAAATCCTATGATAAGTGGATTTCTCGGATTCCCGGGACCTATCTACGGTACGTTCTAGACCGCGATGAGTCCGACGCGCCGGTTGTCAGCGAAGATCGGCATTGTTTTGCCACGCTGAAGCACTATCGCAGTCTCATGCCCATGGCACAGGAGGCCCATAAACCGATCTTTCATCTCCGGCCTGCTGATGGAGCGTTGGGTGCCCACACATACGCGGTCCAGGATGCCTACCAGGATTTCGAGAACCTAACGCGTGCTATCGCAGGGAAGACCAGCTTGGTTCTGCAGTAGTCGATCCTGCGTCGTTGTCCGCGCTCTTCCCGCCAAAGCTGACGAATTGTCCCCTTCGCGGGATATGGGTCTCGCTTGTCTGTGTTGGTTAGACGGGGCATGCGATTCACAAACAAAGGGTCAGGGCGGATGATGATTCGCCCCTACGAGGACGGCGTCGCGTGTCTCAGGGGCGGATGAATTGGATATCTGCACTGAAAAATGGGATTTCCGGGCGCGTCGGGGTTGACTTGTCAAGGTGGGGGGATTAGAGTCAACGGTTTGTTTTTGTGCGAATTTGAAGGAATTGCAGCGTGCAAAAAGCGATTGCCAAAGCCAGTGCCCTCATTGAGGCCATGGAATATATCCGTGGTTTCCGCGAGCGGATCGTGGTGGTCAAGCTCGGCGGCAGCGTGCTGGACGACCCGGCGGCCCAGCGGAGCCTGCTGACCGACGTGGCGTTCATGTCCACGGTGGGGATGCGGCCGATCATCGTCCACGGCGGGGGCAAGGCCATTACCCGCGCGATGAGCGAAGCGGGCCTGGAACCGGTTTGGGTGCAGGGCCGTCGCTATACCGACAAACGGACGCTGACGATTGCCGAGCATACGCTGGTGCAGAAGGTCAACACGCCGATCTGCCAGACGCTGGAAGAACTGGGCTGCAACGTCATGGGCCTGCACTCGCTGAGCAGTTGCGTGTTGCTGGCCGAGACGCTGCGTCTGGAAGGACCCGAGGGCCGCAAGCTCGACCTCGGGCTCGTCGGCAAGGTGACCAACGTCAACGGCAAGTTGCTCAAGACGCTGTGCAGCGATGGCACGATCCCGGTGATCGCGTCGGTGGCGATGGACCGGGCCGGCGGCAAGCTCAACGTCAACGCCGACAGCGCCGCCGGCAAGGTGGCGGCCAGCGTGGTGAGCGAGAAGCTGGTGATGGTCAGTGATACGCACGGCATCCGGCGGGACATCAACGATCCGGAGAGTTGGATCAGCAGTCTCGACGAGACGCAGATCAAGGAGATGATCGAGTCCGGCGTCATTACCGATGCGATGTTCCCCAAAGTCGAAGCCTGCCTGACGGCGCTGGAAGCCGGGGTGCGCAAAGCTCACATCATCGACGGCCGGATCGCGCATTCGCTGCTGCTGGAAATCTACACCGATCGTGGCATCGGCACCCAGATCGTGCGAAGGCCATAGGTCCTATACGACCTATAGGACCGATCTGCTTCGAGACGGCACGCGACACCACAGAAATCAAGTTTGACAATTGCGAGAGCATTATCATGACGACACAAGAGACGATTGGAGTCTTTGACAAATACGTTATCGCCAACTACGGCCGGCTGCCCCGCGTGATGGTCAAGGGCGAAGGCTGCTGGCTCTACGACGCCGACGGCAACAAGATCCTCGACATGTTCCCCGGTTGGGCCGTCAGTGGGATCGGCCACTGCCACCCCAAGGTGGTCGAGGCCGTGCGCAAGCAGGTGGGCGAACTGATCCACATCGACAACACGTTCTATTCCGAGCCTCAGGGCCAGTTGGCGCAACTGCTCAGCGAACGCGCGTTCGGGGGCAAGGTGTTCTTCTGCAACAGCGGCGCCGAGGCCAACGAGGGCGCGCTGAAGCTGGCCCGACTCCACACGGCCAAGGAGAAGTACAAATTCATCACCGCCGAGGGCAGCTTCCACGGGCGGACCTTTGCGACCGTCGCCGCGACGGCCCAGCCCAAATACCACGAAGGCTTTCTGCCTCTGCTGCCCGGTTTCAGCTACATTCCGTTCAACGACGTGGCGGCTTTGGAGGAGGCGTTCAGCGACGAAGTCGCGGCGGTGATGGTCGAGCCCATCCAGGGCGAAGGCGGAATCAACGTCGCGACGGCCGAGTTTCTCCAGAAGATTCGCGAGCTGTGCGATCGGCACGGTGCGCTGATGATCCTCGACGAGGTGCAGACGGGCGTCGGCCGGACGGGCAAGTGGTTTGGCTATCAGCATTACGACGTCGTGCCCGACATCATGACCATGGCCAAATCGCTCGGTGGCGGCGTGGCGATCGGCGCGATGATGGCGACCCCGGATGTGGCGGCGTCATTGGTTCCAGGCAAGCATGCCTCGACCTTCGGCGGCAACTGCCTGGCCTGTGCGGCCGGTGTCGCAACCATCGAAGCGATCGAGGAAGGCAACCTGCTCCAGCAAGCAGTCGAGGTGGGCCAGTATACCCAGGACAAACTCAATGCCCTCAAGGACAAGCATTCGGTCATCGACCATGTCCGCGGCGTGGGCCTGATGATCGGCATTCAGTTGACCCGGCCCGGCGCCGAGATCGTTAGCCAGTGTCTGGAGAAGGGGCTGAGGATCAACTGCACCCACGATACCGTGATTCGTTTCATGCCGCCGATGATCGCGACGACCGAGCAGATCGATCAGGCGATTGAGATCTTCGATAGTGTCTTGTCCGGGAGTTGATGATGGAAGACTTCCTTGCCATAAGCGATTTTTCGTCCGACGAATTAACGAACCTGCTCGAAGAGAGCCGTTCTTTGAAGAACCTCTACAAATCGGGCCAGCGCGACCTGTGCCTCACGGGTAAGAATCTGGCCATGCTGTTCGAGAAGCCCAGCCTGCGGACGCGCCTCAGTTTCCAGGTGGCGATGACCGACCTGGGCGGCAGTCCGATCTACGTCAAGCCCGAAGACATTGGCGGGATCGGCAAGCGCGAGCCGGTCAAGGATATCGCGCGGGTACTGAGCCGCTACGTCGACGGGATCATGGCCCGGACGTTCGAGCACAGCACCGTGATCGATCTGGCCAAGTATGCCGATGTCCCCGTGATCAACGCGCTGACCGACTGGTCGCATCCGTGCCAGGCGATGGCCGACGTGCTGACGATCTGGGAGCACTTCGAGCGGATCGACGGCATCAAGATCGCCTTTATCGGGGACGGCAACAACGTCGCGCGTTCGCTGGCCTTCGCGGCCTGCAAGCTGGGGATGAAACTGGTGGTGGCCTCGCCGGCCGGCTACGAACTCGATGCCGAGTCGATCGAGCGGGTCAACAGTGTTGCGGCCGATTGCGTCACTCAGACGAGCGATCCGAAAGCCGCGGTGGCGGACGCCGACGTGATCTACACCGACACCTGGGTGAGCATGGGCCAGGAGGACGAGAAGGAAAAGCGCCGGCGCGAGTTCGCCGGCTTCGAGGTGAACAGCGACCTGGTCGCCGCGGCGCCGGGGCACGTCAAGATCATGCACTGCCTGCCCGCCTATCGCGGCTTCGAGATCAGCGACGACGTCACCGAATCGCCCAACTCGATCATCTTCGATCAGGCCGAGAACCGCCTGCACTTCCAGCGGGCGCTGCTCCGCAAGCTGATGAGCTGAGGCGATAGGTCCAATAGGTCCGATTCGACCTATTGGACCTATTGTTTGCTGTCGCGCGTGCGCAGGTATTCCAGGACGCGGGCGCGCTCGGCGAGGTCGTTCTGCGCGGTGTACTTCTCGATGCGCTGCTGTTCGGGGACGACCATCTCGGCGCGGGTTCCTTCGAGGATGCCTTGGGAATGCGTGACGACTTCGTCCCAGGGTTGGGCCCGGCCCGGCCGGCTGAAGAGCTTCAGGTCGGGATAGTCCGCGAGCGCGGCCGTCACGGCGGTCATAAACGCCCGCTCCTGATGGAACGGGGCCGAGATGACGATGAGCCTGCGGTATCCTTTGGCGCGGGCGTGGCGGACGAGCGCCTCCGATTCGATCAGCGTGTGCAGGATCTCCGTCGGTTCGGTGGGCACGTCTTCGATCGCATCTTCCGGAATGCCGGCTTCGACCATGGCCTGTCGATACGCCGTGGCGCCGATGTAGCCGCACTTGGCCTGGCAATCGGAGATCAGGATCTTCCCCACGGCTCCGCGTTCGAGCAGCTCGCGTGCCACGACGAAGACGGAATCCTGGTTGGGCTCGGTTTGCGCGAACAGATACGCCGCGTCCACACACTTGGCCGGCAGCGTGTCACACAGGATTCTCACCAGTAATTCGATTCGTTCGTTCACCTTGGCCTCGGAATCGTCGGGCCGCCCGCGCCGATCTGTCAGCATGGGCAACAAGTTGCCCATCCTACGCTGTCCGGCGTGACCGTCAAGACAATTGCGTGATGGAGATGCATGTCCTATGATGAGAGGGGCTGGGGAACACAGCGGCAAGGCAGGAAAGGTGCAATTATGGGCATGCAGACGCGACGACAGTTTCTCCGGGCCGCGAGCGTCGCGGGCGGATCATTGGCGATGTCCCTTCTCCTGAAACGTCCGGCGGGGGCGTCCGAGCAGACGCCGCCGCGGAAGAAACCGAACATCGTCTTCATCCTGGCCGACGATCTCGGTTACGGCGATCTGGGTTGTTACGGGCGGACCGATATCGAAACCCCCGTTTTGGACAAGCTGGCGGCCGAAGGTGTGCGGTTCACTCAGTGCTATGCCAACGGTCCCGAGTGTTCGCCCACGCGCACGGCCTTCATGACGGGGCGCTATCAACAGCGGGTCGGTGGTCTCGAGTGCGCCATTGGCACAGGCAACGTCGGCCGCTACGACGACGCGATGCGCCTCCGCGAAACGCACGATCTGGGGTTGCCCGTCAGTGAGACGTCCATCGCGCAGATGCTCAAGGACGCCGGTTACGCGACCGCCATCACGGGCAAATGGCATCTCGGCTACGAGCCCAAGTTCGCCCCGCACCTGCACGGGTTCGATCGCACCTTCTACTGCAGCGGTGGCGGGATGGATTACTTCCACTATCTCGACAACGTTGCCGGCTACAATCTCTTCGAAGATGGTCGGCCCATTCGGCGCGAGGGCTACTTCACCGATCTGGCCACCGACGAAGCGATCAAGTTCATCGCAGCGCACCGGGACGAACCCTTCTTCCTCTACGTCCCCTACACGGCACCGCATTCACCCTTCCAGGGCCCGGACGACCGGCGTCCAGATCCACTGCCCTTAGACTCGCCCCTCTGGAATCAAGGGAAGGCGCCGCCCGACGTCTACGTGGCGATGATCGAGCGCATGGATACGTGCATTGGCAAGATTCTGCGCGCGCTCGCAACGACGGGTTTGGCCGACGATACGCTGGTCATCTTTGTCGGTGACAACGGCGGCACCGCCAGCGCCCGCAACGCGCCGCTGTCGCGCATCAAGGGCACGACCTTCGAAGGCGGCATTCGCGTGCCCGGCATCGCGCGTTGGCCGGGCCGGATCCCGCGCGGGCTCGTGAGCGATCAAGTCTGCATCACCATGGATTTCTCCGCGTCCATCGCCCGCATTGCCGGCGCCCGGCCGCCGGCGGATCGTCCCTTCGACGGCATCGACGTCATCAAGTGGCTCGAAGCAGGACGCCCGCCGCAGCGCCGTACGTTGTTCTGGCGCGGTCGCCGCGGCGCCCGCACGCGCTGGGCCGTGCGCGATGGCGATCTGAAGTACGTGCGGCAGCGCGATACGAGCAAGACCTCGGAATACCTCTTCGACCTGGCTGACGATGTGGGCGAGCAGCACAACCTGCTGGCCGCCCGTCCGGACGACGCCGCTCGTCTCCGCGCCCTGCTCGCCGACTGGGAACGCGCGGTGCGACCGGCGCGCTGAAGGACCCTAACCCATCGCGTTGTCACGGTCTGGAGCAGGGGCCGGCGGTTCGACGCGGCCCCCTCCCGCTCGGGCAAAATGCTCATGGCCTAGCGTATTTTGCCAAGTGACCTGTAAGATGGCTGTTTAGAGTATTATTAGAGCGTTCTTGTCTTCTTCATGCACCCCGACCGCAGCGGTCCGGCTCCCGGGCTTTTTTACTCATCTATCGCTTTTCCCTGGGCTTACGGCGCACGAGTGGCCGATAAGCGGGGCGTGTTGCTCACGGTTGTCACCTTATGGGGTGGAACCTGTCCTGATGTTCGGGGCAGAGCCAAGCGGACGGCATCGACACGCCTCCCAACTCGGAGTGAGCGTGTGGTTGTAGATCGACCGTATCGGGCATCGTTTCGGTTCTCATCTCTCCATCGGGGGGAGAAGAGGACCGTGTGTCAGGAGATTGGTCATGGCCCTGGACGTCAAGAGCCTCCTCGACAACGACCGAGTCCCGGGTGACATGCGGGGGACATTTTGTCCTTCGATGTGCCGGTGTTGGCCGACACCTGGGAGCAGAACTCGAATTAACTGGGAAAGGGAACGAAGATGAGAACAGCAACATCGTTGTGGACGTGCGGGATGGTGGTCATCGCCACCCTGGCCTCAGCCGTTGCGTCGGCGCCGGGCGCCGAAGCTCCGTTGAGCGATCGCATTGAGGTGCTGGAAAAGGAAATTGCCGACCTGAAGCAGGCCGCGGATGGCGACAAGGCCGACAAGAAGTCGCTCTGGTCGAGCCTGGACGTGCAGTTCTACGGCTATATCAAGGCCGATGCGGCTCACGATTCCTCGCGCACCACGACGGGCAACTACGTGCTCTATGTCGACTCGGAAGCCACCCGCAACAACGACCGCGAGTTCAATTTGACGGCCGGTGAGACGCGCCTGGGCTTCAATTTCACCGGGCCGGGCAGCGAGACGATGAAGACCACAGGGAAGGTTGAGTTCGACTTCTTCGGCAACCTGGCCGCCGAAAACAAAGCCAAGATCCAGATGCGCCACGCCTACATGAACCTGGAATGGCCCGGTGCTCAGTTCAGTCTGCTGGCCGGTCAGACGTGGGATGTCATCTCGCCGTTGAATCCGAGCACACTGAATTACCCGGTGCTGTGGGAAGCCGGGAACATCGGCTATCGCCGCCCTCAGATTCGGCTGACCAAGGGGGTTGACCTGACCGACGAGGTCAGTTTGAAGTTCCAGGGGGCGATGGTCCGCACCATCGGCCGCACGGACCCCACCAATTCCGAGACGGGCGAAGATGCCGGTATCCCCACGCTCCAGGGGCGAGTCGGGGTCACCTTCCACGGGTTTGGACCCAAGCCCACCACCGTTGGCCTCTCCGGGCATGTCGGCAAGGAAGAGTATGACATCGACGCCACCGGGCGCAACCTCGATTTCGACAGTGAGTCGATCAATCTGGACGTGACCCAGCCGGTCTGCTCGTGGATGACGCTCAAGGCCGAGCTTTTCTCGGGCAACAATCTCAGTGCCTATCTGGGCGGTATCGGTCAAGGGGTCAACACCACGAGTCTGAATGAGATCTCCAGTCAGGGTGGATGGATTGCCGCCAGCCTGGGCCCGTGGTCGAAATGGAGCTTCAACGTCGGGGCCGGCGTCGACAATGTCGATCGCGACGACGTCGAGGTGGGCGGTCGCACGCGGAATTCCTGCGTCTTCGGCAACGTCCGCTATGCGGTCAACAGCCACGCCCAGGTCGGTCTGGAACTGTCGCAGTGGGACACGAGCTACAAGGGGGTTGGCGATGCCGATAACACCCGGCTCCAGGCCTCGTTCATCTACAAGTTCTAGGTCCGATATGGATCAGAGAACCGTCTGACGTTCACCGCGGCGCTGCCGCGGAGCACCAATTTACACATGCGACCCGGCATCGGGTGGTGGTTCGGCCACACCGATGCCGGTGTCCGTGGCGGTCAGGTTGGTGCCATGGTCGGTTCCCTGGTGTCGCGTGTCGGGCCGATGCCCCCGCTGCGGGCACTGTCGTTTACCCGTGACGCTGCCCCTTATCGGACGCCTGGCGGTGGCGCCTCCAGCGAGGGCCAGCGAAGCACAGAAGAGACACGCGGCCGATAATATGCCCCTGGGGTGGTGTTTTTTCCCGCTTTCTTCTTTGCCATGCCAAACCGGCTCGATCGTCGCATACGAGTCTGCCCCCCGGTATTGGCCTTTTTCTGGAGGGCCAAGGCCGGAGTGTCGATGACCCGAACGGTGTCAAGCATGTGCCGGGTATGGGGGTGAGTGTCCTCAGGGTAGAGGACGAAACAGAGTCGCCAGCGAAGGTAAGCCTATCCGATTGTGATGCTGAGCGTTTCGGTCGACATCGACCACGCCGATTATCAGTTCGGTCCCGCTCTCCGCTTGGAGGTAGAGACGGGGCTCTATCTGTCAGGAGATCTGCCATGACGCAGGAGAAGAAGAATGTCGCAGTTGTAGAGCAGGACGCCTCGAGCAAGGAGGGCAAGTACCTGACGTTCGCGTTGGCTCAGGAAGAATATGGTCTGGAGATTCTGAAGGTTCGCGAGATCATCGGGTACATCGATGTGACGGCCGTGCCGCAGACGCCGCACTACGTCAAGGGCGTGATCAACCTGCGGGGCCAGGTGATTCCGGTGATTGAACTGCGGGCCAAGTTCGGGATGGAGACGACCGACGTCACGGACGAGACCTGCATCATCGTCGTGGAAATCAATCAGGCCGGACGTCAGTTCAGCACCGGGATCGTGGTCGACCGCGTGCAGGAAGTTCTGGATATCGCCGGGAACAGCATTGAAGATGCGCCCCAATTCGGCGGCTCCGTCGACACGAACTTCATCCTGGGCATGGGGAAGGTGGGTGATTCCGTCAAGATCCTCCTGGACATTGATATGGTCCTGGGTGGGGACTGTCTGAACCTGTCGCTCTAGACCGGGCCATCGTTCGATCACGGGCCGACCGCGGAGAAATCTCGGTCGGCCCGTTTCTTTTGGGGGTGATGGTTGGTCGGGCTTGCTCCTGTTGTCACTTGGGGGGGCGATCGGACTCGATCGGTGCCTGGTGGGGGTGGTGTCAGCGGCTTATCGGACGCCTGACGGCGATTCGTACAAAAACGTCACGATCAAGATCAAGCCGTCTAGGGTGGGATAACATCTTCGATCCAGCCGTGCCCCGGGCGTTTCTCCGTCCCTGCGTATCAAAGCGATTTGATACGTCCCTGGAAATTCCGCAGTTTATCAGGTGTTTTCCTGAGGTCCCCACGGACGAATGGCGATAATCGGATCAGAATGGTGTTGTTCGCGCGCCTTATGTCGCGTGACGTCCCTGGCGTCCGGGGCGAGTCAAGACCATCAGCAAAGGTAAGCATATCTGTCGTTATTAGGTATCTCGGTTTGCTTTGATCGCACCGATTATTGGCTCGGTCCCCGTCTGCCCATCGGCCGAAGGTGGAGGACCTTTGTCAGGAGAACTGCTATGACACAGGCAACAGTGAGTGGCGAGTCCACCGCCACCAGTGCCGCCAGCCGCGAGGGAAAGTACCTCACGTTCGCGCTGGCCCAGGAGGAGTACGGGCTGGAGATCCTCAAAGTGCGGGAGATCATCGGCTACGTGGAAGTGACCGCGGTCCCGCAGACGCCGCACTACGTCAAGGGCGTGATCAACTTGCGCGGCCAGGTGATTCCGGTCATCGACCTGCGCGCCAAGTTTGACATGCAGACCGCCGAGGTCACGGATGAGACCTGTATCATTGTCGTGGAAATCGCTGTCTCCGGCCGGACGTTCAGCACGGGCATCGTCGTGGACGGCGTGCAGGAAGTGCTCGATATCGCTGGGAAAGACATCGAGGAAGCGCCGCAATTCGGCGCCTCCGTCGATACCGACTTCATTCTCGGTATGGGTAAGATCGGCGAGTCCGTCAAGATCCTCCTCGACATCGACAAGGTGTTGGCGGGTGATGCCCTTGACGGTCTGCCGACGGGATGACGCTGTTGCCGCGAGGGGTAACACGCAGGTGAAGGCATCAGCCATCTACGGGTTCTGATACAACACCGACGGAATACTGCGTAGTCGAAGGAACCGAACTTGATTCACCGTGGTTATGCGAAGGGGCAAAAGAATGTTCAGAAACATGAAACTGCAGACCAAGTTGTTGATTCTTGGCATCGTGATGACCGTGATCCCGCTCGCGGTCGTTTCGGCGGTGATCCTCGTCCAGAATGGACGGATGGTCCAGGCGGCCGAACAGGGGACGACCGAACTGGCCTACGCCGATCTCGATCACATCGCCAAGAACGTCTTCCGCATGTGTCAGGTGCAGCAAGATCTGCTGCAACTGGACGCTGAGGACCTGCGTATCGGCGCGGGCGACGCGCTCAACGACCAGGCCAAGGTCGGTATTGTTTCGATCCGCAAGGCCATCATGGCCGCGGAGGTCGGCAAGACCGGCTACGTCTATGTCCTCGACTCCAAAGGCAATTACGTGATCTCCGCCGGTGGCAAACGCGACGGTGAGTGCATCTGGCAGGCCAAGGACGCCGACGGCACCCTCTTCATCCAGGAAATCTGCCAGAAGGCCACGAAACTCGAAGCGGGCGAGATTGGCGAACAGCGCTACCCCTGGAAGAACAAAGGAGACACCGTCGCTCGTGTCAAGATCGCACGGATCATGTACTTCGAGCCGTGGGACTGGGTCATCGGCGTCGGCTCCTATATCGATGAGTTCTACGGCGCCCGCGACGAGGTCGTCAGAATCGGCCGGTCCAGCAATCTCATTCTCGGCGGTATCGCCGCTGTGTCTCTGCTGGTGGCGGCCGTGACGTGGTTCCTGTTCGCCCGCGGCATTGCGGGCCGGATCTCCCGCGTCGTCGATCAGTTATCCGATGGGTCCAGTCAGGTCTCCTCGGCCGCCGGACAGGTGTCGTCGGCCTCGCAATCCCTGGCCGAAGGCGCGACCGAGCAAGCGGCCGGTTTGCAGGAAACCTCTTCCAGTCTCGAAGAGATGGCCTCGATGACCAAGCAGAACGCCGACAATGCCCAACAGGCCAATGCGCTGGCGCTGGACGCCCGCAAGGCGGCCGATACGGGCAGTGAGTCGATGCAGAAGATGGACTCGGCCATCCACGAGATTCAGAAGAGTTCCGACGAAACGGCCAAGATCATCAAGGTCATCGACGACATCGCCTTCCAGACCAACCTGCTGGCGCTGAACGCCGCGGTCGAAGCCGCCCGCGCCGGGGAGGCCGGCAAGGGCTTCGCGGTGGTGGCCGAAGAGGTGCGGAACCTGGCGATGCGTTCGGCCGAAGCGGCCAAGAACACGTCGAACATGATCGAAGAATCGGTCAAAAACGCCAACAACGGCGTCGATATCGCCGGCGAGGTGGGCAAGGTGCTCGGGCAGATCGTCGAGGGCATCGGTAAGACGACCGATTTGGTCAGCGAGATTGCCGCGGCCTCACAGGAGCAGGCCCAGGGCATCGACCAGGTCAATACCGCCGTGGCGCAGATGGACAAGGTGACCCAGCAGAACGCGGCCAATGCCGAAGAGAGCGCCAGTGCCTCGGAGGAATTGACGGCTCAGGCCGGAACCCTCAACGACATCGTCGGGCAACTGATGGCCCTGGTGGGAGAGACGGGTTCGTCCCAACGGCAGGGTCGCCCGAGCAAGGGCGATTCGCGCCGGGCGGCCGGTCCCCAGCGCGGCTTCGGCCGGTCCGACGAGACCTGGCATCAGATCGCCAAGGGCCGGAGCAGCGAGAGGAAACTGGTGGGGGCCAAGCCGCACGCGGCCGCCAACAGCATCCCTCTCGACGATGACGACGCCGGTCTGGACGACTTCAACAACTAGTCGCCGACCATGCCAAGCTGCCAGCACGGGCCGATCGAGGAGACACCTCGATCGGCCCGTTTCCTTTGGTTTCGGCCGAGCCGCAGCGGTGTGGCTGCGATCCATTTGAGGGGGCCCTGTTCTATGGGGTCCACGGGGTGGGGCCTGGGGGTCACCAAAGATAAAGCGAAGGCAGTGGGGTCTGATAAAAACACTGAGAGCTGTGCTTGGGTGCCGATGGGGCGCTGCGCGGTGTTCACTGGAGTTGACATTTCCTAGTCGGCGGTCCCTGACTTGTGAATATCGGTGCGTCTCGATCCGATATGTGACTTGGGACTGTCAGAGGCCGGTGCGGCCCATGAGGATTCTCAAGGGCCGAGCGATTTGGGAGCGCCATCAAATGACCATGCAGAGGAAGATGTTCATTCCGGCCCTGGTTCAGCTTCTGGTGCTGGTGCCGGTCGTAATGGTGATTATAAGCAGTCGCAGCAGTTCTCAGGATAGTCTCAGGCGGTCGCAAGAGCAGACGCGGCGCATCGCCCAACTCAAAGACTTGCACGAACTGACGGATCGGTAGTAGCACAGCCCGACGCATCAGGCCGAGATCCAGGCTGAGATTGGACAGGTTCTCCAGCAACTCGGGGAGGGCGCCGCGGACGCCGATATTCACAGTGCTCCGGATACGGTGGGTGCCTGTCAGAGCGATATCATCGCCGCCAGAGAGCGTAACGCCGAGATCGAACGGCGGATCATGCAATTGACCGACGTGTCGATTCAGCAGTCCAATGGTTATATCCAACAGGTAGCCACCAAACTGGCCGATCCCAAGCAGGCCGAGTCGGTCAGCACGCTCGAGCGACTGGTCATCATCGGGGCCAATGTCAACACCGTCTCGAATCTGACGATCAAGACGTTGTTCTACCGTATCGCCTCCGATCCCACCGCTGAGGTCGAACTCGTGGCATTTCTCGACCGGTCTATCGAAAACTCACTGCAGGATGTGAAGCGGCTGGCGAATGCCCCCTTCGCGGCCCTGCCGGTGGAGGCCGCTCGAGCCGGTGAGGCGGGTAAAGGCTTTGCGGTGGTGGCCGAAGAGGTGCGCAACCTGGCGATGCGTTCGGCCGAAGCGGCCAAGAACACCGCCGGGCTGATCCAGCGCTCCCAGGACAGCTCAACCCGGGGTGTGGAGGTGTCCGGTCAGGCGGTCCAGGCCATGGACGAGATCTTGGCCAGTGCCCAGAAGGTGGCCGAGCTGATCTCCGAGATTTCGGCGGCTTCGCGCGAGCAGGCGCAGGGGATCGACCAGGTCAACACGGCGGTCGCCCAGATGGACAAGGTCAGCCAGCAGAACGCGGCCAACGCCGAAGAGAGCGCCAGTGCCTCGGAAGGACTCAGTGCCCAAGCCGCATCGCTCAACGAACTGGTCGCCGATCTGGTCGCTTTGGCGGAAGGGAGTCAGGGATGCGAAACCGCCGGCGCCGGCCGGAATCTGCCCAGGTCCGATTGAAGACGTCCGATCGCGTCGGCCACCGTATCGCCGGACCGCATCAGACAACATCGTCACAGCAAACCAGGCGGATAGCCCCATAGGCGGTCAGCCTTTTTCGATGCGCCACGCGCGGCCCGCTTCGGTCAGGACGAATGGACCGCGGTGCAGGGTGCGATGCTTACCCGGCGCTGCTTCTTTTCCTTGCGGCGGGTGGCCAGGCGGTACAGCAGGATCGGCAGGTTGGGCAAGGCTACGACCATATCCCGGCCGGTGGCCAGGCCGATACGGCTGGCTTTGCGGGCGATGTGCAGTAGCTGGCGGGTGTCGTAGAACCCGGCCCGGATCTGATTGCGGATCTGCTTGAGTTCGTTGCGCCCATAGCGATCGGAATAAACGGGGCCGCCGATGTGGTTGAAGTAGTAGCCCGGCGTGGCCTCGACGACCTCCTTCAGCGGGGAGAATTTCTCGACCCGCAGCTTCTGGAAGCTGATCGTGTCCAGCTTGATCTCCTTGGCGAACTTGGGGATGTAGAGCATCTCCTCTTCGGTCTCGCCGATGTTGCCGTAGATGAAGTAGCCGTGCAGGAAGAACTTGTACTGGTTCAGGACGGCCAGGGACTCGCGAATCTCCTGCTGGGTGATGCCCTTTTGGAGCTGTTCGAGAATGCGGTCGTGTGGTGACTCGATGCCCAACAGGAACAGGCGAAAGCCCGCCTGCTCGGCCTTGGCCAGAATCCGCGGATGTTTGGCGACGTCGATGCGGGCCTGCACGATGAACGTCTTCTTGATGCCGCTCTCGATGATCAGGTCGCAAAGCTGCTCGGCCCGCTTGCGGTTGGTGAAGAAATTGTCGTCGCTGAAGAGCACCGTGTTGGCGGTAACGGTCTTGAGCTCTTCGATGACGGACTCGATGGGCCGCTCGGTGTAGCTGCGCTTCTGCCCGAGCGGATTGAGGCTGAACGTACAGAACTTGCATTTGAACGGGCAGCCGCGCGTGGTCAGCATCGTGTCGAATGTATGCCGGCTGAGCCGGGCGCCGTGCAGCGTGAGGCTGTACTCGTGCCGGCGCAGGGAGCGGTCGGGAAAGGCGATATCCGCCACCGCGGGCAGTTCATGGTTTTCGTTGTGGACGATCGCGCCGTTATCGCGATACGACAATCCGCGGATCTCGGCCGGCCGAACCCCGCGAGCGATGTCCTGGATGATGTCCTCGCCCTCGCCGCGCACGATCATGTCGATATTCGGGCAGCGGTCGAAGAGGTATTCGACCTCCTCCGTGGCCTTGTAGCCGCCCACCACCGTGGTGACCTCGGCCGGCAGTTGCGCAACGAAATCGCAGATATGCTTGAACCGGGTCTGCCAGCGGATGCTGATGCAGAGCAGATCGACCTCATTGCGAATGAATGCGCTGAGCGCTTCGGGGTTCTGGTAGGCCTTCTCATGCCGCAGATCGAGTAGAGTAACCTTGCCCACCAAGCCCTTCATGCTGGCGGCAATGTACTCGAGACCTGTCGGCGGAAAGATCCCCATCGTGGCCGTCGAATCCCCGAAATACGGGTTCAACGCCAGAGCGTGTTTGTATTTCATCATAGGCGATTATACGCGCGCCGGTCGAGTCTGTGCACGTCAATAACCTGAAGAAGGGACTAATTTGTGAAATAACTGCGTATCTGCCTGCGGTGCGGTCTGTGTCAAAGACCCGGTGGTCTGCGTTTCTTGCCGCTTGCCCGCCCGGACCGGCACCGCTACAATGCCCGGTGAGACTTCCGGGCGTGGTGGGGCGTTCCCCGACGCCGAGGCTCGAAACGAACGAGGCAGAGCCCAACTGGAGCGTGTATCTCATGGAATATGTACCGCAGCCGAAAGCGCGACTCGTGATCAACGTTAGCGAGCACGGCACCGTCGTCGGCACCGACGATCCCGTGACTTTGGAGTTCGAGGATTGCGGCAACGCCGTGGTGGGACTGGTGTCCTGGCTGGCCGGAGCGCTGGGCGAGGTCAACGACGCCGATCCGAAAGAAATCGGCACCGCCATTCTCGTCGATGCCCTGCACCATTGGACCTTCGACGAAGAGATCGACGATACCGACGAATTCGACGACGACGCGGACTGACCGTTCGTTTGTGCCCCTGATCCTGATAACGGAACCAGCACCATGACCACCCCGGATATCCCTGGCGAGACGCTGGAAGCCGAACCGCCCAAGCCGCAGCGCCTGGTGTCGCTCGATGCCTATCGCGGTGCGATCATGCTGATGATGGCCTCGGCCGGACTCGGGGCCGCACAGATCGCCCGTCAGTATCCCGACAGCAGCGTCTGGCAATGGCTCGCCCACCACACCGAACACGCCGAATGGGCGGGTTTCACCGTTTGGGACGTGATCCAGCCGGCGTTCATGTTCATGGTGGGGGTGGCGCTGCCGTTCTCGATCGCCAGCCGCCGGGCCCGGGGGCACAGGCGCAGACGCATGTTTGCCCACGCGCTGTGGCGCTCTCTCATACTCGTCTTGCTCGCGGTCTTTCTCTCGTCGGCCTGGAGCCGGCAGACCGTCTGGTCCTTCGCCAACGTTCTGGCCCAGATCGGTCTGGGTTATCCCGTGCTGTTTCTCCTGGCCTTCACCCGACAGCGCACGCAATGGCTCGCGGCCTTCGGGATTCTGCTGGCCTATTGGTTGGCGTTCGCCCTGCATCCATTGCCACCGGCGGATTTCGATTGGCAGAGCGTGGGCGTTCCCGCCGACTGGCCGTTCCTGACGGGCTTCGCTGCGCACTGGGAGAAGAACGCCAACCTGGCCGCCAGCGTCGACCAGTGGTTTCTGAACCTCTTCCCCCGGCCCGAGACGTTCGTCTACAATCGCGGCGGCTACGCCACGCTGAACTTCGTGCCCTCAATCGCGACGATGATCTTCGGTCTGCTCGCGGGCGGCCTGCTGCGCCGCGAAGGGACGATCTGGTATAAAGTGACACGCCTGGTCTGCTTCGGCGTCGCCGGCGTCATCGCCGGTGTAGTGATCGCCTGGCTGGGCCTGTGCCCGATCGTCAAGCGCATCTGGACGCCTTCCTGGGCCATTTGCAGTGGCGGTGTCGTTGTGTTGCTGCTCGCTGTTTTCGTTGCGGTCATCGAAGGCCTGCACCTGAAGCGCTGGGCCTTTCCCTTCGTTGTCGTGGGCCTGAACCCGATCACGCTCTATTGCATGTGGCAATTGGGCGGCAGCTTCATCCGCGAAAACCTCCAGCGTCACCTGGGCCAGGACATCTTCCAAATCTTCGGCCCCGCCTACGAGCACACCCTCCAGCGCGGCCTCGCACTGCTGATCTACTGGCTTATCCTGCTCTGGATGGTCCGCCGCAAGATCTTCCTTCGCATCTGACCTGAAAACGACGAGATCTGCTGCCTCGCTCTGACCCTATCCCAACCTTCGCAACGACCCCTTCATCCCTGCGGATGCCGACGCCGAACGATAGAGAAGAGCCGCAGAAGACGGCTCCGGACGCCCTGAATTCTCAGCCCCTTGAATCCGTCCGTGCCCGCAGAAAAGGGCAATGGGGGGCATCCGTTGCAGGATCTTTCTTGCCTGTTCCCTTATAGCGCTGTATAATAATAAGATAAGCGGATGGCTCACGCCTTGGCTTCACCGGAGAGACAACTGCCAGCACCGCACAGTGTGGAGAGGGCCTTCATCGAGGGAAGGAAGGCGCCTGAGGAGATTCTGTTCAGGACGGGAGAACGCGATAGGCGTTTCTGAGAGGGCAGAACAATGAAAACGGCACACTTTCTGGTTCTAGGTTTGTTTCTGAGCGTTGCACCCGCGGCCGGCGGCAAGTCCACCTTGGACATCGAGGTCCTTTCCGGCACGTTCCACGTCGAGGGCACAGCCCATTTTATGGCACAGCCGCCTGGCGACTGGAGCACGTTCGATGTCACCGACAGTGCGCCGGTGTCGGAGCTGGCCACCGCCTGGTGGGAAGGCGAGATGTCAACCGCCTCGGCCACGGCCTCTGTGGGGTCGGTGGAAGCGTTCCCCCACGCATCGGGCTATGACTCCGTCGCGTGGGCCTTCGCGCGCAGCGAGTACACGTTTCGGCCCCGGTACGATCAGTCGCACGTCACCTTCACCATGGATCTTGATGTCGGCGCCTATCCGTGGAATGACTCCGTTGCGCTGTACCTGGCTGACCTGACTACGGGGAACGTCCTCTTGGATTTCACCGGCCCGTTCGACGATGCGCTGCTTGCCCTGGACAACAGCGCCACCATCAACGTTCCCTATCTCTACCTGCCCAGCCCTTCGACGTCCGTCCTGCAATTGGCACCGCATCTGGCCGGCGATCACGTGTACAGCCTCCGGATGAGTGTCATGCCCGACAGCGCGTACGATGGGGAAGCGTGGTCTGGGCGGATCGACGTGAGTACCTCGCCCTTTGTTCCGGCGCCGGGGGCGCTCCTGCTGGGCGCCTTTGGGACCGGCCTCTTCGGCTGGCTGCGCCGACGCCGCACGTTGTAACGCGCTTGGCGATGGCGGATTGCATGGAAGTGCCGGAAA
>Ga0272443_10001660_pt1 | contig 31402 bp, 24 predicted proteins | sample SSMAcet12_FD_193581 | JGI IMG/M metagenome (GOLD analysis project Ga0272443, IMG submission 193581) | Marine sediment archaeal communities from Little Sippewissett salt marsh, Falmouth, MA, United States - SSM-Acet-12 | ecosystem: Environmental > Aquatic > Marine > Wetlands > Sediment ... | reverse complement strand
TCTTGAAAGGTTTCCAAACCCGGCTGAAAGGGTTACCCTGAATGTATTCTGCAAAGGGCTGTTTTCATCGGTGGGTATCAGGTAAGAAAGATCCAGCCCAAAAAAACTGAGCCTGGCTCCCAGTCCGACCGTGATATATCTCCGGACCCCTTTGGAATCATGTTCATGAAAATATCCAGTGCGCAGTGTAAACCGGTCCCTGTAACGGTATTCCGCTCCGAAAGCAAGGGCAATCTCATGGATCTCCCCGGCGAATACACTGCGTGATCCATCATCCTTTAAAACACCCGGAGCATCATAAAAAGACTGAAACATACCGGAAAAGACGGATTCCGGGGATACCTTCCCTGCGACCAGATACTGATCGCCGGTCGCCGAATCCGTGGCATAGAGAGGCGGGGTGGGTACCAGGAGCTTGTTTGCATCAACCTGCAATGAAATGGAATGATCTTCATGAAGATGATAAAGGAACCTGCCGCCTATCCGCAGGTTGGCGGGGATGGGTGTTTTCTCCGCATCCTCCGTATAAGCAACAGGCGTTCCTATATTTGCAAGATTCAGCCCCGCTGCCCATAACGCATCCTTTCCCCCGATCTTTATTTCATCCTGGTAGTAGAGCCCGATGTCACCGGCAATGGAAGTGCCCGGCTTTGTCTCCCCACCCGTTGCAGTTGGCTGTCCGAATATTATGTCTGAATAAATGTATCGGAGGACAATTCCTCCTGAAAAATGATCTGTGAACTTACGCGCATATCCTGCATCCACAGCAAATTCGATTGGATGATATTCAATGCCCACGGTTGGTCCGGTCATATACATAACCGTACCACGGGAGAAATACCGGAATGAACTGCTGATGGTGCTCTTTTCGCCGGCTCCGTAATAAACGGCCAGGTAAACATGGTGGATATCCGGGATAAGATTGGTGAGCCAGGGTGTGTAGGAGAGTGCAATCCCGCCTGCCTTCTCCATAAACGCATATTTTCCCGGATTCCAGTGCTGGGAATTGATATCAGGCGCAGTTGCCGCTCCCGCATCACCCATGCCGGTGGATGCTGCATCCGGCGCAATGAGTAAAAAAGGCACAGCGGTCTGGATTGGGCTGGGAGCATCGCCTGTGATCCCGCTGCCGGTGATCTGTCCCACCAGGGCATTGCCCGACAGGATCAGCAATGCAATGATCCATATCTTTTTCATTGGAGGAAGGGGGCCTTCAATGTCTTAACGGAGCCTGTACCCAAATGGTATGATATGTTCCAGAATATTATTGAATCCGGGAATTTTTATGTATTTTTCATACACCCGTAAATCCATGTATGATATGAAACACCGGAAAAAATATCTCGGGCTGACGGTCACCATCGCCCTGCTGGGACTGGGCTCGGTTTCCTTCCATGCCTACCAGAAAACAAAATACGCATATGATGATTTTGAAACACCTGCCTATTGCAGGCAGTGTCATGACCTGTTTTATGAGCAGTGGGACCAGGCTTTGATGTCCGATGCATACAGCCATGAATGGGACGAAATCGAGTATTTTCAGCTGGCGGTGCCCCATTCTGAAAAGGATCCTTCCATGCTGGAAGCCCAGGAAGGCTGCAACGGTTGCCATACACCCATGGCATACCTGGCGGGAGATGTGCCGCCCCCGGATCCGAAAACCAATCCCCGCGCCAATGAATCTGTCTCCTGCGATGTGTGCCACACCATTACCGGTTATTCGGGGGATACCCCTTTCAACCATAATTACCTGATCGAACCCGGAAAGACCAAATTCTCTTCTATCAAAAGAAATCAGGACTCTCCGAACCACCAGATCGATACCACCCGGTTTTTCGCATCAGCGGAATTCTGCGGCATCTGTCACAACGAAAAGAGTCCTTTCGATGTCTGGGTTAAATCCACGCACCTGGAACTGATGGAAGGGCCTTACTATCAGGAGGGAGTGGTGTGCCAGGACTGCCACATGCCTGACGGTCCCGGGAAGGTGGCCAAAATGGGCGACCGGTACGACAATGTTCATATGCATCTTTTCAACGGGGCACATGATCCCGGCAAGATCCGCGGTACCGTAGAGATCAGGATCGCTCCGCATGTCCAGGGACTGGAGCCCGGAGAACCGCTGGTTCTGACGGTCACCCTGTACAATCAGAAAACCGGGCATAAATTCCCTACGGGATCTGTGGAGGACCGGATCGTCTGGCTGCATGTGGAGGCGATCGATGAAAGCGGTAAGGTATACCACATTCCGGTGGATGAAAAGGGCTTTGAAGGGGAAGAATACACCATTGCCAGTGAAGCGCTTGCCTACCAGGATATGGGGATCCCCCTGGGAATTGAAAACTTTGAAGGGCTGCGAAGGGAGATGGTCCCCGTGGGCGACCGCATCTTTCGCATGCCTTATTTCGATAAGGAAGGAAGGATGACCATGATGCAATGGAACACGGCATCGCTCGGGGTGGATTACCGGATCGGTCCCCGGGAAACCAAGGTAGAAACATATACTTTTAATGTCCCCTTTGATGTGACACCGGGAGAGCTGACCATCAAGGCGGTGATGTATTACAGATTGCTGGTCCGATCGGTGGGAGAATACCTGAAAGTGCCCGAATCGGAATACACGGCCATGACCGTGAATGAACAGGAAGTAAAAGTAACCGTATATCCCTGAAAAATTTACCCCATGAAACGAATGACATACGCGAAGTTCATCATCCCCGTTCTGCTGATATTTCTTGCATGCGACCAGCTAAGTGCGATCCCGGCCTTCGCAAGAAAATACGGCATCAGCTGCATGACCTGCCATACACCGGCTGCCCCCAAACTGAAAGATTACGGGGATACATTTGCCGGGGATGGTTTTAAACTGTCCGATTACCAGTCGCCCCGTTATTACCAGGACGCAGGGGATGAAAAACTGTCCCTCATCAGGGACTTCCCCATTGCAGCAAGGATCGACGGCTATGTGCAGGCTGGGATCTCCGAGAACGGGCAGGTGGATATGTCCGCACCATTCCTGTTGAAACTGATGTCCGGAGGGGAACTGTCGGAACACCTGGCATATTATTTCTATTTCTATATGTACGAACACGGAGAGGTAGCCGGTGTGGAGGATGCCTTCCTGATGTATGACAACCTGTTTAATACAGAACTGGATATATACGTGGGGCAGTTCCAGGTTTCGGATCCGTTATTTAAGAGGGAACTCCGGCTTACTTTCGAAGATTACCATGTGTACACTTCCCAGATCGGATTGTCGGATTTTAACATGAAATACGACAAGGGGATCATGCTCACCTACAGCCTCCCCACCTCAACGGATATCATACTTGAGGTGGTCAACGGGAACGGTCTCGCAAAATTGAACAGCGGAAATTTCTTCGACAAGGATCCTTACAAGAATTACCTGGCCCGGGTGGCTCAGGGTGTAGGTGATTTTTTAAGTGTCGGGATTGTGGGATACTTCGGGAAGGAGGATATAAGCAATGAATTGAGAACCATCACCAACAAGGCTTATTTCCTCGGGGCAGATGCCACGATCGCTTTTTCGGACAAACTGGAAATCAATATGCAGTACCTCATGCGTGAGGATGACCAGGTGTTTGAATCGCTTGCCGACCTGGAACCAATGAACGATGTGCGAACCCGGGGGATCATGGGTGAATTGGTATTCAGTCCGAAAGGTGATCAGAGCAACTGGTATGCTGTGGGATTGTATAACTATGTGGATTCGGATTATGAACCGGCCGATTACCATTCAGCCACCCTCCATCTGGGATACCTGCTGCGCAGGAACGTGAGGCTCGGGCTTGAATATACAGAGATCTTCACCGATCCCGAAAACTTATACGGCATACTGTCGCTGGGCTTTGTGGCAGCTTTTTAAGTTTTCTTTAAGATTGAACGATCGGAAAATTTCCGATCACATCGTTATCAATTTTGGCGAACCGGAATTCTGATTTTTTCCTTTGCTTGCTGAACTTCTCTATTCGATGGTAATCACAGTAACTTTTAAATCTTTTACATCCGAACTATTTCCATAGTAAACCTCGTATTTGCCGGGAGTAACTGACATGCTGCGCTGACTCCAGTCGTAAAACTCGAAGGATGAAGGTGCCAGTTCAATGGTGGCCTGATGTGATTTTCCGGCTGCAAGGGTTACACGTTTGAACCCACGCAGGGTTTTTAAAGGTCCCTCCACATCGTTTACCTTGCGGATATAAACTTGCACAATCTCGGTGCCATCGCGTTTTCCAACATTCTTTACAGGTACGGTTAGTTGTACAGCCTCATTGGCTGTTACGTTTGCTTTGCTAAGTGTCGCATTGCCAATTTCAAAATTTGTATAGCTCAGGCCAAATCCGAATGGGAAAAGGTAGTCGGTTGTGTAGCGGTAGGTGCGTCCTTTCATCGAGTAATCTTCGAAATCGCCCAAATTGTCGGAGTTTCTGTAGAAAGTTATTGGCAATTTTCCCGCCGGATTGTAGTCCCCAAAAAGCACATCGGCAACAGCTTGTCCGCCCGATTCACCGGCGTACCAGGCTTGAAGAATGGCATCGCAGCTTTCGGTTTCGGGTGTTAGGGCAATGGCCGAACCCGAGCAATTTATAAACACCACCTTTTTACCCGCAGCTTTCAATGCTTTGAGGCAATTACGCTGAACCGACGGAAGCTCAATGTTCGTGCGGTCGCCACCTTTGAAACCGGGGTACGAAACAGGCATCTCTTCGCCCTCCAGGTTGCCCGAAAGCCCGCCCACAAACACAACCGTTTCAATGCCTTTCAGTTTGCTGATGAGTTCGGTGTAATCAACTTCCACTTCTTTTCCAAAATCGAATTCAATGTTTGCCTGCCAGTTGTTGAGTTGAGCGTAACGAATTTCAATTTTGTATTTCTTGCCACCTTCTACTTTAAAAGGTATGCGAGAGGGCAACGTTCGCCAGTTGCTATACATTTGAACCTGTTGCCCATTGACCAACAATTCGAAATATCCGGTAGCTCCACCTTTAAATACCAGTTCTTCTGATACTTTCGGAGTGAATTCGGCCTCAAACAAAGCCGAAAATCCTTTGAGTTTCACACCTGATGCAAATTCATGTTGCCCGGCAGTGGTCATTTTAATCGGGTTGGTTATCTGAACCGTGGTGACAATGTCGCCTTCCCGGTAGGGATTGTTCCAGTAAGCTGCCTTAAATCCTTGCTTTCCGTCAAACGAAAGCTGGCCGAAATAACTTTCGGTTACTTTATCCTCAACCAGGTCGCAGCCTTTGTCGTAAAAAATCTTTTTGTCAGGTAGTTTCGTCTTTATACCGTCAAGAATTGTGATGGTGCGAACCGGGGTTCCGTTATAATTTCCCCACAGCATTACTTTATCGTCTGCGTTGGGGCCAATAACGGCAATTTTCTTTCCCGACTTGGACAATGGCAGAGTATTGTTTTTGTTCAGCAACAATGTCATGGATTGACGCGCCATGTCAAGGGCAAGTTGACGATGCTTTTCGTTGTTCAGGACAGATGCCGGGATTTGTGCCCAGGGTACAATTGCATCATCATCAAAATCGCCCAATTCAAAGCGACCCATCAACACACGCATCAGACTTTTATTAATGTCTTCTTCTTTAATCAACCCTTTTTCAACTCCCTCGGGCAGGGTTTTGTAGGGATAATTCTCCCATACACACTCCAGATCGGTGCCTGCCAGCACACCTTTCGCTGCTGCATGTACCGGAGTTGAAGAGACCTTGTGCGTGGTGTAAAAATCTGTTATAGCGCCGCAATCGGATACCACCATGTGTTTAAAACCCCATTCGTCGCGCAAAATACGTTGCAACAGGCGGGTACTGCCACAGCATGGTTCATCGTCTAACCGTTGGTAAGCGCACATTACCTGGCGCACATCGGCCTCCTGTACCAACGCTTTGAAAGCAGGCAGATAGGTTTCGTGGAATTCGCGCGGGCTAATATTATTCAGGTTAATCTCGTGGCGGCTCCATTCAGGCCCCGAATGTACAGCATAGTGTTTGGCACAGGCTAACAGTTTTCGGTATCTGGCATCGTCCGGACCCTGCAAACCTTTCACCACTTGCACGCCCATTCGGGAAGTGAGGTAAGGGTCCTCTCCATACGTTTCCTGTCCACGGCCCCAACGGGGGTCGCGAAAAATATTCACATTGGGTGTCCACACCGAAAGGCTCAGGAAGCGTTTATTTTCATTGCCTTCGTGTATCCATTGGTTGTATTTGGCACGGGCTTCGTCAGATACCGCATCGAAAATATGGAAGAGCTGTTCATCGTTAAAGGAAGCCGCCATGCCAATGGGTTCGGGGAACACGGTTACGTTATCATTGTTGGCATATCCGTGCAGGGCTTCGCTCCACCAGTTGAATTTTTTAATACCCAAACGTGGAATGGCATCGCTTTGGTCGCACATCAAGGTGGCTTTTTCTTCCAGGGTCAACCTTGAAACAAGGTCCCTGGTCCGTTCTTCGAAGCCCAGGTCTGGGTTTTGGAAGGGATACTGCTGTGCCCATGTACTTGTCGCAATGAGCACCCCGGATATCAATAACAGGCAATTTTTGATCTTAAATAACAGTTTCATGGTAATCTATAGTTCTGATTCAACGATTTTTCAGGTATTGAACTGGCATGGCCCTGGAATACCCGGATGAAAAGGCAGAAGGCTTTCAGGCGGATTGGCCGGAGAATTTTTTCCTGTCTGTGGAGAAGGTAAGTTTTCTCCCCATGCCTTCTATGCATGAGATATGATCATGGTAGTGGAATTTGAATTTCTCCGGAATGCCAAGTTCCTCCCACATCCTGTGGATCGGTCCGGACCGGGAAGCAGTCAGCATGTGCATGCTGATGTCAAATGTATAATCCTTTCGTGTCCAGGCCGTACAGAGTCCTCCCGGCAGGTCGTGCGTCTCAAAAATAGCGGTTTTGTACCCGTTCACCTGGGCATAGTAGCCGGCTGACAGACCCGAAATACCGGCTCCGACGATGATAATGTCTTTTTCCAATGTTGGTTAAATTAAATTCGGCCGGGTGATCCTTACGTCAAGCAATGGTTTTTTACTAATTGCCAGCGGGTTTGGAGAAGACAGCATCCTCTATCTCTTCATTGACTTTTACCTCCTCAAAAATGATGGTGTTAATCATCTGGCCATCGATCACCTGGCTTGTGGCAAAAGGCATCATATACCCCTTCACCTTCCTGTAATCGCTGAGATTTGATTCCGTATTCACTTCAGATCCATTCATCATGGATGTGGATTCGACACGCATGATGAGGTAACTATCCTTATTCAGGTAATAATGATCCGTGTTCCCTGTGTTCTTGGTCAGTTTTAATACATATGCTTCATCGTCATCAATTTTTTCTGTTCCGACCAGTTCAAGCTGATGCCCCTTTTCCTGATAGTTCCATAACTGACCATCCATGTCAGATGATTCACTGAATGCGGTTGCCTCGGCACCTGAGAGTTCAATCGGTCCCGGCAACCCGGCCATCGGATTGATCATCCATGCGGTTTCACCGTCATATGCCTGAATGATCTGAGTGCCCTGAAAATCGATCGTCACCTTGATCTTGTTTGGCCTTTTATTCAACATGGTTAATTTGGTTTCCATACCCATGCTGAATGCTTTCCCGGTAGCTTCAATGGTTTTAATCTTCAGGAGATTTTCCTGCCCGATGGCTTTAAAATGGTTTTCCAGGATTTTTTCGAGATCCTGGGCTGACATGTACATAGTGGCGGCAAAAGCCAGAATGAACGAAAGTGCAATGTTTTTTTTCATGGTGATGTGTATAATCGTTTTGTTGAAGGTTTAAAGGTAATATCTTTTTTATTCACGCGATTTAATATAATCATCCATCACCTTAAAGATATTCCGTATCTGCTCTGTATCAGGGATGTTATTCCTCAGTGATTCCAGGTAACCCCTTTTCCTGACGCTCCTGAAGGTGGGTTCAAAATTGATGTCATAGATCCACCCTGCCTGGAGTAACTTGAAGTCATTGAGGTTTCTGACATATTTGGTATATACGATTTGCCTGCTCATAAGCGAATCATATACTTCCTTGCTGATTTCCGGTGTGTCCGGTAATTCAAGTTCGATGGAAGTGTTCTGCTCCCCATTCGACCTGTTGTAATAGTCGAGAACCACTTTCCAGATGTCCAGTTTATCGGCATCCCTGATGAGCTTTGAATAGAACAGGCGTGTTTTCGACTCCCTGTCGGGCAGGTGAGGCCGGTTATGATATTCAATGGCACAAAGGATCAGTTTTTGGTTGTCCTTCTCCAGGGCTCCGAGTACATTGTATTCTTTCAGGACCCTGATCCCCAGCATGGCATGGTCCTCTGACCTTACATCGGAGAATGTCTGATAACGTGCATACTGCTCAAAGCGTCCGATGTCATGGAAAAGCGCAATGACCTCGGCCAGATTCAGTGCATGTTCGTCCAATTTGAGTTCGTTCCCAAGTTGAATGATTTCCCGGACAACTCTCTCTGTATGTTCCCGCTTTAAATCAATATTTTGCTGAAAACCAATGTCATCCTTCCTGTCAAATTTCTGTACATAGTTGTTGAACCAACTTCTGAGATCCCCGACAACTTCCCTGTCAATTTTATTGTTCATCTTGTTCCTGGTCTGACCTGTTGCTGAAAAAATATTTATGAATCCAGCCTGGACAGAGCTTCCTCCAGGGAATTGACGAAATTGATGATCCCACGGTTGTTGCTTTCCCTGATAAAATCTTTCAGGCTTTTGCTCTCAATGTTGTCGAAATCCCCTACCACGGCCAGGCGCACCCGGTAATTGGAGAATTTCTGGAGGATCTCGCCGGCCAGACCGGACCGGAGATTAAAGAAATCTCCAGGAAGGCTCTCTGTATGGATCACGATCCGGCTCGAGTCATGATATGCTGCGTCTGCCATGATATCGAGAAGAGCTTCGGGATCCTTAATGGTCCCGGTTGAGGAGATGATTTCTGCGACTTTTTTTCCGCTGTTCGTTTGATGGTATTTAATCATAAAATTTTTGGCCCCAAAGATAATCATGCCTGCAAGAAAGCCCAATTTCTTCGTACAGGATCCCGGGGAATCCCAGCTGGATGCATGCTGTCCTAACCAACCGGAATAAAGAGGATCTTTCTTTCCTGGATGAATATTCCATCTGCATGATTGAAAGTAAAACGGCATATGTAGACTCCGGCTCTCACCTTCGAACCTTGCTGATCCGTGCCGTTCCAAAAAAGGGTATTGTAGCCTTCAGGTCGGAGTCCTGAAGCAAGTTTTATTATTCTCTGTCCAATCGTGTTGAAAATATCAATTGAAACGTTCGCCTGAGCCGGTAAAAAGTAATTGATCCTGACGGCTTCTGTGAAAGGATTCGGAAAGATATCAATGAATCCTGCCCGCGCTTCAGGATTCAAAATTTCCGCATCAGATGCGGGCATGGTCCGGATCTCCACCACCCAGGCAACGATGACTGATGTATTTCCATCGCTTACAATTGCTTCCATGGAATAATACCCCGGGATCAGGTCAGCAGTCTTCAGATTGAATAGTTCCCCGTTGGCATCATTTATGGGTGCTCCATCCAGGTACCATTCAAACCTGAGCGTGTCATTGTTCAGGTCAAAAGTCCTGATTTCGAAATCAAGGCTGTCTCCCTGGTAAATTGTGACCGTATCTGTAGTACCCGGAATTGCATACTCTACCTCAGGCGCCTTGTTCCCCAGCGCCATTCTGAATACTCCTGCTCCCGAGGTACCGGCATATAAAACCGTACCATCACTTGATATGGTGAGCGAAGTGGCTTCTTTAAATGTGAGGCCGCTGTTGATTTTTGACCAGGTTTCACCTCTGTCAGGGGAATAATAAATCCCGGAGCCGTAATCTGCGGCAAATATATTTTTCGGGTTTGAAGGATCTATCGCGATGTCCAGCAACTTTGTCCAAAGCTGGCTTTCATAATTCTGACCGGTCAGAAAAGGGTTCCGGGTATCCATACTCATCCCTTCTACGGCCTTTCCGTAAGCGCTCAGATAGGAAGGACATTTTATTTGAATCCCGTAATTACAGGCTGTCCAGTTATCGCCACCATCCTCTGATTTGAAAATACCAGATCCGTCTCCTGAACCTGCGTACAATATATCCGGATTTTCAGGGTCAATAGCTATGGACCGAATATCTGAAGATCCCAGTCCATCGGGTATGACAATCCAGTGTTGTCCTCCGTCGACTGTTTTGTAAATCCCATTATTCAAAGTTCCGGCATAAACGGTATCGGGGGAATGGGGATGTATGGCAATGGTGTTGATGATCCTTGATTGTTGATCAATTCCTGTATTGACTTCAAACCAGTGCTTTCCTGCATCGGTGGACTTAAACATTCCATAGCTCGGCTGGCCGTCGGGATCTATGTTACCGATATTTTGAATTTGGCTCATGCCGACGTACAATACCGAAGGATCAGATTGTGAAACTGCAACTTTTGAAAACCTGTGGAAACCATTACCTTCAAAGGCTGAGGGTCCAAGTGAAAATAAAGGGTGCCAGGATTCTCCGCCATCGGTGGTTTGAATAATCTGCAGATCTGCTTCCGATGTACCATAAATAATATCGAAGCGCTCATTAACCGGGCTGATGGAAGTAAATTCTGTAGTCGCTGACCCGTTGGTTATTCCGAACCAGTCCCCACCTCCGTTGACAGATTTAAATGCTCCGTTCCGGCCAGCCACTAAGATCTCTGACGGATTTCCAGGGTTTATTTCCAGGTCTCTGATATCGGCACCGGTATAACCCTTGCTGGCGGTCATCCAGTTGATTCCCCCGTCCATGGAAAGGAAATTCCCGCCATTGTAGTTATTCACAAATACCTTGTTTTCGTCTGTTGAATCCACCACTGCACTGATGGGTATCCCCGGTCTGATTCCGGGTGGACCCCATGAATTATCTCCTTCCCGCAGATGCCTGGTCCAGATATTTCCTCCGTCCACACTTTTGTAACAGCCCGACTCACTAAAAGCATAAACAAGTTCTGGCCTGGATCTGCTGACAGCAACGGCTGTAAAACAATCCCCGTCCAGTATTTTGGTCCATGGCTCCCCGCCATCCGTTGTTTTATAGATCCCTCCGGCTGGCATGCCATAGGCATGATTTCCCGAAGCTGCATACAGAATCCGGGGATTCGCCGGGTGTATCTCGAGGAAACCCGTATACAGATTGTCAATGCCGTTGTTGATGGCAACCCAGCTTTCTCCCCCGTCCACCGATTTAAGTATGCCCTCTCCGCCAGGCAGGTTCAGTTTTTCATCGCTGTTGTATGCTTCCCTGTCAAAAATCCCGGTTGAACAGTACACGGTATCAGGATGTATGTAATCATACAGCAACACCCTTGCAAGATTATCCCCCTCCCAGACCGGATACCAGCTCTCGCCTCCCTTCACAGATTTGTAAATCTTCCCTTTTGTTTTGTTGAACGTGATCCCCTGTTCAACTGTCGCTATCTCAGCCGCAGCCAGGACAATATTTGAATTTTCGGGATGTATGGCAAAGCCCCGGAACGAAATTTCGATTCCCTCAATCACCCCATTGTCCATCCGAATCCATGACTTTCCGCAATCATCAGATCTGAAAATACCTTTTGTATTCTGCGTTCCGCACCACACCCTGTCAGGATTGCCCGGATCAATGGTCAGGGAAAAAACAGGAATATCTTCCTGTGATTCACCGGTTCGGGCTGTGATTCCTGTATTGCTCTGTTCCCAGTTGATTCCTCCGTCATAGCTAATATTGACACCACTGGGATTATCTGTGACAAAGATGATCTGGTCGTTTTCCGGATGGATCCTGATATCATAACCCAGCCCGCCGGGCGGACCTCCCGTTTTGAACCAGTTATATCCTTCAGGTGGCTCTGTCTGGGGCGGGCCGGTCACCATTACGCTGTCGATGTATACGACCGCATCCTCAAGTGACTCAAATGCAATGGTGCCAGAGGTAAGTGCGTTTTCGTCCCATACCTGCAATTGCAGCACACCATCAACATAGATCTGGATTGCTTTTTCGCTTACAATGATCTCTAACTGGTGCCATACATCTGCTGTGATAGATACAGCTCTGGTGTCCAGTTCCCTGTATTGGCCCCACAGGCTATCCCTGGTAAGCCTGATCTCTTCCAGGTTCATTTCCAGGAAATACCTTCCTATCTCGCTCAACCTGAAGTTCACATGGACCGATCCCTGTTGAATTTTTATGCTGGTTTTAAAGCTGTAATCATACCATTCACTCCCCAGATTGCAGTTTGCCCAGGAATGATTCTCCCCTCTGAGCATGTAGTTTTCTGTTTCCAGGTGTACCTGCCAGCCCTCCTCCAGGTTCCAGTTATCTGCATGACCTGACTGGAAATCGTCGAAGAATAATTGTTCCCAGGGTCCCTGAGAATATCCAGTTGCACAATGGATGATGATCATGCAAAGAATAGCCGCATTCTTCATTGAAGTCTCTCATCGGGAAAAACAGGATAAGATAATGAAATTCCGGGGCAAAGTAAATAGTGCTGAGAGTCAATATTCAGATTTTCTGATCAATCTGCAGATATTTTCCGCTCCCGACAGTTTCCAGGAACTGGTTCATAAACCTCGCCGCGGGTGCTCCATCCACGATATCATGGTCAAAGGAACCTGTCAGACACAGGAATTCCCTGACCTCATGCCTGTCATTTATGAACACGGTTTTCTGTTCAATACTTCCCACGGTGATCAGTACCGTTCCGCTTCCGTGGGGGATGAACCAGACCGGCTCCCGGCTGAACATGCCTACTGCGGTCACTGCTACCTCCCCGTACCGCATGGCCATCTTTATATTTCTGGCTGCAATTCGAACAAATGTCTTCAGCAGGAATTTGGGAATGAACCGAATCCATCCCATTCCCGAACTCTCCCCGAGGCCTTTGGAGACACTTTTCTGTGCATCCCTGATCTGCTGGCTGACCTGCGTGTATGTCAGGTTCTGGGCAGCCCGGATGCTTACAGGTTCAGGAACCTTTTCACCGTCAAATTCACGTTCGACGAGCACGCTGACGGTCACATCCTCCAGGGTGATCAGCCTGTTTTTCCGGATAAATGCATTGAGATGGGGGTGTTCCCTGACCACCTGTGCCAGGCAATACACAATGTAGGCAGTGAATGAAAGCTTTTCGCCCGTTTTCTCGAAATGTGCCTTGATCAGCCGTCGGGATTCCGTAATGTCCACCTGTGCAACAGAATGAATGGTATTCTTCCGGGCGGTGACAGAGGCGGATGCCGCTACCATCTTTCTGTTGAAACCTAACCGCTCTGAAGTATATCCTTTCTGCATGATCAATTCTTTCTGGATTCGACCCAGGAATTAAAATCAGTTTCAGCTTTCCCCAGACTGGCCATCTCCTTTTCAGGAACCTCCGGTTCCTTCACCTTTTCAAAATAGGAGAAAAGGGATGCGGCAAATTTCAGTTGCCTGTTACCTGTCATGAATGCGATGAGCCTGAGGAACGGGATCGGCGTTTCGGAGACTTTCTTCACTTCAGGATGGAACTCCGCACAGTATTTTTCAAGCATCTCCTTCATCGCGTACCTTTCCGGACCATAAATGTAGTAAATTCCACTGCGGTTTCCCTCATTCAGGTAAGCATTGGCAACCTTCTTCCCGAAATCGTCCGCTGCCACCCAGTGATATAATTCGGTTTGTTTCCCAAGTACCGTGGCCTTGCCGTTCCTGACCATCATTGCTAGCGATTCGAAGAACCAGGTCGGTCTGAAAATAAACCAGGGAATCCCGCTCTGAATGATCATCTGCTCGGCCCTGAATTTTTGATCGATGAAGCCGAACCACCTGTTTTCCTCGGTAACCGTGCAACCGGAGATCATGCTGATCCGTTTGATGCTGTGCTTTGCCGCCGCATCCAGGATAACCCTGGTGGCTGATGCATCATCCACTCCGGAGACAGATATATGTACCGCATCACAGCCACTCATGGCCTTCTCCAGGTCGGCAGGGCGAAACAGGTCGCCCTGCATAATTTCATAATCATTGATGAACATGGAAGGCTTAACACTGCGGGAAAAGAGCCTCAGTTCAAAGCCTGCTTCATCCAGTTTCCGGATCGCCGGACCCGCAAGCATTCCGCTTGCACCGATTACAAGTATTTTCATCTTTTCTATTTTTGAGTTTTTTATTGTTTGATATGATTTTCGAATGTGATTACCCTGCGGCCATTTTCCTTGCCGCAAAATCAAAGAGTCTTCCCATGGTTTTCTTGACGGGATTGAGTTTCACCGGATAGTAATAGTCAGATTGAAACCATCCCTTTTCGGTGAAGTATGTGTAATCCCGGTATTGATCATCCAGCATCATTTTCATGCTGGTCCTGCTTAACCTGTAAAGCATCAGTTTGAACAGGGATGGAGCCGGGTAAGCCTGCCTGACCAGTTCCCTGTAATACTTTTTACTCTGTTTCTCGATCAGGGCCTCCGTCTTCCGCCGGGCTTCATCGGTCATGGGTTCCAGGGTTTTGATACATAATCCCCTGACCACGTTAAATCCCAGTCCGCCTCCCACAAAGTCCAGGTATTTGACGATATCCTTTCCTCCGTAGATTCCCTGCGCGACGATGGAAGTGAAGGTTTTTCCGAAATACCTGGGCCTATGCAGAACGAATCCAAACCGGTCCAGGAAAACCTTCATCAACCCGGATACCTGGAAGGTATAGTTGGGACTGGCAAACACCACTCCGTCAGATTGCATGATTTTTTCCATTAACAGATCCCTGTCGTCCTTCAGCGGACATTTTTCCTCACCCCTGTCCAGGCAGAGCTTGCATCCCCTGCATGTTTTCAGGTTGTATTCACTCAGGGCGATGATCTCATATTCAACATCACCGAGAACCTGTAAATGCTGCAGGAATTTTTCTGTGGCTTTGAAGGTATGCTTCTTTCTTACGCTTCCCACGAATGCTGTTACTTTCATTTTTTTCAACAAAAGTATGGGGAGCGTACGGGGGGATTGTTTGACAAATGTCAAAAAAACAATCAGATGGATTTCTTGTTAAGGACCCTCTTCATGCTTGATCACCATGCCATATTCATCATAAACTGTCAGGCTCCAGCTTCTGTCTTGATGGACCACGTAAACGATCCACGTATATGTTCTCTGAAGTTTATAGCTGTAAAGACAGGTTGTGAAAGTGACTGTTTCATCAGGTTCGATCATCAGCTGCCTTATCATCCTGATATGATACCCGTGCATTTGTTCACAACTGTGCGTGATGGTTGTATGGATATACGTGGCCAGGGATTTTGATTCACCCATAAAATGCAACCAGGCATCCTGTCCTTCCACTTCATGGATAAATTCCCACAGGATATCGGGTGTGCAGGGTGGCTGGGGATAGAAGTTGACACTATATCTGTATATGCTGATTGTCAGATCTTTCGCCGTGATCCATGACTGTACTACCAGGTCATCATAGATCTCTCCGTTTGCGGCTTCCCCATTCAGTCTCACATCAATGAGCCATGCTTCCGGACTGTCTCGTTGGGTAAGTACAATTTCAAGCTTCCCGTTATTATCCCATTTCGTGAATTGGCAATTCCAGTTAGGAGTGCCTTCATTAAAACATTCCATTTCCCATTCCCCATCAGAAGATATCCCTCTGGATTGAAGCATTTGTTCTGTGGTTCCGGACGCCGATTTTTTGAATCCGTCAGAATCGACAAATTCAGGAAATATGGCCCTTTCACGTGAGTTGTTGATGAGTTCTGCCAGGGATACAATTTTTTGCATCATCGTATCGCCGGGCTCAGAGAAATGTTCAGGCAATTCAACAGGGGCCAGATCCATATATAATTTCTGATTCTCTCCAATTTTTTCAAATACGGCCTCCAGATTCTCATAAGTACCTGTGGAATCTGGATCGTTATTGTCATCTTTTTTGCAGGAAGAGAGCAGCCCCGCTACCAGGAAGAGAGATATTGTAATCAGGTAATTTGCTTTCATGATGCTGGATGAATAAATTTACAGAAATATGACCCTTAAGTCAAGTTTCTATTTCCCAGACACCTTCGAAAAACAGCCAGATATAATCTTTGATCCTTCTTTCTCCTTAAACAAAGGATTGCGGTTTTACTTCAATTGATTCCCGATCTTTAATCCCACGTAAACCGTCCTGGGGTTCAGGGGACCATACATGTATCCGGGATCCCGGTCGATCCCTGTGTCAAAGTCATTTTGATAGGAATTGAAAATATTTTTCATCCCGGTATAAATCCTTAACATTGCTCCGTTGAGCCTGATGTCATAACGCAACTTGAGTCCCATTTCCAGAAACCTTTGTGATACGCGCAATTCACCCTGGTTCGGCTCTGCTTGATCTGCCCCGAAATATGGCACCAGCATTTTACCTGTATAGTTCGCAGTTGAAGAAAAACCAAAGTTGCCCACCGACTGCCAGTCCAATGCCATGTAGCCATAGTTTCCCGGGGTACGGAGAAATCTTTTTTCATTGAATTCCTGGACCTCTTCGTATAAGCTGCTCTGGACCGTAAATCCGGTTTTAAGAGTCAGATCTTCGGCCGGGACCAGGTTTAATTCAAAATTCAGTCCCCGGACACTGGCTCCCTTTTCAGCATTGATCCTGGTATAGATAACCCGGCCATCTTCATCCGGCTGGCTGTAATGGTTGGCGAAAGGATCATTCAAATGTGTATAAAAACCCTCCAGAAGAAAATTCAGATATATCCCGCCAAGCTGCCTGTTAAAATCCATGGAAGCCATGAAGCTGTGGCTTGTCTCCTGGGTCAGATCCGGACTGTTCCGGTGGATCACTTTTCTTGAACCGGAGGTTTCGATGTGCAAGTCCTCATCAAAGAACTGGGGGGCCCTGTATCCTCTGGAATAACTTAGTCTGGCCTGCAAATAATACTGGATGTCGTATTTGAGTGTGATCCTCGGACTGAGTACATTCCCTGATTTGTCAGAACCAGCATTCTCGTTATCTCTCACATGATACCTGTCAAATCGTGCACCCGCTGATACCTGAAGCTTATTCAGATTGATCTCATACTGTGCAAAAACACCTGTGGCACTGGTGGATTGGTCAGCAACGAGCACATTGTCAGTATGTACAATTTCGACTACGGAATCGTTCACCACCAAAGGATTGTCAAGATCCGGATATCCCAGCTTCTGATCTTTCAGCCATGTCCCGTTGTTTTCTATACCCGCAATGATCCCGGACCGGCCCAGAGCTGCCTTATACTGGGCTCCTACTGTATAGGAAAAATCGCGGGTGTTCCCGTAATCCCTCAACGATTGTTCAGCACCGTAGTATGAGTCCCGATTCACACTTTGACCTGATGCAAAAATTGAAAAGTTGTCGTTTTCTCTGAAATACCGCTCAAAAGTAATCGCTGCTGTGTTCAGGTCATGCTGAACCGATTCTGCGATGTTGGATTCATGCAGAGGGTAGCCGAACCTGTCCCCTCCCCGCCTGTCTTCCCTGATGTGGAAGAAATCGACAGCGATTTTACTACGTGTTCCAAAACGATGGAATACCCGGCTACCGATGGTAATGTTCTTTAACCGGGATATTTCTGAAAAATCATCACTGTTTGCATCAAACGGATCCCTGCTGCGGGAAAACCCGTACAGTGCCATGCCTGTTTTGCTGTCAGAGGAAACCAGGGATGTATTAAACTGGAGTGAATAATCCTTTACGGGATCGCCTGCATGGCTCATTCCAAGGCCCATCACTCCACCAGACGCACCGATCTCATAAGCATTGTTGATGGGATCCTTCAATATCAGATTGATGGTACCTGCAATTGCATTGCTGCCATATAACGCAGAACCACCCCCACGGATGATCTCGACCCGTTCGATCATGTTGGCGGGGATCAGTTCCAGACCATATACACCGGCAAGACCGCTGAAAACAGGACGGCTGTTGATGAGTATCTGGGAATACGGCCCCTCCATCCCGTTCATTCTGACCTGCGAAAAACCACAATTCTGACAATTGTTCTCCATTCTCAATCCGGGACTGAACTTCAGACCATCGCTCAGGGTGACGGATTGGTTTGCTGAGAAGATTCTTGACGTAATGGTATTGACGATGACCGGGGATTCCTTCCGGTTGGTTTTACTCCTGTTCCCGGTAACAATCACTTCTTCGAGACCCAGCACGTCCCTCTCCAGTTCAAAATTCAGCTCCCGGGTTTCTCCCCGGCGTATGGCTATTTCTTTTATCTGGGGTTTGTGTCCCATATAATCAGCTCTTATTAGATGGGTGCCCGGGGGCAGATTGATCAACTGGTAGTGTCCTGTTTCATCTGTTGATGTTCCTATGGTTGTTCCCTCCACGGTGATCGTGGCAAAAGACAAATGCTCCGTACAATTGAGACAGATGACGTGTCCGACGATATTCGCATCGGTTTGTTTTTCCTGGGAGTTCATTGTCTGAGTAACTGACAACAATATCATTGCCAGCATAATATGTAATTTTTTAGGCATTTTATGTGTCTGTTAAGGAAAAGTCGGTGATCTTTCTAAGATGATTCTTTTATCTGTTCAGCCGAAAAGAACAATGCCTGATCAAATACGATCATATGAATTCTGCAGTGATGAACCTTGAGGAGATTCAATTATGCTATCGGGGGAGCCCTGCCCTGATTGGAATTAAAGTCAGTATATGGAAATAAGGCGACAACCTGAAATCTGTATCCTGGATTTCTTGTAAAAACTCCCGGAATGAAAGCTGCAATGAACGACAGGAAAAGAATATTCAGGTTATCAAGGAAAATAAACTCGATACCTGTATGCTGATGGGATTGGGATGATCCTGAATTCTCTGATTTATCGTAAGGATGGGAATGCGCAACGATAGAGCCATTTGCCAGCACATGCGTATGCATAAAGATTCCCCTGTTGGCGATGAGTATAAAAATCATCCCCGCCATCACCAATATGATGCATCTCTTCACATTTATAATGCTCACGATGCTGTTCACCCTGGTACGAAGATATGAAAAGATGGTGAACCTATGACCGCCGGATCCTGCTCAGGGTGGCGATATCGATCCCCAGGTAGGAGGCTATGTGCTTCAGGGCCACCCGCTGGAGGATATCCGGGTGTTTTTTCATAAAGAGCTGGTACCGTTCCGAGGCTGTCAGTGTCTGCAGCTGGATGGACCGGTTCATGAGGGAATTGAATTTGAATTCATCCACATCCTTGGCAATCTGGCGCCAGGCCGGAACGACTTCCATCAGGGCCATCATTCGTTCATGGGTGATCACATCCAGCTCGCAGTCTTCCATGGCAATAATGAACTCCCTGGAAGGAACCTGGTCGTTGAAGCTCTTCATGGAGATCACCACTGTCCCCTGTTTGAAGAAATGCGTGGTAATATCATTTGCCTGATCATCATAGAAAAAGGACCGCATCAGTCCTTTCCTGAGATATCCAAGCCGGGTGGCTATTTTCCCTTTCTCCAGGAACAGTGATTTCGCCGGAAAGCTTACAGGTTCGAACCGGGATATTGTTTCCTGCCAGTCCGAATCTGTAAATCCGTAATGCGTTATGAGCCTGTCTTTGAAATCCATATAAAAGCTAAGATAGGAGGAATATGGGAAAATCGATTAGCGGATACGGAATTTCACATGTATCTTTGACCTGCTATGGTATGGAAAATGCTCTTTTTGGGATTGATTTCAATGTTGCTGGTCCCCGGAGTAGTGGCGGAAGATCATCGGAACACAACTGAAAAATATCCGGCCGATGATACCACCGGGGTCATCGCTGACAAGCCCCTGTTCCGGGACCCGGTGCATGACGGTGCGGCCGATCCGGTTGTTATATGGAACCTGAAAGCAGGGAAATGGTTCATGTACTATACCAACCGGAGGGCGAACGTACCGGAGGGTGAAGGTGTTTCCTGGGTCCACGGCACCCGCATCGGGATCGCCACTTCGGACAACGGAGGTGCAAGCTGGCAATACCTGGATACATGTGACATTCAATACCGTGTCACAGAAGAATATACATTCTGGGCCCCTGAAGTGATCGCCTATCAGGGGACCTATCACATGTACCTTACCTATGTGCCGGGAATCTTTCCAGACTGGCGTCATCCCAGATGGATCGTGCACCTGACCAGCGAGGACGGGATCAGGTGGGAATTCCAATCCAGGCTCTCCCTTGCTTCCCAAAAGGTACTGGATGCCTGTGTGATCAGGATGCCCGGCGGAGACTGGCGCATGTGGTACAACAACGAGGCAGACGGAAAATCCATGTATTATGCCGACAGTCCCGACCTGTATACATGGACGGACAAGGGGAAGATGCAAGGTTTCGGCAGAGGGGAAGGTGCAAAGGTATTCTGGTGGAAAGACCGTTACTGGATGATCGCGGACGAGTGGCAGGGTCTGGCGGTATACTCCTCCGGTGACCTGGAAAACTGGAACCGCCAGCCCGGGAATATTCTCAGGGAACCTGGTACCGGGGAAGACGACCAGGTCCGGGGTGGCCACTGTGATGTGGTGGTCTCGGGCGACCGGGCCTTTATCTTCTATTTTACCCATCCGGGAAGAAGGGAAGAGGTGCCTGACTCTGAGATCATCGAAAAACGCAGGAGTTCCATCCAAGTTGCCGAGCTTTTCTACAGGGACGGAAGGATCAACTGCAACCGGGATCAGCCGGTCCGGATTAACCTTTCAAAATAAGAATCAGATCCTGAATATCAATTGATTTGCCCATCGGATCTCATCCTCTGAAATGGTGTGCGGGCGTCCTTCATACACCTGAAGGGTTACGTTTGCATGCATTTCCTTCAGCATATGTACAGTTTCATGGATCCTTTCCAGGGGCACATGCGGATCGGGATTCCCGGTTGAAATGAAAACCGGCATACCGCCGAAGTCCCCCGAATACCGCTCCCGGTAGATCCTGTCCCCGATCAGCCCTCCCGTGAAGGCTGTCACACCGCCGTACCGTTCGGCATTGCGTGCAGCAAATTCGAGGGACAAACAGGCTCCCTGCGAAAAACCGAGGAAATAGGTGTTTTCTGCAGCAATTCCCTGATCTTCAACATTATGAACAATCTCCTGCAACAGTGCAAGGGCAGATCCCAGCCAGGGTTCATTCTGCCCGGTCTTAGCCATGAAAGAATGCGGATACCAGGTGAAATTGGTGGCCTGCGGGGCCAGAATGGCAAAGTCGTTCACGTGTAATTCCGGAACCAGACCGAGGATATCCCCCGCATTTGCGCCCCGGCCATGAAGCATAATAAGCGCTTTGTTTGCCTGCTTTAAAGATCTGCCTGCTAAATGGAGTTCTCTTGTGTGCATTTCCATTAAACCTCTACCTCCAGTTCAGGTAATACCGCCTCTATCCTGTCACGCATCGGTTCATATTGCCCGGGCAGTTTCAGAGAGGTACCCAGTTTTTCAACCGGTTCGTCTATTGCCATCCCCGGATGATCCGTGGCTATTTCGAACAGCACCCCTCCCGGCTCACGAAAATAGAGTGAAAAGAAATATTTCCTGTCGATCTTTTCGGTGATGTGCAAACCCTTCGCCTGTACTTTTTCCCTGAAAGCCATCAGCACCTTCTCGTCCTTCACCCGGAATGCCACATGGTGGTTGGTGCCGCCGGCATTGATACCCCTGGGTGCACCGGGTAACTCCAGCAGGTCCACAATGGCCGCATTTTCTGCATGGTCCGTTTTGTAGCGATATATGTTTCCATCCTTCGCCACCTGCCTGTAACCAAAGACACCTGTCAGTATTTCAGCTGTTTCTTTGATGTTTTCAAGGGTAAGGGTCACGGAATGGAATCCCTTGATGGACACATCCGCGTTTACCTCCTTGGTTGTCCATCCCTGCCTGTTGTCCTGATGTTTTGGCTCAATCAATGATAGCCACAAACCATCGGGATCCCGGAACAGGAGGCATTTTTCCCCGAACCGCTCGCCGATGTGTTGGTGGTTTATTTCGTTTTCTTCCAAGCGTCTCTTCCAAAAACCCAGGCTTCCCAGGGGTACGGAATATCCAATTTCAGTGGCCATCCCGGTCCCGGTCCTCCCCTGCTTTACGCCGGGCCAGGGGAAAAACGTAAGAAGCGTTCCCGGCGTTCCCACCTCATCGGCGTAATAAAGATGATAGGTCTGCGGGTCGTCAAAATTGACCGTCTTTTTCACCATCCGAAGGCCCAGTATCCGGGTATAAAAATGGTGGTTCCGCTGCGGATCACCCGCGATGGCTGTAATATGATGAAGTCCTAATATCTTATCTTCCATTGCATTAGCATTTACATGAATCTTTTCTATATCAAGTAATCAGAACATCAAATCCTGCCTGTTTGTTCATTTACGCAAACGCACTTACACCCATGAAATGTTATTCTGAATAAAAACCAAGATCGGTACTGTCAATCTCCACCGCCAGGAAATGATCTGATTCGTAGAATACTGTATGATCGCCGGGTATTTCAGGTTCTTTGATCGCTAAATGGACAGGCATGTTTTTGTGGTATGATTCCGTTTTATGCACCAGCACCAGCACTTGATCGTATTTGCGAAATGATTCCTGATCCAATGATCCGGTCCCTCCGATCTTGGTTCTTAGTTCCCATGTGGTCCACCATTCGATTCCATGCCTGGGTATGACCAGGGTTGAGTGTGGATTTTCCAGCATATCCCCAAATTTCTTCAAGTCTGCATAAGCATCCTGTGATAAGGCAGGCGTTTTTGGTTTACTAATCATGTAAATGAAAGAACTGGCTACTGTCAGGGAAATGGCGATGACGATCACCCGTTTTACAGCCCGGGCCGATATGGAAAACAATTGTAGTATCAGGATAAACATCGGAATGAACAGGATCATGCTGAACCGGTTAAAGTATTCCCTGCCGAGCACGGGAAGGGAAAAAAATCCGATACTGATGAGAAGGATAACGAACACCTTCCTGTCATATCTCTCAGGTTTCTCTTTTCCCCTGAAAATGACAATGAGGGCACATGATAAGATAATCAGTGTGGCAGGATAGGTAATCAGGCTGTAGGGTTCCGGCCCATACCTGAACATGCCATTTCTGAAAAGGGTCACCGGCACCCAGAGCATAGAATCCAACCTTCCGGGATCGAAAAGGTACACAAACCCAAGGCTTCCAACAACGATGATCACAATGATCGGAATAGCCCTCAACCTGTAAAAAACTGATAAGCTGATCAGCAGGATGGTTAAGGATACGGTAAACACTCCGAAATGGGTCAGTCCGGTAAGAATCAGGAATAAAACTGCAAAAAACGCTTTGGTGGATGACCTTTCCCTGAAGAATGCGAACATGTAGAATAAAAAGAATGCCATCAGCGGATATGCGGATGAATTCTTTGAAGCTTCAGCTACCATGAACAAAGGAGCAATGGACAGGGTGGCATAAGCCAGCGCCTGGATTTCAAAATACCATTTCAGATCATCACCTGTAAACCTCGAGCTGAGTTTGTAGAAAGGGATCACCATAAGTGGTGGGATCATGCTATCAAGGATCCTTGTAACATGGAGGATGACCTGATCATTCTCAGCACCCGAGATCAACCAGATCATCTTCACTATGAGGGCATTCAGGTAAAAATACAAAGGCATATCCCTGAATGCGAGCTTACCAGTTTCAAGAATGGCCCTGATTTGTACCGGGTAGTATCCCCCACCGATCCCGGGGATCAGATCATGGCTGTAATTAATGATCAGGCGCCAGGCGAGAAGAGCCAGGCCGAATAACAGGTAATAAAACTTCTTATTCATCAAGTAGACGGGATATCGCATGATCCTCGTTCATCGTGTTTTTCTAATTCATTTTTTCCAGACCTCTGTTTTCTAAGACCCGGTAAAAATGATCCGCCTGAACATCCACATATGTATCCACATCTCCGAGCGGCCAGCGAATCACCACGCTGTCAGCCCTGCCGGCATTCCCCAATCCGAAATGCAACCTGGCACCATTACAAGCATGGATCCCGTTCTCCTGGGCGAGTTCCCGGGTCATCCAGACCGCCTTTCCTTGAATGGTGGCTTTAACCCGTATGCGGGCACCGATACCGGACCGGTTTGAAGCAGTGCCCTCGCAGGTGAAATTGAGCCAGTGGTTCTGGTTCCCTTCATTCCGGTAAATATAGGTAAGAAAAGGAGGGGCAAGGTTCCCGTGGGTGATGATCAGATCCAGGTCCCCGTCGTTATCGATATCGTTGGCCACCGTGGCCTGTCCGCCATCGGTAATAATATTCCCTTCGGTGACCCTGGCAAAGGTGCCGTCTCCCCGGTTCATGAAGAGCAGATTCTCCCTGAAGGTAAGTCCATGACCAAGTGCTGAATCCCGGGTTGAAACCACGGCCACAAACAAATCCAGGGTTCCGTCGTTGTTAAAATCCCCCCAGGTTGAATTATAGGTAAATTTTTTTACGGCCTCTTCCGGTTCAATGATTATCCTTTCGAATTCCAGGTTCCCGTCATTCCTGTATAACACATTGATGGTATCAATGATGGAGGTCACATACACATCCATATCCCCGTCATTGTCATAATCGCCCCAGGCAGCGCCTCCGGCACCCAGTGCATCTGTGACCAGGGGAGAGCCGTTGTCCAGTGAAGAAAAGGTACCGTCTCCCTGGTTAATGTATAGCTTACAGGGAAGTAGCGAATCACAGGAACCGAAAAAACAAAAATTCGCTTCCAGTACGTCCAGGTCCCCGTCGTTGTCACAATCGGCCCATGCACTGGACTGGCTTCCCCCTACCCCTTCCGATGTGGCCGCCCCGGCATTCACCTCCGTAAATGTCCCATCCCCGTTGTTCCGGTACATATAATTCCCATCAAAGAACACGTTGGTAAAGAGATCCAGGAAAGAATCTGAATTGTAATCCGCCCATGTGGCACACATCTCCTCTTTCTCCGAGATCCTCACCACCTTTTCAATGGATCCGCTTCCATCGTTGACAAAAAGCTCGCCGTGGTTAAAGAGGTCCCAGTCCCCGTCATTGTCAAAATCCCCCCAGTTGTTCCCCGGATTGGTTTCGTACAAGGTTTGGGCAAGTATTCCCGTGGTTATTTTTGTAAACCTGCAATCACCCTCGTTCCTGTACAGCAGATTGGGACGGTTCATGCCACTGCCCACCGATCTGAAAAAGGCTCCCGTAGAATTCCCGATATAGAGATCCAGGTCGTTATCAAGATCTATATCCACCGGGTACACACCCCTGCCACGCACCACCTCGCTGACCAGGGCTCCCGTATCGATGCGGGTGAAGACAGGCACGTGGATTTCCCTTGTAACCTGTTGAGAAGTTTTGTTTCGGTCACAAGTGGTACATAGGATACATACACCAAGTACCAATGGCAGACTTCGTAAGGAAAAGATCATGTTTATCAGGGATTTTAGAACAAAGATGAGGTGTGCGTTATCACAATTTAAAGACTGAATCCATGTAAGTTAATGAAATGGTGCCTGATTTGGAAAATATTTTTCTCTGATATCATCCTGTTTTGAGGTTTGGTAAATGATATTTTGTAATCTTATGTCCTGGTATCAATGATAAATACGTACATCTCATGAGTCCCGAAAACAAATCCATTCACGAATTCGACTTTAGCCTGATCTGCGAATATTTTTCTACCATGGACCGGCAGGGGCCCGGTAGCCCGGAGGTAACCATCAAGGCATTGGGCTTTATCGATCATCTGACCCCTGAATCACAAATTGCCGACATTGGTTGCGGAACAGGGGGACAGACGATGGTCCTGGCGCAGCATGCACCAGGACATATTACAGGGATCGATTTGTTCCCTGCTTTTATCGAGTTGTTCAACGCAAATGCCGCTCACCTGGATCTTCAGGACAGGGTAAAAGGCATCGTCGGTTCGATGGACGACCTGCCTTTTCAGCATGAATCACTGGATGTGATCTGGTCGGAAGGAGCGATTTACAATATTGGTTTTGAACGTGGCCTGAACGAGTGGCGGAAATTCCTGAAAAAAGGAGGCTGTATTGCCGTTTCAGAAGCATCCTGGTTCACTGAAAAAAGACCGTCAGAGATTAACGAATTCTGGAAAAAAGAGTATCCTGAAATAGACACAATTCCACAGAAGGTCATGCAATTGCAAAAGGCCGGATACATTCCCGTGGCAACCTTTATCCTTCCTGAAGACTGCTGGACAGAGCATTTCTATGCACTACAGGTCACCGCACAGGAAACCTTCCTGAAGAAGCATGCGGGAAATAAAACAGCCGAAGAGCTCGTAGCCAACCAGAGAAATGAAGCTCAATTATATGACAGATACAAAGCGTATTACGGCTATGTGTTCTACGTAGGAAAGAAAATATAATTGAAGAACCTCGCAGCAGAGCTACGGGGAACCGAGCCTGCGAGCTCGATGCAGTCAATGCGCGAGCGGGATTCAAATCGCAAAACTGGAATATATTTTAATCAAAAATATAGTACAATGATCCTGTTACTCGGTAATCCCCGTTTGCGGAAGAAAGCTTCTCCGGTCACTTTTCCTTTAAGTGAAAAGCTTCAAAAAGATGTGAGACTGTTGGAAACGGTACTTGAGGATTTTCAACGTGAGAAGGGATTCGGACGGGCCATCGCGGCGCCTCAGATTGGAATCTCTGAACGTTTTATCGCACTGAACTTCGAAGATAAGCACCTAACAATCTTCAATCCGGTGATCAGCTGGCAATCAGAAGAAACATTTTTGCTCTGGGATGATTGTATGTCATTTCCTGATTTAATGGTGAAAGTCAGGCGCCATTCATCGATCAGCGTAGTGTATCAGGATGAACACGGAGAAGAAAAGGTATGGGAAAAGCTCGACCCGTCCACATCAGAGTTGTTACAGCATGAGATCGATCATCTGGATGGTGTACTGGCCATTGACAGGGCCATTGACAGGGAGAGCATTGTCTATCGGTCCGTCTTTGAAATAAAGAAAAGCCATTTTCTCAACCAAATAGCATTATCATGATACATTGATCTCATGAAGAATATCACAGTACAGAAGATGAAAACCGAAATTATCATCCATAATTCCGTCAGCCTGGATGGCTCTCCTACCGGATTTATGCCGGATATGGAACTGCACTATCAAATTGCAGGAGATTATAGGCCTGATGCGCACCTCATCGGTTCTGATACGGTGATCGCCGGGTTCTTTTGTACGATCAATCCAACTCAAAATCCAAGGCATACCGGATTGCCTCCTCCAGGTCCATCGCCAGGCCTTCCGACTCATATTTTAAAGTTAATTCCTCCCCCAGTTTTTCACGTATTCCGATGATGTGTTGTTTTACCAGTTCCTGCCAGAATCCCATTCTCATATTCTCCAATGACTCCGTCCCGGCTTTCCTGGATCCCTCATTTACTGCCGCCACCAGGCGCAATGCCTTCTCGTGGCGACCCATCCCGGCAATGGCCATTGACATCCCCAGCAGATCGGTAAACACATAATGCATATAACCAAACCTGATCACGATTTCGAGCGCCTTCGCATATTCCCTTTCCGCTTCACGGAATTTGCCCTCCATCATGGCGCAATCGCCCAGATTGTGATGTCCCGAGAACAACGCAAGCAGATGATCGTATTTTTCTGCCAGCGTGATCATTTTTGTTGCCGTCGACCGGGCGTCATCAAGTTTTTTCAAGTGGATAAAACCCTGTGAAACTGCAATCATACAGTACAACAGCACACCCGGATCATTACTGATCTGCGCCATCTCATAAGCTTTACTTGCAGTTTTCAACGCGTTTTCATCATCCCCGCAACCAAAATAGAGCAACGCCATATCCGCAATAGCCACGGCTTCTTCATTCAAATTTCCCAGCCGGTGCCTTATGGAAACAATTTGTTTCGCATAATCCATGAGCTTGGAGTACTGATCTATGTTCCCTGCAAGTGTCCAGCCATATCCCGATAATATCCTCGCTTTCGTTTCTGATTCAGCAACTCCCATTGAAACGATCTTTCCAAGAACCTGCTGCCCCAGATGATAATTGTTGCTTCTTGCCCAGAACCATGCCAGCGCTCCGGCCAGCAGGGTAAACCGGCGAAGATCATGATGCTCCGACCAGTCCAATGCGGCCAGCATGTTATCGTGTTCCATCTGAAGCCTGCCCATGCAGGATGCCTGGGATATCAGTCTTTCCTTGTAAGCTTCCTCGGCCACACTGAGATAGTATCTGAAGTGTTTCTTTCTGAGTTTATTTTCCTCAGTATCCTTAAGCTGGTTTAAACTGTACTGGCGAAGTGTTTCCAGCAGATAATACCTGATGGGTTGTCCGGGGTTGCGAATGGTGTTGACCATGGAACGATCGATCAGTCCCGCCAGTAAATCAAGGATATATTCCCCGGGTAGAGACCGATCCATGCAGACTTCTTCCACAGCGATCAGATCAAATCCGCCCGAAAATACGCCCAGGCGTTTAAACAGGGTTTTCTCTTCAGTTGTCAGCAGGTTATAACTCCAATCGAAGGTTGCCTTCAATGTTCTGTGTCGCTCAACAGTGCCCGGTACAGATGAGATCAGCTCTGAAAACCTGTCAGACAACCGCTGGATCATCGTTCCTGGATCCATATAGCGGATCCGGCTGGCTACCAGTTCAATGGCCAGCGGGATCCCATCCACCTGTTTGCAGATCGTGGCAACCTCGTAAATATTTACGTTCTCCAGTTCAAACCTGTGATCACCCAGCCCTGCCCGGTCCGAAAATAAAAGGATGGCTTCCGACTCCTGTGCCTTCTCGACATTTCTTGCATCATCCGGATTGATCAGGCTCAGCGAGGGGATCCTCCAGGTTATTTCTCCCCTTATATTCAGAACCATCCTGCTTGTGGTCAGGATCTTTAAACCGGTGACCATGCGGATCAGCCTTTCTGCCGCCTCAGCACAGGCTCCGGCCAGATGCTCACAATTATCAAGAACGATCAGCATACGCTTCTCGCGGATCCTACGCACAATGGTAGCCATCATTTCTTCTCCTGGCGATTCCGGGATATTCAGGGTAACCATGATCTCCTTCACAACCATATCACCATTTATAACGGGTGACAGATCGACGAACCAGATGCCATCCTCGAAATGTTGATCCATATTTGCAAGCAATTCGCAGGCCAGCCTGGTTTTTCCGCACCCGCCCGATCCGACCAGCGAAACGAGCCTGTGCGATTTTAAGAGTTCTTTAATGGCTTCCATCTCCTTATACCTGCCGATAAAGGAAGTTGCAGGTACCGGGAAATGATGCAGTTTGTTCAGGTCTCCGGTATGATCAGGCAGGAAAGCATTCGTCTGACTTTCAATTGCTTCTTCTTCAACTCTGTCTGTTGCTTGTTTTTTCCCGTCTTTTTGCCGGACCTGTTTGGGGGAACACCCAAATTGATCCTTAAAACATTTATCGAAATAGGCGATGCTCTGGAAGCCTGATTCGAACGCTATTTCGGAAATATTGGCTGAGGATTCCTGCAAAAGATTCAGCGCCCTGTCAAGCTTTACCCGCCGGACATAGGCGCTTGCAGATACATTGGCTAATTCTTTAATCTTTCGATGGAGACTGGACCGGCTCATGTCCATGATCCTGGCCAGTTCTGAAACGGTGAACTGATCATTATCGAGGTTATCCAGGATAATCCTGGTCAGATTGACCAGGATCTTCGAATCCGCTGCCATGTAACGATCGTGTTAGCCTTTCATTTCCAGAAGATACAAATATTTTGAAACATATGAGTCATTCCATATCGATGGATGAAACATATTATAAAAAATTGGAACATATCAAGTAGATATTGGGCATCAAAACGAATATTTTGCCAGTGACACCAAAACCCAATATATATGAAAAGGCAACTCGCTCACGCAGTTATCTTCCTTTTGTGCCTGGCTTTTCAGATACATGGACAGGTGATTCATGTACCGGCAGACTCTTCCTCCATCCAGTCCGCCATCAATGGCGCCTCAGAGGGAGATACGGTACTGGTGGAAGAAGGAACCTATTATGAGAACATCAACTTCAGAGGCAAAGCCATTACGGTGGCCAGTCAGTTTCTGCTCGACGGGGATACCTCCCATATCTCAAAAACAATTATCAACGGCAGCCAGCCGGCTCATCCCGATACGGCATCGGTTGTGCTGATGATCTCGGGGGAGGACACGACATCCGTATTAAGCGGATTCACCATCACCGGAGGAAAAGGATCATATATCATGTTCGACGGTGTGAATACTGCTTTGGGTGGTGGTGGGGTGGTTATTTTCAATGCAGGAGGAAAAATTGAACGGAACATCATTGAAGGCAACAATTTTCAGGAACCCAGGGAGTTTGTCCTGGCATACGGATTTGGAATATGCGCTCTGGTAAGAGGCAATCATACAGTAGTTATCCGAAACAACATCGTCAGGGATAATACCTACACAGGATTTACCAATGGACTGGGTCCGGGATTGTGCCTGCTGGGCGGCAGGATCCTCGTGGAAGGAAATACCATTTCAGGAAACAGCTCAGATTCTGAAACGGAAGCTGTAGGCGGCGGTATCCTGCACTGGTGCACAGCAGACGAAGGAGTCATTCCGGAATTGATCATACGGAATAATACGATCCATGACAATGAAGTGACTGCGGACCTTTACCAGCCCTCGGGTGGCGGAATATTCTTAAGAGGCTTCAACCTTCCATGGGACATACGGATCCAGAATAATCTGATATTTAATAATCGTGCCCATAACGGACGCGGAGGGGGGATTGAGATCTGGGAAGCCAAACCGGTCCTGTCCAACAATACCCTGGTGAATAACATGGCTGAAAAAGGAAAGCAGCTGGGCACCCGATTAAATGCCGGACCCACACTTTTCAACAATATTCTCTGGTCCGATGGAGATGACGGAATCAGCGAGATTCACACCCAGTCCGGGGAAGGAATTACAATCCGTGCTGTTTATAACAATGTCCGCGGGGGCTGGCCGGGAATAGGGAATATCGATGGAGATCCCCTGTTCGAGACCGGTTCTTTTGCACTGAGTGAGATAAGCCCCTGCATCGGCTCGGGGGTCGATTCAGTCAAGATCTTGAGCAACTGGTATTATGCTCTGCCGACAGATATTGAAGGGAACCCGCGTCCTGATCCGGTCGACGCATATGTGGACATGGGTGCCATGGAGTCGGGTTTTGCATTGCCGGTCGATCTGACACCTCCCACACTGATAACAGACAGGGAAACAATGGACCCGGATACGGGTTTTGAGCTGGAAGTGACAAGTTCTGAAGACGGATATATCTTTCTGGTCCCCGAAAACACCGAAAGCGATCTGGCTGTGATCAGGA
>Ga0272443_10001659_pt1 | contig 31416 bp, 44 predicted proteins | sample SSMAcet12_FD_193581 | JGI IMG/M metagenome (GOLD analysis project Ga0272443, IMG submission 193581) | Marine sediment archaeal communities from Little Sippewissett salt marsh, Falmouth, MA, United States - SSM-Acet-12 | ecosystem: Environmental > Aquatic > Marine > Wetlands > Sediment ... | reverse complement strand
ACTTGCAGGATTAAAAGAGATTGAAGTTAGAGTTGTTAAATTAAAACAAGATAAAGTTGCAAAACTTAAAAGACAATTGATTTCTGATTTACTCGACGAGAAGTGTCCAACTGAAGAAAGTTATGAAGCGATTGTGAAACTTTATAAGATGATGGGAGACAATGTATCCCAGGATACATTCTGTAAAGAAATTGGAATAGCAAGAATCACCTTACAACGAGCACTTAACTACATCTCTGACAAACAATCAGACCCCAAAGCTGTTGAAGGTTTTAGTGCTGGTGTTTGGAGAGAAGTTAGAAATTTACCGAAGGAAGAAAGAGAAGAAATTAAAAAAGAATTGAAAGAAACAGATGAACCATTTTCTAAAATTGTTGAACAAAAGAAAGAAGCAATTAAACAAAGAAAAGAACAAGAAAAATTAGAAGCTGAACTTGAAGAGAAAAGAAAACAAATGAACCAAAAACAAATTAAAATTACAACAGATAGAGAAGCAGTTTACAAATTAAGAGATGAGATTATTGAAACACAAAATCATTTTAATAGGTTAATGTCAAATGTTCGTTGGGCAAGAAAAAAGAAATTCTTTTTTGAGAAACCAAAGCAAAGAGATGACTTTTTAAGATTTTTGGATGGGGCATCAGATAGAGCAAGAAAATGGGCAGATGAACTTGATGATTTAAAGGAGGAGATTTCAATTGAGATTATAAGAGAATAATAATGGGAACTAAATTTAAGACATCACAAGAAACATTTGAATATAGAATGACAAAACATAGTGTTGAAAAAGAAGTCTATGTTGTTCTAAAACCAAAAAAATCTTGGAAGTCTGGATTGAGTTTCAATAAGTTAAAGGAGGAAATTGAACAGAGAAGACAAAGGCCTTTTTGTAAAGGAAGAATCTATGAAGCAATCTCTTTGCTTAATCGATTTGGGAAACCTTATGGAATCTACATCAGAAGTGGATATGGTCATGTAGAAGATAAGGACAACAAAACAAAGATAGAATATAGATATTTTGTTCCAACAGAACAATTTGATATATCTAAAGAGAAAGTAGATTTAGAACACAGAAAGGAAATTATTGGGCTTAAGGAAGACCATTTAGAACATCATGAAAAGGTTACAATTCCTCAAGAACAAAAACTTGCTGAAATTCAAAGATAGACATAAAATGACTGAAAAAACTAAGTTTGGGATTAGACTTTGCTCTAAATATACTGGAGAGGAAATAACATTAGGAAGTCAATTCGATTCTGAGGAAGAAGCACGAAAGGAGGGTGGAAAACAGGTTTGTCCAAGATGTAATACATTTAGTATTATTCATTTACCAAATGATGCTAAATGGGTAGATAAGAAAAGAGGGTTTGTTCCATTAAAATATTGGAAGGAAATGATGGAGGAAAAGAAAAATGACACAAAAAATAAAATGTCCTAGTTGTGAATATGAATGGGAAACCAATGCTAAATTAAACATGGTAACCTGCCCTAATTGTCAAAGAAAGGTTGATAAAAAAGAGGCAACACAAGAAAAACAAAAAGTTTAAATAGTAGTATGAATTAGAAAATAAGAGAGGTTTAAAAATGATAAATGATGAAAGAAGAAGGATAAAGGACAAGGTTGATTTCTTTTTATCTGAAAAAGTTAAAGTACATGTTGAACTTAGAGATAAAACTTTCTTAAATGGTTACCTTGAAAAAGAGTTGAGGGAAAATGTATATTGGTTTATAGACGACAAATTAGGTGGTGTTTATTTATTTCTTGGAGATGTTTATGATATTGATAAATTTAATGAAATAAAAAAGGGGGTGGGGAGATGAAATGTGAAAAATGTAAAAAAAAGTTTAAAGATAAAGATATTCACTCTCATCATATCTTACCTTATTCTTTATTTGAAACTTATGAATGTCCTATAATCTACTTATGTACTTTTTGTCATAAAAAAATTCACGAGTATCTTGATATACTAAAATATACTTCTAAAGAAAAGGTAGAAAAATTCACTAAAGATTGGTTAAAAAATAAAAAGATAATCCAAGAGATAGAAAAGTTTCCCTTCTGCCCTATTTGTAAGGATATAGATAAAAGACTTTCCATTAGGGAAGTAGGGTCTAATTATTTAATTTTAGGTTGTTCTTATTGTGGTTATAACGAAAAGAATACTCAAAAATATAATGAATGGTTTAGAAGACAAAAAAAAGACCTCTCTTCAGGAAATCAAAAGTTATTTTTAAAAAAAGTTGGAATAAAAAAAGGGGATGAAAAGGATGGTAGCATTTCAAAAATTTAAGGAAATTGAAAATCTTAAAGATGATAATGAAAGACAGAGAGTATGGCTTAAAGATTATGAAGGATTGTATTTCTCTATTGGTAAACAGAAAAGAGATTTAATTTATTGGCAAAAAGAAAAGGAGAAATATATTTATTCTGATACCCTATGGGATGGATGGTATTGTGAGGATTTTAAAGGAAATTTTTTATATGCTAATCACATTAACAAAATCCAAAGACATAAACAAAGGTTAGTCATAGAATTTGATGGAGAGAAAACAACGGAATTCCTTGAGGAGGTTTACAAAAAACTAAAAGAATTTGGATGGGGATTTATAAGAAGTTCTCATGAGGGGAAATGTGATTACCTTTGGGTAGAGTTTACAAGAGAATTAAAGAGTAGTGAAGCAAAAAAATTCCTACAATGGATTGCCCCTGAAGGAAGTGAAATTGATTTAAACTTTACCTCAGACCTTAAAAGATTTCCAGTATTATTTGCAAAGCATTGGAAGTATGGAACTAGAGAAAAAGTTGTTGAATATTTTGAAGGGGAACAAATAGATTATGATTCTCTGAAGCTAAAAGAAAGTAAATCTAAAAGTAATTATGAACGAAGAGGAGATTTTATTTATCATACTTTTAAGAAAGCATCAAATCTATTTACAACAGAAGGTCAGGCAAAACAATTTAATAAAATCCAACCTTTGTTTTATGATAAAGCTGGGTTATGGTGGTTATGGGATGAAGAAAGTAAATCTTGGGAATTGGTAGATGAGATTGATATTTTAAATATGATTAAAGATACTACTGGGGAAGATACTATTACTTCAAAAAATAGGACTGAAATTCTCAACGCATTAAAACAAGAAGGTAGGAAGAATATTCCCAAACCTATTGAACCAACTTGGATTCAATTTAAGGATACTATTGTTGATATAAAAACAGGAGAGAGATTTCAATCATCTCCAAAGTATTTTACTACAAATCCTATTCCTTTTAAATTACATAATGATAATTTTGAAGAAACCCCTATAATGGATAAAATATTTGAACAATGGGTGGGTAAGGACCATGTAAAGACTCTTTATGAAATTTTAGCATACTGTTTACTCCCTGATTACCCTATTCATAGACTTTTTTGTTTCATTGGTTCAGGAATGAATGGAAAATCTTGTTTTCTTAATTTGTTAAGAAAATTTATAGGAGTTTACAATTGTACTTCAACAGAGTTAGATACCTTAATAGTTTCTAGGTTTGAGATAACAAGATTACATAAAAAATTAGTTTGTATGATGGGTGAAACAAACTTCTCAGAATTAGAAAAAACATCTATAATCAAGAAATTAACTGGAGGAGATTTAATTGGTTATGAATATAAAAATAAAAATCCTTTTGAAGAACATAATTATGCTAAGATTTTGATTGCTACAAATAACTTACCCACTACAACAGATAAAACTATTGGATTTTATAGGAGATGGTTAATAATAGATTTTCCTAATCAATTTACAGAAGAAAGGGAAATACTTGAGGATATTCCTAAAGAAGAATATGAAAGTCTAGCCCTGAAATGCACAGGATTATTAAAAGATTTATTAAAAAAGAGGAAATTTCATAATGAGGGGAGTATTGAACAAAGGATGGAAAGATATGAATCAAAGAGCGATTTTCTACAAAAGTTTTTAGATGAATTTACTGAAGAAGAACCAAATTGTTTTATTAGTAAATCAGAGTTTAAAAGAAAATTTGATGATTGGTGTTCCTCAAATAGACATAGAAAGTTAGCTGAAAATAGTCTTGGAAGAAAAATGAAAGAAAAAGGAATAGAAACTAGTAAAAAGTATGCTGATTGGTTATATGAAGGTAAAGGGGGTCAAATGAGAGTTTGGGAAGGGATAAAATGGAAAGAATAAACCCTAATAGTCAGGTTAGTCAGGTTAGGCATGTAACCCCCACTCAATTATTACATGGGAAATTAAGTGGGGATTATTGGATAACTTGCCTAACTTGGATATTCCTTTGTAAATTCAAAAAGGAAAAAGTCAAGCAAAAATTAAACACCTCTATTTCCTATGGAAAAATAACAAAAAATGACACCTAACGCTTACCTAATGATTGGAATATTTATATTATCTATAATCATAGTTTGGATAATTTCAGAAAGAATGAAGGAGGATTTGGATAAAGAAGATGAATAAAAGAACAAAATATAAAAAATATTGGTGTCCAAAATGTGGTGCAGAAGTATCTATTCCAGAAACAGAATGGAATCTTACATTTACAGGAGTTTGGTGTCCAATATGTAGAAGAAAGAAAATGAAAGAGGTTTTAGAATGATTAAAGTATTTGAGATGTTTTCTGGATATGGTGGAGCTAGTTTTGGATTACAAAGAGCAGCTATACCTTTTGAATGTATTGGAATCTCGGAAGTAGATAAGTATGCTATTGAATGTTTTAATAATAACTTTCCTAATGTAAAGAACTTTGGAGATTGTTCAAAGATAGATACAAAGGAATTACCAGATTTTGATTTACTTACTGGGGGATTTCCTTGTCAAGATGTTTCTGTTGCTGGAAAGAGGAATCTTGAAAAGGGAAGAACAAACCTTTATGAAGAAATCCTAAGAATAGCAAAAGACAAGAAACCTAAGTATATGTTACTTGAAAATGTAAAAGGATTATTAAGCATGGAAGTAGATGAAAGAAAACTACACCTAAAGATTGTTTCAAATTTGAATAAGATTGGTTATGATGTTTGTTGGAAAGTTCTTAATTCAAAGAATCATGGTATTCCACAGAATAGAGAAAGGATTTGGTTTGTTTGTAAACTAGGTTCTTGGAAGTTCATGGAGTTTATGTTTCCAAATCCTATTGAGTTAAAGATATTCTTAAAAGATATTTTAGAGAAAGAAGTTGATAAGAAGTATTTTTTGAGTGATACAGCTATTAAAGGAATAATTAAATCAAACTTCCAGGAAAGAAAACCATTAGATAATTTAGATGTTTGTAAAACCTTAAAGGTTGGTGGAGATGTTCCTTGTTTAGAAAATCCACATTCTATTGCAATTAGGGATAAAAATAGAAATAATAATAATCCAAAAAGTGAACTTCAATTAGAAATCAATAAAGGAAATATTAGTAATGCTATCACCTCTTCAACAAAGGATTTTATGGTTATTGAAGCTAGGAGTAGAATGAAATATAATGAATTGAGTGATTGCTCAGAAATCTCTATCAGAAAATTAACACCAACAGAATGTTTTAGATTAATGGGATTTTTAAATGATGAAATTAATTTAGATGGATTATCAGATACTCAAAAATATAAACTTGTAGGTAATGGATGGGATATTAATCTTGTATCAAAGATACTAAAAAATATGCTTAAAACAACAAAAGAGGTTTTAGAGTAAAATGGTCCTATTAACAATAACAGGTGAGCAAAGTGGTGATATTAAAATATTAAAATTTTTAATAGTCTTTTTCCTATCTTTGATAATTCCACTAATCATAATAATCGCATATAAACTAAAAAACAGGGGTAAAAATGAAAATTAATACTAAAAGACTTAAAAACAATTTATCTCCTCCCAGTACCCCTAAAAACACGAAATTTATGTGTAGGAATTGTAACAAGAGGTATAATTCACTACTTGGGGCAATTTATTGCACTTGTAATAAGAAAATTAAATGGAAAGAAAGAAGAACTTAAAATGAAATCAAAATTAATCATATATTACAATCATACTCCACAACCTACAAAATACAGGGAGGGGGTTTTGGATTCACCTCTTTTCATCCCCCTACATTGCAGGGCAGTAAGATAATTCCTGTATAATCTTACACCTTTTGTCCGAGAAGATGGTTGTGGGGGTTTTTAATTTAAAAACAAAACATTTAAATACTAAATAATATAATATTATATAACAAAAAAAGATGGGATTTAGAAAAAATTATTGTATTTATCTTGAAGAGGATGTTCACGACGAGTTTGTTAGAAAATACATTGAAGGAAAGGGTGTGAGTCTTAGTTTTATGGTTAATAAAATTCTTAAAGAATATCTAAATAATAATAAAAAGGAGGTAAATCAAAATGGAAGAAACCAATAGACAAATAAGCGAAGATTGGAGAGATGAAGTTTCAGACTCTGCAAGTGCAACATTGAAAATCTTAGATGGAGAAACCAAGAGAGTAGTATTCCTTGATGAAGGAAGAAAAAATACACATCCAGACTTTGGAACTTCAATTGTGTTTTCTGTGGAACATGAAAAAGAAATTATGAATTTTTATGTTAAAGAAAACAATTATTCTTTGCTTAAACAAATCAAAGAGCTTGGAAAATTAACTGGTATTGCAGTTGATATTTCAAGAGTTGGGTCAAAGAAATCTGACACAAGATATACAATTGAAAAAATTGATTAATACTTATTATTTTTTTTGGATAGTAAGAAACAAGGAAGGGTCTGAAACCATCAAATCCCTCCTTGTTTTTTTAAAATAAAATATAAAAAACAAAATGGCAACAGTACCGACGATAATTAGAGAAACATTCCCCAATCTTAGACTTACTTCTATGGTAAATATAATTACCTATTTTATAATTTTCATAATTGTTATGGTTATTTTTGGAATTGGAACTTATATTTTATATTCTAATTCTAGGTATAGAAAAAAATTAGTTATTTTTGAAAAAGTTGCAGGAAGATTTGAGCCAACAAGAAAAGATAGAGGTATGGAAATTAAACTAGAATACGCAGGAGATACAGTTCTATATCTTAAAAGACATAAGAAATATCTTCCAACACCGACGATACAAACAGGAAGAAATACTTATTGGTATGCGATAAGAGAAGATGGTGAATGGATTAATATTGGAATTGAAGATATTGATGAAAGAATGAGAGAAGTTAAAGCTCATTTTTTAGAAACTGAAATGAGATATGCAAGAGTAGCATTACAGAGAAATTTAAAAGAGAGATATGCAAAACCTAGTTTTTTAAGTGTTTATGGAGGTTTGATTGCTTATACAGGATTGATTGCTATTACTGCTATTATGATGTGGTTATTATTTGATAAATATATGGATATACTATCTCAAGTAGATGCAACTGTTACAACTTCTAGGGCTGTTATGGAAACTGCAACTAATGTAATGTCTGCTTTAGATAATATATGTACAAATAGAGGTTTAGGTTAAAATGATGGAGTTAATTTTTTCCTTTATAATTTTAATGGGATTATTTATCCTTTTTGTTGTTTTTCCGATAGTTTGGATTCTCTTTAAATTTAAGGAGAAAAAAATAAAACAACAAGCACAATTAGAATATGAAAGGGGGTCAATAAAAAATGAAAAAAAAGAAATCAAAGACTACCTCAACAAAAGAACAGGAAGCAAAGATAAAAGAAGAGCAGGAGTTTCTAAAGAAAAATGGAGTTTATCGTCAGTACCACTTGAGATTACTTCAGAAGGGGAATCTAATAGGGGAAGAAACCAACGAGATTTTAAAACAACTAATAGAAACTCTAGAAAAACTTACAGAGTCCTTAAATTCAAAACTGGAAGTAGACGAAGAAGAATCTGAAGATACTGAAGAAGATGACGAAGATGAAGATTCTGAAGATGATGAAGAGGACGAGGATGATGAAGATGATGAAGAAAAACTAAGGAAGTTAGTTTAAAATGAGAACTATTGATAAATTGTTATTTATTTTAATTTTAATAGTTGTTGTTTTATTATGTATTATGATTTACAGGTATGATAAGGAGGCAAATGAATGTATGGAAAACTCAATGCAATATGCTATAAACAAGTTAGCAGAAGTAAATGTTGCAAACATCACTTGTATTTGTATGTCTGATAATCCAGAAACAGAAGCAGGGATATTTTCAAGTAGTCAAAAATGATAACCTTTTTGATTGACCTTTTAATATTTTCTGCAATAGTAGGAATCATTATTGGTATAATCCAACTTATAATAGATAGAAAATGAATATAGAACAAGAAGAAATAAAAGAATTGAAAGAGGAAAATAAAATCTTAGAAGAAAGAGTAAAGATATTAATGTTTTTCACTATAATATTATTTATTACAGTTGTTATATTGTCATACAATCTTTATAGAATACCTAAGATTGTAGAATTAGGAATAGAAGATATTAATTTCATTGGAGAAAAGACAGAAGACTATATTATTTGTTCTAAGATGTCAGGAACTCCTGCTTGGGTTATGAATGGAACTATTTTTGGTTATGGGTTTAAAAATTTTACAGAAATGAATTCTAGTCTAAATGTAGTTAGTGAATATTTAATCCCCAGTGGAATTTCATTTTATTACTCTTCCAGATGTGGTTGGTGTCATAGACAAATAGAACAATTTGGTGAGGAGAATTGGAAACAATATCAGGATGCTGGTTTAACTGTAGATTGTCTGGAGGTATTGAATGAAAATAAATAGGAAATTTAATCAAAATGATTTTAATGCAATACTTTGGAGCTACATTGGTTGTCTTGTATTAACTGGAGGAATGATTGCAGATTTATATTTTGGAATGGGTAAGATTGGTTGGTTAAAAGTAATGTGGGTTTCCTTATCTGCATTTGCAGTTATTTTTATAAAAAAATAAAAACCGAAACATTTATAAAGATTAGTTAGTTAGTTAGTTAGAAGTAAAAAAGGAGCAAATGAATTAAAATGAAAACAATTAAGGGAATATGTAAAAATTGTGGAGAGAAATTTCAAACAGGTTTTTTTTCAGATGGAAGTTCAGCAATTTGTATGGAAGGAATGGGTTATTGTTGCATTCCTTGTGCAATAGAAGATTTATTAAAAAGAATAAATAAATTGGAGAAATTAATATGAAAAGAAAAGTAGCAATAGTTTTTGGGAAATGGGGAAAAACAACAGATTTTGTTTTAGAACCTGTTTGTCCAGATTGTGAAAAAGATGGAAATGAGTGCGAAGTATGTCAAAATTATATTTACATTGAAGAAGTTAAAGGAGATAAATTAAAATGAAAACATTAAACATACCATTTGAAGAAAAAGATTATAAAAATTTATCAAATTTCAAAGGAGAGAATATAAGCTGGAGAGATTTTATTTTATTAATGTATACTCATTGTCTTGATGCAAGTAAAAAAGGAGATTTTGAAGTTTTAAAATGACATTACAAAAATTATTAGAAAAAGTATGTGGAATTTGGCATGAAGAAGAGGAAGAACCAATACCTGAAGAACAACTCAAAAAAGTACAATGTGATAATCTTTATTGTGCGTCTTATGGAAGAAAACCAGTTTGTTATATGGAATGGTTTGTTAATTGTAGACAATATGATTGGAGAGGGAGGTGTAAGATAGAATGAAAACACAACCAATACTTCTAGGGATTGTAGTTTTAATATTACTCTCAGTCTTATTTGGGGCCCCTTTGTTTTTTCTTAGTGGATTATGGATACCTCTACAAGATATTCATCCAGGGTTTATAGCTATTTTGGTAGCAACTTTAATTGCTTCTTTATTTAGCTTAATATTTAGTTTGATTATGACTATCTATCATCATTGGAGGAATGTTAGAGAATGAAAAAATCTGATTGGTATTCACTAATTCAGATAGTACTTTTGTTAGGGATATTAGTACTATTATTTTTTGCTTTAGGATGTTAAAAATGAAAAAAATAAATAATAATGGAATATTAAAATTTATACAATTTTTGCCAAGAGAATTTTAGATTTTAATATTCCTAAGAAAGCTTTTAGTTTTCTTTGAGGGGAAAGCCACTCGCCTTAAAGGAGTGGCAATTATTAAAATGTATAAAAATAAAAAAGATGGCACTAGAAGATACTATTAAAATAGGTGTGGTATTTTTAATAGGAATGATAATATTTTATACCATTATAATATTAGCAAATAGAAGTTATAAATCAAAAAAGAAAAAAAGATGAGAATAAAAAAACCAAGAAAAAAGAGAGTTATAAGAAGACCTTGTAAAAGGTGTGGGAAAATGTTTCATCCTACTGGACAGTTTTGTAGATTATGTGAAGAATGTTATGCCAAAGCATGTGGACAAGCAATAATTAAACGAAGATTAATCTATAATAAAAAAATAAAAAATAAAAATAAATAAAATTTTTAGAGAATAATACTATCTTTTCTTTTTTCTTCTACCTTTTTTCTTCCTCATATAAAGATTCCTCCTATCATTTATTTACTTTTCCCTTTTGAAAAGGGATTATTTCTTCTTTTTTACTACTCTTATTGATTTATAAGGTGAAAAAGTTTTGAGCATAGCTCTTTCTTTCTTTAAATATTCTGGTTTTATCCACATAGTTCCAGTTTTTTTACCTATTGGATTTTTAAAAGTAACTCTAACTTTTATTTTTCCTTTAACTCTTTCTTTAAATGTTTTTACCATATTTTATTTTTAACCTCCTATCATTTATTTACTTTTCCCTTTTGAAAAGGGATTATTTCTTTTTTTTAACTAACCTAACACCTTTTTTTCTAGCATACCCAGATTTTCTAAGGTGTTCTATTTCTTTATCAGTAAAACTCATTTCACTAATCTTCTTTTTACCCTTATAAATATTATATTTTACCATATTATTTTTAACCTCCTATCATTTAACTATTTTACTATTAATCTAAAAAAATAAAAAAAATCAAATTATAGCTATTATCTTTTCTTTTTTCTTCTACCTTTTTTTCTAGCCATTTAAACCTCCTATCATTTATTTTCTAGTCACACTAACTCCATATCCTTTCTTCTTTTTATAAATAGAAGCAGAATATCCTTTATCTCTAGCTTTCATAGCTTGTTTTTTTGCAGTTCTTTTTGTTGTAGCTCTATGTCCAACCATTTTTTTTCTCCTCCTTTCACTCTTTCCTTATTATAAAAAATAAAAAATAAAAAAAAATAAAATAAATTCTTATAACTGCCCAGATGCTCCTCCAGCTTCTCTTAACCCTCCTGCTCCAGTACCAAACCTATTAACAGTAACAATTACTATTGCGATAATCAATATGATTACTACTATTGCTAATAGACTGAACCATGAACTTGTGTTATCAAAGAAATTATTGAATCCTCCAGTAACATTTTGTGTTGTATCTTGTATTGCAGAATCGTCTGTGTAATCATAGTATCCTACAATAGACCATACACTTGTATAGTTTGAAGCTCCTACTCCTGTAATTAAACAACCAGTTACTGTATAATTTGCAGATTCAATAACTAATTCTGAATTGTTATTAGCTTCTGTTATTGTTAGTACACAATTATCTAGATTTCTTGTTCCATCAACATAACACCCTGTAGAATTTCCACAAACAGTGTCTGCTTCTGTAGTAGTATTTACTAAATGAACCCTAGCTTGTTGTATATCTGCTAAACTATTATCAGATAATTCACTCAATAAAATGACACCTGCTACTACGACAATAGCAACTATCATTATGAGAACCAAAAAAGCTTTTGCAGTTTCTAGTCCTAAAACTCCTTTTTTATCCATTTTGGATTAAAAAAGAAGAATTAAAGACCTCCTTGTGCACTGCCTCCGAATCTGTTAACAGTAACAATTACTATTGCAATAATTAAAATAATTACTACTATTGCTAATAGACTAAACCATGAACCTGCATTTGAGAAGAAGTCTGTTACTCCTCCAGTTACATTGTTGATTATGTTATCTGTATCATTATCAGCTTGAGAACCAGATGTTAAAACATTAGTATCATTCAATTCAGATAAAGCGATTACAACAGCGAAAGCGATTACAGCAAGTGTTAAGATAAGAATAATAAATGCTTTAGCAGTTTCTAGCCCTAAAACACCTTTCTTATTCATCTTGATTGCTTTTAATTCCATCTTTTTTAAAATACCTCCTTTCAGTAATATAAATCTTGATAGGTATTTTATAAAAACTATTAGAAAAATCTATATTTAAAATATGGTTAACCTTGTTAACAAGGTTAACAAACTATCTTTCTTTACTAATATATAACCAAATTAAACAAACTATTGCAATTACTATTGTAATTGTAACAAATTGTATAGGAATTAATCCATCTATCAAACTAATTACAATAGCTAGGATTGCAGTTGCAAAACCAGCAACTGCAAAACTTGCTGGAAAATCACCCTTCCCCCTAGTCCTTAGTTGAGAATTATAAGTACCCATTGCAATAATAACAAAAAAGCCAGTCAAGACTAAAGGGATAAACGCAGGTACTACATCAGCTACATAAACTAATATTTCATGAAGCCCATTACTTACATTTCTTTCTGATATTGTTTCATATACCATTTTATTCTCCTGCTTTATATAACCTCCATAATAAAAATATTCCACTTATTAGTAATATAGTAGATAACACTCCTAAAACAACACTTGAAATACCAAGAGTTTCAGTCATCAAAACAATAATCGTGTTAAAAACACCCATTATAGTAGAAAAAGTAGTAAATCCACTTTTAATTACACTTACTAATATATAATCTCCTGAAGGTGCTGTTGGAGTTTCACTTTCAAAGTTTTCTCTTTGAGCAGAAGCATTCTCATCAGAACTACCTAATTTTGAAGATAAATCATTAAAGGAACGATTTATTGCATCATGGTCCAAAAGACTACTATTCGCATCATTTTCATTTGATAATTGAATACCAAAATTAACCATTGAAAAAAAGAAAAGTCCAACTAATAAAAATGCAATAAATAAATTTCTGAATCCTGTTGCCATTATTCTTTAGTAACCCTCCATAATATTATTCCTGAAGAAATTACTAACCACATAATAGAAGAAGTTATCCCAATAAAAGAACTTCCTCCCATTAGTAATAACATAGCCATAGCTAAACCTAATATTAACCCAATTACAACTCCTCCTGTTGAAGTTATAAACATTAATGGAATTGTCATTACCATAATTAGAACCATAACAATATAATTTCCTCCAAATACTTCTTTCATATCCACAGATATTGTATAAATTCTAGAAGTAACTAATCTTCCATTAGAAAATAAATCAGATATAACTGTTACATTTCCAAAACTTGTTGGAATATTACAAGTTAAACTTCCAGAAGAGGAAGTTAAAGAATCTGAACAAACATTTTCATTTCCAAATTGGTCAAATAAAGTTGTATTTAATAATATTAATTTAGTTCCTCCATCTGTTGAAGTAAAAGATACCTTAATAGTTCTTTCAGTAGAATTAAATAACATAGTATAAGTAATATCTCCTATTTCAGATACATCTATTAAAGGAGTTCCACTTTGAAAAGCATTAAGATTAATCGTACAATCTCCAGTAGTTGCATCAGTACAGACAGCTAGAATATTATCAAAAATTCCCAATACTGTTCCATTCTTTGAAACAATAAGATTATAAATTACATTATCGTCGTCAAAATGTCCTAATGTTTGTCCATTATCATCTGTTTTAGGTATTTCAACTGTTCTTGAGATTCCTTCATCAACATAAAATCTATTTATTTGTATAATTGCATCATTAACTGTTGAGAAACTCTCATCTTTGAAGGTTATTAAAAATTCTTGAGAATCTGTTGTTAATAAATCATATAGGTTTATATTTTGAGATAGTGTAGAATTTTTTAAAGTATTGTTCTGTATATGGTAATATTCCTTGACTCTATCATCAGATTGATAACTAATAATACTATCTAATCTATATTCAGTATCATTTAGAGTAGAATTTAAACATATTTGATAAGGGTTTGTTGCTATGGTTGAATTTGAGAACTCAATTAAAGGTGTTGAAGAACCTAATGAAAATATATCTAAGTCAACTTCAATTGAAAAGTTATCTCCACTTGTTAATTGAGCTAGAGTTTCTTCATCAAATAATGTTAGATTCATTAATAAAATACTATTTGTAGTACAATTATCTATCTTCAAATCTCTAACAGTTACATTTCTTGAAGTAGTATTTATTTCTTCACCATTATTTAATAAAATATTCCAAAAGAAAGAAACATTTGAATCTACACCAACACTAGGAATAGTTAAAATTTCTGTTATATAATAATCACTTCCAGAAATAGAAAATGTTGCTGGGTTAATAGTATTATTATAAATTAAATTTGCAGTTTCAGGAGGGCTTTCTGTTATCGATATATTTATAACAAAACTTTCTGTACTACCCTCGATAGTTTCAGTAGGATAAGATTCAGAATTTACTTCATAATTGGTTATTGTTAAATCTCTTGTTAAGGAAGATAGACAATTTCCTCCTATATCACAAGCAATTGCACTCCAATTATGAGAACCTACTGAAATTGAATTTTTTATAAATGTAGAAAGGTTTGTTGAACCAGCCATTGTTAAGGTTTCATTTGATATTCCATCAATATATAAAGTAAGGTTTGCTAAATCATAAGCTCCTGCAACTAAACTAATATTAAATTGAATGTTAGTTCCATTAAGAAATTCAGCATTATCATCTGGAGATTCCAATGAGATGTTTAATATAGAATAAGTTATATTTAGTATTGGATAATAAGTATCTTCTGAACTATCAAAATTAACATAATCTGTAACCCCTGTACTAACTGCATTTCCACCTTGTATTGTTATATTTACAGACTCATTACTTATTGCCATCATATCTTTAATAGATTGGTTTACATCCCATGTATACCAAGTAGATGTTGGACTTGAAGAGTCAAATGATACTACACCATAGCTTCCTGTAAATGTTGGTTTATTATTCCAAGTAGTTCCTGTTTCGTTCCATAATCCTGTTATTCTTGAAGCAGTACCATCAAATGAACGACCAGCATCTAAAGTATTTTGAGTCATATATAACGCTACTTCCCCTTTTTCTATTGAAGCTCCTGTTGGAATCAAACTTATGTTAAATCCAATATATATTTCCATCTCTTCAACACCTCCTGCTTCAGCTAACAACAAATCATTACCAGTTCCATAATTGGTATCTGGAGCTTGGTCATAAACATAAGTATCATCTGTTATATTTCCTCCTGATAAGGATAAGGTTGTAGAATTAGGTCCAAATTCTAAAACATCTCCTATATTAAAATTATAGGTTTTTCTTTTAGAACCCAAATCTAGTAAATTAAATTTTTCATTATCTTCTTTAACTTTCTTATAAGTATCTTTAAAGTCACTTACTTTTGAACTTGAATTCTTTTCCCAAATCCTTAAGGGAATATTTTTATTTAATATAGTCCATTTCTTTAAATCAACTGTAATACTTGTTGCATTAAAGTCTACAACTTCTAAAGGATAATCTTCATCTACTTCTAGGAAATTAACTTTATAACCTTTATCTTTCAATGATTTTGCTTCTGTCCATCTTTTCCATTCACCATCTTCTTCTATGAACTCTACTCCTGCATAAATTTTTTGGTTACAAATATTATTAATACAAATAGTTTCAGAAGATTCTGTTCTTGAAGTATAAGCAGAGATAGAAGGGATACTTAGTAATAAAGTGATGGAGATAATAATTATGGGAAAAAGTATACTAAAGAGATTTTTTTTACGCATTCTAGAATACACCCCCATCAATCCTTCTATCTCTGATTATCCCAATAAATAAAACTATTGCCCCAAAGACACCAATGATTGTTACCCATAATGGTAAGTTTAACATAATAAACGAACTTCCAACATAACTTTGAAGAGTATCTCCTATTAATTGATTAGTCATTAAACCCTCATAAGAATTACTTACAAATACACTAAATACTATTGCTAATACCACTATGAAAAAATAGACAATAAAAAATACAGGGTGTGCTTTTACTAAGAAATTACTTATTAGTATGGAGATAGCTAAGGCAAATATAATTGTAAACGATAACCATCTAAGAGAATTTAATCCAGAGTTTACTTGTCCAAATGTATTATCAGCTATTGTAGCAATGTTTGTATCTCCAATATCAATATTTAATTCAAGTAATTTTTCTGTCAATTGATTATGACCATACATATAAACTGCTAAGAATAATAAAATAATAAAACCTGCAATTATCCAAATAATTATATCCAATACACTTGCTTTTTTATTCATCTTAAATCCTCCCTTCTTGGTTCTCTGATTAATTTGCTCTTAATTATTTCCCATTCTGCACAACGAATCAATCCATCAGTAAGCTTAGCAGTACTTATTTGTCTTGGATATTTATTATCAATACCTTTCATTCTTTCCTGTTTGATTTTATCTAACTCTCTTTTGAGTGTTTCACTTATTCTTTCATGTCTATCTCTCATCTAAAAGGCAACCCCCTTTGTAATGCTCTTTGATATTTTTTATCTTGAATTATATTAATTAATCCAACTATGAAGAATACTACAAATAATGGGAAAATTCCAATAAGTAATACAGTATAAATTAAGTTAAACAAAGTTGAAGCCCCATTTAAGAATAAAAAGTTTTTAGATATTCCTAAAGATAAAAATGTAATCCAAGTTAATAATAAATAGCTTACAAACCATAATACTAATTTGACATATCTTAAATCATTAAAATCTAAAGTTCCACTTCTCGTATCAGATAGTCTACTCCATTTAATTTTAATAGCCCCAATTAAAGATAATCCAAATAAGAATAAACTTACTACAAATACAATAATATAAATAATTCCCTCTGCTGTTGATAGATTACTTCCTGTTTCAGTTACTTCATATTCAAATGTTGCAACTCCATTATCTGCTCCATTATCACAATGAACATCAACCTTATAAACACCTAAAACAGAGGTATGATTACTTCCATAGAGATTATAAATAGCATAATGCCCTGTTATTGTTGTTGGGTTACTTCTATCAATGTTAGTTCCATTTGGATAATCTATTGTAATATCACAGGTACAGGTTGTACACTTTGAAACATCGTTTTCAAAGATTGGAATCTCTAGTGTTGCATCTTGCCCTCTTGTAAACATAAAAGATTCTTCAGCAGAGAAGAGAGGTAAAAGTAATAAAGTCATAAATATTATCAACACCAATTTTATTCTCATTATCTTTATCACCTTGTTAACCTTGTTAACAAAGAATGAATTCAAGTTTATATAATTTTCCCTTTTCATTTAAACTCCAAAAGATTACATAATTTAATATAAACCCTATCATTTGAAACAGAAGTACCATTTAACTTGACATAAGCTCTGTTAGCTGATATTGGAATTTGTATTGTTGTATAATTTCCATTACATTTTGTAAATGATTGAGTCACATTAATCCAAAATATAACTGAGTTTTCATTATTACTTGTATCCCTAACTGTAAGATTAAAATTATGGAATGAGATATTGGTTAAGGCAGAAACATTTGTAATCAAACCTGCTTGAGTAATGTTAAACACATCTGTGTCATTTAAGATATAAATTTCAATTCCTATGTCATCACTTGCTGTAAAACTTTCACTAAATGCAGTTTTATTTACTGTATGAGTAAAGTTCCTAGGATTATCAAAGTAAGGTGGAGTAATATCTATAACATCAGCATCACTTATATTAACAAAGAATATACTAGAATTCTGATTGTTAGAGGTATCATTAATGGTTACATTAATCCAATACAATCTAGAGTCCATTGCACTCTTATTTACAATTAGTCCTGTACTCTCATTAATTTCAAATACAGTAGTCCAATTTATTGTGAAATTAGCAAAGGCATAATCATCTGTTGCATTAATATCATAACGTAGTGACTGATTACTAAATAAGGATTGGTTTTCTAAATCAATAAAGTAAGGTGGAACTAAATCTATAGCATCTGCCTCAGTAACATTTACAAAAAATACAGAACTATTTTGATTACCTGAAGTATCGTTTATTGTAACATTAATCCAGTAAAGAGAATTATTTAATCCAGTAGTATTTACTATTATACCAGTACTACTATTAATCTCAAACACAGTAGTCCAGTTGATTGTAAAATTTATAGTAGATGTTGGATCAGTTGCATTTATATCATATCTTAAAGATTGATTACTAAATATAGATTGGTTTTCCAAATCAGTAAAGTAAGGGAAGTCTGTATCTGGTTCAGCAGTAACATTAAGATACCAAGTTTCTGAACTAAATGTAAAGTTTTGAGTTCCATTATAAATTGCAGTTATGTTGTAAACTCCTGTTACATTATACCCTGTAAGATTATATAATGGTGCAACACCTGTATTAATTATTGTCCCATTATTATATAACCTAACAACTCCCGTAGAATCTCCTGTTCCTAGTGTTGCATTTAATTCTATTTCAGTATTATTTATTATTGTTAGATTTGATTGAGAGTTATTTATCCAAGTAAAAACAACAGAAGTATTTTGTGCAATTACTAAAACATTTGAGAATTCATAACCTGAATAATTTGCATTTGCTGTTGAGTTAAATGTATAATTATATGAACCTGCACCAAGTGTTGAAACATCAGGGTTAGTTATATTTCCTGAAGTATCATTTCTAATTAACTTACATTCTAATTGTGGTGGACATCCAACACCTGTGACAGTTGTTTCTGTTCCATAAGTTTCTGACCAATCTGTTGCAGGAGCTTCTGTTAGATTTAGAGCATAAGTATTATTAACTGCTATTGTATAATACTGAACTTCAGAAGTATTATAGTATCCAGAAGTTCCATTACCATAAGCCCACCAATAATAAGAGTAATCTCCTGCTCCTAAATCCTGTATGGTTACATTAAATACTTCTGAAACATTTGATGCAGTATAGTTTGTTCCATTAAAGTCTAAACCTACTGTTCCATTAGTATTAATTATAGTTGCATTAAATCCCCATAAGAAGTCTGGATCATATTGAGAATTGTTTGCAGTATCATTAACTAGATTTGTGAATGTTGGATATAAGTCATCTGCTGGTGGAGTTGCACTAGTTACATTAACATAAAATATACTTGAGTTTTGATTATTTGCACTATCATTTATTGTTACATTAATCCAGTATAGTGAGTTGTTCAGTCCTGTTGTGTTTACAATAATTCCAGTACTTCCATTTATTTCAAATACATTAGTCCAGTTGATTGTAAAGTTAGCATAACCTGCATAATCATCTGTAGCATTAATATCGTAGTATAAAGATTGATTACTTAGTATAGATTGGTTTTCTAAATCTGTAAAGTATGGAGGTATTAAATCAGAGGCAGTAACATTAACAAAGAAAGTAGAACTATTTTGATTGTTGCTTGTATCATTAATAGTTACATTAATCCAGTAGAGAGTATTATTCAAACCAGTAGTATTTACTATTATACCAGTACTTTCATTTATTTCAAACACACTAGTCCAGTTTATACTAAAGTTTCCAAAAGCTATATCATCATCTGCTTCAATGTCGTATCTAAGTGATTCATTACTAAAAATAGATTGATTTTCTAAACCTATAAAATAAGGAGGAATTGTATCTAGTCCACTTCTTATAGTTACATTCCAATCATCTGAAGTTGATTGTATTGAAGCGTTTGAAGTTAGATTAGCATAAGCATAGAATACATGGGTTGTGCCTACACCTCCTGTAGCATTTACCCACCATGTATAAGTATAACTTTCACCTGCTGATAGACTTGTTGTAGTGTTTGGGTTTGATACATTCGTGTAGAAAGGAGTATCTCCTATTGTTGTTGAGATTAATCCTGATTTTGGAGTTGCTCCTAAATCATCATAAGTTATGTTTAAGTAAGGTTGTTTTGAAACAGTTATGTAGTCACTAGAAGCAAAGTTAATCCAATCAGTTTGTCCATTGTCTACACCAACTTGATCTGTTCCATTAAAATAAATAGAAAAATTATCTGAAGTTTCTCCAACAAGAGCATCTAGCACATTCCAATAAACTCTAGATTCATCTGGAGTTAAGGTAGCATTCATAATAACCCAGTCTGTTGCATTTATGTCATAAGAAGGTTGGTTATTCCAAGTTATTTTCATCTGATCCCAAGTGAGATTATCTACATAATGTACTGTTGCATTAAAACTTTCCCCAGTGTTTAATCCATTATATATAATCCACAGAGATAAATTGGCATAGGTAATAGTTGCCCCTTCTGGAACTGCACTTATATTAAATTTAATAATAGAAGTAACCAATTCTTCTTTTGGAGCATGGATAGATAATGATGCAAGAGCTCCATAATTATTATCTGGAAAATCTTGCCACAATGAATTATCTCCTAATACATCAGATGTATTTCCTTGTAATGTAATAGTTGTACTCTCTTCTCCAAAGTGGACTTCATCATCGAGGTTAGAAGAAATAACGATCTCTTTTTTATCTTCTAGACTATTAAAATTATATTTATTTTCTTTATTCTTAGTCTTGATTTCTTTATCTTCATCATCATAACTCAATACATAATTCTTTAAAGGAATATCTATACCCACTTTAGAATTATCTTTAACTTCTAATTTTAAAGTCTTTGTTGTGTAGTTCCAATCTAAACATTCTACTAGGTGTTCTCCATCACTTTCCACAAAGCAATCTATCCCACTTCCTTTTAAACTTCTAGCGTCTTCTACTTTCTTCCATCTACCATCCTCATAAGTATTTTTAATCCCACCATAAATAACTAAATTACATTCTCCATTTCTACAAATTGTGTCTGTTGTTGCAGAGTGTTCAATTCTTTCAGGGTCTAAACTAATATTAACAGTTCCACATTCTCCACTAATACAAGTAACATTAACAGTTACATTAAAGAATTCATTTTGAGTTACATTAATTTCATTGAAATCTATTTCAGGAGTTATAATAGTTAAATTAATTGTAGGTACTTCATAATTAATTGTCCAATTTGTATTATTAAATGCACAATTACTAGAATTATCACAAACTAAATAATTCCAATAAAAAGTGTCTTCAAAGGGTAGTGTTACTGAAATATTAGTTTGGTTTACTGTTCCATTTAGATTTATAGTTGTGATATTTATTTGTTCTGTTGAATTCCAAATATATAAAGTAGAGTTATATAGATTAACATTATCTGTAAAGTTTCCTGCAAAATAATGAGTTGCTGAAGAAGTGTTTGTATTATTTGCAGGTGATTGAAGATTTACTTCTGGAGGAGTTGTGTCTCCTGCTAATTCTTGTTCAAATATATTAATCTCTGTAAGAATAAAATTGCTATCATAATTATCTTTCATCCATAATCTTAAATATCTTTTATTTTGTTGTGTAAAATTTATATAATATTCCCCACCTAAATAACCTGCATCTGGTAAACTATCACTTAATACCTCTGTCCAAGAGCTTCCATCATCACTTACTAAAATAGAATAATTACCAAAAAGATAAGGATGTGTTATTGTGTAAGCATTTACAAACATAGAATCAAAAAGTTTTTCACTTCCAAAATCCCAAGTTAGATTAGTATTATAATCATTAGAACTATACCAATAATTAGTATATAATTTATCACTTAAATAGTCTACACTTCCACCAGAAACATGTGTTGCTGAAACAGAAGTAGTAGTAAGATTTGCTAAATTAGTTGTATTTCTGAAAACTCTTATTTTATCTGAACCAATAACAGAACCACCCCAATTATCCTTAAATTCTATTTTTAAATATTTTTTATTCTGTAATGAAAAAGAAATTAAATCATATTGTTCACCACCCCCAGATTTACCAGAGAATAATGATTTATAATCAGTAATATTTGTATAAGTAACACCATCATCAGAAACCCAGACTCTTGTGTTATTTGGTGTATAAGTTAATGCTAATGGACTATAATCAAATATTATAATATTATCAAAATAAAAACTATCTGTAAAATTAATTGTTATATTTTGATTTGAACTTGCACCATTTGCAGAAAGCCAACTACTATCTAAAGCATTATCACTAAGTTTCTCAGCAACATAAGAGGCACTATTTTCACTTGTAGCACTTATTGAATCCATTGTTCCAAAGTTAATACTATCATTTAGAAGATTGTATCCATATGGAATATCAACAGGGTCAGTAATATAATCAAACTTAACATCATCTCCAATTATTTTTAAATCAAATGTATCTTGCGTTCCTCCTAGTCCTGTAAGATAAGTTTTATAAGCATCTACTCCTTGTATATTATCAATTGATGCTATTAATTCATTTCCACCTTCTTCATAAATTTCTATACTTGAAGTTCCTAAACTCTCTGCTATAACCACAATGTCATTTGTTGAAGTTAAATTTTGAACATAAGTTACTCTAACATAATCATCTTCAGGAATATAATCTGTCCAATAATCATCTTGATACCTTGTTTCATTAAATACATTTTCAATAAAGCTTCTACTTGAATCTAAATGTTGTGCATCTATGATTGGAATTTTAATACCCCCAATATAAATTTGTGGGTCAATATCTTTATCAGAATTGAAAGTTATTTCTAAGGTATTAGAATCTATTTTATTAAATTCACAACTTGCTGATATATTACATTGGGTTATTGTATCATTTAATTCTTCAGAATATATATCTGTACATTCAAATCCTCTTGAACAAATATCTGTAAAATCAAAAACATGTCTATCATACATTAAATAACTACCATGATTTGTTAATTCATCATCTTGCAGATAATATTTATTTCCTCCACCTAATATTTCTTGTGTTGTTTCTAATCTATACTTATAACTTTCAACACCTTCATTAACAGTATCATTTGCTCCAAATTTATAAGTATCTTCATTTACACTAATAAAAATATCATCAACTGATAATTGATATTCTCCTGAAATATTCTTATAAAGTGTAATGTTTGCAGTTGCCCAATCTAAATCATATTCAATTCTTGATTGATTTTGATACTCTACAATAGTTGAAGCTAAACCAAACTTAACATACTCTTCTTTATTAATTTGATAACAATAACCATACTCTGTTTTTGCAGATAGCTTAGCTTGTTTTGATAAGTCAGTTATTTTTGTTCCTTTGTCATTATATAATTCTTTTGTATTTGGAATATCATTTAGAGATTTTGCTTTTGGATTAACTAAGCAAATCTCTGGAGTTTTAGAATAAGGGTCATCTATTTTAACTTCCCAATCTGTATCAGTTGAATGAGTTACTTGCCATTTTGCAGGAGAGGATATTATTGATGCAGAACCTTGATTTGGTTTTTGTAGTTGGTCTGGAAATAAAGTAGGTTTTTGATATTCTTGAGAAAAAGGGTTGAGGGTTTGAGAAAGGGAAGAGTTAGGATTATATAAGAAAAAGAGGGTAACACCTAGAAACAGTGTTAGACCAATAATAAATAGTATCATCCCCTTCATTTTAGTTTTAGAACCACGAAGCAGGGTTTAGTATACTCCTTTTTTTTGGTTGCATTATGTTTTGAACAGAGGGTCTTTGACCAATAGGTTCAGTTTGTGTTACTGTTCTTGCTGTTCTCAAGCTTTCTCTTTCTCCACCATTTAATGCTCTAAGATAAGCAGAATGAACTGTATCAACTAATTCTCTAACTAATATTGAATATAATTTAATCTTTTGTTTATTATCTAATCCCATTTCTTCATATTTCATAAAGATTAAATCAGTCAATTCCATTCCAAAATCTTCTACTTTCCAATTAATAGTTTCTTCATCATAGTTAGATAAAATAGTATTTCTATTAAGATACATACTTAAGATTCTTAGAACTTCTTGAACTCCATATTCATTAAAAACTCTGTGAGAAGTATCTTCTGGTTCTTTCCAAGTTAAACTTCCAGATTCATCAAAAGATAATATATGTCCTCTCAATAAATGGTCAACTCTCTCTAAAATATTATCTAATTCCAATTGCCATTCTATTAAGTTGGTTTCTTGAGAAGATTGAAATACAGAACTAGCGTTATGAATATCAGCAGATATTCTTTGCCCTCTTTCTTCTTGAGCCCTTTGTTGTAACTCAATTAATTGTTGGTATTCTTCTTCATTCATTTCTTTTTCCTCCTTTTTCGTTTTTTTGTTTTATATAAACCATAAGGATAATGATTTGCTTTACTTATTATATGTCCACAAATACCTAAAGTTACTACCCCTCCTAATAACCTTCCTACACCCATTATTTCTTTCTCCTTTTTCTAGGTATCGGTTTTCTTTTTGGTTTTCTAAGGACCTTATTTTTATTTCTAACTATCATTGGTGTTCCCCTTATTCCCAATCCACTTTCAAATTTTAAAGCAGTCTTTAATAAATCCTTCTCCTTTATTTTTCTTTTTCTTCCTATTACTCTTCCTGTAAATCCTTCAACAATTACAAGAGGTTCATCAAACATCCTTTCTTCTTTGGTTTTCTTTCTCTTTCTTTGTTTTCTGAAAATTGGAAGAAATATTGGATTTTTAAAGCTTGGTTCTTTTGGATAACTTGGAGGGTAACCTGGTGGGGAACTTGGTGGATAACTTGGAGGGGAAAGAAATAAATATTCAGAAGGTATAGAGGGTTCAGAAATTTCATTTATTCTTGAAATCTTAGAAGGTTTTGAAACCTTACCAACCTTACTCACTCCACTAATCTTACTAACATCACTTACAATCTTTGAAATATCACTATTTCTTAATATCCTTGAAGATACTCCTACCCTTGATGGTGTTATAATACTACTTCTTGAAGGTGGTAGAATCTCTGAAACATCTTCTGCCCTTATTCTAAATCTTTCAATAGCATCTTTAACCCTTGTTCTAACCTTTGTTTTTCTTTTTTTTGTTCCCTTAGTTATTGGTTCTGATTCAATAAATCTTCTTTGAACTATTGGAACTCTTTGTCCATCAACTATTGTAAAAAAATCTCTTGCTATTGTTTCTTCCTTAGTTCCTTTTACTATGATAGCTTCTCTTTCGCCTTTTGTAAAAGGCATAAATGCTTCTCCAGATTTTAATTCTGGTTCTAACATAGCTATTTCTTCTGGAGTTAACCCTCTTCTTCCTCCTAACTTTCTTTCAGCTTCTTTTATTCTTGCTTTTGTTTTACCAAATCTTGCTCTATCTGTTTTAGGAATTATAATATCTCTTAACTCTCTCCTAATTAAAGTGGGTTCTCCACCAAATCCCCCTAATCCAAATAGTTTTGGAGGTTCTTCTCCTTTACCTCTTAAGAATGCTGTTGAAGGTCTATCTGCGATAAATACACCTGGAAATTCTGATTTGATTGTTTCAATTCCTTCTTTAAATTCTCCAGTTAAAACATCTCTTTTACTTCCTTTGCCCCTCTTTTCAACAGTAATTACTTTTCCAATTCCTATTTCTGATTCTTCGGCTATTGCAGAAATATCAACTGCTGTAAATCCTCTTGGAATTTCTGAACCTTTAAATTCAAATGCAGAAACATCTCCTTTTATAGCTTCTGTTAATGCAAATCCGGGTCTTATTGCTAAACCTGGTTCTTCTCCCGGTAATAATGGTTCAAAAAATCTTTCTCTAACTTGTGAAGCTGTTTCTCCTGGTTGAACAACTGGATATTTCTTTTCACCAGATAATACTTGAGGGTCACCTATATCTTCTATTGATATTTCCTTACCACCTCTTGTTCTTATAAATCCAACTAACTTGCTACCAGCTCTTTCTCCAGCTGTTGCTCCACCAACAAATAAACCTAAATCTTCTAGTTCTCTTGCTATTATCTTTCCTCTTTCTTCCCTATTTGGTTCAGCTGATAATTCCATTCCTGTAACAATGCTAGATTCTGTAATCAATGCTCCACCACCTACTCCTAAAATAGTCTGACTTACTTTTCCAGCTTTCACAGCACCACTAACTCCTCCAACTCCTGCCCCTAACTTTACAACTCCTGCACCTGCAAGTCTTGTTCCTATTCCAAATGCAAATCCAGTAGGAATAAGAAGAGATGCACTTTCAGGACTTTCAATTGGATAAGATAACCCCCCTTTTATTAAACCCTTCTGGAAATCTAAACTTGAAATATCTTTTTCAATTGTTAAAGCAGTTTTAAGTCCCCCTTCTTTTATATCTCTTGTAACTTTCTTTTCTTGTTGAAGTATTCCTAGAACGGTAAATGAAGGTGATGAAGCAGTAATTATTTCTCTTATTGTAGAAGTTTTGCCAACAGTTTTAGATACTACTGGAAAAACTTTTTCTTGAATAAAATCATCAATTGGTCTAAATCTTTCAAGAGATTTTTCAGTTCCAGTTTCAATAAAACTAAGAGTACCTTTAGTTTGAATTTCTCTTGCTCTTTCCTGTTTTTGTTTTTGTTCTTCAGACATTTTTTCTAACAAATCAAATTTAATAAATTCTCCACCAAATTTAACAGTTTTTTGAAGTGCTTTTGACTTTGTAACAGGTTCAATTTTTTCAGAAATAAAATTTTTAGCATCAATAAACTTTTCTTTTATTTTTGGAACTAGTCCTTCTCTTTGTGGTTGTTCAATACTTTTAAGATTATCACTTTCACTATAAGTAACTATTCCTGCAACTTTATCTAAAGTACCCTGAATTATAGTATCACCTTTGGAAGCTCTATCTACCATGTCTTTAAATAAATCTTCATCAACTACTGCTCCATCTTTCTTAGATTCTTCACCAAAATCTTTTGGAACTTCACTTGCTGACATTGGTGGGTCTTCTTGTTTCTCTTGTTCCAACCTTCTTTTTAATTCAAAAAATTGTGCAGTTCTTCCTTTAACTAATTGATTAAAATATTTTCTTGTTGTTGAAGATTCATAAACTATATCCACTCTTTTTCCTTGCCTTGCTTTTCTAAATAAGTCTTCTGCTCTTCTAATTGCTTGTAACTTCTCTTCTCTTTGAACTAGTTCTTCTTGCATTGCTCTTTTCCTAGCTTCTTGTTCTATAATCTTTTCTCTGGTTTCTAATAACTTTTCCTTTTCTTCTTTAATCTCTTGTAGTTTTGTTGCACCTTCTTTTCTTAATTCTACAACTCTCATTTGGTCTGCACGAGAAATACCAGCTCTATATTTTCTTTCAGGAATTGGGGCAGAAGCTAGTTTAGATGCCTCTTCTTCTTGAGATTCTAGGTCGGTTAACCTTTCATCTATTTGAGTGATTTCACCAGCAATTTTTTACACCTCGTTAACCTTGTTAACAAAGAGTATGTTAAAGTTTATATATTTTACTATTAAATGATAAAATTATGTTAATTTTAACAACCGAAAGGTTTAAATACTATGTATTCCTATTATAAATACAAAGTAAACACATAATAAATAAACAAAATGGTAATAAACAAAATGAAAAAATGGTTGGGTTTTGAGAATAAATCCTATCTGGACTTAAGGTTATATAATAAATCATACAAGCAAGGGTTGAGGTTGTGTAAGATACCTTACAACAGATTTGTGTTGAGTATTTCAATACTTATCATGATTGTAGCTATCTTTACACCATTTACAAACTTTTTTTTATTCCCTCTTGCTTTAGGGATTTTAAGAAAATGGGGGTAGAACCCCCTTTCATATTCAATTAAATCATGGGAGGTAAAACAAAATGAAAACAAAAATAGAAGACATACAAAGAATAGATAAAAGACATAGGTCAATTACTATTAGAGTTACTAAAGAAACTTCAGACTGGATGAAAGAAAAAAACATTTCACCAACTGCCTTGTTTAATTCTGCCATAAATGAATTGAGGGATGAACAAAAATAAAATGGAAAACAAATCATTCAATAAATCTTTTTATGTTGGATTCTTAGTAGGATTTATAATAATGACTGGAATAACTTTCATTATTTTATACAATCTTGAAGATATGAATAATGATGAATTTTACAAGGAATATATAATTGCATTGAATAATAATCATGTAGCTAATGCGTATTTAGAAATGGCTGATGCAAATCTAGATACTGGAAATTGGTATATCGGTACTGGAGAATATTATTATGAAGATGCTGTTGATTACTTTGATATTTCAAAAGAACAATCAAAGGATGCAGAGAACTTATTAATAGTATCTATTAGTAAATTTAAATCTTTGAAAGAATCAACACCTAATGAATTTTTTGATGTAGAAATTGATAATAGAATAGAACAATCAGAAATTCTATTAGAATTAGTAAAACAATATTATAATTTAGCTGATTATGTAATTATTCAATTACATGAAGTAAACTATGGTTCTGAAAGTAGGGCTACTGAATACAATAATAAGTATAATAATTTAATAGTAGACCTTAATGACAACCTTAAAAAACTAGATGTTGTTAATCAAAGAATAGATTTAAAATGGGAACAAGATTGGTATACTTCATTTCAAGATACTGAATTATATTAAGTAAAAATTTAAATACTTTGTTTTTTTATTATTTTATATAATATAAAGAAAAAATGGGTAAAAAAGATTATTTAGAATTTTCAGAAAGTGCAAACTGGAATGTTGCAGAGGGTTATTCAAAATCAAAAATATTAAAACCCTTAATAGAACTAGACAGATATTTAACTGTTGCTGAATTTGGTGCAGAAGATTTAGTTGAAGAATTTAATATTCCAGAAGATATGAAAGATGAAATTAGATTTAAAGCATTAAAGAGAGTTGTTTCAACAATGTTATTACTTATTGAAAATTCTAAATTTGCATTAAAGAAAATGGACATGGAAGGTTTTTTAGTATATAAAAAACAATTAAAACTAATTCAAAGTCTGATGAAAGAAAATGTTGTTTTTAAATATCAAGTTAATCATAGAACAAAATCAAGAAGGGTGAAATTAATAGAAGATAAATTTGAATTGTTCTTAGAAAAATTAAGGGAGATTAAAGAAGAGTTTGTTACTCCAATGAATAATGCAGATTTAATATTTAGTTCATCCAATGATGAAGGATTGGACCCTGATGAATTAAGAAAGAAGATAATGGAGGATATAGTTAGTGCTGGATAATGGGGATTCTAATTTTTAATATGAAACACCTTGCTGAAATTTGTAGACAATGGCAAGACAATGAGTTTGATGGTATTATTGTTTTTGATGGGAGAAGAGGGCTTGGGAAATCAACTGGGGCAATTAGATTAGCAAAAGCTATTAAAAGACATTTCACATTAAAGAGAGATATTTTATTTTCTAGAGAAGATGTTATGCACCATTTAGCAACTAGAAAAGGTGCAATTTTAATTAATGATGAAGCAATCAATACAGTTTATAATAGAGATTTTTTTGCTGATACTCAAAAGAAGATTTTAAAAATGTTAAATATGTATAGAGATTCTAGAAATATTGTAATCTGGTGTGTTCCAAATTTTTATGATTTAGATAAACAGTTTCGTAGTTTAGTTAAAATGAGGATTCATGTTATCCGACGAGGTGTTGCAGTAATTCATTCTCCAAATCAAAGTTCATATAGCACAGACAACTGGGATACAACTGTGAATGAAAAGATAGAAAGAAAGTGGGCAGAGAAAAAAGTCTTCAAACCAAAATATAATAGATTAACAACCTTCAGGGGTTTTTTAAGGTATAGAAAATTGAAAGACAGTGATGCTGAAGTTTACGAAAGTGTTAAACAAGAAAAGAGAAATAAGTTGTATGAAGAAGAGATGGAAGTGACTAATAAGACTAAATTTAGTTTTGAAAACAATGTTTTAGAAGAAATTAAAGCTGGAAGGATGACCAGAGATGAACTTAAAAAACTTTGTGCTATTTCAAATAAGAAATATGACAATGTTATAGAAAGAATCAACAGGAAATTAAGAGATGAGGGCAAATTTGGGGGTTTAAGGGCTTTAAACAAGGAAATTCCCAAATTAATAGAAACCAAACAGAAGATTTATAGTCCATCTTCTGCTCCTTAGAGGGTGTATCTAAGTAACATTAGTTACAAGGTATCAAAATGAAACTGACAACAGATTATAAGGCATGGATGGAGCTTGGAAAATTAAGTCCAAGAACCCAGAAAGAATATGAATACTATGGCACTAAGTTGAAGGGTTTTAGGCAGAAAGATTTTGATAGATTTCTAAAACAAAATAATAATAATGTAGCCAGAGCTTTCCTGAGAGGTGTTAAAGAGTTCCTACAAGAGAAAGAAGGGTTTACTGATGAACAGAGATTAAGAATATCTGACTTAAGGATTAAGAAGATGAGAGGTGCTGATAGAAATAAGAGAACCAAAATCACTATTACCAATAAAGAATTTATTAAGTTAGCAAGTAATTCTCCTAATAAGACTATAAAATGTATGCTCAGTTTAAGTTATTATTGTGCATTGAGAATATCTGAACTCCTTTCTATAAGCTATGAATCCTTTAATATACCTACATGGATGGAAGATAAAAGTAAACATGGTGTATTAACTATCAAAGGAAAAAGAGGAAAGATAAGGACCATCTTAGTTCCTAATTTTGTAATGCACCAAGTGGTAAAATTATTAATTGAATTGCAAAAGAGAAGGGGATTTAATAAGGAAAGTTTGATATTTCCATTTACTTATAGACAATGGATTCATGTCTTAGGTAAGATGAGTAAGAGATATCTTGGAAAACATATTTCAAGTCATGTTTTTCGGCGAAGCTTTGCAACACACCTTATAGAAAAAGGTTGGGATATAATTGAAGTTAAAGAATTTTTAGGACATGAGGATATAAAAACAACAGAAAAATATATTACAATCTCTAAAAAACATTTAGAGAAAAAGTATATGGATTTATTTGAAGATTAGTAAATTTTAAATACCAAATATTCTTTTTAATAGTGTGCCTCAATTCGCACCATCGAAGAAACTACAGAACTCGTCTGAAACCGAGCAACTATCAAGAGGCACACACTTTTTAAAATGGCAAGAAAGAAAAAAAAGGAAAGACCAATTTATAAAAGGGGTGGACATGATAGGACTAAAAAGATAACTACTTCTAAGTAAAGAACGATTTTAGAAAGGTTTATATAGGTGGTGGTAGTGGTATATTTATGATATTAAAAAGAGTTAGTGAAATAAGACCAGATAAAGAACAACCAAGAAAAACTTTTGATGAAGAAAGTTTAAAGTTTCTTGCTGAATCAATTCTATCTAATGGATTAATCAATCCTATTGATGTTGATGAAGATGGAATTATTATTGATGGTGAAAGAAGATGGAGAGCTCATAAACTTGCAGGATTAAAAGAGATTGAAGTTAGAGTTGTTAAATTAAAACAAGATAAAGTTGCAAAACTTAAAAGACAATTGATTTCTGATTTACTCGACGAGAAGTGTCCAACTGAAGAAAGTTATGAA
>Ga0272443_10001658_pt1 | contig 31419 bp, 19 predicted proteins | sample SSMAcet12_FD_193581 | JGI IMG/M metagenome (GOLD analysis project Ga0272443, IMG submission 193581) | Marine sediment archaeal communities from Little Sippewissett salt marsh, Falmouth, MA, United States - SSM-Acet-12 | ecosystem: Environmental > Aquatic > Marine > Wetlands > Sediment ... | reverse complement strand
TTAACTACCAGGGGTTCATCTTTACGGTAATCATTCACTGTTTCCTTAAGCCTCATCACAAGTTCGCTTCCTATCATTACCTGGTCGGTATATTGGTCCTGCAGTGCGGCATGTCCTCCGCGGCCTGTTATATGTATATGTATTTCATCACTTGAGGCCATGTATTTACCTGCCCTGAAGCCTGTTATGCCTGTTTCAAGATCAGGCAGCACATGTTGGGCAATGAGAAGATCAGGATTCAGATTCCTGAAAACCTGTGTTTGCATCAGGAGCTTTGCACCACCCGGAGCAATTTCCTCTCCGGGTTGGAATATGAAGGCTATCCTGCCCCCAAACCCGTTGTAAATATCCCTTATAATTATTATTACAGACATAAGCATTGCCATATGGGCATCATGTCCACATGCATGCATTATACCTTCATTTATGCTTGAATAATCAAGCGAGGTATTTTCTTCAATTGGAAGTGCATCCATTTCTGCTCTTAGGGCAATAACATTTCCCTTCCCTTTATTGCCATTAACCCATGCAATTATTCCGGTGCCTGCCAGGTTTCTTTCATAGTCAATCTTATGTTTATCAAGATAATTGCATATGAATTCTGAAGTTTTATGTTCCTTATGGGATAATTCGGGATGCTTATGAAAGTGTCTTCTCAGCTCTACTGTTTCATCAAATATTTCTACTGCTTTCCGTGTGATTATTTTCGCTATGTTGTCCATATTACTGGAAATAGAGTCTAAAAGTCCAGGCTGAAAGAAAGGTAGAATATACCAGGCAATATAATAGAGTTCTCAACACCCCAGGCCCAATCGGCTCTTACAAAATAGCCAAAAAGGTTGGCTCTCAGGCCAAAACCGAAACCACCCACGATAGGCTCCCTGTTGGTGTCGAGATGTACTTTGACCGGCCCGTTTTCAATTGTCTCGGTATCCCACCTGTTTTCTCCTGACCATGGATCAGGGCCCGTCCATGCTGTTCCAAGGTCCCCAAAGGCAACTATCTGGAAGTCGTTCAATATTTTTGATTTCAACGGCCGCCCTGCTATATACCTTATAACTGGCCACCTTATTTCGCTGTTTATGAGTGCAAAATTATTTCCATTCCTTATATTCTGGCTGAAACCCCGCATATTGGTTGCAAGAGTATGAAATCCATAATTTGCTGTTGGATCAACCTGTACTGATTGATCAAACATCTCAATATCCCCGGAGAGGAAACCTAACCAGTTATCAACGCCACCAAGGTAATAGAGTAGTTTTGTGGGACCGAAAGATGAGCTGGCAGCAAACCTGTTTGCCCAAATAAGGTCGCGGTGTATCCTTATATAATGCCTGAAATCGGCACCTACCACGAACATATCCGATTTTTTCCTTTTAATATCCCTGTAATATTCGCCGAAAATCTTGAAGCGGGTGCCGAAATAAATATTTACCCCCCTGTTTCTGGTATTGTCATAAACAAGCTCAGATTTAAGCCCGACCCAGTTACGGTATATTGCATCGGAGTTAAGTTTATTAATGTCTGTAGCGAGGGCTACATACCTGTCGTTCCTGTAACTTACAGTACCCTTAATGGCAAGAACAGGAGTGATTGGTTTTGAGAGGGTAAAATACAGGTTATGACTGTGCATCTTAAAGTATGCCGTATCATTATAACTGCTCAGAGCCTGTCGGTGGAATACAAATTGTTTGTCAAAATTTCCTTTCAGGCTTTCAAGGCTGACAAGGTATTCATTACTGTCAAAATTGCCTGCAAACCTGAAGCCTCCGGTTATCTTATAATCTTCAAAAAGGTCAACAATGCCTATCTGAGTTAGCATGTTAAATCCGGGATTGAAATATGGAGCTCCCCCACTGTATGCCTGGTATGACTGGTTCAGGAAGTTGAAATCTATCTGGTTGGCAATATAATTATTATAGAATGATGTTTCATATATCCTGATTAATGGGAAATCGATCTTTGCAGTATCAAAATCAATATCCATATATTCCTCCCGCCATTGCTGCTCATAATAATTCTCTTTCTCTTTCTCAAAAATATAGTAATTAATATCAATGGGTTCATCGGTGGCATAATATTCATACAGCGGTTTGGTGAGTGTGTCGTGCATTAACCTGCTCATTTCAATCAGCTTTTGCTTCAGTTGTTCAATGCTATCGGCTTTATGAAGCATATCCGTCTTTTCCTTCCTGTAGGAAGTGCTTATAAGCTGTTCTGCAGGCAATACTGGCTGTTCGCTTGCCAAACCGGTGTACAGATGATAACTGCCATCCCTGTATTTAATCTCTGCAACCCTTCCCTCTGCATAGTCATGTTTTAAAATATTCCTGCTATAGTTGGTTACCGGTTCGGATCTTATAAAATACCTGTAATGAGTTGTAGTATCAATAAAACTGATTGTGCTGTCGAAGCGTGCGAGATACTTATTTATTGTTCCTGTACCGTCACCAAGGTAATATATTTCCCTGCTGTTTATTGCAGCCGGTTGCAGGTGTTCGATGTATTTTCCCTCTGATAGTTTCACTGCCACACCATTATCCTTTTCCAGGTCATAGGTAAAAAGGTCGTAGGTGAGTGATGTTTCAGCTATGGGATCGAAAGGTAAATCAAGTGTGTCATTCAGCCTGTTTGAACTGAATATTATCTGGTTATCTGCTGATTTTATATACCTTGGATTGAGGTCGTCAGCTACATCCCTGGTTATTTGCTCATTGGTGCCGGCCGCTATTGTATGAACATATATATCAGTTAGTCCGTCTTTTACTGCTGACATAACAAGCCTGTTCCCGTTAGGGGAGTAATTAAAATCAAGTACCTTTTCAAAATAAAGGAGGTTCCTGCTTTCGGTTTTTCCGCTTGTTATACGGTGAAAATATATCTTAAGGTCACCTTTTTCCTCATTTATAAAGGTAAGGATTTCGCTGCTGGGATGCCAGGCTATAACAGGGTAGCTTATATCTGTAAGCTGCTCATACTTTGGTTCAATGGAAAAGACCTTTTCTCGTTTTCCTGTTTCGGTATCATGGACCCAGATTTTGCGTTTTCCCCAGTTATAGGTAATATAAGCTACATACCTTTGATCGGGGCTTATGCTTAGATCCTGTATGATCCTTCTTTTCTTTGTTTCATGTATCCTGTTAGGGGGTTCATTAACCGGCTGGTCATTTTCTATATTCTCGTAGTACTCCCTGTAATATTCATACCATTCTTTCTGAAGGTCTTTGAGCTTCATTCCAAGAACATACATCAGGCCGTCATCCACATTCTTATATATTTTTGTCAGGTAAATGACATTAGGAATAATTGGATCACCGTAGGTGTTGGCTACATACTGCCAGAAAGAATGACCTGCATAAATGGCATCATCATATTCAAGGAAGTTCAGCTTCTTATACCTGCCCGAGAGTATGCCATCCCTGACCATGTTATCAGTCTCGTAGTCCCAGTCCCTGGCAATATAGTTTATCAGGCCTTTCAGGTACCAGTCGGGGAGGCTTATCTGGGATGAACCCGGGACCCTGTCCCTGCGTTCGGCATCATAGAGCATTTCGTTTATCATTACTTCTGTAATTGAAGCCGCTACCTGCTGCTCATATGCTTCATGGTCGCCCTCATAATATAGCATTACTTTATTCTTGATGGTCCGGCTAAAACCACCTATATTATAATCATCCTGGCCGGTTACCAGTCCTATATTAGTCTGTTTCTGCTCCTGGTGAAGGTTATATACAACGAATATGATCCTTTTCTCAAATAGATAGTCGAAATAATCTTCTATTTCAGCAATCTTATCGGTAGCTACCTTCGCAGTGTACTGTGCCAGGTTCCTTCCATATTCATTAAAGTAAATATCAAAATAATTAAAACGGTAATATGACCAGTAAAAGTCATAATGCTGCAGGCGGTTTTTTCCAAATGTCATTTGCAGGCCATTATAAAACTGCCCCCTGGCAAGCACGCTCATCGTGAAAATAAGGATGGTCAGAATAATATGTCTGATATTAAGTTTCAAATGCGCATTTGGTTTAAGTGAAAAAAAGGCTTCAAATTTTATTCCAAAAGAATGTCAAAATAAACAAAGCTAAGATAATATGTTATGAATAAATAGTGAAAAAGTTGAAACTTTATTAATTTTGGTCCGTAATTTGATTGCGTTATTTATTGTAACAACAATCAATGCAACTAATTAACCGTATTTTATGTCTTAATGACAGCCCTGATGAAAAAAAAATAAAATTTTAAGAAAAATGAAAAAAATACACTTGAGCATTATTATCCTATTTGCATCATTAGCAGCATTAGCTCAACCAAATGTAGCAGAAATTAAGTTTAACAGCACCACTCATGATTTTGGGAGGTTTAAGGAAGAAGCAGGTCCCCAGACAGTTAATTTTGAATTTGAAAATACCGGCACTTCTGATTTGCTTATAAGCAGGGTCACAGCATCGTGTGGTTGTACCACTCCCGAGTGGACAAAACACCCCATCAGGCCAGGGGAGAAAGGATTTGTGGCAGTGACCTATGATCCCAGGAACCGTCCTAACAAATTCAAGAAAACAGTGGCAGTTTATACCAATACCCAACCTGCTGTGCACGTTCTTGTAATAGAAGGAGATGTGATTCCCAGAGAGCTCACCCTTGAAGAAATTTACAGGTTCGATGCAGGTGGTGTAAGGTTCAAAAGCAACCACCTTGCCTTTACTGATATCGAGAGAGGAAAAAAGAAGATAAAGGTTATGGAAATAATAAATACCCTGGATGAACCCGTAACCCTGGGTTTTGAAAGGGTCCCCGAACATTTAAGCCTTAAAACAAAACCCGCAACACTGAAACCGGGCGAGAAAGGAGTAATAGAGGGTACATACGATGCCAGCAAGATTGACGACTGGGGTTATGTGAACAGCCTGATCCGTATAGTGAAGAACGGTGAGGCTGTGAATAACAGTTATTTTGTTGCCTCAGCAAACCTGGTCGAAGATTTCAGTTCATGGTCAAAAGAGAAACTTGAAAATGCTCCTCTGTTTGAAATAGAGAATACACGCTTTGACTTTGGTGAGATAAAACAGAAGGAGAAAGCGGATATTGAATTCAAATTTAAAAACTCCGGGAAGAGTGACCTGGTAATACGCAAGGTAAGGTCATCATGTGGTTGTACTACAGTTACACCTGCCAATACCGTTATAAAACCGGGTGAATCGAGTATCATAAAAGCTGTTTTTGACGCTGGTGCACGAAAAGGTAAACAACATAAGGTGATTACCGTAATAACAAATGATCCTAAGAAAAGCCAGGTAAGCCTTGTTGTGAGTGGTACGGTTCTAGAAAGTGAATAGTATTAATGCAGGATAAGAAAAAGAGTACCGGAAAATCTGCACTGTCAGTCAGTAAAGGTATTCCCCAGCCACCATCTGTTAACCCCGAGTTGCTGGGACGAATCAGGAAAAAACGAAAAGAGTATTCAGTTAATGAATACGTCGAGGGTATCCTCGATGGTAACATAACATTATTAAGCCAGGCAATAACCCTTGTTGAAAGTAATAAGACTGAGCATTTCGAGACTGCCCAGAAAATAATAGAGGCCTGCCTGCCTCATAGTAGAAAGTCAATAAGGATAGGTATAACAGGTATACCGGGTGCAGGCAAAAGTACTTTTATCGAAACATTGGGAAAAAAGGTTACAGCAATGAACAGAAAACTTGCTGTGCTGGCGATTGACCCAAGCAGTGAAAATTCGCATGGGAGCATACTGGGAGATAAAACAAGAATGGAATCACTGGCGGGCGATCCTCTTGCATTCATACGGCCTTCACCATCGGCTGGCACTCTTGGTGGAGTGGCAAGAAAAACACGGGAATCAATAATACTTTGTGAAGCGGCAGGTTTTAATACGATTTTTGTTGAAACAGTCGGCGTTGGACAATCCGAAACAATGGTCCGTTCTATGGTTGATTCTTTTCTCTTGCTTATGATCTCGGGTGCAGGCGATGAATTGCAGGGAATCAAGAGGGGAATTATAGAAATGGCCGATGCTATAATAATAAATAAAGCAGACGGGGATAATATACACAGGGCTGAAATAGCAAAGACAGAATTTCAAAACACCCTGGCACTATTCCCTCCCAATATATCAGGCTGGAAACCAAGGGTTCTCACCTGCAGCTCACTTGAAGTAAGGGGTATAGATGAGATATGGAATACCATAATTGAACAGATAGAACTAACAAAAAGTAATGGATTCTTTACTGAGAAACGAAAAACACAATCTATAATAAGGATGCATGATACCATCATGGAGAACCTTAAATCATCATTTTATAAGGATCCTGAAATCAGTGCTCTTATTCCCCACCTCGAGGATGATCTGTACAATGGTAAAATAACATCATATTCAGCAGCAGCAAAGTTGTTAAACAAATACTTCAGAAACAGGGAACATTGATTTTTTTTTACTTCCTTTGCAAGCTCAAAAAAATAAATACATATGAAAAAACTATTATTACTTTCTCTGGTAACTGCATTGATAGTATCCTGCTCATCCGATCCGCGATATGTTGTGAAAGGTGAACTGGCAGGCATTGATGAAGGTATGGCATACCTTCAGAAACGTGAGTCAGGACAGTTTGTTATTTTTGACTCTGCTACCGTGGAAGATGGTATCTTTGAAATTGCTGGTGGTTCAGTGGATTATCCTGATGTCTACTACTTATCCCTTGCGGGGAAAAGAGGGTACCTGATGCTTTTCCTGGAAAATGCAAAGCTTGAAGTCACCGGCCATGCCGATTCAATATATTTAGCCGGGGTAGAAGGATCCTCTGCACAGGATGACTATAAAAAATATAATGATGGTCTGCAGGGATTTTATGACCGTAACCGTGAACTATTCGAGCAAATAAGAGAAGAAAGGCAGGCAGGTAACGATGAAAGGGTAGCTGAACTGGAAGAAGAAAGGAACTTCCTCTACGAGGAGATAAATGATTATAATGTTGAATTTATTGAGTCAAATCCGGCATCCTATGCTACTCCAATGATTCTCCGCTCTATATCATACGAGTTGAATGGAGAAGAACTTGAGTCATATGTGGGGCAACTGGATCCCAAACTGCTCGATACACAAACAATTATAGACCTTAAGGACAGGATTGAAAAACTAAAAAAAGTGGCCATAGGGGAGATAGCACCCGACTTTACACAGAATGACCAGGAGGGAAACCCCGTAAGTCTTTCTGATGTCCTGGAGGGCCCTGAGCTACTGCTTATAGATTTCTGGGCAGCATGGTGTGGCCCCTGCAGGCAGGAAAATCCCAACGTTGTGGCCGTATATAATGAATTCCATGATAAAGGCTTTGATGTGCTGGGTGTATCCCTTGACAGGGAAAAGGACGACTGGCTTAAGGCCATTGAAGATGATAACCTGACATGGACTCATGTGTCGGATCTGAAATTCTGGGAAAATGAAGCCGCACAGATGTATGCTGTGAATTCAATACCTGCGAACTTCCTGGTCGACTCCGAAGGAAAAATTATTGCTGCCAACGTTAGAGGACCCGAACTCAGGGAGAAAGTAGCTGAAATACTCGGAGAATAGATACAGAATAACACGAATTAATGCGAATTAACGCGAATGAATGCCCCCGGGACTGTGAGGGGCATTTTTTTTATTGAATTGTTGAAACGGGATTATCAAGAACCCAATTAAACAATTTAACAATTCAACGATTAAACAAATGAATAAATTCAAATATTCCAAAATCCTAATTTCACCTTTCATAGGTATTTTTAACTTTGAACCTTTAACCTCAAAAAAAACTTATCATTCAATGAAAAATCTTATTACATACTTACCGGTAGTTTTATTTCTTCTGCTTGTTTCGAATCTTGACGCCCAGAAGAAACAACTAACTCATGATGATATTGAATCATGGAACAGGATAACCGAACGAATAATTTCGGATGATGGTCTGTGGATAGCCTACAAAACTGAACCATGGCGAGGTGATTCAAAGATATACCTCTATGATAAAGATGGCCATAAAGCATTTGAATCACAGTGTGGCAGCGATTTAAAAATCAGTGATGATTCAGAATTTCTCATTTTTACCATTGTACCAGGATATGAGTATGTAAGGGAGCTAAAACTGAAGAAAACCAAAGAAGAGGATATGCCAGGTGATATACTGGGCATATACAATATCAGCTCGGGAAAAATCGACTCACTGAAAGAATTCAGGAATTATAAAATACCTGAAGAATGGGCCGCCTATATAGCCTATCAGCTTGAACAGGTTGAGGATGGAGGGAAAGAAGATGTAGTTAAAGATAATAATGAAGATGAAAAGGAGAAAAAAGCAAAAGAAGAATCGAAAAAAAATGGGTTTATGCTATACCTTAAAAATCTTGAAAACGGTGAATTCAAATCGTGGCCTTTTGTAACTGAATATTCTTTTGTGAAGAAAGACAAAAAGCTTCTTTTTGTGTCGACTGGAAACGAGAAGGAATTTAGTGCAGGTATTTATATATATGATATAGAAGCTGGAAGATTGGATGAGATTATGACCGGTGAGAACGAGTATAAACAGCTAAGTTTAACTGATGATGGTGATATGCTGGCTTTTCTATCCAAAAGCAACGAGGATAAAGACACTGGCTATTCGCTTTATATCTGGTCAGGTAATGAGCCTGATGAAGCGGTAAATAATTTTGATTCAGCATTACCGGCAGACTGGAAAATAAGCGAAAACGGCAGGATATCATTCTCTGATAATGGGAAAAGGGTGTTTTTCGGAACTGCACCTGAACGACCAGGGAGAGATTCCACCATCCTGGAAGATGAATACCCCGATGTTGACGTATGGCATGGCAGTGAGGGAACATTGCATACCGTCCAGGTTATTAATAAGGAGCGTGAACTGAAAAGAAGCTACCTGGCCATGTACGACATTGAAGAAGAAAAAGCACTGCAGGTTGAAACAGAAGAAATTCCGGAATCAAGGCTCGTAGATAAAGGAAATTCAGATTATATCCTCCTTCTTTCAAATAGACCATACGAACTCCAGTCAATGTGGGAGGGTAGCCCTGATCATTATGATGTTTACCTGCTCAACCTCGTCTCCGGTGAGATGGAAATGATAAAGAAAGATATACGTGCAAGGGTGGAGTCATCCCCGGGTGGAAATTACCTTGTGTGGTTTAATTACCCTGATTATTCCTATTATACCTATAATATACGCACCGGTAAGGAGTGCAGGATAACAAATCCTGATGTAATCAGAGCTGAAGATGAATTGAATGACGTGCCAAATTATGCCTATCCCTATGGTTCCCCGGGCTGGCTTAAAGATGATGCTGCAGTGCTAATATATGACAGATATGATATATGGAAAGTAGATCCCGAAAACGATTATGATCCGGTTAAAGTTACAGTTAACGGGCGTGAGAATAAAATTACCTACAGGCTTATAATCTTTGACAGGGAAGAAGGCTTTATAGACGATACAGAAGATCAATATCTTACGGGAACCAATGAAGAAAGTCGTGAGTCAGGATATTATAAATGGGGATTGAAGAAGCCAACCGAGCCTGATCTGCTGATCGGCGGTGAGTATGAACTTTCCAGACCTGTTAAGTCTGATGAATCTGAGACGGTTGTTTTCACTAAAGAGACATTCAGGCAGTTCCCTGATATGCTGGTGTCAGACCTGAAATTCAGGAAAGCCATTAAAATAAGCAATGCCAACCCACAGCAGGAAGATTTTTTGTGGGGCACAGCCGAACTGTACAGCTGGACTTCGCTTGACGGTCGTGAACTTGAGGGCTTGCTTTATAAACCGGAAAACTTCGATTCATCGAAGAAATACCCAATGATTGTAAATTTCTATGAGAAATCATCCGGTGGATTATATAATTACAGGACTCCCGAATTGCACAGGTCAACAATTGATTACCATTACTACACAAGCAATGGTTACCTGATATTTAATCCGGACGTGTATTATGAAGATGGTTATCCTGGCGAGAGTGCATATAACTGCGTTATGCCCGGAGTGACTTCACTTATTGATGACGGATTTGTGGATGCTGAACGCATTGGAGCCCAGGGCCATAGCTGGGGTGGTTACCAGGTGGCTTACCTTGCAACACGCACCGATATGTTTGCAGCTATAGAATCAGGTGCACCGGTAGTAAATATGTTCAGCGCCTATGGTGGCATAAGGTGGTGGACGGGTCTTAACAGGTCGTTCCAGTATGAACATACACAGAGCAGGATAGGAGGCAGCATATGGGAATATCCACTCAGGTATTTTGAAAATTCTCCCTTGTTCACAATGGATAAGGTGACTACTCCCATACTCATTATGCATAACGACCAGGATGGGCACGTACCATGGTACCAGGGTATAGAATATTTTGTGGCACTACGGAGGTTAGAAAAGCCGGTATGGATGCTAAACTATACCGGTGAACCCCACTGGCCACAGAAACTTAAGAATAAGAAAGATTTCCAGATACGCCTGGCACAGTTTTTTGACCATTACCTCAAGGGCAAACCCATGCCTGTATGGATGAAGGAAGGTATTCCTGCAGTTGACAAAGATCACGATCTGGGGTATGAACTTATGAAATGATAGAAATGAGCAGTGAGTGGTGAGTGATGAGCAATCTCATCTCTCATCCCTGACGCTCTCCAGGATTGCTCAGGGATACCATTTCACTACGTCTCTCTTTTCTCATTTTTGGTTTCTTCAAGTATAAATCCTGTCCCCCTAATGGTTCGTAGCTCCAACCCGGGATCAGGTGACAGATATTTTCTCAGCCTGCTGATAAATACATCCATGCTTCGCCCGAGGAAATAATCATCTTCACCCCATACTTCATTAAGGATGGCGTCGCGGCGTAAAATACTGTCCTTATTAGCCATCAGATACCTTAGAAGCTGTGCTTCCTTAAGAGTTAGCTTTGCCTTTTTCCCTTTGCAGAATAGCTCCAGGGTGTTAAACTTGAGTGTTGTGGAAGACAGGGTGTACTCATCGTTAATACTGGTATATACCCTTTTAAGGATATTACTCAGCCGCAGTATAAGTACTTCAGGGTCAAATGGTTTTGTTATATAGTCATCGGCACCCATCTTAAGCCCTTTTACTATATCTTCCTTGAGTGTTTTTGCCGTTAGGAATACGAATGGCATATCCGGGTCATTCTGCTTTATTTTCTCTGCAAGAGAGAAACCGTCCATCTCGGGCATCATGACATCAAGAACACAAATATCAGGTTTTTCACGGATATAACTTCCCCATGCTTCTTTCCCATTGCGTGTCAGGGTAACCTCAAACCCATTGATAGAGACATACTGACTCAGTATATTGCCAAAGTCAATATCATCTTCTGCTATTAATACTTTCATGGCTCTGGTTATATGGTTTTCGGTATATTTACTATAAAGACGCTTCCTTTGCCCTTTTTGCTGCTTACTTTTACTGAACCCCCATGTGCCTCTGCAATTTTCTTCACATAGTAAAGTCCCAAACCAAGACCTTTTGACTCGTGTATATTGCCTGTGCTGACACGATAAAATTTATCAAAAATATTTTTCTGGTCACTCCTGCTTATACCAATTCCTTTATCTGCAACCTTAATGGTTATTTCTTTTTCATCCTCCACTGCCTCAAGTATGATCTCGGGAGTGTTTTTTGAATACTTTGCTGCATTATTCAGCAGGTTGTTTATCATGGTGGTGAAGTAAAGGTCGTCAATTTCTGCCTTGCTTCCGTCAAGCTTATAGTGTTCTGTAAATTTACATGTATTACCGCAGCCGTTTTTAAAGTTATCGACAATATCTTTTACCAGTTCCTCAACGTTAATTACTTTTTTATCAACCTCGAACTGTGCTCTTTCCCACATACTTATTTCCAGGATCAGATTAATCAGTTCATTAAGGTGCAATGATTGCTTGCCAATCATATTTGCTGTTTCTTTTATCTTTTCCCTGTCGCCAATAACCGCTTCATGTTTAAGTGTCTTTCCTGCTACGGTTATTGTAGAAAGAGGAGTTTTTAGCTCATGGGTCATATTATTTATAAAGTCTGTTTTAAGGTTTGACAGACGTTTTTCCTCCAGGTAGTTCCTCATTGTGGCTATAAATATGGCACTTATAATAATAAAACTTAAAATACTCAGGAAGAGTGTCAGGCTCAGTTCACGAAGAATTATTCTTTCCTTGTTGGCTACGTCGATATAATAATCATAGGATATTACATAATTGTTACCCTCGCTTTTGAATGTATATACCAGTATACTTTTTCTTGATTGTTGCTTCTTAATTTCATTGAGCGGGGCTTTATAAACACTTAAAGTTCTTGTTGCATCTATCAGGTCAATATAATTGACATATATTAATGGTTTGATTTTGCTTTCAAGCCCCAACTTTTCAAAATATTTGCTGAGGTATGCAGACAGCTTCTGGTCTTCAGATAAAATCTTGGTGTAGTTTTTCCTTAAGTTCTGCGCAAGTATAGCTGAGTCCTCAGGGTTAAGCAATGCTTCCTTTTTTTGAAGAAACAGTTGTGAGATATCATCAAGGACAAAATATGCTTTCTTAAAACCGTTATATGGATCATAAGCTGCCATTTCATGTATAGCTTCCTTTGATTCGGACCTGTACTGTAAGGCAAATACCTCATCTTTCTGTTTCCAAACCTGACGGACAACATAAACCTGGGCAAGAATAAATAGTGCCAGGGCTGCAAATACAGGTAATAGAGTTTTTAATTTCCACATGGTAATATACGTTTACAGGATCAAATTTAAGTAATTATAAGACAGCTCAGAAGCCTTTAACCCTACTTTAACCTGTTGTTAACAAAATTGGATACCATCAATGCTTAAATTTGAAATGTGAATATTAACAAAAATTATAATATCATGAAAAGGAAGGTTACCATATTAGTTATTCTCTCTCTGTTCATGGCTTTTAGTAGTGCAACAACTTTTGGTCAGACTAAAGAGGAGGAAGAGAAGAAGAAAGAAGAGATTCTGTTGCAGAAACAGATACAACGAGAAAAGCAAATTGCTCAGGAGGAAAGGGAAAGAGTCAAAATTCGTGGAGATGAGCTTGAGCGTGCTGTAAGGGAAGCCCGTGAGGCATACAGGTATCAATGGACTGTTCCTGATGCACCAATGGTTTTATCTACAGGTAAAGACCTTGAAGGCATCTATTTTATGGGAGGATCGCAGAGTTCAAGCAGCCTGCAGTTTTCGAAGGTTGTCAAGGAAGGCAGCTTCACAAAAGAATTTGAATTCGAGATTGACGAGGATGCCAAAAAAGCATCCATTAATGTCAGTGGGATGTGCGATGAGGGAGAGATACGAATAGTTATCACCATGCCATCGGGCAAGACATATACCGAGGTGCTGATTGACGAGTACGGGTCAGTCAACTGGTCAAAATCGTTCAGCATCGATGAGGAGAACGGCACTAAAACAGGTGAATGGGGGTTCAAGGTTACAGCCAAAGAGGCTACAGGAAGCTTCAGGCTCTCACTGAAGAGCTATTAATTATATATTTTTTACCTGACTGGTTTTTTTCAGGCTCCGGTGACGGAGCCTTTTTTTATTGTGAAAAGAAGGTAAAAAGGTGTTGAATCGTTGAATTGTGTAACTGTTGAACTGGGATTAATAATGACCCGGTTCAACGATTTAACAGTTAAACACCTCAACACCTCAACATAATATCCAACTTAGTTCTGTGATTTTCGTAACTTGTAATACCTGTTATTGATTGTGATGTAATACTTTGAAACATGAGAAGAATATTACTAAAACTGCTTGCAATAACCGCTTTGCCACTCCTGGTTGTTTTTTCATCATCAGCACAGAAAGCAATAAGAATATCCGGGACTGTCTATGACGCTGACACCCAATTACCGTTAGTGAATGCAACAATTATTATTGACAGCACCTCTGTTGGCGTGGCTTCTAACAGCGAAGGCGAATTTGAACTGAAAATCCCGTCGGAGCATTCAGGTAAATCAATTAAAATATCATACATAGGTTATAAGTCTGAATACTATTCAGTTTCTGAAAACTTAACGACCGATTTGAGAATTTATCTCGAACCTCTTGATGTTGTGTTAGGTGAGGTGCTGGTCGAATCGAAGAAATTTAATGTGTGGGACATAGTCAATAAGGCGATATGGGCTATCTCTGAAAATTACGAGATCAAGCCAAATAAACTGGAATGTTTTTACCGGGAAATTACTTATGAGGATAGATTGGAGACTGCTGTTACTGAAGCTCTCCTTGAGGTATACAAATCATCATTTGATATGGCAAGGGATGGGGACCAGGTTAAAGTGGTTAAGGTGAGCGGTGCAACAGCAGGCTCCGGCTTCAATTTTGAAGGAGGGGCATTCTACCGTATCAATGATGACATTATTAAAAACAGGATAAGCTTTCTCAGAAGTGAAGATCTCCATTACTATGATTTTGACCTTGTCAGGGTACTTGGAAGTGGTGATGAAGCTATCCTGGTGATATCCTTCACGCCTGACCGGGGTGAGATAAACAGGGAGAATGCTGACCTGTGGAGAAGGTACAAACGTAACTATGAACGTACCCGTAACCTGTATTCCGGTGAGATATATATCAGGGAGACTGATTATGCCATTGTGAAGGCTGAATACTGGTTGCAGGAAGACCAGCTCAGATATAGCATGGAAAGATACCTGACCAGAATACCTGATGGTACAATTGCTGAAATGACTGACGCAAGGTTTTCAGCCGAGTACAGAATAACTGATGACCGTTACTATCTTTATTATACCGACGGGCAAATCTGTTTTGATCTGAAAAATAAAGAAACAGGAATAACTAAATCTTACAGGGTTTATAACCAGATTGTAACTGTAGACAGGACGGATAAGAATGTTCAACGTATCCCTGGTGATGAAGTGGCTGATTATATGGACATGGTTCCGGATTATCGTAACAGGTATGACAAATATTTCTGGGAGGACCAGAATATAATAAAGGCATATTCAGGCCTTGAAATGATGGGTAATACCACTGTAGACGGGGCACTGCTAAGGGATGAACTGATTACAAAATTGAATAATTACTGGTATGAGAATCCGGTTGAGAGGATATTTTTACATACCGACCGCAACAGGTATATATCGGGTGAAGAGATCTTTTTCAAGGCCTACGTAAAAGAACTGTCAACAGGTTATCCTTCAGAGCTGAGCAAGTCTTTTTTTGTATTGCTTGTCGATTCTGCAAGTAATATTATTGAAAAGGTCAGGTATACCCTCTACGGGGGCTTCGGAGCAGGCAGCTTGGAACTGCCGCAGAAAATGAACCAGGGCATATACAGGCTGGTTGCATATCCATCATATTTGCAGAACTTCAACCCTGATGATTGCTTTTTTCAGAGCATAGAAATTGAAGACAGGATCAGTTTTGCTGCAGAACTCAATAAAGACACTGATAAACAGGATGCAACAAGTGTAACAAATGAGGAAATAGATGTGCAATTTCTCCCTGAAGGAGGACAATTTGTAGCAGGGATAAAAAATAACCTTGGCATTTGTGTTGTGTCAGGATCAGGTAAGCCACAGAAACTGAAGCTTGCTATTATGGATGAAACCGGCATGCCTGTTGATACAGTTGAGACAAATAATCTTGGTCTTACAAATCTTCAGCTCATGCCGGAAACGGGAAAAATTTATAAGGCAAAGATCATCGGACCGGCAAGGGTTGATGGCATATCATTTGATCTTCCTGAACCCCGGTCAGAAGGAATTTCTGTATTTATAGCGGGCAATGATAATGATAACTTAACAGTCAGGCTACATGCACCTGGCAGTCAGAAAGAAAACCTTCAGCTTCTATTGATAAAGGGAAAACAGGTTATTGGTTCTGCGGAAGCCGACTTCACAGGCTCGACAGAAGTGAACCTGGTATTTGAAGAAACAGGCAGCGGTGTAGCAAGCCTGGTGGTGTTCAGGGGTAAGATACCGGTAGCTGAAAGACTGGTATTTATTGATTCCGGGAGGAGATTAAAAATAAAGGCTTCACCTGAATATGGTGCTTATCCGGCAAGGGGAAGGATGGATATAAACATAAAGGTCACTGACCAGCATAATAAGCCGGTAAGTGCAAACCTGTCATTATCGGTGATAGATAGTATTAATTGCATATCAGATAAGCTATTGCTTACAAACATACAACACAGTTTCTGGCTGGAGTCAGCACTGAAAAAGACTATACCTGTAAATATACCCCTTTATGTACTCGATCAATTGGATATGGATAATGAGAACTTTAAGGACAATATCGACTTGTTATTATTAACCTACGGATGGCGCAGATTCTCAATGGATGAGATAATGAAGAGGAATGTAGCCATAAGAGACAGGGAGGGCAGGAATTATGATGTAATATCAGGCAGGATAGATCCTATTGGCAGGAGAAGGAGAAAAGCAGGGGGAAGGGAGATATTTGTCCTTGATCCTGCCAGGTACTATTTTGAATCGGTTTATACCGACAGGGATGGGAGGTTCACATATAAGCCAAACAGGCTATCCTACAACAAGCAACTGGTATGGGATTTCCAGAATAAAAGGGACAGGCAGAGATGGAGTATAACTTTTAAAGAGAGTGAAAATAAGTTATTCACAAACCATGCTTTATCCATAAATGGGGGTGATAAGAAATTATTTACATTGACGCCTGACACGGCTTTAGTGAAACTTGATTCAAGCATATTTGCCGGGCTGATAAATATACCGGAGGTCACTGTTACACATAAGAGGGAATTACATAGTGTAAAGGATTTTAAATTTGCACAGTCACTTGAGAATATTGGTAATGTATCCACTGCTTCGCCCGACGATTTTATTATTAACCTTGATCTGGCTCAATTGATTCAAAACGTTAAAATGCCAAGAAGGGTATATACAGGTTGGTTTGTAAATGATTTTGATGATTCTGTACCAAATCCACCAAGTGAATATGGGCAGCTTTTCTATTACAGGAGCCAGTTAAAGAATGCGTGGGAAGGATTCAAGGAAATTCCAGCACTATTTGTTGTAGACGACATACCTGTCTCTGTTAATTATTATAATGTAAACCATATTACACCCGAAATGGTGAAGTCAATTAGTATCATATCCGGCCCTCAGGCCCATATTTTCTTTGGGTCAAAAGCCCTTGGAGGGGCAATTATGATATATCTTAAAGACGACCCTGAGGATTACCTGTATGAAGACGATGAAAAAATCACCTCAGTTACTACTGATCCGCTGTGTGATACTTACAGGGAGTTCTATAAACCCAATTATGAGATTGATACCCTTGATATATCAAGGGCTGATTATCGTTTAACAGTTCACTGGGATCCCGGCATCACAACAGATGAAAAAGGAGAAGCCACCGTTTCATACTTCAATGCCGGTTATAACTCATACGTCCTGGGAATAATAAACGGCATGAGCTATGAAGGAGAACCTGTTTGCCACAGGTTCAGGTATAGGGTGGTAAGTGAAGAATTTTGAATTGTTAAGTTGTTGAATCGTGTAACTGTTGAACTGGGATTGTAATAATAACCCGATTCAACAATTAAACAACATCAACGCTTCAACATTTAATTCGTGCTTGAAGTATGCCCTCCCTTGACGCTTTCTACACGCACGGTGAATTTATTACCTCCCTTAACTATCCACCTTACCTTGACCGTACTGTTACCGGCGATATTTTCAACCTCTAAACGCTGTGGATTCTTTACCTGTTCCTCGCATACATTATTGTCCTCATCAAGTACGATCATGCCTGCCACAACCTCTCCACCATCAAGGAAAATATAGTCGGGCGGATCAATTTTGTACTTTATATTCTGCCCTGAATGAGTTGGCATCATCCTGAGATTGGCAACGGTTGCCGTCACCTGCTTTAGTGATCCCTGAAAATCTTTCACCTTGATATCCCTTACCACCAGCTTGGGTGTCTGGTAGGCATGGTAAAAGCAGAAAGCAGTGTTCCGGTGTGCATCCGATTCAAGAAGAAAACCAGGATGTACCCTGCCATAATTCTTATCAAAACCACCTATTTCAACCTTACCATATACGGGATGATCATATTCCTGCCACGGGATAAATGCATCCTCAAAGAGAAGGAGTTTGTCAAACAGGTAATTGTCCCTGCTGTCGTTACGGAACATCAGTTTGCTTGTCCATAATTCATTGGAATAAACATATGTTCCCATGAACCCGTACCACCAGTCAACCTCGCCGCCATATACGGTATACATATCTTTCCATATTGTAACGAAACGGTATCCGGGGATAATTGTTTCTCCCATTTCACCTATAGCGTTTATTACTCTTTCATCTTCTCTTGAGTACACTTCCGAGCCACCGCCTTCTATGCTTGGCCCTCTCAGTACCATACCGCCTGAATTGTGGTATGACTGTGCACCCGTTATATTCCTGTGCTTCATGGCAAAATCACGGACAGCCCTGTTCTCAGGGAAGCTGAAGGGGTACTTATCGGCACCACGCTGCACATAATCGGGTTCCCAGTTATATCCCCAGTCACGATTGGGATCATAAGAACCCTGGCGGTCTTCATTGACTTCACCATCTCCATCATTGTCAATGCCTTCATAACCCAGCATTTCATATTCACCTTTTTCACCTGCCTCAACACGTATCATTTGCCGGGGGTCTGAAGGATCAGACCTGAAGTCACCATAGGGACTCTTGCGACGCATAGTTGAAATTACGCCATCACCATTAATATCGTCGAAGCCGTCTTCATCAACAAGTCCGTCACGATCATCATCCCTTGGTACCATACCTGAGCGTGGCGAACTTCCGGTATTGGGTTCATGCATATAATTTTCCCTCGCGTCAGGGTTAATTGTTGGCAGGATATAAAATACCTTGTCATCCAGCAGTTCCTGTATAAAATCATTCTCATTATACATCTCTGCCAGGTACCATGCCGCATACAATGCCATTTCAGTGCCCTGTATCTCGTTAGAGTGGATATTTCCATCAATATAATAACCTGGTTTATGTCCGGGGTCCTGGTTATTATGGTTTGTTACGGTGAGAGCTATTATGTCCCGACCTTCATATGATTTGCCTGCTGATTCCATCTTCACCAGGCTGGGATAAGCAGCTACTAGCCTCTCGCACAGGTCTTTAATACCTGAATAAGTATAATACTTGTTCCAGCTCACACTGACTTTTGGATTGACAGGTGTGCCGGCTGCCTTAAAAAACCTTTCATCTTTTTGAGCCTGTACTGAAATTGTCAGCAGAAATGACAATATGATTATTATTGTTTTTTGCATTTTATACATGACTTTTTATTTTACTGTGTTACCTGATAGTGAAGCTGACATCATCCATCCCGCAATTAACGGCACCCGCTGTTATGGTGAATCCCCCGCTGCCATTTATCAGCCAGCTGTATTCACGAGACTCATTGGCTTTGAGTCTCTCAGAAATTATTATCTTTTTACCACTTATAAGCTGGAAATCAGAATCTGAACTAAGCTCGACCCTTATTTTCCTAACCCACTTAACCTGTTCGCCAAGCTGACTTGCTGTAGCAAATATTCCTTTGTTATGTAATGTGACAGTTACCCTGTGAAGATTTTTGTCGAGTTTCTCTGTTTTTAGGTCCAGTAGTTCAATTTCAGGGTGTAGTTTTGCGGCATCAAGCAGGAAAAGGTAGTTGTATTCAATTACTTTCTCAAGAATGTTCTCAGGAGGGTTATACAATACAAAAGGTTTAATACCACCGACCTCAACTGTTTTTCCCGGGAAATCGGGATGGTCTATCTCCTTCCATTCAATAAATACATTTTCTTCAATATTCTCTGAAGCATATTTAAGGAATGCAGCCTCTTTTGTCATCCCTTTCTCAACCTGTATCCACCATCCCGGAGTTGAATAGCTATACCTTCCATAATGGTAATATGCCCATTCCATGAAGTTACCGGGTTCACGGGTAAACCCCGGAGAGCCTTTATAATCTGTAAATTCATGGTATATGTCTGATAATAATGAGTTATACTCACCATCTTCAGGAAGGATATTTGTGATTTTCATTGACCTTCTTCTCCACTGCCGGGAATCATTTTGTGCTGGTGCCGGTACCGGTGCCTGTCGTCCGGGCTTAAATGCTTCTCCCAGATTATCCTGAGGGCCGAATGAAAAGACAGCGAAAATATTAAAATGATCATAGAGGAAATCGGCCACTGCTCTTGATTCTTTTTCAGAAGCAGCATGTATGCCGGCATTTTTACCAAATTCCTCATATTCAAAACTGAAGTTGTTATTGAAATTTACACCTCCCTGACCATCTTCATTGAATTTATCATCACTATCATTATCTACACCCTCTGAATAAACAAACCATCCACCCTTTTCACCTTTTGCCACGTCGGCTTTCTTCATCAGTCGTTCATCTTTGGGATCAATGGTGTAGTCACCGGCTGGATCCATTATCCTCATCATTGAAATATATCCATCACCATTAATATCTTCACAGGGGTCTTCATTAACTGTGAAATCCCGGTCGTTATCTGTCTGATTATCATTAACCAGTCTTTCTGCAACAGGATCGGTGAAGAAACCTGAAACTGCGTCTGGACTCGCATCGGGCATAATATAAAAGCTGACCTTTTCCAGCAGCTCTTTAATCTCATCACTCGAGGAGTTAATTAATAGTCTCTCAGCAAACCCCAGGGTTATCTCCCTCCCGGCAAGATATCTTCCATCGATACCACCAATGATGACTATACCCGGTTTGCTCCCGGTGTCACCCGATCCTATAGTTAACACATTTATATCCTTTCCGGAATACGATTCTCCAATAGCCTCGAGCATTGTCAGTCCCGGATATGATTTATTCAGGTCACTGAGAATATCATTTATTTCCCGGGGACTATGGTATTTCACCTGGCTAAAGGTAATGGCTTCCTCAGTAAAAAATATTACCAGGGAAAGGGTAATGATCTTGATAATTATTTTCATAAGAAACTGATTTGTATTGTTTGGGTTCACAATTTAGTAAGTAAATCGGAAAGATTGATTTTCTGAAGACAGCTTAAAGACTATTTAAGAATAATTAACAATTGGATTCATTATTTCGTCGCTTTCACTGGATTCAAAAAAACCTGTTCCTGGCTTCGACTTTTCCCTTCAGGCTTCATATGGATCATCCCCTCTTTATAAACGGTATCAACTTTATCAACTCAATCAACCTACATTTTATATCAACACTTGGGCAATTGTATTGTTATATATTAAATTTGCCATATAAAGTAATTCTGATGAGACGCATATTTACCCTTTTTCTTTTTGTCTTCATTCTGGCTGGATGTAAACAAAAGGCTTATGATAAGAATCTTAAAGTAGTAACGGTGAGTATCGAGCCTTTCAGGTTTTTTACAATGGCAATAGCAGGAGATGGTTATGAGGTAAATGTTATAGTCCCTTCCGGTGCAAGTCCTGCTACTTATGAGCCTCCCCCTGCAGTAATAAGGGGTATAAATAATTCAGAACTTATGATCATCAATGGTTATCTGGGATTCGAGATGGCCTGGATCGAGAGGGTTATAGGTTTAAATGATGAAGTTAAGATTTTAAGGCTTTCGGAATCGCAGGACCTTATAGCTGCTGACAGCCACAGGCATGGTGATATTACTCATTATACGGGAGTTGACCCACATTTCTGGGTATCTCCAAAACGTGCGAGGATAATTGCCAGGAATATAAGAGATTTCCTGATTACAAACGATCCCGGGAATATGGAAACATTCAAATCCAACTACCTTGAACTGGATAGCATAATACAGGAAACAGATAATTACCTTAGTACCATAATCAGGGAGGCAGGGATAAAAGCATTTATGATATACCATCCCTCCTTAAGCTATCTTGCCCTGGATTATGGTCTTGAACAGATACCTGTTGAAATTGAGGGCAAAGAGCCTTCTCCATCAGAACTTAGCAAGCTGATTGATATTGGCAAGAAGAAGGATATTAAGGCGATATTTGTTCAGCGAGAGTTCGACAGGAAAAACGCTGAGATCATAGGGAATGAGATTGGTGCGGAAACAGTGATAGTTGACCCACTGAGCCAGGACTGGGAACAATCAGTTATGGATATTGCAGAAAAAATTGTGGGAAAAGGGAAATAATCAAGATATATGTCAACAATAATTGAGTTGAAAAACGTACATGCATCGTATAACGGCAAGCCGGTTCTTGAGAATGTTAACCTGAGTATAAGAGAGGGAGACTTTATAGGGGTTATCGGACCTAATGGTGGAGGGAAAACCACACTTTTAAAAGTCATACTGGGTTTAAAAAAAACCACCTCAGGGGAAATAATATTCAAAAGGGATAAAATAAACAGGAACGAGATAGGATATCTGCCCCAGATAGCAGAAGGTGATAATAACTTTCCGGTGTCAGTATCAGATGTAGTATTATCCGGGCTTATGATAATCAAGGGTCATAATTCAAAAATGAACGGGGCTGACAGGGAAAAAGCAGATATTGTGCTTAATGAACTGGGTATATATCACTTGCGCAACAAATCCCTGGATATGCTTTCCGGGGGTGAATTGCAAAGGGTCTATCTGTGCAGGGCCCTTATCGGCTCACCTAAATTACTACTTCTTGATGAGCCCGGTAATTTCGTTGATACCAGTTTTGAGCAGGGATTCTATGATAAGCTGAAGGAGATTAATACAACGGTCACCATAATGATGGTATCACATGATGTTGGTACCATTTCAGCTTTTGTAAAGAGTTTTGCCTGCGTGAACCGTAAGCTGCATTATCATGATTCAGGACGCATTACCACCGAGCAGTTAAAAGCCTATGATTGTCCTATACAGTTGATAGCTCATGGGGATGTTCCACATACAGTATTAAAGAAACACTAATATGTTTGAAGCCTTCTTTGAATATGATTTCTTAATGAAAAGCCTTCTTGCCGTAATTTTTGGCAGTATCACTGCCGGCATTGCAGGATCTTATATAGTTGCAAAAAAGATGGTTTTTCTCTCCGGTGGTATAACACATTCCAGTTTCGGGGGTATAGGCATAGCATATTTTATTGGTATAAGTCCTGTATTTGGAGCTGCTTGCTTCGGTGTGGCTTCAGCATTGGGAATACAGTATATGGCATCACGACAGAAAGTAAGCCAGGATTCAGCCATTGGCTTCCTCTGGGCTTTCGGAATGGCAGTTGGAATAATATTCGTTTATCTGACACCGGGTTATACTCCCGATCTGATGAGCTACCTGTTCGGAAGTATACTTACAGTTCACAGTGCCGACTTAATTGCACTGGCAGTACTGGCTGTTATTCTTCTTCTCTTTTTTATTAAGTTCTACAGGTTAATATTGTATGTAGCTTTCGATGAGGCATACGCAAGGACTTTCTCTTCAAAGGTTGACCTGCTTAAATACCTGCTCATTATCCTTGTGTCGCTTGTTATTGTGCTCAATATAAGGATTGCAGGTGTTGTACTTGTGCTTTCACTACTTACAATACCTCCTAATATTGCCCTGTTGTTCACAAAGAATTTCAGTAAGATGATAGTTATTTCTATTGTGGCCGGATTCCTTGGAATGATGTCAGGACTGGTGGCATCATGGTACCTTAATATTCCAACGGGCGCTACGATAATATTCACATTGGTGCTGCTATGGGTAATCAGCAGGATATTGAGGAGGCAAAGAGAACGATAATTTGAGTAATTAAAAATATGTAATAAGTAATAACTTAACTATGAAATACGATTTAATTGTAATAGGCTCCGGACCTGGAGGGTATGTAGCAGCAATCAGGGCTGCACAACTTAAAATGAATGTAGCTGTGATTGAAAAGGCAGAACCAGGGGGGGTATGCCTTAACTGGGGATGTATTCCCACAAAATCACTGCTTAAAAGTGCAAAAGTTTTCAACTTTATCAGGCATGCCGATGACTACGGTGTTACTATTAATGGTGAAGCCAGCGCTAACATTGAGAAAATGGTTCAGAGAAGCAGGTCAGTAGCTGAGGGTATGAGCAAGGGTGTTCAGTATCTTTTTAAGAAGAACAAGATTGAGGTCATAAAAGGTTTTGGCAGGCTAGGTAGAAAGGGTGTCGTGGAAGTTGAGACGGATGAGGGAAAAAAAGAGCTCGAGGCTGACCATATTATTCTTGCCACGGGAGCAAGGGCAAGTGAATTACCAAAGGTGAAAATTGACGGAAAGAAAATAATCGGCTACCGTGAAGCTATGATCCTGAAGGAGAAGCCGGGATCTATGATAGTAATAGGTTCGGGTGCTATCGGTAGTGAATTTGCATATTTCTACAATTCTATAGGCACTGAAGTGACACTGATAGAGTTCCTGCCTGCTGTTGTACCAAATGAAGACAAGGAAGTATCGAAGCAGCTTGAACGTTCCTTTAAAAAGTCGGGCATCAAGGTAATGACAGGATCAAGTGTTGAGTCAGTTGACACTGGTGGTGATAAATGTGTTGCCAGTGTTAAGACAAAAAAAGGAATCGAAGAAATTGAGGCTGATATAGTCCTTTCAGCAGTAGGCGTCAACCCCAATATTGAAAACATTGGACTGGAGGAAGCAGGTGTGAATACAGATAAGGGCAAAATAGTCGTTGATGAATATTACAGGACTAACGTTGATGGAGTATATGCAATAGGTGATATAGTGAAGGGCCCGGCTCTGGCACATGTGGCATCAGCCGAAGGAATCATATGTGTGGAAAAGATTGCAGGACAGGAAGTTGAGGCACTCGATTATAATAATATCCCGGCATGTACCTATACCTCACCTGAAGTGGCATCATGCGGTTATACAGAAGAGGCAGCTATTGAGAAGGGGTATGAGATAAAAGTGGGAAAATTCCCTTTTACTGCCAGTGGTAAAGCGTCAGCAGAAGGTGCAAAAGAAGGATTTGTTAAGCTTATTTTTGATGCAAAATATGGGGAACTACTGGGAGCACACATGATAGGGGCCGGCGTAACTGAAATGATATCCGAAATTGTTGTGGCAAAGAAACTGGAGACTACAGCACATGAAATGATTAAATCTGTTCACCCTCATCCCACTATGTCAGAAGCAATTATGGAGGCAGCAGCAGCAGCATACGATGAAGTAATACATCTTTAAAATGGAATAAAGGAACCGAGGATTCCGAATATGCCGAAGGCATATGAGGATGACGAGCTCGACGAAACCCCTTGATCATGGGGTGAGTCAATGATGGATTAATGGAATATTCCAATCCCTTATACGCAACCTATAAAGACTATTTTTCATCTATTTATTGCGTGGAAGTGTAGTAGGTATGTTTTCCGGTTCTGATAATTTATTTCTATATTTATATTCTAAAAAGAAATAAATTGCCGGAACTGAAAAAAATAATCAGGGGGTGCCTGGGAGGAAGTAAGCGTGACCAGGAATTACTCTACCGGAGATATTCTGCAAAACTTTACGGAGTAAGTCTTCAGTACTCAGGATCATATGAGGAAGCAAGGGATGTACTGCAGGAGAGCTTCATAAAGATCTATACTAACCTGCACACTTTCAATGGCGATGGTTCTTTTGAAGGATGGATGAGGCGTATTGTTGTTAATACAGCCCTGGAAAAACACCGTAGCAGGTATTACCTGAATAAAGTTGATGAACCGGGATTTGAGAACGACACCTTACCCGAACTTGACTCAGGTGAAATTTCGGGAATGGAGTCGGAAGACCTGCTTAATTTCATAATGGAATTACCACCTAAATACAGGATGGTGTTTAACCTTTTTGCACTTGAAGGATATTCTCATAAGGAAATAGCAAAAATGCTGAATGTTTCCGAGGGGACATCAAAGTCAAACCTTTCAAGGGCCAGGGGTATTCTTCAAAAAAAGGTTGAAATATACCTGGGAATAAAGAAAAGGATGAATGGTTAAAAAAGATTCAAATATTGATGTATTGTTCAGGGATGGGCTGAGTAATATCGAATTTCTTCCCCCGGAATCTGTATGGGATACCATTGAACCTGTTATAAGGAAAAAAAATAGCAGAGGCTTATTCTTCAGGATAGCTGCTGGTATTGCCGTTCTGACTTCCCTGGGGTTGATGGCATACTTTCTTTCCGGTAATATAATCACTGATGGGGATGATCCTGAACTTACGGAATTTTCATATAACCTTTCAACCCTTTTCGATGCTTCGTATATAGACATCGCAGTAGAGGCTCATGATAATTCACCTTTAGCTGAAAATTCATTTCTTCCTGATGCGAGCCCGGAAATGCTTGCTGCTGTGTCAGTAACTGATAATGATTATAACAGCGGTAACCGTGTGGACGGCCCCGTTCTAAATCATCAGACGATTGATCTGCAATACAACACACTGGATAATACCACACTTAGATTTGCTGAACTACCGGATGAAGTACCCGCAAAAAATGAATACGAATTTGTGTTGGTGCCGGAAATGGTCCCGGTGGAACCAGCAGATGAAAGAAAACAAAGAAGATGGGAACTTGGAGCAATGGTATCGCCCACCTACCTGTCGACTAACCTGCGGACAGCAAATGAAGTTTTACGACAGGTAAATGATAATGAAAGTCCTGTACTATCATATAGCGGAGGATTCAGCGTCAGTTATAAGATGAGCGGAAGGCTGAGTATTCAGACAGGTCTTTATTACTCCTCGCTGGGCCGTAAAGTCCAGGGGGTGACCTCTTACTCTGGATTCGCCCCGTTTGCAAGTTCTAAAAGTGGGATAATATTCGGTGTAGAGACAAGCTCTGGAACCATCGCTTCAACAAATAAAGATATTTACCTGGCCGACAGGCAGGCTAACAGGATAGATGGATATTACTCGGTTGATAACTTTGATCCTCTGAAATCAAGCCTGGTGCCTTTTGGTAACCAGCTGAGACAAAATTTTGAATACCTCCAGGTACCCCTCATCATAAGGTACAAATTAATAGACAGAAAAATTGATTTCAATATCCTCGGTGGTATGGCCTATAACTTCCTGATTGGGAACCAGACCTGGGCTATGAATGATGATGGTTTAAAGATCCTTCTCGGTTCAACGGAAGGAGTTGATAACCTGCTTCTTTCAAGCTCCCTTGGAATGAGCCTTGAATATGAGCTGAGCAAAAGTCTTTCTCTGAACCTTGAGCCCGAAGTAAGATATTTTCTTAATACAGGCGGCGACCTCGGTTCAGGTAATCCCTATACCTTTGGTGTTTTCTCCGGGATGCAATTCAAATTCTGAAAAAATTTCCTAAATCCTTGTTGGGTTAATGTTGTATAGGTAAAATCATTAACTTTGCACTTTTGTTGGTACAGTGCTTAAATGCCCGGCTGAGTTTCATTAAATAGATGGGCATTTTTTAGTAATTATTTGAATATAAAATGTTTATAATATGCAGAATAAGTGGGTGATGAAAACTCTTACGGCAGTTGGAGGATTTGCTTTGGTATTTGTGATTATTGGTCTGATACAGGATTCTGATACTTTCTTAAGAGAGAAGGAAAAAGGAGAGGAGGAAATACAACGTGTAAAATCATTTGAACTGCCTGATTCATTATACTTCGCCGGCGAAAGAGTGCCATTGGAGAATTTTGATACTCATGAAAGTCTTGACAGGGAGCTTAATTCAAATGCTTATTTTCACTCTTCAACATTGTTACTGATTAAAAGATCGCATCGATATTTTCCCATAATTGAACCCATACTGGAAGAGTATGGATTACCTGATGATTTTAAGTACCTGGCAGTGGCTGAAAGTAGTCTGACAAATGCTGTTTCACCGGTTGGTGCAAAAGGATTCTGGCAATTAATGAGTTCCACGGCAATGGATCTGGGATTGAAAGTGAATGAGGAAATAGATGAACGGTATCACCTTGAAAAATCAACTGCTGCTGCCTGCAAATATTTGCTTAAGGCATATGAAAAATATGGTAACTGGACCATGGTGGCAGCATCATACAACAGGGGCCCAAACGGAGTTGACCGCCTTATAGATATACAGGATCAGAATAATTATTATGATCTTCTGCTGCCAGAAGAAACATCAAGGTATCTTTTCAGGATACTTGCTTTCAAAACAATCTTCAATAATCCTGAGAAATATGGTTTTGATATTCCTGAAGGACATCTTTATCCTCCTATTGAGTATATTACTGTAAGTGTTGATACAACGGTTAACAGCTTTGCACAATTTGCTGCCGTCTTCGGGACCAATTACAAAATACTGAAAGCGTTAAATCCATGGCTCAGACAACCATACCTGAATAATAGCTCAGGTGAAGCATACGAGATAAAAATACCTGTTGAGGGTGCACGGACAAAGGTATACGAATAATTGTGAAAGAAACAGCAGGTATATACGAGGACAGAGTATACGTTAGAGGAGCAAGGGTACATAATCTAAAGAATATAGATGTTAAAATACCAAGGGATAAGCTCGTGGTGATAACCGGGTTGAGCGGAAGCGGAAAATCATCACTTGCATTCGATACCATATATGCAGAAGGGCAGAGAAGATACCTTGAAACATTTTCAGCATATGCACGACAATTCCTGGGGGGCATGGAACGGCCCGACGTGGATAAGATTACAGGACTGAGCCCTGTAATTTCCATTGAGCAAAAGTCTACCAACAAAAATCCAAGGTCTACTGTTGGGACAATTACTGAAATATATGATTACCTGCGATTATTATATGCAAGGGCAGCTGATGCTTATTCTTATGCCACAGGTGAGAAAATGGTAAGATATACTGATGACCAGATAATTGAACTGATAAAGAATAAATTCCAGGACAAAAAACTTTATTTACTGGCACCGGTGGTCAAAGGACGAAAGGGGCACTATAAAGAACTGTTTGAGCAGCTCAGGCGTAAGGGTTTTCTCAACGTAAGAATAAACGGGGAGATCACGGAGATGAATGCCGGGATGAAGTTAGACCGCTATAAGACCCATTATATTGAAATAGTAGTCGATAAATTCATACCTTCAAAAGTCAATGAGAAGCGCCTGCGCGATTCAGTGCTTTTTTCACTTGACCAGGGAGATGGTGTAATGATGGTACTGGCAGAAGGAGAGAATGAGCCGTCATACTTCAGCAGGTACCTTATGTGCCCGTCAACCGGTATTTCTTATAATGAACCTGCACCACATACATTTTCTTTTAATTCACCACAGGGTGCATGCCCTCACTGTAACGGCCTAGGCGCAGTAAGTGAGGTGGATGTCAGGAAGATTATTCCTGATAATAAATTAAGCATTAGAAAAGGTGGTATCGAACCCATAGGCAAGTACCGTAATATGTGGATATTCTGGCAACTGGAGGCAATTGCCGATAAGTATGGATTTACACTCGATACACCGATAAGGAACATACCGGAAGAAGCCCTGAATACAATACTCTATGGGTCGGATGAGGTACTAAAACTGTCAAACACTCCCCTGGGATTGACTTCTAACTATTTTCTCACTTTTGAAGGTGTAATAAATTATGTTGGTAACCAGGAAGCAATTAATGGTAACAGCGACCATAAAAGGTTAAAAAATAACTATATATACTATACAACCTGCCCGGAATGTAATGGGACAAGGCTAAAAAAAGAGGCACTCAATTTCAGACTTGGAGGGAAGAACCTGGGAGAACTGTCATTCATGGATATCAAAGAACTGGCGGATTTTATAAATACCCTTGAACCAAAATTGAGCGAGCGTCAGAAGAAGATTGCCACAGAAGTGATTAAAGAAATAAAGTCAAGGATAGGATTCCTGCTGGATGTCGGGCTCGATTACCTTTCACTTAGCAGGGGGGCCAGGACATTGTCAGGAGGTGAAAGCCAGAGGATAAGGCTGGCCACACAGATAGGTTCACGCCTGGTTAATGTGTTGTATATCCTTGATGAGCCAAGTATTGGCTTACACCAGAGAGATAACAGAAGACTGATAGATTCACTGAAGCAACTGCGTGACAGCGGCAACTCGGTAATTGTTGTCGAGCATGATCGTGAGATGGTTTTATCAGCTGATCATATAGTGGATATGGGGCCCATGGCCGGAAGGAACGGAGGGTCACTGGTGGCCGAAGGAACACCAGAGGAGGTAAGTAAAATGGAATCACTAACCGGACTGTACCTTTCGGGGAAGAAAAAGATTGAAGTTCCTGAAAACAGAAGGCCCGGGAATGGTAAAACACTCGGAATAAATGGTGCAAGCGGGCATAACCTTAAGAATGTGAACCTTTCCTTACCACTCGGAACATTTATTTGTGTTACAGGTGTATCCGGTAGCGGAAAGTCATCGCTCGTAAACCAGACCCTGCATCCTGCTCTTGCTGCTACACTTCATCGTTCAGGTAAGACCTCCTTACCATATGACAGCATTGAAGGGATTGAAAATATTGATAAAGTTATTGAAGTGGATCAGAGCCCCATTGGAAGAACTCCTAGATCAAATCCTGCAACATATACCGGTGTTTTTACAGATATAAGAAGACTATATGAACAAACAACAGAAGCCAAAATAAGAGGTTTCAAAGCCAGCAGGTTTTCTTTTAATGTGAAGGGGGGAAGGTGTGAAGGATGCCAGGGGGCAGGATTAAAGACCATTGAGATGAACTTTCTCCCGGATGTTCACGTGCTTTGCACTGAATGTAACGGGAAACGATACAACAGGGAAACCCTGGAAGTTAAGTACAAAGGTAAATCAATAAGCGATGTACTTGATATGTCAATTAATTCTTCAGTGAAGCTGTTCGAAAATATACCATCAATATATAAAAAACTAAAAACATTACAGGATGTTGGCCTTGGTTATATAAGGCTGGGACAGCCCTCAACCACTCTGTCAGGAGGTGAATCACAGAGAGTAAAACTAGCGGCAGAATTGGCAAGAAAAGATACAGGCAGAACACTTTATATACTGGATGAACCTACCACCGGATTACATTTTGAAGATGTCAGGGTTCTGCTATGTGTGCTTAACAAGCTTGTTGACAGGGGTAATACTGTAATTGTAATAGAACATAATATGGATGTTATAAAAATGGCCGATTTTATTGTGGATATGGGTAAGGAAGGAGGTAGAAAAGGTGGTGAGATTATTTTTGCGGGTCCGCCGGAAAAACTGGCAATACTACAAGGAAGCTATACAGGTGAATACCTCAGGGAGGAGTTAAAACTGTAGGCTTATAATAAGAAATTACGGGATTATGACCTAACTTTCTGATTCATCGCCTTCGGTGAGCTTCGCTTTACTCCGGTTCGCGCTGCTTGGTTCATAACCCATAACTCATAACTCATAACTCATAACTCATAACTCATAACTCATAACTCATAACTCATAACTTTT